>LNFM01003941.1_pt1 | contig 28163 bp, 26 predicted proteins | sample 596031 | NCBI WGS metagenome assembly LNFM01 (sample SAMN04254537, study PRJNA301005) | activated carbon metagenome | isolation source: dual media filters at the Ann Arbor, Michigan drinking water treatment plant | place: USA: Ann Arbor
GACAAGAAGAGGATCTTCATCGCCCCCGACCCCGCCTCGTCGGATCTCACCGGCAAGCTCTGCAATCCCTACCTGATCCACTGGGTCTACGACACCGCCGCGCTGGCCAACGGCACCGGCTCGGCGGTGGTGAAGGCCGGCGGCAAGACCTGGTTCTTCCTCACCGCCGACTATGCCTTCGGCTATGCGCTGGAACGCGACGTGTCCGCCGTGGTGAAGGCCGCCGGCGGCACCGTGGTCGGCGGCGTCAAGCACCCGATCAACACCAACGACTTCTCGTCGTTCCTGCTGCAGGCGCAGGCCTCGAAGGCGCAGATCATAGGTCTCGCCAACGCCGGCGGCGACACGATCAACTCGATCCGGCAGGCTTCCGAATTCGGCATCGTCAAGGGCGGCCAGAAGCTTGCGGGCCTGCTGGTCTTCATCTCCGACATCCACTCGCTGGGCCTCGAGCGTGCACAGGGCCTCAACCTGACCGAGGCGTTCTACTGGGATCTCAATGACCGGACGCGTGCTTTCTCCAAGAAGTTCGCCGCCCGGTTCAACGGCAAGATGCCGACCAGCGTACAGGCCGGCTTCTATTCGGCGACGCTCGCCTACCTGAACGCGGTGAAGTCGACCGGAACGGATGATTCCGACAAGGTGATGGCCGCGATGAAGGCCGCCAAGTGGGACGATCCGATCTTCGGCCCGAGCTACGTCCGCCAGGACGGCCGCAAGATGCACGACATGTATCTCTTCGAGGTCAAGAAGCCCTCGGAGTCGAAGGGCCCGTGGGATTACTACAAGCTGCTCGCCAAGATCTCCGGCGAGGAGGCGTTCCGCCCCCTGGCCAACAGCGAGTGCCCGCTGGTCAAGAAGAACTGAACCGGAGTCCCGTCATGGCCGAGCCTTCGCTCCCGGCCGTGACGGGACGCCCGCCCACTATCGTCGCGTAACATGTACCCGCCCCAGCGCATCGTCTGTCTGACCGAGGAAACCACCGAGACACTCTACCTGCTGGGCGAGCAGGACCGGATTGTCGGTGTCTCGGGCTACACAGTGCGGCCACCGCAGGCGCGACGGGAGAAGCCCCGGGTCTCGGCCTTCATCTCTGCCGACATTCCCAAGATCCTCGCCCTGCAGCCGGACCTGGTCCTCACCTTTTCGGACCTGCAGGCCGATATCGTGGCATCGCTCATTCGGGCGGGCGTCGCCGTCCACGCCTTCAATCAGCGGACCGTCGCGGAAATCCTCGGCATGATCCGGACGCTCGGCGCATTGGTCGGCGCGCAGGATCGCGCGGACGGCCTCGCGGATCGCCTTGCCGCCAATCTCGAAGACACACGCCAGCGCGCGGCGACGAGGAGCCATCGTCCCAGGGTCTATTTCGAGGAATGGGACGAGCCCATGATCTCAGGCATCGCCTGGGTCTCGGAACTGATCGAGGCCGCCGGCGGGGCGGACATCTTCCCCGAACTTGCCGCGTGCAAATCCGCCAAGGACAGGATCGTCTCGTCCGAAGAGGTGATCCGCCGGTCGCCCGACATCATCATCGGCTCCTGGTGCGGCAAGAAATTCAGGAGCGAGAAGGTCGTGGCGCGGCCGGGCTTCGGGACCATCCCGGCAATCAAGCGCGGGCGACTTCACGAGATCAAGTCACCCCTGATCCTGCAGCCGGGACCGGCAGCGCTCACCGACGGACTCGCCGCTCTGGAAGCGATAATCTCATCTCCAAACGAGATATAAGGGAACCGGAGGAAAACCCATGAATACCGAACGGGATCAGTCGAACATCTATGTCGGTGTGGCTGGCTATTTCGGGAAGCCCGACCACAAGGGTCGCGTCGGCGTCTTCCGCCGCCCGACCGCGGGCGGTGACTGGCAGCACGTACTCGGGACCGTCCAGGCCTTCACCCTCTTCGTCCATCCGAAGAACCCGGAGATCGTATTCGCCGGAACCAACGACGGCGTGTGGCGCAGCACCGACCGCGGTGCCACCTTCCGCCGGACCGCCTTCCCCGATGCCGGCCGGGAAGTCTGGTCCTTCCTCGTCGACTCGCGCGATCCGGATCGTGTGTTCGCCGGTGCATCCCCCATCGCCGTCTATCGCAGCGATGATGGCGGTGCGTCGTGGCAGGCGCTTCCCACCCCAGCCATCGACACTCACTGCACGGGCCCCTTCGCGTCGCGGGTAATGCGGCTGGTGCAGCACCCGAGGCGCCACGACGAGCTCTACGCCGCGCTAGAGATCAACGGCGTGATGCGCAGCATCGATCTCGGCCAGACCTGGACCGACTGCAGCGCGGGCCTGCTGAAGCTCGCCGAGCAGGAGCATCTCAAGAGCCGGATCGTGAGCGACACGACGGCCGAAGGCATGCTCGACAGCCATGCCGTGACCATCAACCCCGCCGATCCCGAGGGACTGTGGCTTGCCGTACGCATGGGCCTGTTCCGCAGCAGCGACCAGGGGCGGACCTGGAAGGACATGGAAGTCGGCCGCTTCTCGCCCACCACCTACGGCCGCGACATCCGCGTCTCGCCGGTCGAGCCCAACACGCTCTACTCGGCCCTCTCGGTCGCCGCAGCGAGCAAGGACGGCGGCCTTTACCGCAGCGAGGACGGCGGCGAGAGCTGGACGCGCTTCGACAAGGTCCAGGTGCATGGCACGATCATGTCGATCGGCCTGCATCCGACCGACGCCGGACAGGTCTATATCGGCGCCCGCTACGACGGCGAGGTTTTCGGTACTCGCGACGCCGGCAGGACATGGCAGGCGATGCCCCTCCCCGGCGAGGTCCAGCACATCTATTCGCTGGCGTGCGGGTGACCCTCTAAAGCCGTCGTCCTGAGCGGAGCCGTCCGCAGGACGGCGCTGTCGAAGGACCTCTTTTCCGACGCACGGTGTATCGAAACAAAAAGAGGTCTTTCGACTGCGCGCCGGAGCCTGCCCCGAGGCATCCGAGGGGGCGCTTCGCTCAAGACGACGGAGTTTCTGCTTCGCTACTTCGACTGAGCCGTAACATCGTGCGGCGGTGACGTGGGTGCTGGCGGCGCGTCCTTCGTTCCGCCCAGGAGGCTCGTGACATCGCGCTGGCGGCCGGTGTCGATCTTCACCGTCGCGGTCATGCCGGCGCGCAGCGGCGGTTCCCCGACATGGGGCAGCAGCCGCAATTTGACCGGCAGGCGCTGCACGACCTTCACCCAGTTCCCGCTGGCATTCTGCGGCGGCAGGATCGCGAACTCTGCCCCCGTCGCCGGGCTCACGCTTTCGACCAGCGCCTCCCACGTCACGTCGGGATAGGTGTCGAGCACCACGGTGGCCTTCTGACCGACCTTCACATGGGTCAGCTCGGTTTCCTTGAAGTTCGCCTCGACCCAGGGCCGGCTCAGCACGACCAGCGAGAAGAGCGGCGTCGCCGCCTTGACCTGCTCGCCCTGCTGCAGGCGCATGTTGACCACCACGCCGTCGACCGGGGCCCGTACCGTCGTGCGGGCGAGATCGAGCGCGGCTCGCTCGCGCGCCGCCGTCTTCTCGCGCACCAGCGGATGCGCCTCGACGGCGAGCTGCGGATCGCCGTTCAGCGCCGCCAGTACGCGCCGCAGTTTTTCACGCGCCGTGGCCACGCGATCGGCCGCTGCGCGCGCGTCGTTCTGCGATTCGTCGCGCTTGCTGGCGGAGGCCACGCCCTTCGCCGCAAGCTCCTCCTGGCGCTGGGCCTGCCGTTGGAAGTAGTCGGCACGCGCTTCAGCGTCTGACAGTTCGGCCATCGCCTCACGCCAGATGCCGCGCAGGTTCTCGACATGCGCGCGCGCCGAGTCGAGTTCCGCCTCCGCGCTGTCGAGCGCCAGCCGGAAGGGCCTCGACTCGATGGTGAACAACTGAGCGCCGGCCGCGACCGAGGCGTGGTCCCGGGCGAGGACCCGCCGGACCTGGCCGGACACTTCGGGCGCGATCTGGACGATATGGGCCTTCACATAGGCGTTGTCGGTCGAGACGTAGCGACCGCCGGACAGCCACCACCAGCCCGCCCCGCCGACCGCCAGCAGGGGCACAGCAAACAGCAGCACAAGTCGCAGCACGGGAACCGGGCGGCGGCTCATGTGCCGTGCGCTCCCGCCATCGACTGAAGTTGCCCCTTCACCCGTGCCGCCAGCCGCGTGAACTGCTCGCGTTCGGCGGTGGAGAGCGGCGCCAGCGCGTCGTCGACCGTGGCCTCGGCGACCGCCCACATGTCCTTGTGCGCGCGCCGGGCGTCGGCCGTGAGATACAGCCGATTGATCCGGCGGTCGTCGCTATCGGCGCGCCGCTCGACCCACCCGTTCTTCTGCATGCGGTCGATCATGCGGCCGGCACTGGCTCGATCGATCTCCAGCATGTCGGCGAGTTCGGTCTGGCTGGCGCCGGGTCGACGATAGAGACGCGTGAGGACCAGCCACTGGGCGCGGGTCAGCCCGATATCGCGCACGCGCCGGTCGAACACGGTGCGGATCAGGCGCGCAACGTCGGAGAGTACGTAGCCGATATATTCGTCGTCGTCGGGGCCCAAGGCTGCTCGCTCGAGATTGTTGCCTAGGCTATAATAGCCCAGGCCATGAGTTCAAGCGAAACAACCGCCGACGCCGCCCCGCCTGCCTCCGAGGAATTCGAAACCTCGCTGGGCAGGCGGATCCTGATTCTCGTCATGGTCGTCCTGGGCTCGACCCTCTACGCGACCACCTTGCTGATCGCCTCGACCCTGCTGCCGCAGATGCAGGGCACCATGTCGGCCACCCAGGACGAGATCGCCTGGGCCATGACCTTCAACATCCTGGCCACCGCCGTCGCGACGCCGATGACCGGCTGGCTGACGGCCCGCTTCGGCCGCCGCGAGACCATGATCTGGTCCGTCCTGGCCTTCACGCTCACCACCTTGATGTGCGGCCTGGCCGATTCGCTGGAGAGCCTGATCCTGTGGCGCGTCCTGCAGGGCGCGCTCGGCGCCCCGGTGATTCCGCTGTCCCAGACCATCCTGCTCGACACCTTTCCGAAGCGTCAGCAGGGCCTCGTGACCTCGATCTTCGGCATGGCCGTCGTCATCGGCCCGGTGATCGGCCCGACCGTCGGCAGCATGCTGTCGGAGATCTACAGCTGGCGCTGGGCCTTCTACATGATCGTGCCCGTAGGCGTGATTTCATTCATCGGGCTGCGCCTCACCCTGCCCTACGACCGGCCGACCGGCCAGGCCCGGCTCGACTGGACGGGATTCCTGTCGCTTTCGGTCGCCATCGCCTGCGTGCAGCTCGTGCTGTCGCGCGGCCAGCGGCTCGATTGGTACGATTCGGCCGAAATCCAGATCGAGACCTTCATCGCCGTCGTCTCGTTCTGGATATTCCTTGTACACAGCCTCACCGCAGAGCGGCCGTTCCTCAATCTGAAGCTTCTCCTCGACCGCAACTACTCGATCGGCCTCGTGCTGGTGCTGATCTACGGTATGCTGAACTTCACGCCGATGGTGCTGCTGCCGCCGCTCCTGCAGCAGCATGCCGGCTTCCCCGACGCGTTGATCGGCGAGGTCATCGCCGCGCGCGGTGTCGGCGCGACCATCGGATTCTTCCTCGCCATCTTCGTCGGCCGCATGGACGCTCGCATCGGCCTGATCGCGGGATTCGCCGTGCAGATCCTGTCAGGCGTCTGGCTGATGGCGATCGACCTCAACGTCGACATGACGACGCTGATGCTGAACAGCCTGCTGCAGGGCATTGCCGTCGGCGTCATCTGGGTACCGCTCACCCTGGTCACCTTCTCGAACATGAGCGGCGCCAACCTGGCCGAGGGCACGGCCGTCTATCATCTGCTGCGCAACATCGGCTCCAGCTTCTTCATTTCGATCTGCGTCGCCGAGATCGTGCGGGCGACCAGCACCAACTACAGCCGCATGGTCGAGCTGGTGAACCCCTACAACAAGTCGCTGGCCCTGCCCTGGGTCACGGGTGGCTGGGACTACGAAACCGTGTCGGGGCTCGCGAAACTGTCCAGGGAGATCAACCGGCAGGCGGCGATGATCGGCTACATCAATGCCTTCGGCCTCTATACTGCGGCCTCGGCGATGGCGATTCCCCTGATCCTGCTGATCGGCCGGCGCGCCAGAAGATAAAGGGAGGAAACGAGCATGGCGATCAAGGTCCTGGAAATCCATCACACGGGCTACCGGCTCGACACCGGCGCGGAGAAGCTGGAGGACACCGCCAGCTTCTACAGCGACGTGCTGGGCCTGCAGCGCGACAGAGGCCGGCCGACCATTCCCGGCATTCCCGGTCTCTGGATCAATGTCGGCGAGGTCGGCCAGATCCACTTGTTCGGCGGCAACCAGCCCTCGCCGGTTGCCAAGGGGCCTGGCCAGGACCCGACCTTGCCGCATATCGCGCTGGCCGTCGCCGACATCGTCGAGAGCCGCAAGGAGCTCGAACGCCTGGGCATGAAATACTGGGCGATCGAAGGTCTCACGAGTCCCGATTCGCTGCAGCTCTTCCTCAACGATCCGTGCGGCAACATGGTTGAGCTGCACCAGGTCGACAAATGCCGATGCACGGCCCGCAATCGTCTTTAGGCCAGCGGCGCTGACCGCGCTTCCTGGTAGGCAGCCCGCGCGATCCTGGCGGCCTCGAGCGCCGCTTCCCGCCGGTCGGCCGCTCGGTCGTCCAGCACGTAGAGCACGGCTGCGAAGAAGATGAAGGCGCCGCCCAGAACGTAGTAGTGCCAGGCCTCGAGGTAGAGGCGGAAGGTCACGACGACCAGCGGCACCGGGATGAACAAGGCGGAGAAGCGTATCCACGAAGCGCGATTGTAGGCCCGCACCGCTGCCCTGGCCTGCTTCCGCCGTGCCCACATTTCCCGCCGCAACGCGTCGAAATCGGGGTGTGGTTCAACGCTCACGCGGCCGTCCTCCGGCACGGGCCATCTCGCGGGCGACCAGACGCGCCGCCGGTCCGTTGCGGGCTGACGAGTCCGGCTTCACCAGATTGCCGATTTCGAAGCGGAGAAGCTGCACCTCGGGATGCAGCGCAGCCGCCCGCCGCATCGCTTCGGTGCCGGTCACGATCTTTCCGAAGTTCGGCGGCCGCTCGCCCTTCGTGCGTGGGTATTCGAGATCGACCATCGCGGCGAGCGACCAGGCCTGTCGGCTCACCTCGGCCGCCCGCGGCAGGTAGGCCGCCGCGACGCCGTCGAGATCTCCTCCCCAACTCGCCAGCACGTCGCGCAGGGCGACGGCGTGGCCGGCCGCGACCGACATGCCTTGTCCGAAGGTCGGATTGAAACTCGATATGCAGTCGCCGATCGGCAACACGCGCGCCGGCAAATCCGCCCCGCGATCGAAATGCCGCCACCGTGCCTCGGCGATACGATAGCGGCGCACGGGCGTCAGCGGCACGGCCTCGCGCAGACGCTCGGCGATGTCGGGTACCGGCAGGGTCTCGGCATGGGCGCGGAAGCCATCGAGATCGTCCGGCACCCTCTCGCCGAAGCGGCTGCAGAGCGTGATCAGCCACTCGTCATTCTCGATGGGACAGACGAGGCCGTAGCGATCGTCAGGCGGCTGGGGGATGCAGGCAATGAAGCGTTCCTCGCCCCGGAAGCGTTCCGGTTTGGCGAAGCGCGCCGAGCTGTAGCTCACCTCGATTCCCAGCACCGTCTCAGGCGCCTCGACACCGGCCAGCAGCCGGTCCCCTCTCCCCGTCGCGATCACCGTCAGATCGCCGCCGGACGGGAGCCGCTCGACCGGTGTCCGATCGCTGATCACGACATTGCCGAGCTGCAGCACCTGCCGTCGCAGCACGCGCTCGAAAGCCGGCCGGCTCATCATCAGCTGGCTGTGACCCAGATCGCGCGTCGCGTGCCAGCCATCCCGCTCCCAAATGGAGACGTCCTCGGTCTGGCGTACCTCGGTCGCTCCGGCAGTCAGCAACGCCGCGCGTGTGCCGGGGATCAGGCTCTCGAATGCCAGTTCACCGCCCTTCAACAGGATGTGGACCTGCAGATCCTGCGGAACACCCTTTCGCGGACGGGGCGTGCGCGGCAGTTCATCCTTGTCGAGAAGCTCGACCGTTTCGAAGAACGATGCGAGCGCCGCCGCGGCCGCGAGCCCGGAAATGCCTGCTCCGACGATAACGGCGCGTGCGCCCAGCCTGCCCTCGGTTATCATGCGGCAACAATAGACGGCGACGGGAGGTTTCAGGAAATGAACTCATTGACACGACGCACGGCGATCACCGCCCTGCTGGCGGCCCTGCCGGCCAGCCGCGCCGTTGCGCAGGCCGCCTATCCCGAAAAGCCGATCCGTCTCGTCGTGCCATTTGCGCCAGGCGGCAATGCCGACCTCACGGGCCGTCTCTTCGCCGAGGCGCTGGCCAAGCCGCTGGGGCAGCAGGTGATCGTCGAGAATCGCGGCGGCGCGGGCGGCGCGATCGGTGCCGAGGCCGTCGCGAAGTCACCGCCGGACGGCTACTCGCTCGTCCTGGGCTCCACCGGCACGTTTCTCGTGAGCCCACGCATGACCGGCGGCAAGCCGCCCTACACCCTGGCGAGCTTCGCGCCGGTGGCGCTTCTCAGCACCTCGCCCATGGACATCGTGGTCAACGTCAACGGTCCGATAAAGGACTGGCCGGCCATGCTCGCCTATCTGCGCGCCAATCCCGGCAAGCTCACGATCGGGCATCCCGGCAACGGCAGCACCAATCATCTCGCCCTGCTGCAGATGCAGAAGGCACTCGACGTGCGCTTCAACATCATCCCCTACAAGAGCAATGGACTGGCGCTGAACGATCTCCTGGCCGGTCAGATCGATGCGGTGATCGACCAGGTGCCGGCTTCGATCGGGCATATCCGCGGCGGGCGCCTGCGCGCCATCGTCGTGACGACGGCGCGCCGCGCCCGCCAGCTTCCCGACGTTCCGACGCTGCAGGAAACGGGCGTCAAGGATTTCGCCAGCACCACGCCGATCGTCCTCATGGCGCCGGCCGGCACACCGCCCGAGATCGTGAAGAAGCTCAACGAAGCCGTGGCCAACGCGCTCGCCGACCCCGCCGTGAAGGACAAGCTGAACGGTCTCGGCGCCGAGACCGAGGCGCTCACCCCGCAGCAGCTCACCGTCTTCCTGCAAAAGGAAGACGCGGTGATCGAGGAACTCCAGAAGAGCGGCCTGTTGAAGCCCGAATAGCGCTATTCCCGCCGCAGCCACGCCGCCCGCATCGGCCGCAGCACGGCGATCCCCAGCACTGCCGCGACGGCGTTGGCGCCGACGGCCAGCGCGAAGACGATCTGCCAGTCGCCGGTCGCCCGGACCAGCGGATCCGCCAACGGCACCAGCATGGCGGCGAAACCCTTCGCCGTATGCAACATGCCGGCATTGGTCGTGGCATAACCAGAGCCGAAATAGTCGGTACAGGTTGCAGGAAACAGGCTGGCCACCTCGCCCCAGGCGAAGAACACCAGGCTGACCAGCAGCACGAACATCACCGGCTCGTCGCCCCAACGCGCAAAGGCCAGGATGCTGAGCGCGCCCAAGGTGAAGGCAAAGAACATGGTGTTCTCGCGGCCGATATAGTCCGAGAGCCAGCCGCAGAGCGGCCGCGCGATGCCGTTGGTGACCCGATCGAAGGTCAGCGCGAAGGTCAGTGCCGGCAGGGTCAGGCCCAGCATGCTGACCGGCACGTCGGCCACCCCCAGGCTGCGGGCGATTCCGGCGAGATTGGCCGTGAAGGTCAGCCCGGCCGCCGTCACCAGCAGCGACATCACGAAGAGCACCCAGAAGAGCGGCGAGCGCAGCACCTCGCCCGGCGTGTGGTCGTGCAGCGCATGCGGCAGGCGCTCCGGGATCGCCAGGGTCTCCGCCTCCGGCTTGCGCAGCGCCAGGGCCGCGAGGCAGACCAGCAGGCCCTGCCCCAGGCCGAACCAGAGGAACGCGGCCTCGTAGCCGTGATGGGAGATCGTGTGGTGGATCGGGATGATGGTGAGCGCCGACCCGATGCCGTACCCCGCGACCGTCAAGCCGGCCGCCAGCCCGCGTCGGTCGGGAAACCATTTCAGCGCGTTGCCGATGCAGGTGCCATAGACGCACCCCGCGCCGATGCCGCCCAACGCCGCGCCGAGATAAAGCAGCGGCAGCGAATCGGCGACCGAGTTCAGGCTCCACGCAATTGCGACAAGTGCGCCACCTGCGAGCGCGACCGGCAGGGGCCCAAACCTGTCGACGAACCAGCCCTCGAAGGGAACCAGCCAAGTCTCACTCAGGATGAAGATCGTGAAGGCGATCTGAATGGCGGCGCGGCCCCACTCGTACTTGGCGTTGATCGGATGCACGAACAGGGTCCAGCCATGCTGGAGGCTGGAAATCATCACCATGCAGACGATGCCGGCCAGGAGCTGGATCCAGCGATTGCGAAGGATGGCCGTCATGTTCGTCCCTGCAGGGATCGGTTATCGCGGGATTGGCAGGAACTGGACATTGGCGCGGCTAGTTTTCACTGGAAAGACGGAACGACTTGGGATGCATTAGGGCCCTGCAACTATCCAACGGACCGTAAATGAGCCGGCCCCTCGCGTCGATCCTCGGACTCTCACTGGCAGCCCTTTGCGCCGCAGCACAGCCGGCAAGCGCCCAATCGCCTTCCATAGCCGGAACCTGGGTGAACGATCACGGCTCGACGTTGGTCATTCAGTCGATCGGAGCGGATGGAAGCGTTACCGGAACCTATGCCAGCAGCACGCCCGGCTACAAATGTGCCGGTGTCGCCTTCCCTCTCGTCGGCTGGATGGACGGCTCGCGCATCTCCTACACCGTCCGCTGGAAGAATGCGTCAGTGGACTGCACGTCGATCACTTCCTGGACCGGCTACTTCAATGAAGGGCGCCTGGGCGTCGAATGGGTGCTGACCTACGATGAATATGGTGCCTCGAGGATACGAACCGGCTCCGATTCCTACACCCGCCGATAATCTGAGCGCGCCACCCACCCGGCTCGTCAGGATTTCCGTAGTGTCACGGGGACGTCCAAGGTCGTCCCTCGGGTATATCTGCCGCTGAGTTCGTTGCCCGAGCGCCGCAGGACGTAGCGTCCTCCCAAAGCCGCCTCGATGGTGAGTGTCCCGTCGGAAGCGGTGCCTTGATTTGTGCGCTTCACGGAATCGGGTTTGTCGGCGAACGTGGAGTCAAATCCCTTGAGCGCGAGTTCCATCCTGCCCTCGACGCGACCTTCCCCGTCGACGGCGACGATGATGAGGGTGGCTTCGCCGATTCCCGGGACATCGCCCTGCCAGGTGCCGACGAACGGACTACCGGCCTGCTGAACGACCGACCCGGCGCGACTTCGCGCCGATCCCCCGGACTGGCAAATTCAGCCCCAGCTCAGGGTGATCGCGACATCGCCCGGCATGCCGCCTGGATAATCGACGATGTGATAGCGGATGTGGTAGCCGAGCGGGCGCAGCTGGCGCTTCCAGTAATCGTAGATCTCCTTGGGAAGGCCGGTGAGGGTCGTCTCCCATCCCTCCTCGACCTGATTGATCGCGCGGCCGCCGTCGGTGCAGATGTGGTTGGGAAAGCGGAGCACCTGGACCGATGTCAGGCCGTTCTCCATGGCGCGCCCGATGATGATCGAGGCCTTCTGCGCCGCTTGCTCGTCGGTCAGGCCCGACGGCGCAAGAAGATGATCGATGAAGGCCTTCTTTTCCGCCTCCGCCGCCTCGTGCGCCTTCAGCGCCGCCGAGGCCTTGGCACCCTCGACCTCGGCCATTTTCATGTGCAGTTCCTTGACACTCATCAGCTTGGACATTCTTCTCTCCTTGGATGGGGACAAAGGCGTTTGCGCCTAGAATTTCTCCGCCACGTAGCGGCGATCGGCGATCGAAGACTGGTCGTCGTACGCACGCTTGTTGGAGCGCGACGGCAGCTTCACCTTGGCGCGATCCACCGTCTTGTAGGGGATCTGTGACAGGATATGCGCGATCACGTTCAGCCGGGCGCGCTTCTTGTCGTCAGAACGGACGATGTGCCATGGCGCGTGTTCGGTGTCCGTGTGCTTCAGCATGAGGTCACGCGCCCTGGAGTAGTCGTACCAGCGCGAGTAGGACTCGATGTCCATCGGGCTCAGTTTCCACTGTCGCACGGGATCTTCTATGCGCGCCTTGAAGCGCCGGTCCTGCTCCTCCTGCCCGACCTCGAGCCAGATCTTGATGAGTCGCAGGCCACCCTCGATCACGTATTTTTCGAAGAGCGGGCACATCTCAAGAAAGCGTTGATGCTGCTCGGGGGTACAGAAGCCCATCACGTACTCGACGCCGGCTCGGTTGTACCAGCTGCGATCGAAGATCACGATCTCGCCGCCGGCCGGAAACCTCTCCACGTAGCGCTGACTGTACATCTGGGTCTTGTCGCGGTCGGACGGCGCAGGCAGCGCGACGACGCGGAACACGCGGGGGCTGACGCGCTCCGTCAGGGCCTTGATCGTGCCCCCCTTGCCCGCAGCGTCGCGACCCTCCAGCACGATGACCACGCGCTCGCCGGAGACTTTCATCCATTCCTGCAAGCGACACAGTTCGACCTGCAGCTCGCGAAGTTCCTTCTCGTAGATCTTGCGCTTGAGCTTGTCGGGAACGGCGCCGTGACCGCTTTTCTTTGGCATGTGCACCTCGGTGGGCATGAGTGGGCAGGCTATCCCCGATCACCTGCCCGTCCTTTGATTTTGGTCAATCGAGACAACACCGTTGTACAGCGGGTCAAAAATAAGCTGGGAAGCGCAATGTTGCAGATGCAGGCGGCCGCTCCGATGACGAACTGCAGCAGCATGATCCGACTATGCCGGGATCGCGAACACGGTGATCGCCATCACCAGATAGACTGCGATGAGCTGGACGCCGGTGAACCAGGTGGACTTGCCGTCGAGGAGCAGGATCGAGGCGACGAAGGTGGCGGCCAGGACCAGGAACACCTCGACACCGGAGAAGGCCAGGCTGAGCGGCTCCGGCGCCACCCAGAGGCTGAGCAGCACCAGCAGCGGCGCGACGAACAGGGCGATCTGCGTGCTGCTGCCGATGGCGATGCCGATCGCCATCTCCGTGCGGTTGCGCATCGCGACCAGCACCGCGGTGCTGTGCTCGGCTGCGTTGCCGACCACCGCCACCACTACGACGCCGACGAACAGTTGAGAGAGCCCCAGAGCCGCGGAGGCATGCTCGACGGTGCCGACCAGGATCTCGCTCATCCAGACGATCAGCAGCGTGACGCCGCCCATGACACCGACCGTCAGCGAGACCGGCCAGGTCGTTCCGTGAGGCTCCCCCTCGCCGGCCCGCTCCTCGCCGCGGAAGAGATCGGCATGGGTGCGCAGAAGGAACAGGAGGCTGAGCGCATACACGACCAGCAGCACCGCCGAGACCACGACGCTGAAAGAGATGGAGCGGCTCGCCATTTCACCTGAACCTGTCGCGGCGAAGACCGACGGCACCAGGATCGCTATGGCGGCCAGCGCCATCATGCCGATCTGCGTTCGCACGCCGATTGTGGCGAAGGTCTGGATCTTGTAGCGCAGGCCGCCCGCCAGGAACGCCGCTCCCAGGACCAGCAGCAGATTGCCGATGATCGAGCCGGTGAGCGACGCCTTGACGACATCGAGCATGCCGGCCCGCAGCGCCACCAGGGCGATGATCAGCTCGGCGGCATTGCCCAGGGTGGCGTTGAGAAAGCCGCCGATCCCCTCCCCGAGACGTGTCGCCAGCTTCTCCGTCGCCACGCCCAGCAGGCCGGCCAGCGGCACGATCGCGACACAGGCCAGCCCGAAGACCAGGAGGGGCGACTCAGGCCGCGCATGGTGCATCCAGGCAGCGATCGGCACGGCGAACAGCAGCCAGGACAGCGGCGCTTCGGCCAGCACGCGGCGTACCGTATTCATGGCTTTGCTCCGGTTCAGTCGTCAGCGCTTCGGAACCCGGCGCCACTCAACGGCGATCGCCCGATCGATCACCGTGAAGAGATAGGCATCGGGGGAAAGCGTGCAGCCACCGCGGACGAGGCTGGCCAGTTGAACCCCCATTTCGCCATCGGGAATCGTGACACCGCGATGCCGGGCGACATGGTCGGCCAGGAAGATGGTCAGGGCGATGCGCTGGTCCGGCGGCAGAATATGGGCCTCGCGGCAGGTGACGTAGGCGACCCTCTCGAAGCTGAGGCTCGCGGTCTGCGCAAATGCGACTGAAGAGCCGGTGGCCAGAATGCCGAGCACGGCCAGTGCGGCAGGCGTACTGCTTGTCATGCGGTGTCCTCCGGGCTCAGTTCTTGTTGCCGATGACCGTGCCACCGATGTAGCCCGCAGCACCGCCGATCAGGCCGGCTCCCACCACCTGTCCGAAGCTGCCGCCGGAAACCATGCCGATGCCGGTGCCGAGGGCGGCTCCCGTGACCGCCCCCTTCTGGCCGGGCGACATGTTCTCGAACTGGTCGCAGCCACAGCTCATGCCTGCCATGGCCATCAACAGAACGATCCTACGCATTGCAATGTCTCCCCTTCAGCCAAGCCATTGTGAAGCCACTCGGCGCGCCTCGTATTGACTAAAATCAAAACCGGCCCAGCGACATGCAAGGGCTTCCCTTCGAGTCCGTTCGACATCGTCTGTTCACTTGATCAAGGTCAATGACGCGGTGCAGCATAAAGGGGATCAAGGGCGGACCTTCCGGAACCTGGAGATCGCCGAAATGGCAGACCAGCCCAATCTCAACATCTTCCAGGAATACTGGCTCGATGCCTGGCAGAGGTCGATCCTGACGCTCGATGTCCTGCGCGAGCGCGGCAACACCTTCGTCACACGGGCAGCCCAGAATGCGCCCCATGTGCTGGGCTTCGCCTTCGAAGTGGTGCTCGACGGGCGCACCCTGCCCCGGCCGGTGAACTACGCTCTCGTCAGCGTGACCCCTCCCGAGGGCACGGTCATCGACCCGGCCAAGCCGCCCTATGTGGTGGTCGACCCGCGCGCGGGGCACGGCCCCGGCATCGGTGGAATGAAACAGGAGAGCGAGATCGGCGTCGCCCTTGCCGCCGGCCACGCCTGCTATTTCGTCGGCTTCCTGCCCAGGCCGATGCCGGAGCAGACGATCGCCGATGTCTGCGTCGCCGAGGCCGCGTTCCTCGAAGCCGTCGCCGCGCGCCATCCCGACGCGGAAAGCAAGCCGGTGGTGGTCGGCAACTGCCAGGCGGGCTGGCAGATCATGATGACCGCCGCCATCCGGCCCGACCTGTTCGGCCCCATCCTGCTGGCGGGCTCGCCCCTCTCCTACTGGGCGGGCGTACGGGGCCGCAATCCAATGCGCTACCTCGGCGGCACGCTGGGCGGCACATGGCTCACCGCGCTCGCCGGCGATCTCGGCAACGGCACGTTCGACGGCGCCAACCTCGTTGCAAATTTCGAGTCGCTCAACCCGGCGAACACCTATTGGGAGAAGCCCTACAATCTCTATTCGAAGGCGGATACCGAAGCGGCGCGCTTCCTCGACTTCGAGACCTGGTGGGGAAACCCGGTCACGCTGAACGCCGGCGAGATGCAGTGGATCGCCGACAATCTCTTCGTCGGCAACAAACTCACCTCGGGCGAGATTCTCACGGCAGACGGAACTCGGGTCGACCTGCGCAACATCCGCTCGCCGATCATCGTTCTGTGTTCCTGGGGTGACAACATCACGCCGCCGCAGCAGGCGTTGGGCTGGGTGACCGACCTCTACGATCACGAGGACGAGATCGTGGTCAACGGCCAGACCATCGTCTACACGCTGCACCAGACGATCGGCCATCTCGGTATTTTCGTATCGAGCAAGGTGGCGACCAGGGAGCATGCCGAGTTCGCCTCCTGCATGGAGATGATCGACCTGCTGCCGCCCGGCCTGTACGAGGCCGTCATCACAGAGATCGACGACAAGACCGCCAACCCCGGTCTGATCAGCGGCAAGTACCTGTTCCGGCTGGAAGCGCGCACGCTCGACGACATCCGTGCCCTCGGCGCGAACAGCGAAGAGGACGAGCGCCGGTTCGCCACCGTGGCGCGCGTTTCCGAGATCAACACCGGCCTGTACCGGACCTTCGCCCAGCCGGCCGTCCGGGCGATGGTCAGCGCGCCGTCGGCCGAGCTGCTGGCCGAGACCCATCCGCACCGCATGCGGTTCGCCGCCTTTTCCGATCGCAATCCGTTCATGGCGCCGGTCAAGCCGCTGGCCGATTCGATCCGCGCCGACCGCAGGCCCGTCTCGCCCGACAATCCGCTGCTGACGATGGAGAAGGTCGCCTCGACCTGGATTTCCACCTGCTGGGAGAGCTACCGCCTGACCCGCGATGCCATGACCGAGGCGATGTTCCTCGGGACCTACGGCTCGCCCGCTCTCCAGGCGATGGTGGGACTGGCGCCCCCGGAGGCACCGGCGCCGCGCCATCCGGATCGCGCCCATGAGGCCATTGCCGTGGCCTGGCGCGCGGAGCTGGAGAAGAAGTTCGAGGTCGGGGGCCTGGTCGAGGCCGTCATCCGTTCCATCATGTATGTGCGCCGGCCCCAACGAAGTGCCGACGAGCGTGGCTTTGCCGTGCTGCAGGCCGTGCGGCGCATGCAGCCGGTGAACCGGCGCCTGAGCTTCGACGAGCTGAAGACGCTGTTCCGCGAACAGTATTTGCTGCTGTATCTCGACGACGAACGGGCGGCTCGGGCCATCCCACGCCTGTTGCCTGACGATCCGCACTTGCGGTCGCAGGGATGGCAGGTCGTCGAGCAGGTGCTCGGGGCATCCGGTGACCTGCCGCCGGAAGGCACCGAGCGCATCGCCCGCCTTCGCCAGCTTTTCGCTGCGACCCGACCCTAGCGCGGACTTGAGAGAGGATCTTTACGTGACAGCACCCACGGCGCGGCCGCATGACAAATACGACCGGCTGATCGCCGTCGCCCGCAGGCATCCACCGATGGTCACCGCCATCGTCCATCCCTGCGATGCGGTTTCCCTAGAGAGCGCCGTGCTGGCCGCAAGCAATGGTCTCCTGAAGCCCATTCTCGTCGGACCGTCGGCGCGCATCCTCGATGTCGCGCACACGGCTTCCCTCGATATCGGCGCGTTCGAGATCGTGAACTCGAAGCACAGTCACGATTCGGCCGCCAAGGCGGTCGAGCTCGTGCGCTGCGGGCGCGCCGACGCGCTCATGAAAGGCAGCCTGCATACCGACGAGCTGATGGGCGCCGTCGTCTCGCGGACGGACGGGATCCGGACCGCACGCCGCATCAGCCACTGCTTCGTCATGGACGTACCCGGCCACGACCAGGCGCTCATCATCTCCGACGCCGCCGTGAACATCGCGCCGACGCTGGACGACAAGGTCGACATCGTCCAGAACGCCATCGACCTCGCCCAGGCGCTCGACATCGCCGAACCGCGGGTCGCGATCCTGAGCGCGATGGAGACCGTCACCGCGAAGGTCGCCTCGACGATCGACGCCGCAGCACTGTGCAAGATGGCGGAGCGCGGCCAGATCAAGGGCGGAATCCTCGACGGGCCGCTGGCGCTCGACAATGCGATCAACGTCGAGGCCGCCGCGATCAAGAACATCGTCTCGCCCGTGGCCGGCCGGGCCGACGTCCTGATCGTGCCGGATCTCGAGGCCGGCAACATGCTGGCCAAGAGCCTCACCTTCCTGGCCGGCGCCGATGCTGCCGGCATCGTCCTCGGCGCTCGCGTGCCGATCATCCTGACGAGCCGGGCCGACTCGGTGACGACGCGCCTGGCCTCCTGCGCGGTGGCCTGCCTGGTCGCCGCGGCGCGGCGCGCGAACGCGGCAACCGCAATCCCCTGAGGGCCCATGACCGAACAGACTCGCCCCATCCTCGCCGGCAAGAAGGCGCTGGTCGTCGGCATCGCCAACGACCAATCCATCGCCTACGGCTGCGCCAGGGCCTTCCGCGAAGCCGGCGCCGACATCGCAGTCACCTGGCTCAATGAAAAGGCGCGCCCCCATGTCGAACCCCTCGCCCGCGAACTCGAGGCGCCGATCACGGCCGCGCTGAACGTCGCCGAACCCGGCCAGCTCGAAGCCGTGTTCGAGCAGATCGAGCGGAAATGGGGCCAGCTCGACATCCTGGTCCATTCGATCGCCTTCGCCCCGATGAACGATCTGCAGGGCGGCCTGCTCGACTGTTCGGCCGAGGGATTTGCCCGAGCCATGGACATCTCCTGCCACTCGTTCATCCGCATGGCGCGCCTGGCCGTCCCGCTGATGAAGGACGGCGGCACGATGTTCGCCATGAGCTACTACGGTGCCAACCGGGTTGTGCCGAACTACAACGTCATGGGACCGGTGAAGGCCGCGCTCGAAGCCTCCTGCCGCTATCTCGCCTACGAGCTGGGCCCGCAACGCATTCGTGTCCACGCGATCTCGCCCGGGCCGCTGAAGACCCGCGCCGCCTCGGGCCTCAAGGATTTCGAGCTGCTGCTCAACGAAGCGGCCCGCAAGGCGCCGATGGGCGAGCTCGTGGACATCATGGACGTGGGCTACACCTGCGCCTATCTCGCCACGCCCTACGCGCACCGCGTGACCGGAGGCACCGTCTATGTCGACGGCGGCGCAAACATCGTCGCCTGAGCGAGAGAGACGGGACATGGACAAGACCGGGTGCATTGCCGTGCTCAACGCCGGCTCCTCGAGCATCAAGTTCGCCCTCTACGACGCCCACGACGACGGCACGGAACTCTTCCACGGCCAGGTCGAAGGCCTCGGCACCCGCCCTCGCCTGCGGATGCACACGGCGGACAGCACCGTCGTCGCCGCGCGGGATTGGCCGGACAGCAGGCTCGATCATCGCGCGGCCACCGCCGAGATCATGGCGATGGGACGCGACCTGCTGGCGGGCCGGCCTGTGCTGGCATTCGGCCATCGCGTCGTGCACGGCGGCACCGACTATGCCGCGCCGACCCGCGTCGACGTACCCGTGCTGACGGAACTCGCGAAGCTCGTGCCGCTGGCACCGCTGCACCAGCCGCACAATCTCGCGCCCATCGCGGCGATCCTGGAAGCTGCCCCGGACCTGCCGCAGATCGCCTGCTTCGACACCGCCTTCCATCGCAGCCAGCCGGCGCTGGCCCAGCAATTCGCCCTGCCGCGCGCGCTGACCGCCGAGGGCGTGAAGCGCTACGGGTTCCACGGCCTGTCCTACGACTATGTCGTGGGCCGCCTGCGGGAGATCGAGCCGGCTCTGGCCGGATCCCGGCTGATCGTGGCACATCTCGGCAACGGCGCCAGCCTGTGCGCCGTCCGCGACGGACGGAGCGTCGCCAGCACCATGGGCTTCACGGCGGTCGACGGGCTGATGATGGGGACCCGCACCGGCGCCCTCGATCCGGGCGTCTTGCTGTACCTGCTGGAGGAGCGCGGTTTCGACGCGAAGGCCATCGAGGACCTGCTCTACCGCAAGTCCGGCCTGCTGGGCGTCTCGGGCATCTCGTCCGACATGCGCACGCTCCGCGCCTCGGCCGCGCCGGAGGCGCGCGAGGCCATCGACCTGTTCGTCTACCGCATCGTCCGCGAGATCGGATCGTTGGCGGCCGCGCTGGGCGGCGTCGACGGCATCGTCTTCACGGCCGGTATCGGCGAGCACGATCCCGCCACACGGGCCGAGATCGCCGCCGGCTGCGGCTGGCTGGGACTGACGCTCGATCCCGCCCTCAACGCGGGCAGTCTGGGTCGCATCAGTGCCGAAGGATCGGCCGCCTCGGCCTGGGTCGTGCCGACCGACGAACAACGCCTGATCGCCCGGTACACGCGAGCCGCTTTGCGCGACTGAACTTCGGAGTGGCGTTCCCTACGGGATTCGAACCCGTGTCGCCGCCGTGAAAGGGCAGTGTCCTAGGCCTCTAGACGAAGGGAACGAAGCCGAAGAGCGGCTGAGATAACGGCTTGGACGCCGGAAATCAAGCGAGCACAGAGCCTGCGGTCGTGGCGGCGTCGTCGATCTGAAGGCGAACCGTCTCGCGGCCACCGAAACGGTCGATTTTGAGCGATCCGGCGACATGCAGCACGGGCCGCGCGGAATCCATCAGGGCCGGCCCCAGGGCGCTCTGGTCGGCCCGGAAGGCGATGGCCTCGACCCGGCCGCGCTCGGTCCCCACCAGGGTGCAGCGGACATGGCCCTCGCCCACCGGCTTGGCGTAGCTCACGCGGACGCCGGTGAGGGCGAAGCGGGGCTGCGCATTGCCGGCCCCGAAGGGCCCGGCACACTCGATCATCGACACCAGCTCCGCGGTGGCGGCCGCCGGCCCCAGGGCGGCGTCGATCCCCAGTTCGCGGACCGGCGGCGCGGCACCCAACTGGGGCGCGATCCGCTCGTCGAGGAAGCGCGTCAGCTCGGGCAGCGAATCGCGTGCTACGGTGAGGCCGGCCGCCATGGCGTGGCCGCCGCCATTGACCAGCAACCCGGCCTGGCGCGCCGCGATAACGGCGGCGCCCAGATCGACGCCACGCACCGACCGGCCCGAGCCCTTGCCCAGCGCGCCATCCATGCCGATGACGAAGACCGGCCGCGCGTAGCGCTCGACCAGGCGGCTGGCCACGATGCCGATCACCCCGACATGCCAGCCCTCGCTCTCGACCAGCAGCGCCGACGGCAGGTCCTTGACGTCCGGCCCGTACAGGCCTTCGATCCGCGTGATCGCCTGGTCGAGGACCTCGCGCTCGATGGCGCGGCGCTCGGCATTGAACTCATCGAGCCGGACGGCCAGCGCGCCGACCTCGTGCGGATCGTCGCTGGAAAGCAGGCGCGCGCCGAGATCGGCCTGGCCGACGCGGCCGCCGGCATTGACCCGCGGCCCCAGCAGGAACCCCAGGTGATAGGCCTCCGGCGCCTCCTTGAGGCGCGCCACGTCGGCGAGCGCCGTGAGCCCTGCATTGCGGCGCTGCGCCATCACCTGGAGGCCGGCCTTCACCAGGGCCCGATTGACGCCCAGCAAGGGGACCACGTCGCAGACCGTGCCCAGCGCCACGAGATCCAGCCATTGCCGCAGGTCGGGCTCCAGCCGCGACGCGCCGTACCAGCCGGCCTCGCGCAGCGCGCGGTTGACGCCGACGGCGAGGAGAAACGCGACGCCGACGGCGGCGAGATGCTTGTGCGGGCTCTCATCGTCCAGCCGGTTGGGGTCGACCACGGCTACTGCCTCGGGCAGCGCGATCTCGGCCATGTGATGGTCGATCACGATCAGGTCGAGGCCGGCACGCTTCGCTTCGGCCAGCGGCTCAAAGGCGGTGATGCCGCAATCGACCGTGACGACGACCCGGGCGCCCTCCTCCCGGATCTTCAGCAGCGCCGGGGCATTCGGGCCGTAGCCCTCCTTGCGGCGGTCCGGGATGTAGACGCCGATATCGCCGCCGACGGCGCGGAAGAACCGCAGCAGCAGCGCCGACGAGGTGGCGCCGTCGACGTCGTAGTCGCCGAACACGACGATGCGCTCGCCCGTCCGTACGGCGTGCACCAGGCGATCGACCGCGGCGTCCATGTCCTTGAGGTGCGACGGGTCGGGCAGGAACCGGCGCAAGGTCGGCTCGAGAAAATCGCCGACCGCGTCGAGGGCGACGTCGCGCGCCGCCAGCAGCCGGCAGATCGCGTCGGGCAGCCCGTGACGCTGCGCGATGGCCAGCGCCTGGCGCTCATCGCCGAGCCGCGTGGCCCAGCGCTTTCCCGTCAGCGAGCGCTCGACACCCAGAAAGGCCGGGCGCTCGATTCTTGAAACGTCGGACATGCGGCCACCCTAACCCAAGGCGCGGTGGACACGCGCCGGTCGTCGGCCGACGGAGCCGGGCTTACGCCCAGCTCGGCAGGCCGGATTTCACCGAGTAATTGTGGCGCGCCGAAACCCAGCGCACGGTGCCAGTCTTGGAGCGCATGACGATCGAGTGCGTCTCGGCGCCGTCGTGGAAGCGGCGCACGCCCTTCAGCATCGACCCCGAGGTGACGCCCGTGGCCGCGAACATCACGTCGCCCTTGGCCATGTCGGTCATCGAGTACTTGCGGTTGAGGTCGGTGATGCCCCACTTCTTGGCGCGGGCCTTCTCGTCGTCGTTGCGGAACAGCAGCCGGCCCTGGATCTGGCCGCCGATGGCGCGCAGCGCCGCCGCCGCCAGCACGCCTTCCGGCGCGCCGCCCGAGCCCATGTAGATGTCGATACCGGAATCGCCGGTCGAGGTGGCGATCACGCCCGATACGTCGCCGTCGCCGATCAGCATGATGCGGGCGCCCGCCTCGCGGACCTTGGCAATGAGTTCGGAATGGCGCGGCCGGTCGAGGATGCAGACCACGAGGTCGTTGACGTCGACCTGCTTGACCTTGGCGAGGTCGTTCAGATTTTGCGACACGCTCTTGTCGAGATCGACGATGCCCTCGGGCAGGCCGCCGCCGACGGCGATCTTGTCCATGTAGACGTCGGGCGCGTTGAGGAACCCGCCATGCTCGGCCATCGCCATGACGGCGAGCGAATTGGGCAGGCCCTTGGCGGTGATGGTCGTGCCTTCGAGCGGATCCAGGGCGATGTCGATCTTCGGACCGCCACTGCCCACCTTCTCGCCGATGTAGAGCATGGGTGCCTCGTCGCGCTCGCCTTCGCCGATCACCACCGTGCCTTCGATGGCCAGCGAGTTGAGCGTGGTGCGCATGGCATCGACGGCGGCCTGGTCGGCCATCTTCTCGTCGCCCCGGCCCATCAGCTTCGAGGCCGCGAGCGCCGCCGCTTCGGTTACCCGCACTGCTTCCAGGGCGAGGTTGCGGTCCATACTACCGGTCTGTTCTTTCTTATCGGCCATCATTCCCTCCGTGGCGCCTCCCGGCACCCTCTAGAACGCCTCGATCCTGATTACGCACGGCTCCTCGGCGACGGCGCCGAGCCTGGCGATGCGCGCCAGAGCACGCCGCATCGCAGCCTCTTCGGTCTCGTGGGTGGTCAGCACCACCGGCACCTCGCCCGACTCCGAGCGTCCGCGCTGCAGCATCGATTCGAGAGAGATACGTTCCTTGGCGAGCGCCCCGGACACGGCGGCGATCACGCCCGGCCGGTCCTGCACCATCAGGCGGATGTAATAGGCGCCGACATGGCGATCCATCGGCGAGGCCTTCTTGGTCGCCAGCTTTTCGGCCGGCACCACGAAGGCCGGCATGTGCCGTCCGCGCGCCACGTCGACCAGGTCGGCGACGACCGCCGAGGCGGTCGGCCCCTGCCCCGCGCCACGGCCCTGGAACATCGTCGTGCCGACGAAATCGCCCTCGACGACGACGGCGTTGAACACGCCCTCGATGTGGGCAATCGGCGTGTCGAGCGACACCATGCAGGGATGCACGCGCTGCTCGATGCCATGGCGCGTCTCGCGCGCCAGGCCCAGCAGCTTGATGCGATAGCCGAGTTCCTGGGCGAACTGGATGTCCATCGACGTCACGCGCCGGATGCCCTCCACGTGCACCCCCGCGAAATCGACACGTGTGCCGAATGCCGCGCCGGTCAGCACCGCGAGCTTGTGGGCGGCATCGATGCCGTCGACATCGAACGTGGGATCGGCCTCGGCGTATCCCGCCGCCTGCGCCTCGGCCAGCACGACGTCGAAGTCGCGGCCGGTCTCGCGCATGGTCGTGAGGATGTAATTGCAGGTGCCGTTGAGGATGCCGTAGAGCCGCTTCACGCGATTGCCGACGAGGCCCTCGCGCAGCGCCTTGATGATCGGGATGCCGCCAGCCACCGCCGCCTCGAAGGCGAGGATGCGCTGCTTCTTTTCAGCCGCCGCGGCGAGCTCCGCGCCGTGAAGCGCCAGCAGGGCCTTGTTGGCGGTCACGACGTGCTTGCCCGAGGCCAGGGCCTTCTGGACCAGCCGGCGCGCCACGCCGCCGGAACCGCCGATCAGCTCCACGACGACGTCGATGTCGGGTGCGGTCGCCAGCGCCATCGGATCCTTCTCCCAGCGCAAGCCAGTGAGGTCGATATCGCGTTTCTTTGCCTTGCTGCGGGCGCTGACGGCGACGACCTTGAGGGGCCGTCCGCCGCGCAACGCGAGAAGCCGGCCATGTTCGGCCAGCAGCTTCACCACGCCTGCACCCACGGTGCCGAGGCCAGCGATGCCGATCCTGAGAGGAGAATTCATGGGCGCCTGATACGACAGGATGGGGTCAGGCGCGAGCCTTGATCGGTGTGATATTGTCCCCAACGCCCCGCAGGTAGAGGTCGATGGAGCGACCGGGATCGGCCAGCACCTGCCGGATGTTGCGGACGGCCTGACGGATGCGGTGCTTGTTCTCCACGAGCGCGATGCGGACATGTGCATCGCCGTGCTCGCCGAAGCCGATGCCCGGCGACAGCGCCACGTTGGCCTGGGTCAGCAGCAGCTTCGAAAAGGCCAGCGAACCCAGCTCGACGAAATCCTTGGGCAGCGGCGCCCAGGCAAACATGCTGGCCGACGGAGACGGCAGGTCCCAGCCCGCGCCCTTCAGCCCCTCGATCAGGACGTCGCGGCGTTCCTTGTAGGTATTCCGTGCCTCGACGATGCAGTCCTGTGGGCCGTTCAGCGCCGCCGTCGCCGCCACCTGGATCGGTGTGAAGGCGCCGTAGTCGAGGTAGGACTTGATGCGGGTCAGGGCCTGGATCAACGTCTTGTTGCCCGCCGCGAAGCCCATGCGCCAGCCGGCCATCGAGTAGGTCTTGCTCATCGAGGTGAACTCGATGGCGATGTCGCGCGCGCCCGGCACCTGCAGCACCGACGGCGGCGGCACGCCGTCGAAGTAGATCTCGGCATAGGCGAGGTCGGACAGGATCCAGATGCCCTGGCGTTTGCAGAAATCGACGATGGCCGCATAGAAGTCGAGATCGACGACCTGGGCCGTCGGGTTCGACGGATAGTTCAGCACCAGCGCCAGCGGCTTCGGCACCGCATGGCGCACCGCCCGCTCGAGCGCCGGCAGGAACTCCTCGATCGAGGTCGAGCCCGGCACCGGAATGTGCCGCACGGAGCCGCCGGCGATGATGAAGCCGTAGGGATGGATCGGATAGCTGGGATTGGGAACCAGCACCGTGTCCCCGGGCGAGGTGATCGCCTGCGCGAGGTTGGCCAGTCCTTCCTTTGAGCCCAGCGTGACGATGATCTCGCTCTCGGGATCGAGTTCGACGCCGAAGCGGCGCTCATAATAGGCAGCCTGCGCCTTGCGGAGCCCCGGGATGCCGCGCGAGGCGGAGTAGCCGTGGGCGCGCGGGTTGGCTGCCGCTTCGGCGAGCTTGGCAACGATGTGCGGTGCGGTCGGCAGGTCGGGGTTGCCCATGCCGAGGTCGATGACGTCCTGGCCGGCGGCGCGGGCACGCGCCTTCATCGCGTTCACTTCGGCGAACACGTAGGGCGGCAGGCGCTTCAGGCGGTGGAATTCAGAGTCGTCCATGTCGTTCTTCCTTCGACGCCTAGAAGTCCATGAAGACTTCGACGCGCCGGTTGGCGGCGAGGCCGCGGGCGGTACTGGTCTGGTAGATCGGCTCCCCGTCGGAAGCCGTTTCCGCGACCATCTGGCTGGTCGGCACGCCGAGCCGGCGCAATTCCTGGGCGATCGCCAGTGCGCGACGGCGCGAGACATCGAGGTTGTCCCGGTCCTGCGCGGCGTGGGCCACGATGCGGACGATGCCGCCATTGTCGCGCTGGATCTCCGCCACGCGCGCAAGCACCGCAGAGTCCACGCCGTCCAGGCCTGTCGAGGACGGTCCGAACTGGATCACCGCGACCTGCAGCGACCCGTCGAACGGCGGCGACTTCAGGGCGCTGAAGGGCACTTCTCCAGACTGCGCCTTGGCGATGTTGCCCTTGACCGGCGTCGGATCCGCGCATGCATCGTCGGCGGGTTCCGTGAACGCGACCGTCAACGGCGCAAGCGTCATGACTGAGCCGACGTCGAGACCCGGCGGTGCCCAGCCCGGCTGCGGCGCGAAGGCCTTGTTGGGGTCCGCCGGCGGCGCAGGCTGCGGAGCCGTTGCAGGAGGCGCGGACTCAGGATTTGCCGGCGGTGCCCCGGTCGTTACGGAACCCTCCGGTGCCCCTGGCGGGGTCCAACCCGACGGCGGCGTGAAAGCCCTGTTCGGATCGCCTGAAGGTGTGGGTGTGGCCGGCACCGGGACGGGTGCCGGCGCCGCTGCCGGGTCAGGTGCCGCAGACGGCGGCGCCACGGGGGCGCTGGTCACGGGAGCCGGTGGCGGGACCGGAGCGGACACCGGCGTCTGATCAGACGTGATCGTTCCGGCACCCGGCGGCGGCGCACCGACGGGGGCGACCGCGGGAGTCGTCCCCTCCTGGTTTTCCCTCGCCTTCTCTTCCTTTTCGGCGGCTTCCCGCTCGAGGCGTGCTTCGCGATCCTTGCGGTCGCGCTCCGCCTGTTCCTTCTCGATGGCCTCGCGCTGCGCCTTCTGGCCACCCTTGGGAGGGATGACGGACCCGATGGCCGGCGCGGCGCGGTCGTCGCCGCCGATCACACCGGCATCATACTGCGGATTGACGGGCCCCGGCGGAATACTGGCGGACGGCTGGATGCCCTTCTCCGCGCCGGGCCGCGGCGGCGGGCCGATGGGCGCCGAACTGCCATCGATCCAGTCGCAGCCGACCAGAAGGGCGAGCGCAGACACGCCGAGCAGGCCGAGCCAGCGGCCGCTGCCATTCGTGTCCTGGTGTCGCTGCATCGTCATCACCCGCTGTGTACGCTTGAAACACGATTTCCGCCTGTTTAGCGGAGACCGAGAGGAAATTTGACCCGTCAGTTGTCGCAGCCTACCTATGAAAGGCAGGTGGCGGCCCGGGTCGTCACTAGCTATGGTACCGGGGCGTTGAATTTACCGCAAGAAACGCCACAAAGGCAATGATTCGGAAGGGGAAACGCATGTCCGATAGTCCTGCCCCCGCAGCCCTTGGCGGTCTCTCTCCGGAGGAGTCCGAGAAGCTCCAGGAGGCCTTCAAGGACATCGCGACGCGCAGCCAGAAGCTGCTGCAGGACTTTTCCCAACGCTATCAGGCCGATGGTCAGCAGTCGGCCGACCCGCTTCACCTCACCCAGACCTTCATGGACTTCACGGCCAAGATGCTGGCCGATCCGAACCGGCTGGTGCAGGCCCAGGTCGAGTTGTGGCAGCAGTACATGAAGCTCTGGCAGGTCACGGCCCAGCGCATGATGGGCCAGACGGTCGAGCCCGTGGCCGAGCCTGCCCGCGGCGACAAGCGCTTCAACGACCCGGCCTGGAAGGACGAGGTCGTCTTCGACTATCTGAAGCAGTCCTACCTGCTGACGGCGCGGTGGCTGCAGGGCACCATCAAGGAGGTCGAAGGCGTCGACGACAAGACCGCCCGCAAGGTCGACTTCTATACGCGCCAGTTCATCGACGCGGTGTCGCCGTCCAACTTCGCCATGACCAACCCGCAGGTGGTGAAAGCCACTGTCGAGTCCAAGGGCGAGAACCTGCTGAAGGGCCTTCAGAACCTCCTGGGAGACCTGGAGCGTGGCAAAGGCAACCTCCTCATCCGCCAGACCGACATGGATGCCTTCAAGGTCGGCGGAAACGTCGCCACGACGCCCGGCAAGGTCGTCTACCAGAACGACATCATGCAGCTCATCCAGTACGCGCCGTCGACCGAAGAGGTCTACGAGGTTCCGCTGCTGATCGTGCCGCCGTGGATCAACAAGTTTTACATCCTCGATCTCAAGCCCGAGAACTCGTTCATCAAGTGGGCGACCGAGCAGGGCTACACGGTGTTTGTCGTCTCCTGGGTCAACCCCGACGAGCGTCTCTCGAAGATGGTGTTCGAGGATTACATGAACCAGGGTCCGCTTGCTGCGCTCGACGCCATCGAGAAGGCGACCGGGCAGCGCAAGGCGTCGGCGATCGGCTATTGCATCGGCGGCACGCTGATGGCCGCGACGCTGGCCTACATGGCCGCCCGCAACGACGACCGCATCGTGGCCTGCACCTTCTTCACTGCGCAGGTCGACTTCAGCGAGCCCGGCGAACTGGGCGTCTTCATCGACGAGGACCAGCTCGCCAGCGTCGAGGAGATGATGGGCAAGAAGGGCTATCTCGAAGGCAGCGAGATGGCGACGACCTTCAACATGCTGCGCGCCAACGATCTCATCTGGTCGTTCGTCGTGAACAACTA
>LNFM01004178.1_pt1 | contig 28162 bp, 27 predicted proteins | sample 596031 | NCBI WGS metagenome assembly LNFM01 (sample SAMN04254537, study PRJNA301005) | activated carbon metagenome | isolation source: dual media filters at the Ann Arbor, Michigan drinking water treatment plant | place: USA: Ann Arbor
GCTTCCAGCATCGCCTGGCGGCGCGAGGCGTGCCAGCAATACCAGGCGGCATTTTCTGCAATCGCTTCCGCGACGGCCGCCGCGATGAAGCCGTCGTAAAGCTCAGCTCCTTGCGAACTGTCATCCCAGGTCGTGCCGTAGGACGCCGACCAGTCCTTGTTGCGGGTCGGATGGTTCGAGCCGTCATAGTCCACAAGGTACGGCGGGTCGGTCGCAAACAGGATCGCCCGCTCGCCGTTCATCAGGCGGCGCACATCAGCAGCACTAGTGCTGTCGCCGCAAAGGAGCCGGTGATCGCCGAGGATCCAAAGATCGCCGGTGCGCGATGCCGGATTGCGGGGCGGCTCGGGGATGGTCACCGGCGGCACCGAGCCTCCGGCGCCACCTTCTTGCCCGTCCCCCTCGGGCACATAGACCAGCAACTTGTCCAACTCGCCGTCGGAAAAACCGACCAGCGACAGGTCGAAATCCTCTGCCAGCAGGTCGCTCAGTTCCGCAGACAAAAGCGCCTCGTCCCACGTGCCAAGCTCGGTCAGTTTGTTGTCGGCGATCCGGTAAGCCCGCCGCTGCGCTTCAGTCAGATGCCCGAGCACAATCACCGGTGCTTCGGTCAGACCCAACTGCGTTGCCGCCAGCACCCGGCCATGCCCCGCGATCAACTCGCCATCTTCGGCCACGAGGCAAGGCACGGTCCAACCGAACTCGGCCATGCTGGCAGCAATCTTCGCGACCTGGTCTGCGCCATGCGCCTTCGCATTGCGGGCATATGGCTGCAAGCGCGCGAGCGGCCATTGCTCGATGCGCTCCGGGGCGAAGCTGAGGGTCATATGGGGCGTCCTGTTGAAGGATGGTCTGGCTTCCGGGCTGGATCCCGGATGTGGAATCCACGCCGGATTTCACCGGCCGCACGAGTCCGGTGGTATCCACCCCGGAGTCCACCAGCCAAGTGCCTGTTTTATCGTGTTATCTCTGCCGTCTTCGGGGGGCTTCCCGAGGGGGTGGTTTCCCAAAAATCCGGCCCTGTCGCTAGCGATGTGCCGCGCTTCGCCCGCCAGCATACGAAAACGCCCAGGAAGGAACCAGAAATCAGTGGGTTAGCGGGATGGACCCCTTGCTGGACCCCGGAAGCCAGCGGCGCGACGACTGCTTTCGCGCTCCTCTTCCGAGTATGCCCTGTTTAATAGCCTCGGAACGCCTGATTGTCTTGACGTTCGATGTCTCGTTGATAATTGCCTCACTTCGCGCGAAGGTCTTGACACCCGACCTCGCAAACCTTCTGGACGTCGGATTGTTTTCCGCGACAGTGGCGAATGACAAAAGAACCGGGGACAGGTGATCTATGGGTGAAGCAAAGCGACGAAAGCGGCTCGAAGAACTGGCTGAAGCGTCGTCTAGTCCGATGAAGCGCGCCCGCTTCAATCTGTATACTATGGGTACGCGTCTCTCTCGCACGGCTTACATGTGTGAAGAGGTCTCATGGTGGTGCTCGCAAGACGAAGCCCTGCTCGGAATGGTGGCACGCGACACAACAGACGACGACTACCTTTGGATGATATTGGCGAGAGACAAGATCGGTCGCTTCCGCTGCGCCGCCCTAAAGACCGACTTCCGTACCAAAGAGTTTGCGGAACGGCAGCTTCGGGTGTCGATGGCCGAGATAATCGAGAAAGGCGAGATCGAAGAATTCGGTCAACAGGGAGACGAAACGAATAGCCCGTTGGATCCCTTTCATGTTCCGGCTGACCTGGCTGAGGATAAGCTGCATCCATACTTCAAACTCTTGAAAGACGAGCCTGGAAGAGCGCCAGCGCGTAAGGTGATAACTGAACTCACACTGTGGCTGGCACCCAAGGATCCTCACTTCGTAAGGGAATTCCAGACTAATGGGTTTGATCAGCGGCTATGGGAGTTGTTTCTCTGGGCTGCTTTCCGCGAGTTTTTCTTGGATATCGAACAACTGGATGCGCCCGACTTTCGATGCCGAGCGCCTGGAATAGATTTTACTGTTGAAGCCACAACCGTTGCTCCGTCGCAAGGCGGAGTCTTGGCAGAGCACCCCAACCCAAAAACAGAAGAAGAACGTGAGGTATTCCTCCGTGATTACATGCCTATGAAGTTCGGCGGCGCACTCACCGGCAAACTGAACAAGGTTAATTCCGCTGGAAAACGGTATTGGGAGCGCGATGAAAGCAAGGGTAAGCCATTTGCTATCGCCATTGCGGATTTTCATAAGCCAGCTGACGAGAACGAACTTGGCCCAATGACATACACCCAGTCAGCCCTATGGCAGTACTTGTATGGGTCTCGCGTCACATGGCGGTTCGAAGGGGATCAACTCATCATTGACACCCATTCTGTCGAGGAACATGAGTTCAAAGGGAAACGGGTGCCTTCTGGATTTTTTGATCTTCCGGAAGCAGAGAATGTTTCTGCCGTGATCTTTTCAAACGCAGGCACAATTGCGAAGTTCGACCGAATGGGTGTAGCTGCCGAATTTGGGGCGGACGGATATGGCTATTTTCGTATGGGGATCCGGTATAATCCCGATCCCAACGCGGTCATTGGTGAAGCATTCTCTGCTGATGTTAGTGACGAGAGTTATGAGGAGTACTGGACGCAAGAGATCCAGGTCTTCCACAACCCCAATGCGAAACACCCGCTTCCAGTTGAAGCGCTGTTGGGTGCCACTCATCACCATTTTGAAGACGGGCAGATGAAGTCACTCACACCCCACGATGCGGTACTAAGTTCGTTCACGATGCTGATGAAGTACGTCAAGGAGGATGACTGGGACAAGGAGTCTCAGGGTGCGCGGGCATAGGAGATGGCGCCTCCTCACTTTGAACTTGCCCGATCCACCACGAACTCCATGGACCGTTTCCCTGGCACCCGCTTTCCATTCAGCCGCCAAACGATCACAGCGATGCCGTACTGCCACCGGCGGTTGGCCGTTGCCCTGCTGATGCCGAGTTCCCAGCAGATCGGCTTCCAAGGTTTCCGGTTGGCCCGCAGCCATAGGAGCCGCGCATCGTTGGGATCCAGCCAGCGTAGCCAAAGCAGGGTCTCCTCGGCTTGGGTGATCTCGCGTGGGCTCGGCCTTGGTCGTCTCATTTGCGGCTGTTGGCCGACCTTGTCAGCGAAACTGTGAAAGTATTCAGGCCAGGCGTTGAAGTAGCCCTGCGGCTTGCCCTCGGGCAGCGTGCGGAACACGTCGGCGGCACTTTCAAGCCGTGCGTCGACCGTGGCTGGCGCCCAGTCACCCATTGGCGGCCTCCTGGCTATCGGCGCGTTGGCCATAGAGTTTATCGCCCAGTTGGCGGACCAGTTCGCGTTCGGGCCATGTGAGCCGCGGATCCTCGACCGACACTGCGAGCAGACCTTGGTCATGCCAGCCTTCCTGCTTGACGCGTTCAGGATCGCGGCGCGTGCCGCCATAGCCTCGGGGGTGCCACCTCATGCGACACCTCCGTTGGTATCGATGGCCCACAGCAGGATGGCGATTGCGTCAGCCTCGTTGTCGTCTGCGGGCGAAAAACCTTTGGCCTTGGCCGCCGCGATCATGGCCTCTTTCGGCGCATTCCCCTTGCCTGTGGCATGGCGTTTGATGGTGCCGACCGGGACACCCTGATAGGGCACGCCTCGTAGTTCGGCCCATGCGGTCAGTATCGCCATCAGGCCGCCATAGACATGGCCAGCGTCGGTGCCAGCGTGCCGCCGGACCTCCTCGAACCAAATGGCTGAGATCGGGCCGGAGAGACGGTCGATTTCTGTCAGCCAGTTGGTGAAGCGGAGAAAACGCATGCCGCCGCCATCGAAGCGGCCGGGGCGGAAGGAGGCGGTGCCGCTAGTGATCAGACTGTCATGGCCCCGCAGGGCCCAGCCAGTCGTAGTGCCCAGATCGAGGGCGAGGATGCATGAAGCGGAAACGCGCCCCTGTTCGAGGCGAAGTTCCGGCATGGAGATCGTCTGGTTCATGTTGAAGGCTCACGGGAGGTGGGCCTTCGGCTTTGGTCGTGTGCAGGGAATCACGTCAGAAGATTGCGATCAAGAAAAATGCGTCGCGGTTCAGCGAATGCTTATCGCCGCAGCCGTCACCGCCTGTCACCACCCAAGTTCTGATGTGGTGACACGAAAAACCTATTTAAAATCAGTGCTGTCACCACTGTCACCACCTGTCACCACTTTTTGCTGATGCTTGTATGAGACGGATAGGGATCGCCCGAAAGGCACATCCCTTACGAAAAGGGAAAGAGAGTCAGGCGTTCAAGTGGTGACGGTGGTGACAGTCTTGATCCAAAACGATTTCTTCCGTCACCACCTCTCGCCCGAGGTGGTGACACGGGCAACGTGGTGACGCCCTTCCCAATCCTTACCCATGCAATGGTTGCGAGGCCCGGTCCTGCAATCAGCCTTGCATCGCCTCCCAGGCGAGCAGCATGTCGCGGATCACTGTTTTCTCCGTGCTGGATATCACGTGGTCATCGTAGAACTGCTGGCCATTGAAACGCACGACTGATCGTTCGGAATCGGCAATCCGGCGTGCCAGATCGATCATGTCCGGCCGATTGGTGTAACCCGTCCATTCCCAGATTTCCGTGTCGTTGTCGCGCATCCACTGCGAGGTCGGCAACCGGACGATGTCGCCGTCGACATTGATTTGAGCGGACTCCACGAACAGCCAACCCGATCTGCTTGTAAAGTTCAGGAAGAACTCAAGGGCACGCTGACCAGTGCCCGACTCGGTGATGTACAATGTCACATAGGAACGCGTGTCCTGGTAGCGTGGCGAAGACGGATGGCGGTACCATGACGATCCATCAAATTCCGCTGTGGTCTTGATCAGCCGATTTACGATTGTCGCCCGACGCTGCTCGTCGGCTCGCGCCTGCGCCTCGATTGCCGCGTCATACTGCGCGACTTTCTCGCGATAGGTCGCGTTGTCGGGCGCAATTCGTGACAGTGCCATATAGGCAGTCCGGTTCGCCTCAGCCTTCGCCGCAGGCAAGGGGCGAACATAATCCAGCAAGGCGGCTTCGAGCCTTGCCGTTCTTTCGTCGGCCCCAGGCGCAAATCCCTCGTTCGCCGCTACTTCTGCCGCGACGGCTTCAATCGACGCAGGATCGGCGTCGAGCCGCGACAGGAAGGCGTCCAGTGAGTCAGGTTGAACTTCGACTGAGGCTTCTGCATCAGCGGGGGGTGCGGCTGCATCGGTTACGGTCTCTGGCACCAGCGCGAGGCATGCCATGGCCGCTTGTTTGAGATTGGCATCCGCAATCTCGCCCCATGACCGAACTGCCGCTGCCGCTTCGGCATACGCGGCCGTGTCACCTGTGGCAAAAGCCGACACGCAACGGGTGATGGTATCGGTTCTTTCGTCCGCGAAAGCACCGGTGGCAGAGAACACTAACAGTCCAAGTACAGCCAGCCGCATACAATTACTCCCGTTCAAGCAGATGTTGCGGGAGTATAGGTTGGGAAGGCAGTTGCCGCTATCTGCCAAGATCGTTGTTTTGAACCGCGATGTATCGGTGGCACAACTGCATTTAGCGCTGGCCCGCGCCATAACGACGATCAGGATGCCGCGCGTCAGTACAACCGGCGCTGCCAACGATCATTCCGCTACTTTGTCGCCTGTTCTCCGATACCGCCATTCGCGACATCCTTCGCTGCGGCTTTGATATCGCTCCCATTTCCGCGACTTGAGATATGCCCCAACTCGCATCTGGTCACCTTTCGACCATTTGCCCGGTTCGATGCCAAGGGCACCTTCAAGAATTTCGCCAACGGAAACATCGCGGATCGGGTCGGCCCGCTCAAACTCCTCGTCCTGCCAATCCTCATACCCCGCGTGGCCGCGATTGACGTTGCGTGTGTCGTGGGTCAGCCAGCGGTCGATCCGGGCATCCCAAGCATCACCCTGATACCGAGATTCTTGTTCGGTTCTGGCCTCTGCCAGCAGATCCGCATCGTCGATCCACCAGATCGCGCCCTCGCGGAAGCGGTGGACGGCTTCGGCCCAGAACTGGTCCCGGTCGCGCGCCAAAGCCGCGATGTCGATGGTGCCGCAGCGCAGGGGCCAGAAGCGGCGGTTGCCGGTCTCGTCGCGCAGATAGGTGTCGGGGTTCACGGTCCCCGCGAAGACGCACTGGCGCGGCACCTCGACGGTATAGCGGCCATAGGGCGGCCGGAAGCGGTCGGTGGTGCGGGTCAGGAAAGCCTTGATGCGCGACACCTCGGCGCGGCCGATGGCGTCGAGTTCAGCGATTTCCACGATCCAGATGCCCTGCATGTGGATGGCGGCATCCTTGGACCCCAACTCGGGCAATTCGTCGGTGAACCATTCCTCGCCCGCCAGCACCTTTATGGCCGTGGATTTGCGCGCACCCTGCGGGCCTTCGAGGATCAGCATGTGGTCGGCCTTGACCCCCGGCCGGAAGATGCGGGCGACGGCCGAAATCAGCCACAGCGCACCAACGGTGTGATGGAAGGCAGTGGGTTCGGCACCGAGATAGGTGCTGGTCCACGTCTCGATCCGGGGCTTGCCATCCCAGCGCAGGTGATCCAGCCAGTCACGCACCGGGTGAATGCGATGATCGCGGGCGACGGCACCAATGGCGCGGCCAACCACCATGGGGGCGACGTTGACGCCGCGCAGCTGCAGCCATTCGGCGATGCGAACTTCGTCCGTATCCTCCCACGGGCGCGGAAACGGGCCGGTCGCCCCGTCCCATGGCAGCGGTTGCCGCACAACAATTGCCTGCGCGAAGTCGTCGAAGGCCAGAGCTCTGGCGAAGGCGACATCGTAGGTCAGGGCAATGATGACATTGGCCTCGTTGCGTTCGGGTGTTCCCGCCATGTCCTGACGGAGGCGATTGAACCAGGCCGGTTTAGCGATTCGTGCGTTCGGATCGCCATTGGCGTTCACGCGGCGACCGAGTTCAAGAAGCTGCTTTTCGAGGATCGCCATGGGAATCCCGGTCGCGACCTTGATGTGCGCGAGGATCTGCCGCGCTGGCAGCGGGTCCAACCGCGCAAGTGCGATGCGGCCGAGAAGCTGGCCAAGGGTCGTGATGTCGGGTGGGTTGGTCAGTGCCTCGGCAGCGGTTACGAGAGCCGCGATGTCATTGTCGCCGACAGGGAGGCCTTCTGCCCCTTCCATCTCACTGATCGCGGGGACGTCCTGTCTGGCGCGATAGTCCTCGGCACGGGCCCCGCGTATCAGGTCGTCGTTGAAATCATCGCCATTGAGGGGCAGGACGATTTCGTTCGGAATGTCGGCCCTGTTCAGCCGGTCCGACAGGGTTGCGGCAGCCTGACGCCCGGCATCGCCCGCATCAGCGTAGATGGTGATGCGCGTCGTGCCGTCGGGCCAACGAAAACGCGCCAGCCCATCCGCCGAAAGAGCCGCCCAGGCTGGCGTGCCGAACAGAGCGTGTGCCGCAACCGCTGTCTCGATGCCTTCGGCCACGCCAAGGTGGCCGTCGTCCGGCATGGCATACAGATGCACTGCGGCGTCCGCCACCGAACCCAGCATCTTCTTGCCTGCGGGGGCCTTGGCGCTGCCGTCATCGAGAAGAAATGTCCGATGGATGCCCGGTGCACGATCACCGTTCGCGAACCGCGCCAGCGCGATCAGCCCCGGCCAGCCACGCTTGGTCTCGAAGTCTGCAAGGTCGGGATGGAACATCAGATCCGGCGAGGCAGGGTCCGATAGCCCGCGCGCGCGGAGGTAGTCTTCACCCACAGAGCCCGCCAACGGGACTGCACCAGCGACAAGCCTGGCGATCTCGGCGGAATGATCGGGCTTTGGTCGCAGTGCGGACCGAGGTGCCGGATTGTCCATGCCCGCGATGCGCGCGGCCTCGTCGAAAAGTGCTCCGTCTGATAGACCAGTTGCCTGTGCGATCAGGTCGATCGGGCCTGCACGCTCGCCGGTAGCATAGTCGAAGCCCCAGCCGGCATAGGGCCCGTCAAGGTGGATCGTGCAGGATCCGTCCTTGCGCGGTGCCCGGCCCGAAAGATCGGCGCAACGCAACGCGCGCCGGTCACGGGCAAGCTGCGCTTCCGGGAACAGCCGCGGCAGCCAGTCGTTGGCTGTGATGGCAAGCCGATCCCGCACCGCCGCCAGATCATGGCGGGGGGTGGAGGTCGCGACATCGTTGAGGTCGATCATCGCGTCCCCTTCAGGCCAGCAACACAAGGCCACGCTCGGCCCGGGTGATCGCGGTATAGAGCCAGCGGCGGCGGTCGAGATCGGTGCGGCCCATCCCGTCATCCCAGACGATCACGTTCTCCCATTGCGACCCTTGCGCCTTGTGGGCCGTGATCGCCCAGCCGAAGGTGGCTTCGGTCAGAAGGCGCTTGTCCTTCCAGTCCCGGTCGTGACGTTTGGGGTCATTGGCGACATGATCCTCGAAATGGCCCTTGTAGACGCGCAAACGGCCCGGTCGGCCATCGCGATCAAGGGGCCCGACCCGGCGACCATCCTCGTCATGGACGATTGCCGAGAAATAGAGGCTGCCCTCGTCAACGATGCCTTCCAGCGTCAGGAACATTCCGTTGATCAGCCCGAGGTCGTTCTGGTTTTTCAGGCAGATGATCTTTTCTGCCGCGCCGGTGGGCAGGTATGTCCCGCCAAACCCCGCTGCCGCGCGCATTGCGTTGTTCAACTGCAGCCGCGTCGCGTTCAGACTGCAGATCAACTGTCCGCCCCGCAGCGCCTGATCCGGGGTGATGTCGCCCTTGCGCAGCTTGGCCACAAAAGAGTCGTAGGTCCCGAATCCAATGGGTTCGCCCATCCGCGCCATGGTGGCCAGCCGGATGATGGCGCTTTCGGCCGCCTGGCGGTGGATTTCCGTGAGCATCACGTCGGGCGCGTCGCGGGTGAAAGCACCTTCGCCCTTGATGGGGGGCAACTGGCCCGGATCGCCCAGCACCAGGATCGGCTTGCCGAAACTCATCAGGTCACGCGCCATCTCCTCGCCCACCATCGACACCTCATCCAGCACGATCAGCTTGGCATCGGCGGCATCGCTCTGCGGGTTCAGGGCAAAGCGGGGGTGTTTCATGGCCGAAAGCGCCTGGCGCATCGCCTCGATCCCGGCTTCGGCCGCAGTCCTGTCGAAACCCGTCAGCCTGCGGGCGGCGGTTTCCGCCTCCTGCACCTTCACGGCGGCGGCTGCGACTTCCTCCTCGGTCGACTCGATCACCGAATAGATCAGGCTGTGGATGGTGCGGGCGGGTGTGCCCTTGCGGTTCAGAACCAGTGCGGCCTTGCCGGTGAAGGTGGCGGTGACGACGCCCGGTACGCAGGTGCCGTCCTTGGCACTGCGGTGGGGTGACAGGCCGAGGTCGTCGAGGGCAACCTTCAGAACGGTGCTCTTGCCCGACCCGGCATAGCCAAACAGGCGAAACACCTGCCGCTGGTCGGTGCGGGTTTCGTACCAGTCGCGAACTTCGGCGATGGCGGCGGCCTGAGCGTTCGAAGGGGTGAAGTCACTCATGATTATTCCCCCAGCACTGGCCCGCCCACGCGCAGGGCGCATGCCATTTGCCCGCCGACATGCCACCCCGGCACACAACTGCTGTGGGGTCTGCTGCCATGCGCGGCAGCCATTCGCGTGCTTCGGATGCCCGCACCACAGCCACGGCGCGGTCCGACATGTCCTGCGCCAGCCGCGCGTCGAACGGCACCAATTCGGCGTGCAGTTCCATCGTGTCGCGGTTCAGCGCCGTGAACAGCGCGGGCTTCGGCAGATCAAGATAGGCCTGATAGAGCGCCAGTTGGGCGGCGTAGACCGGGCGGGCAATGCTGACGCCCCGCTTGACCACGTCCTTCCAGCTTGACGACCCGAGCGCCTTGTTTTCCCAGAGGGCGGGATAGCCCATGGCAACAGGGCCGGAAACGAGGCAACCATCGATGTGGCCCTTGAACCGGCCGCCAAGCGCCTCGAACCCGAACTGCCGCCCATCGGCGCGTGCTGTGCGCAGATCGAACCCGGCAACGCGCAGCCAGCCAGCGACAATGTCTTCGCCCCGGTGCCCCGCCTCGAAGATGCGCAGCGTTTTTGGGGCGAACTCCTGACCCTCGTCCTTTGGCACGGCGAGAAAGTCATACTGGATCTGGCGCAGACAATCGCGGCCAAGACCCGAGGAACTGACATAGGTGCGGGGCCGTTCGCTGCGGTTGCGAGCCACAAGGGCCACGTCGATGGCTGCCGAAACGGCTGAGGCGATGGTGGCTGGTGGGGTGGCCTCGCCGTAGAGGCAGCCCGAGCCATGGTTCAGGTCGATCATTGGTCGCGCTCCCAGAACCCGCCCGCCTGCGCGATGCAGGTCAGCTTGTGAAACTGGGCGTCCGTCAGCTGAGCGCGCGCGCCGTACCGTTCGAGTTTCTGGCGCAGGCTGTCACAAAACTCGATCTCGAAATCGGTTGCGGCATTGTCGGTGGCGGCGGCGAGAAGCCCCTTCCAGGTGCAGGTCGGTGGATCGTCGTTCAGATCAATCATGGCGCGCCCCTTCAGAACGGAATCGGATCGTCATGGGCGGTGCCGGTGCGTTCCTTGATTGCCCCCTGCGCCAGCATGCTGTCGACGTAGCCGGTCACCGCAGCCTCGATCAGACGATCAATGTCGGCGGCGGTGCGGTTGAAGAAGGGCTCCATCAGTCCAAGGTCGGTCAGGGCCTCGGCGAAAAGCATCCGCGCATCGCGGATCGCACGGGTCTCTCGGGCGGTCTTGTCGATCATGCCATTGTTCCTTTGGGCAATTGCGCTGCCAACGTCCTGACAGCGGAGCGAGCAGAAGCGGTGATAGGGGTAACGGTCGTGCTGAAGCCGGTGGACGTAGCCGAAGCCGCGGGCTTCACGCGCGCAGACCGCGCAGATTGCTACCCGAGCAAGAGCATCGCGACCGGGTCCTCTTGCGGCCAATCCTGCCGCTGAAGGCGTTCCGACTGCAGGACGATCCAGCGCGAGATCGCGTTGACCGCCATGGCCTCCAGGTCGCCGAGGGTGAGGCTTGCGATGGGTTGGTGCAGTTTTCCTCGGGCCTCGAGCCATTTTCCGATCTCCAGCGCAGCGGTGCGCGACACATGCGCCTGCCATTCGTCCGGGGTCATGGGCCGGTTGCCCGGCCCAGCCCCATCTGGTTTGGCCGTGGGTGATCGCGCAGAACCACCCGACTGCCGTTTCCGCAGCGCCTTAGCCATTGAGCCACGCGGGCATTGCGGGTGCCCCCGGTGCAGCGGGCGCCAGTGCCTGCGGTGCGGGCGGGGCTGCGGGGGCAGTCTGCGTGCCCCAGGCGGGCGCGGGTGCTGCGACCGGTTGCGGTGCCGCGCCCCAGTTCGGCGCTGCGGGCGACGGTTGCGCCGCACCCCATGCCGGTGCCGGGGCTTGCCAACCCGGCGCCGTGACGCTCGCGGCCTTGCGCGGCGGGGCGTTGACCGGATCCGGCGCGACGGTTTCACCGCGCATGATCGCCGCATGTTGCGGCTCGTCGGGCAGAACGACGTTCGCGATGCGGTTCTGGTCGCGGTACTGCGGGTTGGAGGCAGGCTCGACCATGATGCGGGCGGCGAAAATGATGCCTTCCAGATGCCGCAGACCAGGCAGAACCCGCTTGGCCTTGGCGCCGGGGCTTTCGTCCTTGGGATCAAGGCCAAGGGCGCTGTCGACGATGGCGCGAAAGGTGGATTTCGAGATCTTCCAGCCGATGGACTGCCCTTTCTCGTCCAGCTTGCCACCCGCCACGGTGAAACTCTGCCAGAACTTGCGGCGGGCATGGGGGCCATCGACCACGGTGAATTCGCAATCGAGCATGCGCGCATCGCTGGATTGCGATGCCTTCAGCAGCCCCGCATCCGCCGGTGTCGCGCCGTTCACGCCGCCGGGGCGAATGGTCAGGCGCACTTTGGCAAAGGTGCCGTCCGGGATCAGTTCGCCGATGGGGGCCATCTGCGGCTGGGCATCGTTCAGATCGTAGCTCATGACATGTGTCCTTTCAGGATCAGGAGGAGAATGCAGGATGGGCGTTGGTGCAGCCATCGATGCGGGCGAGCAGCGCGCCAAGGTCGGGCGGTTCGGTCATGTCCAGACGGCCGGAGCGGTCCTTGGCCGGAAGTCCCCAGGGGTTGCCGGACTTGCAGACGAGGCGACGTTCGGTGGCGGTCTCGTCCAGGATCCAGCCACCTTCGGCGTCCCGCGCGAACAGTTGCATCGACACCACCTGGTCCACGATGCCGGGCAGTTCCCGCCCGGCCTTGCTGCCTTCCATCTGCGGCTGCCAGGTGACCGTCCCAAAATCGTCGGTGACCTTTTCCAGCACGCCGACGAAGATGACGGTCTTCCCGCGCGCATGCTGCAGGTGCTTCAGCGCCTGGATCACCTCGCGCCCCAGCAAACCATAGGCCCCGCGGACATCCGGCTTGCCGGTCCGGTCCGAAAACGCCTCGGGCTGCTGGCGGGCATAAGCCATGACCTGCCGTGTGAGGTCGGTGATCGAGTCGACAAACACGATGCGGCGCGCGGTGAGGAAGGCTTCGATGCCGCTGTCGCGGTGCTGGGCCTGCAGCCACGCATGGCGTTCGGTCCCGTACCAGGACTGCGGATGCTGCGCCGGATCAGGCCCGCCGATCAGCACCACAAGATCGCGGAAATCGGTGAAGCTGCGCACCGGGATCGAGGCTCCGCGCCAGTCTTGCACCGACTTCATCCCGGCCTCGAGATCGAGGCAGACGGTCTCCTCGGCGGGCAGCGATTTCAAAAGCGTCGTCTTGCCCACACCGGGCGGACCGAAGATCGCTAGGGAGGTCTTGTTCTCGGCCGATGAGATGCGTTCGTCGGCGGTGATGATGCGGAAAGTCATGGGGTTCTCCGAAAGATTGAAAGGGGCGCGGCGGCGGGGGTGACCGGGTGCCGAAGGGGAACCTGCCCGGCGTTGCCGCTCGGGCGTCCCGCCGCCGCGCGTCACCGGTCTCGGGTCTCGAGCCGGAACACGGGTTTGCCGGTGGTCTCGGTTCGGGCGGCCGCGAAACCATCCCGCATCGCCTCTGGCCAAGCCCCGAACCGGCGCTCTGACACACGGTAGGCGATCTCGAGATACTCGGTCGGATCGTCACCGGTTGCGGCGATGCGCGCGGCCATGGCAGCTAGCCGACCCTGATCCCAGGACACCTTCTTCGGCAGGTCCGCGATCACCACCACGCCCGCATCCTCGATGCGCACCGTGCCGGAGGACTTTCCTTGCGTTGCCCGCTCGGCCTCGGTTGCCGCGCCATAGCGCTGGCCGATCCCCGCCTCCAGACGGTCGCGCAGACGCTTGACCCGGGCCGTTTCCGCAAGAGCGGCTTCCTGCAAGGTGAACAGCAGGTCTGACGGCAGGGCAGCGATGTCGCCGATGGACAGGCGGTCGAGGTCATTGAGACCGGGGGCATTGGCGAGTTGCGGGGCAGCCGCCGCATCGGTGCTGGGGAACGGAATGGCCATCAGTGCCCCTCCCGTTTCAGCGCCGCATCAACGGCGCGGTCGGTCCCGACTGCTCCCGCTTCGCGGGCAAGGCGGTGCAGCCGCTCAAGCGCCGATGAACGCCGGATCGCGGCCGAGACATCCGCATTGGCGGCCACCACGGCAAAGGCGATATCGTCGATGGTCGCCACCTCGATTGGCAGCGGTTCGATCTCATTGCCTTCGCGCCACGGCGCGGGGATCGTGTCAGGCAATTCGTCCAGGCTGTGAAAGGCACGGCGCAGGCGTGCGATCAGGCTCGGCAACTTGGCCATGGCGCTGTCTCCGGTCGAGGGTTCGGCCGACTTTCCGGCCAAGGCGAAGTAGAGGGACGGCGGGAGCCGATCCCCGATCCAGGCGAGTACGGCGCGCATCAGGCGGCCTCCTTTGTCGCGATGAGTTGAGAAAACGGAATCGGCGCGTGGCGTGGCTTGGTCCGCGCGATGGCGAGATAGGCAAAGCGGTCCGGCCCGACGCGCACCTGCACAAGATGGACCAGCGCCGCCTCGAAGGCTCGATGGGCGGCATTGGCCAGCGCCCCAAGCCTGCGGCGTTCGGGCTCCGGCAGGGTCGAAATCACGGCTGTGGTATCGATGCCGAGAAATCCGCGATGGTACTCCAGCTGGTCGCCAGGCACCGCCTGGCCGATCCAGGCGCAGAATTCGATATCGGTGAGCAGCCGGGGTTTGGCCGGGATGAAAGCGGTGGGGGGCATGACAAACATCTCCATGAGGGTCCTCTACTCACGCCGCCCGTGAACCGTCCCACTGCGCCCCGAACCCGCGCATCGCGAGATCGAGCCGCAACTGGGCGATGTGCCGGTAAAGGGCGGAACGGGAGGTGCCGGTGCGGCCGACGATTTCGGCAATCGCGCAGCTGCCAAGCGCCGCGCACAGGGTGCGCGCATCCTCGGGCAGATCGCCCAGCGCACGGGCAAGGTCATGGCGGAGATCGGCATCCACGGCCGCATTCAGGTCCTGGCCATGCCAGGCAGCCAGCCCGTCAGCTTCCGCCAACAGGCAACCAAGCGGCTCCGTCCCGCCAGCGATGGGCGCATCCAGCGACAAGATTGTCCCGCATTGCGCACGGCGCTGGCGATGGTGCTGGATCGCAATCCGGGACGACTGGTTGCGCAGCACGATGTTTGCAAATGCCCCGATACTGCCGCGCCGGGAGTCGAAGCCTGGCAAACGGCAGATCAGATCGATCAGCAGCTCTTGCCTCAGATCATCAATATCTGCGGCGGGCAGCATCAACTTGCGGTGCAGGCGGCGCGCGGCAACGGCTGCCTCCGCGATCAGGGTGGAAAGGTCGGCGGGGGAAATCGGGGGGTGCATGTGGTGAAGCCTCGGAACATCATTGCTGTTGTTCCGAAACTGCCGTTTTGCTGCAGGCTATTGGTGGGAATGGCGTGGGAAAATCGTGGGAGAAACGTGGATCGACTCAATCGCGAATGTCGATATCCTGTCCAGGCAGGTTGATGGTCAAACCCCGTCCATGCACCGTCTGCACCAGATCGAATGCCTGGTCCCGCGTCAGGCCCTGCTTTTGTAACTTGTCGCGGAGTTCGTTGATGACATCGCGGTGCGTCGCTCTGTTTGTCAGGGCGTAGAGTTCTTGGTAGGTGAGCATGACCAATCCTGCCGCGACTTTTTCTGCGGCCCCAAGGAAACAATCGAACTCGGTCAGCGACAGGACGAAATCTCGGCCATCCAGTTTAACGCTGCGGCGTGAGCGTGAAATCAGAAGCCGGGCAACGTTGGATGTGACGGCATCGGAAAACACCCCCTCGACTTGAGGATTTTCACGGATCCGCTCGACGACCAGACGATCCGTACCGGACTGATCACGGATCATCACCTCGCCGAGGTCCAGTACTGTGATTCCTGCTTCCCGCCATCGAATTGCATGGGTCGGATTGATGGCGGGGACGATCAGGGCCACGCGTGTGCCACCAGCCGCAGCCTTGACCGCAAGGATCATGCCGGGCGCTTCCAACCTGTCGGGGTTGCTGCAGAGCACCACCGAATGGCCTGCAGGTACCTTGCCGATCAGCCAAAGGCCATCATCAATCCGGACCACAGTGCCGACGAGCCCACCCGATGCCGCGACCTCGCCAGCCAGGCGTTCACCGTCGACGGAGTAGCGTTTCAAGTCATCCTCGGTGAGAACAACATCTTCAGCAGCGTCATGCGGGCAGCAAGCACGAATTTCATCGCCGACCCTCCGGATCGGGCGTACGTCGAGTCCGCAATCGCACTGCGGACAGACGGACCAACTGTCGGTTTTTCGGGTTTCCATCAGCACCCGCGCCCTTAGCAGGCGCTCGACACTACGCTCGGAAAATTGGCCTAGAGCCCGGCCGGAAACCGTCGTTTCCGCCCCGCTGTCACTCAGCCGCTTCCACAACCAGGTCAGCATCGCGATCCTTTTCCAGCCCGTTGCGGGCCACCAGCGCGTGAATCGCCTTTTCAAACCGTGTGCGGCGGAAAGCGAGCGTCCCTGGCGGTTTCAGCCGAACCGTGACTTTTGCAGGCCGTTTCGCGTCACTCTTGAAGAATACCCGGAACGTGATTTCCCCCAAACGCCAGCCTCGCCCAAAATGCACCTCGCTGGCTTTGAAATGCCGCAGCGCCGCGCCGGAGGCATCCTTCGACTCCCAAGTGCGCACATACCGCCATGCACCATCTTCATCCTCGGCGAAGAAGTCAGCCGCCGCCGCTACGATCCGCACGTCGAGAATCCGCTCGTCAAAGGCATGGTCAAAAACAAAATCAGGGCCGGAACGGGTGATCGGTTCAAGGGAGTAGAGGTCTCGCGCATCCTTGCCCGCGAAGAATCCTGGACGCCCCAGGATGTATTCGGCAAAGATCGCCGCTACTTCACCTTGCTGCCCCTTCGGCACGCCACCGATGCGCAAGAGTCCCTCGTTGGGCGCATAGCGCAGGGCCGCGTATTTCACCGCACGCAGAGTAATGATCTGCTCACGGTCACCGGCCACAACCGGCGTCGTCGTAACCGGTGCGCCATGGCTAACGACGAGGTTGATTTCGCCTTCCTCCTCGTAGGGGCCGAGACGGCAGTAGTCACCCTGCAAGTCCTGCGCGAACAGTTTCATGATGGCGGCCTTGAATGCCGCTGAGGTTTCGTCGGTCAAATCGGCGCCAACGTCGCGTTCTGGCCCCCGGAACTCCGCCATTGCCGTTGGTGCCCGCAGCGCCTGGAAATCGGCTGCCGCCTCGAAGATCTGGTGGTGATGCAGATAGGCATGCAGCGCCACATGCTTGGCTTCGTGTTTGATCGGCGCTGACTCGGTGTCTTCGGTCTCGGGAACAGGGTAAAGGGCCACCCCTTGGCGACGCGCCTCGTTCAGGATGAGTTGCATCCCCTCACTGCCGCCCAGTTCCGCAACGCGATGCAGGTCGGCGACAAGCCCCTCTTGCCAGCCGGTGACGGGTTCTTCGAAATACTTCGTCAGCTCCGATCTGACTGTCGGCGCCTCGGTATCGAAAGCGACCGGCATGGCATCTTCGCCAAAGTGCCGGATAAAAAGCTCCCGCATCAGCCCAAGTTCGATGCTCTTGAGAAACTTCGGATTGATGAACTTCTTGATGTCATAACCCACGGGAGGTCCTCGCTAAAGACGTGTTTGTTCCGATTATGTTCTAGCAGCCTGTTCAACCCTGAGTCGAGTCCCGGAGAGGCGTTGCACACCAATTTGCCGTCGATGGGACGGTTGGTCACCGCCATGAGTAGGAGAAGGGCAAGCCAGCACGGAATTGCCCTTCATGAAACGCCCCAACGCCCTGCCACCCGACCAATTGACCCCGGCCCAGCGCCGCACCGAACTGTGCGGGTTGCTGGCGCTCGGACTGATCCGGCTGCATATGCGGGAACGGGGCGAAGTCTCTGACCGGACTGGAGAAAGTTGCCTACACTGTCCGCCCGACCAATGCCTTCATGCAACTCCAACTCACCGGAGAGACGCATGACGAAACCTGATCCAATCCTGGCGCGCCTGGCAGCGCTGAAAACCACGTCGACGCCCGACCTGAAGGCACAGTGGCGGGACCTGTTCGAAACCGAACCGCCGCCCTTCAACCGCCGCTACCTTGAATCCCGACTGGCCTATCGCATCCAGGAACTGGCCTATGGTGGGCTGAAACCCGAGACGGTGAAAAGGTTGGAAGCCTTGGGCGAACAGCTTTATGGCGGCAACATCACCACGCGCCGCATCCGCGCCGATCGCGACCGCCCTATTACTGGCACACGGTTGCTGCGCGAATGGCAAGGCGTCGAGCAGATCGTGACAGTGACCGCCGACGGCTTCGAGTGGCAGGGGCGGCCGTACCAATCACTGTCGGCCATCGCGCGCGCCATTACCGGAACGCGGTGGAACGGTTGGGTCTTCTTCGGGCTGAAAAACCACCGGAGGGCGGCATGAACAAACCCGTCGTCCGCAAACTGCGTTGCGCGGTTTACACCCGCAAATCCTCCGAGGAAGGGCTCGAGCAGGAGTTCAACAGCCTCCATGCCCAACGCGAGGCCTGCGAATCCTACATCACCAGCCAACGGTCCGAGGGCTGGGTGCTGGTGCGCGATCAGTACGACGATGGCGGCATTTCCGGCGGGACCTTGGAACGCCCCGGCCTGAAGCGGCTGCTGGCCGACATCGAGGATGGGCTGGTCGACGTGGTGGTGGTCTACAAGATCGACCGCCTGTCACGCTCGCTGATGGACTTTTCCAAGCTGGTCGAAGTGTTCGACCGCAACGGCGTGACCTTCGTTTCGGTGACGCAGTCGTTCAACACCACGACGTCCATGGGACGGCTGACGTTGAACATCCTGCTGTCCTTCGCCCAGTTTGAACGCGAGGTGACGGCCGAGCGCATCCGCGACAAGGTCCGCGCCAGCCGGATGAAGGGCATGTGGATGGGTGGCTGCCCGCCGCTGGGCTACGAGGTCAAGGACCGGAAGCTGGTCGAAAACCCTGCCGATGCTGCGCATGTGCGCTGGGTCTTTGCCCGCTTCATCGAGATCGGGTCGGGCACATTGCTGGCGCGCGAACTGGCCGAGAGGGGCGTCACAACCAGCCGTGGCCACCGCATCGATAAGAAATTCATCTACCGGATGCTGAACAACCGGGTCTACATCGGTGAGGCAGTCCACAAGGGGACCAGTTATCCCGGCGAGCACAAGGCAATCATCGATCGAGATGCTTGGGACAAGGTGCACGGCATCCTCACGGAAAGCCCGCGAAAGCGCGCAGCCCGGACCCGCGCTGACACGCCCGCCCTGCTGCGGGGTTTGCTTTACGGTCCTGATGGAGCGGCCTTCTCGCCAACCCACACCCGAAAGGGCGGCCGACTTTACCGCTACTACGTCAGCCAGACCGTCCTGAAGCATGGCGCCGGATCGTGCCCTGTGGGCCGAGTGCCCGCTGGCGAGATCGAAGCTGCCGTCATCGACCAGTTGCGCGCGGTGTTCCGCCAGCCAGAGATTGTAGCGGGGACGTGGAAGGCGGCCCGGGAGAAAGCTGTGGAGATCAACGAGGCCGAGGCCCACGTAGCTCTGTCCGGGCTTGACCCGCTTTGGGACGAAATCTTCCCCGCCGAGCAGGCGCGCATTGTGGCGCTTCTGGTCGAGCGGGTCGACATCAACGCCGATGGCATGAATGTGCGATTGCGCACGGACGGGTTGGCAGCGTTGGCGCGAGAGATGACTACAGAGGTGGGAGCTGCGGCATGACCCGCGCACGGGCGATCCCCGATACCATCACCGTGCATGTCCCGTTCCAGCTTGTTAAGCGTGGAGGGAGGAAGGAGATAGTCCTGCCAGTCGGCAGGCCTGTCCCTCGCAATGTCGACAACACTTTGGTCAAGGCCCTAGCCCGTGCATTTCGATGGCAGAAAATGCTTGAAAATGGGGACTACGTCACAATCACCGAACTTGCACAGCGTGAGGGGATCGCGCCATCGTACATGACCCGTGTCATGCGGCTGACGTTACTTGCGCCCGAAATTGTCGACGTCATACTGGATGGCAGGCAGGAGCCAAAGGTGACACTGGCGCGACTGATGAGTTACCTTCCGGTGGACTGGGTGGAACAAGGCGTCCAAAGTCGAGCTCCGCGCGCACCACGTTGAGCCATTGTTAGGCTTGAAAGAAATACAATCGGCTGCGATAAACTAAATGTGGTGGTGAGGGCGACATGAAGCACACATATTATGACTTCTTTGCTGGTGGAGGCATGGCAGGCTTTGGACTTGACGCAGGCTGGGAGTGCCTCTTCGCCAACGACATCGACGCCAAGAAAGCTGAAAGCTATCGCGCGAACCATCACGGCGGGGAACAACTTCTGCTGAAGGATGTTGCGAGTGTCACTCTAGATGAGGTTCCTGGCAAGGCTGACCTCCTGTGGGCTTCGTTCCCTTGCCAAGACTTGTCGCTCGCAGGCAAAGGTGCAGGGCTAGCCGGAAAGCGCAGCGGTATGTTCAAGCCATTCTGGCAGTTGGTTAGAGAGCTGCAGGCGTCAGGCCGCGCGCCAAAGATGATAGCCCTTGAGAACGTTTACGGAGCGATCACGAGCAATGGTGGTCGTGATTTTGCGACGCTGGCCGCCGCCTTTTCTGGACTTGGATACCGCTTTGGAGCGGTTGTCGTTGACGCTGTTCACTTTCTTCCCCAATCACGCCCGAGGTTCTTCATGATCGGCGTCCGAGGCGATCTTCGAATCCCGAATGAACGCACGCAAAATGAACCCTCAACGCTTTGGCATCCTCCTGCACTTTTGGAAGGGCATCGTTTGCTCTCAAAGGCTGCAGCCGAGCGCTGGATTTGGTGGAAGTTACCCATGCCTACGTCGCGGATCACTAACTTGTCCAGCTTGATCGAGGAAGAGCCAACCGGCGTGAAGTGGCACACCCAAGCCGAGACCAAATACCTCCTCGACATGATGACGGATCACAACCGAAAGAAGGTTGAGGCAGCTAAGGAGCAGAAGACTAAAGTCGTGGGAACCATCTATCGCCGAACCCGACCGGATGAAGCCGGGATTAAACGCCAGCGTGCAGAAGTGAGATTTGACGAAATCGCGGGATGTCTGCGAACGCCAGCTGGCGGTTCAAGCCGTCAGACGATCATATTGGTCGAGGGAGAGAAGGTACGTTCTCGCCTTTTGTCACCGCGTGAGGCAGCCGCCCTCATGGGCCTGCCAGACACCTATGTTCTACCTTCTCGCTACAACGATGCATATAAGCTAGCAGGTGACGGTGTAGCGGTCCCAGTTGTCAGGCACTTAGCGGAAAGCATCTTTGAGCCGATTCTGAAAAGAAACCGTCTCGCTCTAGTCGCCTGAATGTCACGGGGTCGGCAAGCCATGCAGGACGGCTTCATTGAAGCCTTTAGTGGCTGCCGGGCGGATGGATGCCTCAAATAGCACCTGTTCTCCATCTTACACCGTACCCGCCACTTGATCGCGGGATGGCGCAACGACTACATTTATCACCGACCGTGCAGGAGCCTAAGCGATCGCAGTCCACGGGACTTCCTCAACCGGTCAGCAAAAGACCAAACCCGGAACAGAGCCAACTTCTGAACGAGGACACGATCGACAAAAAGGGAAGCGGGTCACTAGCTTTCTGCCCGCGTCCAGTGCACCTTCAGCCGACATAGTGACACAGTTTCTGTGACTTGAAGGAAATACTCTTTGGCTGGCGAAACCGCGACACCCTGCAACCATCCTGGTGCCCCCCCTGACGAGGTTATCGACCTTGTAGCGGATGCCGTAAAGGCAATCGCGCGCGACGAAGCTTTTCTACAGAAACACGGACTGACCGCAAAGGATTTCGAACTGGCGCTGCCTGCTGCCATTCAGCGAATTCGCGGCAGTGCTGCAGCTGGCAATGCAGATCGCCGGGAGTTCCTGGCTGAATTCTTCAAACACATGGTTAAATCTGGAGCTATCAGCGACTTCGAAAAACCCGAGTATGGAAAGGACACTGTATACCGTCTCCAAGTCGCTGGTGTCGGTGATGTGGCAATTATTCAGAAAGGGTGCCCTGACGGGGCACATAGTAGCGTAACCTGGTCTGCACCTGAATGGGCTCAGGAAACCTACCTTTGGTGGCTTTGTGACAGCCTCCAATACGAGCCAGGGGAACATGTCACTAAAGGGGTAAATCGGCTTCAAAAGCGATTCTTCTCGGACGCCTATCGCGATTCAATAGATGGTGTTATTTTTCACAATGCGATGTGCGGTAGCCCACTCCGCCCATGCCCCAAAATATCAAGAGCCATTGATATAGCAGGAGGATCTGTTCCACCTCCATGTGTTTGGGTAATGCCCGAACGGATCAACCTAAACAACCCCAGCACCACCCATTGGAACTGGTCAGGCGAGCGCTCTCTTCGATTCCCCGCCGTTCTCTTTTCAACCTTTGGGATTGACGAGCAAGAAGCACTGCACTTCACGGGACATATAGGATTTCTTAAGGGAGGGCGAGGGACACGGACTACGATCTCCTCCAGATTCGGCACAGGCGCATCAACCGTGTACAGGAGTAACTCACGTTGAACCCAGTCATCGACCAAGAGCGCGCAGGCTTTCTCGCCTCGAGAACCACAAATAAAAACCTCCAGCTTTTGCCACAATGGGTTCGACCAGAAAAAGAACTTCCCGTCGTAACCTTGCCTATTGAGTGGGTACGATTTTCGACCCTAAATCACCGGACACGCGCCGAACAGGATCGTGAGAAGCAGAAGAGTGGCAATTCAGAATTGTTCACGGGAGATCCACTAGGAGATCATGCCCAAGCCATGCAGCTGAAGATCTTGTCCGAACAAGGCGGCTTTGACGATCTTAAGCGAGATTTGGAAAGGCGTGGCCAGCAGGAACCTGCCGTCGTAACCGCCGAGGGAATTCTCATTAATGGAAACCGACGCGCCGCTGCCTTGCGGAAGCTTTGGTTGGACGACCATGTTGAAAGTGCCCGTTATGTTCGTGCTTTTGTTCTCCCCGCAGACGCGACGAAGGACGAATTGATCGACCTCGAAACTGAGCTCCAAGTTTCAAAAGATTACCGAGAAGAATACTCTTGGGTCAACGAAGCACTACTAATCGAAGAGATATTCGAGTCATCTAATAAAAACTGGACTAAAGTCTCTAAAAGGATGCGCCTCGAGAAAGAAAAGGTCCAGGAGCAGTATGAGAAACTCCAACAGCTTCATCAGCTAGTCGCACTGTCGAATGGCCAAAGATATCATGCCGACTTTGTCGAAAATAACTCCGCATTTCGAGAGTTGGCCATTCATATCAGGGGCAAGTCACCACAGGAAGCAGCGTCTGTGCGTAGCGTTTACTTTCTTGGTACACTTGCTGGCACGAACTACCGAGACTTGAGGCATCTCAGAAGAAGTGACGCTGTTGAATTTGTTCGAGAGGAGTTCTCGAATGATTTGTTTCTGAGGTCTCTCTTAGCGAAGTCCAACGATGGCAGTGATGATGAAGCTATTGACTACTTGGACGATGTCCTTGGCGTGGATAAAGGGTCAGAAGCACCAGACCTAAACCAAGTTCTCTCCTTCTTGGCCGCACAAAAGCCAGAAAATATCGTCACTTTACCGACTGGCGAACAGGTCGCAGTGGACCAGCTTTTGACTTCCGTAAAGAGCGCCGTAGATGCCGCAGCGAAAGAGGCAAGCGAAAACATAAAGGACGCAAAAGCTGTTGTTGCGCCAACTAGAAAGCTCGACTTAGCTAAAGAGAATATTCTTCGAGCCGGTGCTGCGCTAGGAAAAGCAAGATCGCAAAGCGATTGGGATGAGGGCGCACTTAAGGCAAAAATTGAAGAGGTGAAGGCGGCCATCAGTCAACTTGAGTCGTTGTAATGATCACCGCTGAGTTGTATCGTGCGGGTCGACCCACTGTAATAATCGAACGACATGGCGATACGAACCCAGGTGCGTGGGCGCGTTTGCAAGAGGCCGTTGCACGAGGTATAGACTCCGGATCTTCTAAGCGGACGGTTGTTCACGCGGACGTCTTCCTCGCGGAGTTGAGGGTTCTACGTGAACTACGGGATGTCTACGGGGAGCGTGTCCAGCCAGGCCCAACTTTGTCTGATCAACTTCGTTCGATGGCCTCAGACCGACTAGCACGTGAAAGTGTAGTCGAAGGAGGAATAGCAGACGAGTCCACACTTGACGCCTTGGAACTTGAATTGTCTCAGGCTGGCTTCAAACGAAAGCTTAGGCGTTTCCAGACCAAGAATCTATTTAGGCTCGTTGGCCTCCCACATGGAGCAGACTTCTCAGTTCCAGGCGCAGGGAAGACCACCGTTGCACTAGCGGCGTACGCCGTTTTGCGCGCCCGTGGTGTCGTTCGACGTCTCGCCGTAATCGGTCCTATCGCAGCTTTTGGTGCATGGAAGGAGGAACTCGTTGCCTGTTTTGACAAACCACCGATACTCTTGATTCACGCTGGCACCGGAACTGTGATTCCGGCAAATACAGAAGTCCTGCTTTCCAACTACAATCGAACGGCGAGCGACTATGATACTGTCAGAGCCTTCCTCGCAGCTGAACCAACGCAATTGGTCCTAGATGAGGCTCATCGAGTAAAGCGTGGGGCTGCAGGGGTGCATGGCAGGGCCGTACTTGACCTTGCCTACGCCGCTCGTCGTCGGGACGTGCTCACTGGAACCCCGGCACCCCAGGGTGCTTTCGACTTGGTTGCGCTGGTAAGCTTTCTTTACCCGGGCCAAGACAGGCAGGTGCTTCCCGACGCCGCATATTTCGAACGCAAAGGCCGAGATGAAGACGTTCTCAAGGAAACGAACAGCGCGATAAGAAGATATTTTGTTCGCACGGCGAAGGCTGAGTTGGATTTGCCTAAGACCAGTTTTGAAATTGTACGAGAACCCATGCCACCAATCCAAGCGGCGATTTACGACGCTCTGTTGGGTCAGTACCGTTCAACTTTCTCGCTTCCTGAGCGAGGTCGTCACGAGATGCAACGGTTGGGTCGGATCGTAATGTACCTTTTGGAGGCAGCAACGAACCCGATGTTGCTTACCGCTGGCTCGGACGATGGTGATGACCCCGCATTCTTGCATCCACCGTTAGAACTTCAAGGGCACGAGCCATTGGCCGATCTACTTGCCCGCTACAGTAGCTTTGAACAACCATGGAAGTATCAGCGTGTTTGTTCGATCGTCAAAGAGGCGGTGGAAAAGGGCGAGAAGATACTAATCTGGTCCAGTTTTGTAAAGAATCTCAAGGCTCTAGCTCGTCTTCTGGAACAATATCAACCAGCCATTGTTCATGGTGGAGTCCCGTCTGACGAGATGGCACCTGCTGGAGTCATCACCCGAGAACGTGAGTTCGAGCGATTTCGGCACGATCCGGCTTGCGCTGTACTCTTGGCGAATCCCGCTGCCTGTGGCGAGGGTGTCAGTCTTCATTATTGGTGCCATCATGCCGTCTATCTAGACCGAACATTCAACGCTGGGCACTTTCTCCAGAGCCAAGACCGTATTCATAGGCTGGGGTTAGCCAAAGATGTAGTCACGCGTTTCACTTTGCTCATGAGCGCTGGTTCAATTGACGATTCAGTGGACGGGAGGCTAGCTGAGAAAGTAACCGCACTTTCATTGCTAATGGACGATCCTGGCCTCGTCCAAATTGCGTTGCCGTCTGCTGATGAAGGCTCCGGAGGTACGCCAGCGTTTGAAGACGACTATCAGGCAGTTTCTGCCCACATCGCGGTTGGAAATGCGTGAACTTCCTACTAGGGGTCGGTGTCACGCCATTTTCCTCTTGGCTTTTAGCGCTAGGGTAAGGAACTGCCGCGACGTTAATGCATGGATTGCGGCAGCGCTGGATAAGCCAACGCACATGGCCGCCTCGCTCGATTTATCCGGGACGGCGAACCTTCTGCTAGATGCCGGCCTGGCTAGAATTGAGTCTTTTGTAGTTACGGGCAGTGGTCTGACAAGATTGGATAGGGAAGCTGACCTCACCACTCTTAAAGGCATTGCTCGGGTATTATTGCGAAGCAGACCACCCGGTTGGCTGAGAGCCGTTGTCAGAGATGGTCTATTGGCACCAGAACTCATCCCGCAACAAGACTACAATGCGATCGCTTGGCTGGGTGATGATCTCGAAGATATCGTTCTTGCCGCCCATCAACAGGTGTATGGTGCCTCAGATGAACACTTACGTAAGCTGCTAGGTGACGCCGGAGAACTCGCGATAATGTCAGCATTGCGTCGCGACGGCCACAGCCCCCGACATGTTTCTTTGATATCTGATCGCTTTGGCTACGACATAGAGCAAAAAGTAGGGCTCAAAACCTTAGGTCTGGAGATCAAGGCCGCTGTAAATTCGACGGCCACCCGTGTGCTCATCTCTCGCAACGAATTCGACGTCGCGAAAAGGATGGGTGAACGTTGGAAATTGGTCCAGGTAACCTTTTCGTCGCGCGTGATAGCAAGGGGGCGCGCAACATCTGGAGACGTGGAGAGGATACGCGAACTGGAAAGCCACTCGCTCGTAGAGATGGCCCCATCTGAGAATAAAGGATTTCGGTGGACTGAAGCCGCAGAAATCCGCCCGTCAGAAACAGAATGGAAGCCGAGCAACCTTATGGTCGGAGAGGAGTTTGAGGCCTTACTATCAGATGAAAGAGGATAGGTTTGGTTGCACCGGCTACGGGTGGCCGGGTGCTTTGGGTCAGTGAAGTAAGTGGCAGGATAAGATTGCACCTCCACTTGCATACATGGTTGGTTCGACGCCAGTTCCGTTTGCCATCCAAATGGCCGTTCCAAATGAACTGAAGCCGCGCCCAGAAGTATCCTATTAAATCAAGTACTTATAGCTGTTCACCAAAACGGTTACAGGCATCAGGTCGGGAGAATAACGGCCACAAGAGACCGTTCTCGGGCCTTCTGGCACCGGGGCCAGTGTTCAGCTCTTTCCGCATAACCCCCGAAAACAACGGAAAAATCCGGCCGCAGCCGTATCGGGAGAACGATTTCGCAAGGGCAAGTGGCGGAGGCGGTGGGATTCGAACCCACGGTACGGTTCCCCGTACGCTCAGTTAGCAACCGAGTGCTTTCGGCCTCTCAGCCACGCCTCCGTGACCCTGATTTAATGGCAGCAAAGGTTGGGGGCAAGTGGAAAGGTGTGACAGGCGCCAGACCGCAGAGAAGGCTTCTGTTCCGCCCCGGCACGCACTAACCTGTCGCGGAAAGCCGGGGCCGCGGCAAGCTTTCGGACCGGCTGAAGCCAACAGGGATGCCCGGAAATGACACTTCCTGCACAAGCCCAGATCGTTGTCATCGGCGGCGGGATCATCGGCTGCTCGACCGCCTACCACCTTGCGCGCGACCACAAGGCCGACGTGATCCTGCTGGAGCAGGGAAAGGTGACCTCGGGGTCGACCTGGCATGCGGCAGGCCTTGTCGGGCAACTCCGCTCCTCGGCCTCGATCACCAAGGTGCTCAAGTATTCGGTCGACCTCTACAAGGGCCTGGCCGCCGAGACGGGCCTTGATACCGGCTGGAAAATGACCGGCTGCCTGCGTCTATTCAGGCGCCTGGCCACGACGGCGAAAAGCTTCGGCATGGAGATGGATCTGATCGGCCCGGACGAGGTCAAGCGGATGTGGCCACTGATGGACACCTCGGACCTGATCGGTGCTTCCTGGTTGCCCACGGACGGGCAGGCAAGCCCGTCGGATATCACGCAGAGCCTCGCCAAAGGCGCGCGGATGCATGGGGCAAAGATCGTCGAAGGCGTCCGGGTCACCGGCTTCAAGATCGCCGGCGACAGGATCACCCATGTCGAGACCACCGAAGGCGACATCGCCTGCGAGACGGTCGTGAATTGCGGTGGCATGTGGGCCCGGCAGATCGGTGCGATGGCCGGGGTGGCGGTGCCGCTGCACCCCGTGAAGCACCAGTACATCGTGACCGAGAAGATCCCCGGCCTTTCCCTCGATGCAGCGACCCTGCGCGATCCCGATCGCCGCACCTACTTCAAGGAAGAGGTCGGCGGTCTGGTCATGGGCGGCTACGAGCCGAACCCGCAGGGCTGGGTCACCGGCGACATCCCCGAGAACTGGGAGTTCCGGCTGTTTGACGACGATTACGATCATTTCGGCCAGCATCTGGAACAGGCCATCGCCCGCATTCCCGCGCTGGCCGAGGTCGGCGTCAAACAGATGATCAACGGCGCGGAAAGCTTCACGCCGGACGGCAACTTCATCCTCGGCCCGGCGCCGGAATGCGCGAACATGTATGTGGGGGCGGGCTTCAACGCCTTTGGCATTGCCAGCGGGGGCGGCGCGGGATGGGTTTTGGCCGAATGGGTGATGAAGGGCGAAGCCCCCCTGGATCTCTGGGCGGTCGACATCCGGCGCTTCTCCAGCCTCCACCGCGACCGCACCTGGGTCGCCGAACGCACGCTGGAGGCTTACGGCAAGCACTACACCGTCGCCTTCCCGCATGAGGAATACACCTCGGGCCGCCCGCGCATCGTCTCGCCGCTGTACGACCGTCTCAAGACCGCTGGGGCGGTCTTCGGCTCGAAACTGGGGTGGGAGCGCCCGAACTGGTTCGCCCCGCCGGGGGTGGAGCCGAAGGATGTCTACTCGATGGG
>LNFM01003942.1_pt1 | contig 28161 bp, 15 predicted proteins | sample 596031 | NCBI WGS metagenome assembly LNFM01 (sample SAMN04254537, study PRJNA301005) | activated carbon metagenome | isolation source: dual media filters at the Ann Arbor, Michigan drinking water treatment plant | place: USA: Ann Arbor
CGTCCGCCTTGGCCCAAGCGTTGGGAGAGCAGGAGCTGGCGAGCATCCACCACATGCTGGTGGACTCCTGTCGCTCAAAGGGGATCGAGCCGGGTCCTCTGTCGATGGACGACGAGGCGGTTGTGCGCATGGCGCGCCAGGGGTATGAGGGGCTGAAGGACGATGTCGCGGGCGAGCTCCCGGACTTTGAAGAGGCCATGGCCCGGGTGCAGGGGCTGTACCGCTCACTGCCGTGGCAGTAGGAAACCCGGCGAACGTTTCTGTTGTGTGGTCGATGGTGTTGAAAACACCGATTATCGAGACCGGATTCGCGAAGACGAGACCGAAAACAGTTCTGCCCATCGTGGCGCGCGCTGTATGTGCATAGAGCGCTTGGTTTGAAACGGTCACTGGGTAAAGATTGCCTCAGTGGCTATTGTTCAATGACCCAGTGACTCACGGCAGATTGCGCCGGTCCGCCCCAAGCAATTGAAACAAGTCGAGTTTTCGCGATGATGCCGCTTTGGGTGGTCTTGGGGTTGTGCGTAGTTCCGCATTTTGTTATTCTGCGCAACACCCCGATACAAAGAACACCATATGGTCCGTTGTCATCTCTCCACCCTCATGGGCCGCGACAAACTGCGCATCTCTGATGTTTCTCGCCTGACCGGCCTGAATCGCAGCACGGTGAGCGCCTTGTACAAAGAGACGGCGACGCGTCTGGACCTGGCTGCCATCGACGCACTTTGCAACCTGTTCCGCTGTCCTGTCGGCGAGCTGTTCGAGCATGTGCCCGACGCCGACTGGAGTGCTGAATGAGCCTAAGCGCATCACGTTGGCACGTCATTGCCGAATCCAATTTCGCCTGGGAGCGCGAAGCGCTCGAATGGTTGCGAGCCAATCTGCCCGACCGCGACTCCTGGCATGTCTGGACCAATTTCGAGTTCATCGACGACGAGGGCAAGGTCAACGAGGTCGACGCCCTGGTGCTGTCGCCTGCGGGCTTGTTCCTGGTCGAGATCAAGAGTCGTCCGGGGGCGTTGCGGGGTGATGCACACAGTTGGACCTGGACCACCGATGGCCGCACCTCCACGTATGACAACCCACTGATCCTGGCCAACCGAAAGGCCAAGCGCCTGGCCACCTTGTTGCGCCGTCAGCCGGCCATCGTGAAGGCCAAGGTCCGCTTGCCCTTTCTAGAGCCGGCCATCTTCCTTTCGTCCACCAGCTTGGCTTGTCAGCTGGAGGGGTTGGCCAAAACCGCTACTTACCAGCGCGGCCGTCCAGGTTCGCTAGACGACCCGGGCGTCGTAGGCGCCCTCAGCAATGGCATTAACTCTCGGGCGAGTTCCCCAGTGGACGCCACACAGACGCGAGCCATCGGCCGGGCGATCGTCGAGGCGGGCATACGCCCGTCCAACAAACACCGACAGGTGGGCGACTACCAGCTGGTCAAGCTGGTGGCCGAAGGCGAAGGCTTCCAGGATTGGGAGGCCAGCCATATCAGCGTGGCCACCGTTCAACGGAGGGTGCGCATCTACACCGTGGCCTCAGCGTCCACGCCAGAGGCCCGTGCGGCGCGGCTCCGCCAGGCGCGCCGTGAGTTTGAAGTACTGGAGGGTATCGACCATCCCGGCATCCTGCGGGTCAATGACTACAAGGAAACCGAACTCGGCCCGGCGCTGATCTTTGATCACGACCCCAAAGCGGTTCGACTAGACCACCTGCTGCGCGAGAAGGGCAAGTCGCTCACCATCACCCAGCGGCTCCAGTTGGTGAGAGACATTGCCGAGACCTTGAAGTACGCCCATTCCAAGCGGCTGTATCACCGCGCGTTGGGGCCGCAGAGCATCCTTGTTCACGGCGCTGACGCTGGCGCAATGCAACTGCGACTGATGAACTGGCAGACAGCCTCGCGCAACGTGAGCGGTTCTGCGGCGCCCAACACCGTTCACCGCACCACCGGGACCAGCCATGTTGAAGACTATGTCGAAGACCCGGGCCTGCTGTACCTTGCGCCTGAAACCACCCGGGCCGACCCCGCCCAAGGTGCCAGCCTCGATGTGTTCTCGCTCGGCTGCATTGCCTTCTACATCTTCACCGGGCACCCCCCGGCCGAGTCCACGCTGGAACTGTCTGAGAAGTTGCGCATAGGGCAAGGCCTGCGCCTGTCCGACACGCTGGACGGCTGCGGCGCGCGCCAACAAGACCTGATCCAGTTCGCCACAGCGCCCGATCTGCTGGCACGCTACGACACCGTGCAGGGTTTCCTGGACGACCTGGACTTGGTCGAAGACGAGCTGACCACACCAGACCCCGAAGTCACTGTTGACCCCAGTACCGCCAGCGCGGGTGACCGGCTGGAAGGCGGTTTCACCGTCATCAAACGCATGGGGCGTGGTTCTTCCGCCGATGCCCTGCTGGTCCGCCGCGATGGCAGCGAAGAAGAGGCCATCCTCAAGGTGGCATCCGACATCGCCCACAACGACCGGCTGGTCGCCGAAGGCGAAGTCCTGGCCCGCCTGCACCACCAGAACATCGTCGCCCACCGTGAAACGCTCACGGTGTCTGGCCGCACAGCGCTGCTGCTCAAAAGTGCTGGGGCCAAGAACCTGGCCGAAAAGCTGAAGGAAGAGGGTCGCCTTTCGCTCGACCTGCTGCAGCGATTCGGCGAAGAACTGATCGAAGCCGTCAACCACCTCGAATCTGAAGGCGTGGCGCACCGCGATATCAAGCCCGAGAACATCGGTATTGCTGAAAACCGCAACAAGAAACTGCAGCTGGTGCTGTTCGACTTCTCGCTGTGCCGCACACCGGCCGACAACATCACCGCCGGCACCCACCCTTACCTCGACCCTTTTCTGTCGCTACGCCGACCGCCGCGCTGGGACCTGTACGCCGAGCGCTTCGCTCTGGCCGTCACACTGTACGAGATGGCTGTGGGCCAACCACCCGTGTGGGGCGACGGGCGCACATCGCCAGGCATGCTCGATATCGAAGTCACCATTGAAAGGGATGTTTTCGACCCGGTCACACGCGAAGGATTTGCCAGTTTCTTTGGCAAGGCACTCAAGCGCGATTTCCGGGAGCGCTACGACAACGCCGAAGACATGTTGCGTGCCTGGCGCGCCATCTTCACAGCGAGGCAGACGGTTCACCCCAGTGACGCCAGTCCGGCCCAAGGCCTGGCAGGTATAGCCCCCACCGCCACGCCTCAGACCACCATGGCCGAGCTGGGCTACAGCCTCGAAGCGCAAGACGTGCTGGAGCGTATGGGCGTGCACAACGCCCGCGAGCTGCTGGCAGTGGACCGCATCAAGTTTCGCTATCTCAAAGGCGTGGGCGACAAGATCCGCAAGGAAATCCGACTCACCGCCAAAGAGCTGGCCCGCCTGCGGCCCGACCTGACCCAGGGCCGTAGCGTCGCGAACGATGCCGACGAGGACATCGAAGGTGCCGACACCATCAACGGACTGGCGATCCAGCTGCTGCCCCGCCGCCCGGCGGGCGACGACAGGCCGGAAGAAGCCGCCCTGGCGCACTACCTGGGTCTGGACGATGCCGTGAAAGCCGGTGCCTGGCCCAGCCTCGGAGATGCCGCTCAGGCCGGTGAAGTGGATCGTGCCACCCTGACCGCTGCCCTGATCAAGGCCCGCGAGCGCTGGCTCAAGAACCCCGCGTTTACCGCGTTGCGCCATCAGTTGGAAACACTGGTGCGCAGCCAGGGCAACGTGATGAGCGTGCAAGAGGGCGCGTTGGCCCTGCTGGCCCTGCGCGGCTGCGCCTCGCAAGACGACGCTGAACGCATGCGGCAGGCCACCGCCGTGTTGCGCGGTGCGGTAGAGGCTGAATCCCACCTGGAGCAGCCTCGATTCGAAGCCTACGACCACCAGCCGCATCTGCTCATCGCCAGTGCTGCGCCCTGGGCCGACTACGCGCGCCAGCTGGGCACTGCTGCCGATGCCTGCGCGCTGGCCGACCCACTGTTGCCGCCCGCCCGTGTGCTGGAGATGCTCGAAGGCGTGGCCCTGCCTGCGCCCGAGCAACTGGGTGGCAACACCCCCACGCCGCTCACCCCCACGCGCCTGCTGCGCCTGGCCGCCTCGGCCTCGCGCAAGGCCGCCGTGTCGAGCCGGCAAGAGATGTATGCGCGCGGCATGGCGCCCATCCAGGCGCTGCGCCAATCCCTGGGCGCTCTGGTCGGCGCAGCGGAGCTGCGGGTCAAAGACATTCAGGACCGCGTCCGTGGCCGCTACCCCGAAGCGTCCGCATTGCCAGGCCGCCCCGGTCTGGATCGATTGCTCGAAGAGGCTGGCGCACCCCTTACCTGGGATCTCACCGCAGCCGATGGCCGAGGGGCCTACCGCCTCGCCACCTTGGGTCGAGGCCAGACCGCTGGCACCACCACCCAGTTTTCTCGCCACGCCACTCTCCAAACCACGCCTGCAGCGGTGGACGGCGATGCCGCCCTAGCGGCTGTGGTGGAAGAGCGATTGGCGCGTTCGCTGGAGCAGGGTGGTCTGCTGGTGCTCACGGTGCACCCCCGTATCGCGCGCCACGCCGATCCCGAGCTGGTGCACCGTTTCCCTGCCGTCAAGCGCATCAACTTTGATGCCTTGTTGCTGGCCGCGCTTCGCGAACAGGCGCAGGCCATGCAGGTGGCATGGAGCGTTGTGCTCCAGGCCGACGCCGCCGACCATGGCAGCCGCCACTGGGTCAACCTGCAACGCCTGGTGCAGCGCGCCGTGCCCACCGTGCGGGCGGCTCTGCTCAACAGCCCAACGCCCATCTTGCTGGTGTGCGTGGGCCTGCTTGCCCGCTATGGGCTCATGAGCTTGATCACCGAACTCGAAGAACACGCTGGCCGGCCCGGCCACACCCCCACCGCCTGGGTACTGCTGCCCACCAGTCATCAGGGCTTGCCCGTCATCGACGGCGTGGCCGTGCCCCTGGTCAACAACATCAACAACTCCCGTGCCCTGGCCTTGCCACAGGCCTGGGTAGAAAACAAATACCGGGCCAAGGGTGGTGAGCATGCGCGCAGCCAAGCCAGCCAGACCAACGCCTGAAAGCACCCTCTGTGATCAACGCCCCCCAACTGCTCGCCGACCTTACCAAGCTGCTTGAACGACTGGAAGCCGATCTGCTGCAGCGCATCGAAGAGACCCCCGCGCTCAAAGCCAGCCTGCAAACGGAATGGCAAGCCGCGCGAGATGCCGACCGCTGCGCCGAAACCTTCGAAACCTGGGCCGACCAAGTCATCACCCAGGCCGGTGTGCATTGGCTGCTCAGCTGTGTATTCATCCGTTTCATTGAAGACAACCAGCTGGTGGAGCGCCCCTGGCTGGGTGGCACCCCTGAATCTGGCCGACTGGCCTTGGTCCGTGACCGGCACGAGGCCTACTTCCAGGCCCACCCCATGGAAAGCGACCGCGACTACCTGCTCGCCGCTTTCCGCGAAGCCGGCACCTTGCCCGGCCTGCGCACCTTCTTCGACGAAGCCCACAACCCGGCCTTCCGGCTGGGCATCAGTGGCGACGCCGCCATGGCTGTGCGCCAGTTTTGGCAACAGGTGGACCCCAACACCGGCGCTCTGCTGCACGACTTCACTGATGCAGCTTGGAACACCCGGTTCCTTGGTGACCTGTACCAAGACCTGAGCGAGGCCACGCGCAAGCGCTACGCCCTGCTGCAAACGCCCGAGTTTGTGGAAGAGTTCATTCTCGACCGCACGCTCACACCGGCTATCCGCGAATTCGGCTTTCGCGAGGTGCGGTTGATCGACCCCACCTGCGGCTCAGGCCACTTTCTGCTGGGTGGCTTTGAGCGCGTGCTGGCCGAATGGCAGCGCAACGAACCGGGCCGCAACCCGGTGGACATGGCACAAAAAGCACTGGACGCCGTGGCCGGGGTGGACCTGAACCCCTTCGCGGTGGCCATCTCGCGCTTTCGCCTGTTTGTCGCCGCCCTGCAGGCCTCGGGAGTGCAGCGCCTGGTCAACGCGCACGACTTTCAGGTGCACGTGGCCATTGGCGATAGCCTGCTGCACGGCGCCCGCTTTGGCCTGACGCAGAGCCAGGACCTATTCGACGCCGCCCAGACTCATGCCGATACCGGCTTGGCACACGCCTACGCCAGCGAAGACTTGGCCGAGGTGCAGCGCATTCTGGGCCGCCAGTACCACGCCGTGGTGGGCAACCCGCCGTACATCGTGGTGAAAGACGCGGCCTTGAACGCGGCCTACCGGAAGAAGTACGCCAGCTGCCACCGTCAGTATTCGCTGGGTGCACCGTTCACAGAGCGCTTCTTTGAACTGGCGGTGACCGCAGCCAACGGCTGCAGCGCTGGGTTCGTGGGACTGATCACCGCCAACAGCTTCATGAAGCGCGAGTTCGGCAGCAAGCTCATCGAAACCGTGCTGCCCCGTCTGGACCTCACACATGTGGTCGATACCTCGGGTGCCTACATCCCCGGCCATGGCACGCCCACAGTTATCCTGTTTGGGCGCCACCGCAAGCCGGTGGATACGGATGTGCGCACGGTGATGGGCATCAAGGGCGAGCCCAGTACGCCGGACGATCCGGCACATGGGCTGGTATGGAGTGCCATCTTGGGCCAGATCGATCACGCAGACAGCGAGAGCGATTTCATCAGCGTGGCCGATACGCCTCGGGCGACGTTTGCTAAGCACCCGTGGAGCATTGGTGGCGGTGGAGCGGCGGATGTCAAAGAGCTAATCGAAGAAGGCAACGTTACCCTTTCATCGCTCACAACAGACTTGGGTTTTGTCTGCATAACCAAAGCCGACGATGTTTTTGTTCTACCTCGTGCAGCTGCGCTTCGTAAAGGTTGTGAACAAGACGCACTTAGACCGTTTGCGATCGGTGAAGAAGTGCGCGATTGGAGTGTTAGCGACGAGAGCATTTGTTTTTTTCCCTACACCGACAGAGTTGAACTGCGGTCTCAAAATGAACTGTCGGGAGCCTTGCGTTTTATCTGGAGATGCCGGACACCGTTGTGGGATCGCAAGGTGTTCGGCGGAGGAACATACCGAGAGGTAGGCAAGGCCTGGTACTCCTACGGACAGATCCCTGTTGAACGCTTCAAGACGAAGATCGCCATCACTTTTGCCGAAGTCGCCACCCACAACCACTTCGTCCTCGATCGCGGCGGCAAGGTTTTCAAGCAAACCGCGCCGGTCATCAAGCTGCCGGCTGGTAGTTCCGAAGGCGAACACCTCGGCCTGCTCGGTCTGCTGAATTCCTCGGTGGCGTGCTTTTGGATGAAGCAAGTGAGCCATCAAAAGCAAATGATGGGGGGCGACGGCATTCGGATCTCAGAAAAGTCCAAGGTTCCTTATCAGTTCGCCAGCACTCGACTTCTAGAGCTGCCTTTGCCAGAGAACTGGGTATCGCACCCACTCAAGCCCCGCTTGATTGAGTTGGCACGTGAGATTGATCGCCTAGCTCAACTGACCGCATCGTTGCAGGCGTCCAAGGTGCTTGAGCGCAGTATGGCATGTGGTACTGACATTTCCCAGGCATGGGCACTGGCGCAGACTGATCGGCGTGCCGCGCGGTCAAAGTCCATCCTCTTGCAGGAGGAAATCGACTTCGTTTGCTACGCGATGTACGGACTTGCCTCTGCCCCTGACCTCCTGGCTGATCCATCGGAGTGGAATGTCTTGATCGAAGCAGGCTGCCGTCCGTTTTGTATCCTGACGCAGAAGAATGTGGAGGGGTTTGAGGTGCCCGACTCCATCCCCACTGAATGGCCTGAGAACATGCGGGCAGTTTGGGCGCGACGTTTGCTGTCCATCAAGAATTCTGCTGCCCTGCGTACCATAGAAGAACCGCACTACAAACGCCGATGGATTGGCCGACAAGGTCTGTTCAATCACGGGGCTAAGGCGAACGAGTTCACAAATGCACTGCGTAATTGGATGCTTTCCCGGTTGGAAGCCCTTCCGATGTGGCCCGCGAGCGCCGACCAGACGCCCCAACTCTTCAGCACCAGCCGCCTGGCCGAGGCGGTTTCGCGCGACGCTGAATTCATGCAGATCGCCGGGCTGTATGCCGGTCACACCGATTTCAACTTGCCCCAACTGGTGGCTGAGCTGGTGGCCGCCGAGGCTGTGCCCGCCTTGCCCGTGCAGCGTTACGCAGACACCGGTCTGCGCAAGCGCGCCCAGTGGCAAGACACCTGGGCCTTGCAGCGCCGCGAAGATGCCATCGACGCCGAGGTCGACGCGCAAGCGCCTATGCGCCGCCAGGCCTTGCTTGAGGTTGTCAAAGAAGCCGCTGCTGGCCGAGAACCCGATGCCGAAGCGCTGGCCTGGGTGCAAAACGAGCTGGACAAAGAATTAGCGGTGCTCAAAAAAGAGCGCAAGGCAGCCGAGGTGGGCGCCATCCCCGTGCCGCCCAAGTACCAGAGCAAAGACTTTATTAAGACCGATGTCTGGCGTCTGCGCGGCGGCCTTGACGTGCCCAAAGAGCGCTGGATCAGCTACCCCGGCTGCGAACGTGGCGCCGACGGCAGCCTCGTCATCGCGTGGGCCGGCTGGAACCACCTGCAGCAGGCCACAGCCCTGGCCGGCTACTACATGGACATGAAAGACAGCGAAGGCTGGGAACCCACCCGCCTGCAGCCCCTGCTGGCCAGCCTGCAGGAGCTGGTGCCCTGGCTGAAGCAATGGCACAACGAACTGGACCCAGCTTTTGGCGCACGTATGGGCGACTACTACCGCAGCTTCGTCACCGAAGAAGCCCGCGCCCTGGGCTTCACGCTGGACGATCTGCGGGCTTGGAAGCCGGTCGCACAGGCCACCCACAAAGGGCGCCCGCGCCGGCGGCCTGCCTGAATAGTTTTCGGCCCAACCGTGATTCGAATCCACGCCTCAACAGCACGTCCAGTCCAATTTCAGACACCCGCTCATGCCAGAACAGACGCCCCCCAACAAGGCTGAGGACGTGACGAAGCTCTCGCCAGACGAGGCCTTCGCTCAGTTCGCCTCACCCCACACTTCGCCCGAGGCTCGGCAGGTTGCACTGACGGCCTTGATAACGGCCAAACTGTTGCCCAAGCAGGCCGACGACAAAGCCGTTAGCCAGGGGCTTGGGCTCCTGTTGCGCGCCGCGCTGGGGCAAGGCGCCGAGCCGCAGCATCGATTGCTGGCGATTGCCGAGTGCATTCGCCTCGGGCAGGTGGTGAAGCGGTGGTCTGCCCAGATTGCGAAGGACTTGACGCCAGCCTTCGAGCAAGAGCTGCCGCCGATGCACTACCTCAAGGAGGCGGATGACCGGCTGAACATGGCCCGTGCATGTGCCCAGATGAACGCGCCCTGGTTGCCTGCCTACCTGGCGCAGGCCATTGCCATGGAGGAGACTGGCGAGAAGGCCCGCAGTGAGGCAATCGGAGCGATGTTGGCCAGATCAAATAGTCTGTCCGATGCCATCGGACGGATGGCCAGAGCATTTGAGCAGGTGCGCCCAACTACCGAAGCGCCCGGTGACTCGTTGGCCAGGCGGTTGACCCGCACCCTGAGTGCCTTGCGCGACGCCATCATGGAGAGCGAGCTGGAGGCCGGCGACCGACTGGGTGAGGCTTTGTACGGTCTGGTGGCTGGCCCGCTGATGGAAGTCGGTCGGCCTCAAGAAGAGAGGGTTCAGCTGGAACTTGCCAGGGAAGCCCTTTTGACCGTGCACGACCTGGTGCGTACACGCTTGTCGTTGGTCACTGAGCCCGAGGTCTATCGTGTTGTTGAGTACTGCCGCCGATTGTGTGGTGGCTCCAGCTGGCCCAAGGAACTGCAAAAACCGTTGGATCGGCTGATCACCGATGTGACAGAGGCCTTGGTTCTGCTGGGCCGGCAGGGCCAGAGCGACCAGTCGCTTCTTGGGCAGCTGACGGTGCTCACCAACCACTCTGAACGGGCCCGCTTTCTGGCGCGCGAGTTGTCTGCACGCCACCCAGAGTTGCCCGAAGACGTCCGTGACTGGTTGGAAAAAGGTCGCCAGCGAGTAGTTCGTCAGGCTAGCGAGTCAGCCATTGAGTCTTCTGCCAGTCGGGCTGACGAGAGCATTGGCCTGGCGCTGCAAGCCGCCCGGCGTGCGCGTCTGGTGCGTGACGGTTTACAGCAGCCGCTGAAGGCCAGTCTTGAGGTCTATGAGCCGTCGCTGCTGCCCGCTACGCAAGACCTGCTGGACCGTGTTCAGGTGCTGGCGGTGCAGGTTGAACAGGCAGCGGCCTTGCGCGGGTTGGACCTTTATGGGGTTCCGGGAACGGAAGTGGACATGTCACCGAAATTTTTCGAGGCCATCGGAGGGATGCCCAGACAACGCATGACCGTTCGCCAGCCGGCCGTGGTCCGCAAACGCGCAGACGGCTCGGTTGGTGACGTGGTCACCAAAGGTCTTGTTGAATAACAGCCATCACAACGTCAGTCAACACAAGGAAGGGAAAGCATGGAAAACAAGATTGCGGCAGTGCTCATCAAGAGTCTTTTGGAGCGGATCGAACGCGACCAGTCCATTGGGGTGGTGTCATCGTTAGAGCGTGAGGCACTGCTTCAAGCCCTGGCTGCTCTGGGGGAGCCGCAGATCAGTGTGTCCGAGGTTTCCACTGCTGCACCTGTCGTGTCTGCACCGGTCGAGCAGGCCAAGCAGCCCGTTGCAGAAGTGAAGGCCCAAGGCCCCGTCGCAGTGGCTGCCGAGGCAGCTCCCACGTTGCCCGAGGTTGATTTGGTGCTGACGGCCAATGAGCGCAGCGCTCCGACCGACCCTGATGTCATGCTGTGTCTGGACTTCGGTACTGCCATGTCGAAGGCGTTTGCGTCGGTACAGCCGGATGAACACTTGGAACTTGAGTTGGGAGTCGCTGCTGGAAGGACTGGGCATGCTCTCCCGTCATCGGTCTTCGTTGGCGACAACGGAAAGGCCTACTTCGGCTTTGAGGCGATCGACCGCAGTCAAGAGTTGATCGAGTCTGGGCGTGAACGGCTGGATTCGATCAAAGGCTGGCTGAGCCTGCGTCGTGAAGGTGATCTGGATGGTGAGTCGTGCGTGCTCAGTAAAGCGCTCAATCCCACAGCCTTCAAGCTGACACAAGGGGATCTGATTTGCATCTACCTGGCTTATCTCACGGACATGGCTGGCATGGCCATGGCGAGCTACAGCCTTGAAGGCAAAAAGATTCAGCGCTACGCCTTGCGCCGGTTCGCGCGGCCTTGCTGGCCTGATCAGGCCCAGGCGAAGTGGGCCGATGCGTTGATGCGGACGATGTTGGCTGAGGCGCAGATCCTGGCTGACACCTTCAGTGGACGTTGGGCCGGTGGCATCGATGTTGCAGAACTGAAGGCCGCAGTTGAAAAGCTCAAGCGTGTGGGAAAGATGCCCGACTATCTGATTGCAGATGGTGTTCCGGAGCCAGTAGCGGTCGCAGCCGGGGCCTTTGAGGACATGGAGAACCTGCGTGACGCCTTCATGGTCGTTGACGTCGGTGCGGGTACGACCGATTTTGGACTGTTCGTTTCGACCCGGCGCCCAGGAGAAGAGGAGGTAAGGGTCTTTCAGGTGCCAGCGTCCATACAGGGCTTGATGCAAGCCGGTGACAAAGTGGACGGCATGCTTCGTGTCTACATCGCACAGAAAGAGTCCATTGATACCGCGGACAACGCTGGACGCATGAACATGGCGGCCCTGGGGCTGCAAATCCGGAGTCTTAAGGAGACCTTGTTCAAAGCGGGCAAGCTCGAGTACGTGCTGGCTGACGGGACTGTCGGGCAAGTCGGCCTTGAGGAATTCTTGGCCGATGAGCGTGTTCAGCGTTTCGGCTCCCTGGTGGAGAAAGGGTTTGTCGATTCCTTACGGGGCGTCGATGCCTCCTGGTTGCGTTGGTTGTCAGCACCAGGCGTTTCCCTTCGCGTTGTTCTCACCGGTGGCAGTTCGCAGCTGCCCATGATGAAGGCGATGGCAAAGGGTCCGATTCAGATCAACGGCTTTGAGATCCGACGTGAAGAGGTCAGCCCCAGGCCGCAGTGGATGGAGGATGTTTCCGAAGAGTTGCAGGCGATGTACCCGCAGTTGGCTGTTGCGATTGGTGGATCAGCAGAGAACATGCCAGAGGCGCTGACAGCTCCGCCCGTATTCGGCGGTGGTACGACGCAATCCCAATACGTGGCGGGTCGAATGCAGGTTACGGGTGCATAGCCTTATGGCGAACCTCTAAGCGGACGATTTGTCAGGGAGCAGAAAAAATGTCAGAAACCACCACCCCACCTCCTGCGAAGGCGCAGCCACTGTTTGTGTTGGACCTGGGCGCCAATGGCGGACGCTTAGCGCCCACAAGTTACCAAGAGCTGGACAGCTGGCTCGGCGTTGAACAGAACTTCTGGAGCTGGATTCAGCGGCGGAACTATGGTAACCACGAGAGTGTCGCTAAAGAGCCCATGCAGGCGCTTCAACATGCTCGGAACCACTCCCAACAAGGACACCAGCAAAAGAGCTCAAATCCCCAGCACGCACTGCAGCAGCTTGAGGCCTGCAAATCGCAAATCGAGGAAGCGTTCATTCGGCGTAAGTTGCCGCACAGCAGCACGCCGTTGGCCAAGCGGGTTGAGGCGTTCCGCAAAGATGTGAGCGAAAGGGCTGCCAGCTACTTTCTGTCGTCTCAGTTGTCACCTCTGACGAGTAACACCCACTACCAGGTGCAGGAGTTGGACGCTTGGCGCGGCATGGTGGAGGGACTGATAGAGCGCTTTCAGCTGGGCACGGCAAATGCCAAAGGACGCAAGCAGGCAGCGGACCAATCGTTCGAGCAGTTGCGAGAAAAAGCCGAGCAGCTCGTTGGTGAGAAGACGGAGGCATATGAAGCTCTCCATCGGGACTACCTCGAACTGGCTGAATCGATTCGTCTTGAGGCTGGCGAGCAGACCGCCACGTTCGCCACTGTGCAGGGCGAGCGACAGGCGGCATTCGAGAAACTCACGGAGGAGCATGAGAAGGCTCTGGACGCGCTTCGCAAGACATTCCGCGAAGAACTGGCCTTGCGTGCTCCTGCGGAGTATTGGGACAAAAAGCGCATAGGTCACCGCCTGTGGGCAAGTGTGACCGGCGGGCTTTCTTTTCTTGGCATCGGCTTGGCGGCCGTCGGCCTTGGTTGGCAGATTCATGATCTGCTGCAGAACACGCCTCAAGGCTCCGCGCCAGAGACCTGGCGATTGGCGGTTCTGGCACTGATCGGCGTCTTCGCTGTCTGGGCGCTGCGATTGCTGGTGCGCATGTTCCTGAGCCATCTGCACCTGCTGACGGACGCCGGAGAGCGGGTGGTGATGGTGCACACCTATCTTTCATTGCTGGAAGGTGATCGGTTGAGCAGCAAGGAGGACCGGCAACTGATCCTACAAGCCTTGTTCAGGCCAGCCTCGGACGGCATCGTCAAGGACGAAGGCGTGCCGTTTTCGCTGGCCGAGATGCTGACCAGAACGGGCAAAACATGACAAGCGCCACAAAAAACACCACCGCTGAGGGAAAGATTGTTTTCCCCAAGGATTTATCACAGTGATAAACTATCTGCAGGTTTTCTGGCATATCGATCCCAGTTCGATCCCGGTGGTTGACCCGGGAAGACGCTCCAGCCGCAGGATCGTCGGCGGGCCCTTGATCAAGCTGGAGGCCGTACAAGCGCTGCTAAAGAGCGGTGATTTCGACACTGACCAGTTGTGGCTGGCCACATACGACTGTGAAAAGGATCTTCAAAAGGAGAAGTGGTCGGTCAGCGATGTGCTTCAAATGCTGGTCGATATGGAAGGCGCGGCTGACTATTACAAGTCCGAATGGTGTGAGGTGCTGGGTGAGCGGTTCGTGCCCTGCGATGTCTACCGTACCCCATACGACGCGGAACGCAAGCGCCGGCACCCCAAAGGATTGCGGGTTTACATCAAGTTTTCGATTGAGGTGGATGGGACGCTGACCATAGCGCTCGTTTCCTGTCACGCAGCCTGAACGAAACAAAGGAAGAGTCATCATGAACAGTACAAAAAGCCTCCCCCTGTGCCCAGCCTGCCGCAAGGGGCACCTGCACTCGATCACGCACACCAAGGTCTTTAGGCCGCGCGGTGCAGAGGTGACTGTGGAACTACTGGCCTCGAAGTGCGATGCCTGCGGTGTGCAGACCACCCGTGCAGCGCAGCATGACGAGAACCTGCGCCGTTTGGCAGCACGGAAACCGCAATACGGCAATGTGCTGATGGGCGAAGAGATCGTGGCGCTGCGCAAGCGCTATGGCCTGACGCAACAGGCCGCTGCCAAGATTTTTGGCAAAGGCAAGATTGCCTTCTCTCGCTATGAGAACGAGGTGACCTACCCCGACGACGGCACCACCCTGATGCTGAGCATGGCCCTTGAAAAACCCGACAGCCTGAAGTGGCTGGCCGATAGGGCAGAGGTGGAGCTACCCCTGTGGCCTGAGCGTTGTGAAGACCGCCGCATGTCACTTCGCAGTGTGCCAACGGGGGATCGTCGCGTTTCCGTTGTTGGGCTGGTTCGGTATCAGAGCTCGGCCGCTGATTCCGCTGCGGCTGGTGGAGGGTGGCAGTCGATTCCACCGACAGGGCGTAGCCAAATAGGTGCACTGAAGAGCATCTTGGTTCCCATGAAGGAGGCGGCATGAAGCCGAGCCCGGTTCAACTGATGCAGCTGATGTTTAAGCACGTGAAAGTTGAACTCGACCCGGAGCACCAAGCCCCTGAGCTGCTCAACCCACTGACTTCTGTCTTTACCTTCAACGGTGTCAGTTTGAGGTCTGAAATTGGCATCGGCGAGGCCGACATGAATCATGAGCGGGGTAGGTTGTACTTCGTTGAGCTGCGGGCGGTGGTCGACAACGAGCCGAACCCGGAAGAATCGAAGCAAAGTTTTGCGCCGTACAAGATCGACGTAGCCGTTGAAGGGCTCATCCTGATTCCAAAAGGTGCGGAGAAGCTGGGTGATCCGGAAGACCTTGCCGCTGTAAATGGTGCGTCGATGCTTTGGGGGGCGGTGCGTGAGCAGGTACAGACGATCACCTCCCGCATGCGTGCAGGTCCCGTGGTGATACCCAGCATGAATTTCCATGATCTCAAGAAAGCGAACGGATCGTCGGATGCCCTCGCGCCTGAAGCGTCGGTCCTAAAGACACGCCGCTCAAAAAAGGCGTGAGGTTTCTTGAGATCTGAACTGATGAAAAGTATCTAGGATGAAACTCAACCTGTCAAGCCGGTGTGACCTGCACCGCAAAGCCGATCTGCTGAAGCCTACGGATCAAGCGATTGGCGGTTTTCGTTGCGTCAGCACGGTCGAAGTGAGCGGCGCCCAGGTCGTGCCACTCGGTCTGGTTGCGCAACATGTGCCAAGCCGCGGTGAGCATCGAAGCGGCCACGCCCATGATGGCCTTCTTCGCTCCGCGGCGAGCGCGAAGCCGGTGGAACTGCGCTTGCAGGTAGCCGCCCTTGACCTTGATGGCCGCCCAGGCCGCTTGCACCAGCGTGGTCTTGAGCCACTTGCCGCCCTTGCGCACCCGGGTGCTGCGGCGCTTGCCGGCGCTCTCGTCGTTACGCGGGCACAGACAGGCCCAGGACAGGAGATGGCCGGGCGTGGGGAAGCGCGACATGTCAATGCCGATCTCGGCCACGATCACGTGCGCGCTGACATCGCTCAAGCCCGGCATGGTGCTCAGCAGCTTGGCGGCTTGTCGAAACGGCTGCAGCCCCAGGCCCACCTCCTTTTCCAACTCGGCAATGGCTTTGTCCAGCGCGTCAATGTGGGCCAGGTGCAGCTGGAGCATGAAGCGGTGGTGTGCGCTGATGTGTCCGTGCAGGGCTTCGAGCACATCGGCTCGACAGGCCTTGACTCGACCACTCACGCACGAGGCCAGTCGCTGGGGATCGGTCTGACCGTCAATGAGCGCCTGCAGCACGGCACGCCCGCTCTTGCCCAGGATGTCGCTGAGCACGACACCGAGCTTGAGGTTGGCGTCTTCGAGCACCTTCTCGATGCGCTGGACGTGCGCGCTCCTCTCGCGCACGAACTGCTTGCGGGTGCGCGTGAGCGTGCGCAACTCCTGCACGGCCACCGGTGGCACGAAACTCGCGCGGATCAGGCCGTGGGCCAGCAGGTCGGCCAGCCACATCGCGTCGTTGACGTCGGTCTTGCGCCCGGGCACGTTCTTGACGTGCGCGGCGTTGGCCAGCACCAGCTCGAAGTGGCCCTCGAGCACATGCCACACGGGCTTCCAGTACACGCCGGTGGCCTCCATGGCAACGTGCTCGACGCCCAGGGATTCGAGCCAGTCGGCCAGCTCAAGCAGGCCCGATGTGGTGGTGGCAAAGGTACGAACTTCCTGCTGCAGGGGGCCGTTACCGGCCACTCGCGCACACACCACCACGGTTTGCTTGTGCACGTCCAGGCCCGCACAGCGCGGATAAATGACATCCATGATCGCCTCCAATGTGCGGCGACATCGGCGTGCGGCCCACGTCATCGAACTCTAGGATGCGTGCTCAAGGGCGCAGGGCCCAGGGCGACAGTGCGGGGTGCTCGTGAGGCCGCGGGTCCAACTGACATACGGGTTCGAGGCACCAAGTACAAACCGACCTCTTTGCCGGACGCCGCATCCGAATTACACATCCGTTTCATGCGTCGTGGCTCGCGCGCAGCGCGGTGGAGCAACTGATATGACTTTGCTCAAAGACCTGATCGCCATTCCTGAAAGGGTGCACCAAGGCGACTTCGTTCTGCAGCTTTCCAAGGGTGTGACCGAACCCGAGCAGACCCTTCGAGACTATGTCGTCACACCGCAACTGGTGGATGCATTTGCCAATGCCCTGGGGTTCATCCAGCAGGCGGTGCAGACGGGCGGCAGCAAAGCGGCTTACCTGCACGGCAGTTTCGGCTCCGGCAAGAGCCACTTCATGGCCGTGTTGAATTTGCTTTTAGCTGGCAACACACATGCCCGGGCAACGCCTGAGCTGGCCGACGTGGTGGCCCGCCACGGGTGGACGGAGGGGCGCAAGTTCTTGCTGGTGCCGTACCACATGATCGGCGCGCGGGATATGGAGTCGGCCATCCTGGGGCAGTACGCCGATTTTGTTCGCAAGCAACATCCAAATGCACCAGTGCCAGGCTTCTACCTGGCGGAAGGCTTGTTCAAAGATGCGCGCTTGATGCGCGAGAGCCTTGGTGATACCGCCTTCTTTGCCAAGCTCAACGAAGGCTCCCATGGTGCTGGGGAAGGGGGGTGGGGTGCGTTCGAGAGCGGCTGGGATGCTACGGGGTTCGAGGCAGCGATGCTGGAAGCACCAAACGGGGAGGAGCGTTCGCGTCTGGTGGGCGACCTGATCACCCAGTTCTTCTCAGCGTATCGGACGTTGGCAGGTAGTGATGAGTCGTTCGTGTCTCTCGACGATGGCTTGAGCATCATGAGCCGACACGCCAAGGCTCTGGGCTACGACGCTGTCATTTTGTTCCTCGACGAATTGGTGCTGTGGCTTGCCAGCCATGCGGCCGACGTCAACTTCGTCAGCCGTGAGGGCACCAAGCTGGTGAAGCTGGTCGAAGCCACCAATGCCGACCGGCCGATTCCGCTGGTCAGTTTTGTGGCCCGGCAGCGCGACCTTCGTGACCTGGTGGGCGAGAACCTGGCCGGTTCGGTTCAGGTGCAGTTCAGCGATGTGCTCAAGCACTGGGAAGCACGCTTTCACCGCATCACACTGGAAGACCGCAACCTCCCGGCCATTGCCGAGAGGCGCGTACTGCGGCCAGTGAGCGAGGCCGCACGGCAGACCTTGCAGGGCACCTTTGAAGATCTGTTGAAGATGCGCAAGGACGTGCTGGACACGCTGTTGACCACCACGGCTGACCGGGACATGTTCCGCAAGGTGTACCCGTTTTCACCGGCCTTGGTGCAGACGCTGATCGCCGTATCTGCCGCTTTGCAGCGAGAGCGGACGGCGCTCAAACTGATGCTGCAGCTGTTGGTGGACCGCAGGAATGACTTGGAGTTAGGGCAGTTGATCCCAGTGGGCGACTTGTACGACGCGATTGCCGAGGGCGATGAGCCTTTCAGCGAAGGTATGCGTTTGCATTTTGAGAACGCCAAGCGCCTTTACAACCAACGTCTGCTTCCCATGTTGGAGCGGCAGCACAACGTCACCTGGGAGGCGATCAAGCTGGGGCAGGCCGACCCTGCCGCGGCCAAGAACCTGCGCAACGATGCCCGTTTGCTCAAGACGCTGTTGTTGAGCGCGTTGGTGCCGGAAGTCGAGGCACTGAAGGCACTGACGGGGCCCCGACTGGCCGCCCTCAACCACGGTACTTTCAAATCTCCCATTCAGGGGCGCGAAGGTGCCGACATCATTCGAAAGTGTCGCGACTGGGCCAGCGAGATTGGCGAAATCAAGATCACCGAAGACCTGCAGCCAGTGATTTCGCTGCAGGTGACTGGCATTGACATTGAGCCGATCCTGCGGGCGGCTGAAGCCAACGACAACCCTGGAAACCGGCGCAAGCGGATTCGTGAGGCACTGTTCAAAGAACTTGAAATCGCGGACACAGGCGACCTGTTCAACACCTATGCGTTCAACTGGCGCGGCACGCGGCGCGAGGTTGAGGTGCTGTACGAGAACGTGCGAGAGATGACGGACGATCGGCTGCGTGGCCGCGCTGGCACCTGGACGGTGGTGCTGGACTTTCCGTTTGACGATGCGAACTTTGGCCCTGCCGATGACATTGCGCGGCTGGCGACCTACCGAGGCGGAGACACCAAGACGCTGGTGTGGATCCCCTCGTTCTTGAGCAACAAAGCCTTGGCCGATCTGGGGCGCTTGGTGGTGCTGGACTACATCCTGCAGGGGGAACGTTTTGAGACCTATGCGGGCCACCTGTCGTTTGTGGATCGGGTTCAGGCAAAGGCGCTGGCCCGCAACCAGTTGGATCAGCTGCGTATCAAGCTGCGTTCGCAACTGGAGGTCGCCTACGGCGTCAGCACCGAACCCCGAGATGCTGTGAGCAGTCCGCTGACTGCTGATCAACAGTTTCGCTCGCTAGACCCAACCCTTTCGCCTCGTCCCCCCATAGGCGCAGATTTCAAGTCGGCTTTCGAGAGCTTGCTGGGGCAGTTGTTTGCTCATCAGTTTCCCGCTCACCCCGAGTTCGACACCGAGATCAAGCCGGCAGTCATTCGCAAGATTTGGCCTGAAGTACAGAAGGCAATTGAGGCGCCGGGCCAACGCGGGTTGGTACAGGACTCAGGCGTTCGCAAGCTGGTGCGTTCCGTGGTCAACCCTTGTCTGTTGGGGCAGATGGGTGAAACACATCTGCTTATCGAGCCACATTGGCAATCGCGCTTTTCGCAAAGCCATGCCCGTGATGGTGGTGGACCGATAACCGTAGGCAAGCTTCGACTGTGGATCGATACACCGGCGCCCATGGGTCTGCCGCTGGAATTGCAGAACCTCATCGTCCTGGCATTCGCTGCGTCCACCAATAGACGCTTCACGATGCGTGGCGGCCCATACGAACCTTCGGTAGACAGCTTGCCGGACGAGCTGGAACTTCGAGAGCAAACGCTGCCCAATCCGAGCGATTGGCAACTCGCCTTACAGCGTGCATCCAGCTTGTTTGGTTTGACCCTTGGCCAAACGCTGAACGCCGCTAATGTGGGCAAGCTGGTGGACGAGGTCAAGCAAAGGGTTGTGGACAAACGAGATGCTGTGACGCGCCTGGTGGTCCAGGTGCGAGATCGATCGGGCCGATATGCGGCCGGGGCAATTGGTGCTCGCCAGCAAACTGCTGAGTCTGCGCAGTCCTTGCTGGCTGCGGTGGCATCAGCAGCGGACTCAGAGGTGGTCGCCGCGCTGGCGGCGGTCGATCTGCAAACGTCAGAAGCTGCAGTTGGGCGAGCATTGGGCCAGGCGAAGAGCTGTGCCGATGCGCTGGAGACAGGCAGCTACTGGCAGCTGTTTGATGTTGTCTTGAAACTGAGCGATCAGCGTTCAGTTGCGGCTCAAGTGATCGGGCGGCGCTTGGCCGAGGTGTTGTCCAGTGATGAACATGTGCTGGGGTTGAAAGGTCGGCTCGATGAGCTGCAACGCGACGCCATGGGCTTGCTGGCTGCTGCGACACCTGCGCCAGAACCGGCGCCGATATCGATGTCGATGCCTGGCGTACCTGCTACTGCTCCCGTGACTATCCCGCCTGTGCCGGCCAATCTGGCACCGGAAGTGGTAGCCGAAAAGCAAGAGTTGCATCTCACCGGCGCTGAGGCTGTGGCTGCGCTGGATGACCTGAAGGCACGCATGACAAACGAACGTGATCTGGAACTGACGCTCAGTTGGCGACTGCAGCGCAAGGGCGCCCAGCTATGAGTTTGTCGACGCCTCAGATCAAGGCGCAACTGGAGCGTTTGCTGGACAGTGACCCGACGGCTAAGACTGTTGCGATTCGGGCCATGACCAAACAGGGCTGGCCAGAGTCGGTCAGTCCGCACGGGAAGCATTTCATGCTGCGCTGGTGTGAATCATCGCTGGCCATTCGCGAGGCGCTTTGCGAGCAGGAACAACTTGCGCCTCGGGCGTCGGGCATGGTGGTGATCACCCCGTTGTCAACGCATGAGGTTGCGGAGGACATCGCCGCTAGGCTGGCCCGTGCCCGGGTGTTTCAGCCAGAAGGGTGGGACATTGTTCGGCTGATGTTTCAAGCCAAGGAGACAGACGCTCGATTGGGCCGTTATGCCTGGATGCCACAGGCCCTGATTGATGGCGCGGCGCAGGGTGACTATCAGCCTGTTGCCAACGGATTTCTGGACATGGAAACCGCTTGGCGCGAGGTGTTGTGGCGCTTTGCAGGAATCGATGTGGCCCGACCGGACGCAGTAACGTTATTAACTTGGTCGATATCGCCGGACGCAGATCCTCGATTGGGGCCTTTGCCGGCCGCAATGCGATCGGCTATCTTGACCTGGCTGGCTGAGAGCGCGGGTGTAGCGGGTGCTATGGTGCTAGGCTGCGTCGAATCCGGCCGCACTGGCGATGCCTTGCCTCTGGGGTTGGTCAGCGGGGTGATATTTGCGCCTGGCGGTGAGGGGCAAGCCGCGCTGGGTCAGGCGGCCATCCGCTTGGAACGCTTCGTTAACGACAAGCACGTGGGCGTGAAAGAGGGGCGCGACTGGGCCACCGCTGCGGAGCAGGTGGTTCGGCGCTTGGGCGTGGAGACTTGCAGGGCTGCGTTGGACCGAGCCGATGTCTTGCTGCGAGATCTTCGTATCTCAGAGGTTGCGCATTTGAGCGATCTACTGCCGTCCGCGCTGGATCAGCGGCTGATCGAGTTTGCTTCGGCGCTGAGAGCCCATGCGGTAGAGCCTACGGAAGTCACCCTCCAGCAGGTGGAGCAGCAGGCGGATCGCGCGTTGAAGCACGTTTTGATGAACGACCAACGGCCACGCATGGAACGTGTCGAGATGGCCCGGCGTTTGGCCCGCTGGCTGCTTAGCCCGATGCCCTCCGGGGCTTCAATGCCAGACTCAATGGAATGGCAAGCCGATCAGGGTGCCTACGTGGACTGGGCCCGGTTCAGGTTGTTGGGTGGGGATGAGCTGACCGAGCTGTCGGACGCCTATGCCGTGTGTCGCCGGGTGGCTATCACGCGTCGCGATGGCTTCGCCAAGTCCTTGTCGCTGGCTTTGGTGCAGTGGAACGCGCAGACCCCTGCAAACACGGGTCGGGTTGTACCTCTTGAACAGGTCTTGGACCGTGTGGTGGCTACGATTGCAGCTGAGCAGCCCGTGTTGTTACTGGTGATGGATGGTTTGAGCAACAGCATCTTTCGTGAGCTGTTTGCGCGGGCTGCGAGCCACGGCTGGGCCGAGCTGGTACCTGCGTCGCAAGGCAGGCCCTTTGTCGGCGTTGCCGCCGTTCCCACGATCACCGAGGTGAGCCGGACCAGCCTGCTGTGCGGACGACTGACCACGGGCGCACAAGCGCAAGAAAAGCCGGGCTTCGCTACGCATCCAGCCTTGATGGCAACCAGCCGCGCAGAGTACCCACCCAAGCTGTTCCACAAAGGGGAACTTGCTGAGGCAGGGAATCTGGCACCGGAAGTGCGTGCATCAATCGCCAACCAAAAGCAGCAGATTGTGGGCGTGGTTTACAACGCGGTAGATGACCACCTGAGTGGTCCGGATCAGCTCAACCAGCGCTGGACACTGGAGGACTTGAGGTTGCTGTTGCCTTTGTTGCGGGAAGCTCGCGAAGCACGCCGAGTGGTGATCATCACGGCTGATCATGGTCACCTGCTGGAGGATGGGACGACTCAGATACCCGGCGGTGAAAGCGATCGCTGGCGACTGGGTCAAACTGCCGCGTCGCCTCATGAACTGGCGATCCGCGGTGGTCGCGTGGTCACCAGCGACGGCTCAAATGCAGTTGTTTGCCTGTGGGGGGAAAGAAGCCGGTATGCAGGTCGCAAGAACGGATACCACGGTGGACTGTCACCCCAAGAACTGACAGTGCCCCTGAGCGTATTCGCTCCCTTGGGATCCAGCTTGGCAAACTGGGGGGCTGCTCCTCCGAACCAGCCGGAATGGTGGGAGCTGCCACCACTTGTGCAGTCCAAGCCACCGGCAGTCGTGGCAGCATCTCAAGCCAAGCTGCCCCGCAAGAAGCCGGTGCAGCCCGAGGCACAGCCTGCTCTCTTCGCTCCCGTTGATCTGCCGACACCGGTGGTGGATTTGATCGCGCAGGATTGGATTGACGGTCTTCTGGCTAGCCCAATCTATGCGTCTCAGCGTCAATTGGCCGCCAGGGTCGCATTGTCAGACGACAAGATGAGACTGCTGTTAGAGGCGCTTGCGGAGCGTGGTGGAAAGTTGTCTCGGACCGCTCTGGCAAATCGACTTTCTTTGGCAGAGGTCCGCATGGGTGGCCTACTGAGCGCAGTGCGCAGGATGCTGAATGTGGACCAGGCGGCTGTGCTCACCGTCGATGAAGCAGCTGGATCGGTTGACCTCAATATCACCCTGCTGCAACAGCAGTTCAAGCTGCCCATGCAGGGGGGCGCACGATGATCAGCCCGGCTAGAAGAGAAGACATTGTTAGTGCATTGCGACGAGGCACTGTTCCAAGCAGTGGTCTGGATGCGCTGGCGGTTGGTATTGAGACCTTCGCTCCGACGCTCAGCGAAGAGCTGGAGTCGGTGGCATCTGGCCGAGGAGGCTTCAAGGCGGTGCGCGGTGAGTACGGTACCGGCAAGACATTCTTCGGGCGCTGGTTGCAGGAGCGCGCGCGCTCCCGGGGTTTTGCGGCGACCGAAGTCCAGATCAACGAAACCGAGACGCCGCTGCATCGGTTGGAGACCGTCTACCGGCGTCTGGTCGAGCATCTGGGGACCGCGGACACTTCCAGCGGCGCCTTCAGAAGCGTGATCGACGGCTGGTTCTACGCCTTGGAACAGGACGTGCTGGCCGATCAGTCGGTAGATCCTGACGATGCGCAGGGCTTATTGCAGCGCACGGACGCGCTCATGGAGGCCCGGCTCAGCACCATCAGCAAAGCGGCGCCTGCCTTCTCGGCCGTGCTCCGCACATACCGGCGCGCGCTGTCCAATAACGACGGCATGTTGGCCGAGGGGTTGATCAGCTGGTTGGCCGGGCAGCCCAACGTGGCCGCCAGTGTGAAGCGTGCAGCGGGCATCAAGGGCGATCTGGACCACTTCGGCGCCAGCAACTTCCTGGTGGGCTTGCTGACCATCCTGCGAGACAGTGGTTTTGCAGGCCTGGTGTTGGTGTTGGACGAAGTCGAAACGCTCCAGCGCATGCGCACCGATACCCGCGAAAAAGGGCTCAATTCTTTGAGGCAGTTGATCGACGAGATTGATGCAGGGCGTTTCCCGGGGCTGTACCTGGTTATCACTGGAACCCCCGCATTCTTTGATGGCCCTCAGGGCGTGCAGCGCCTGGCGCCTCTGGCCCAACGGCTGCATGTGGACTTTGGGACCGACCGCCGGTTCGACAACCCTCGCGCTGTCCAGATTCGCCTCGCCCCGTTCGATCACAGCGCGTTGCTTTCGGTGGGACGGCGTGTGCGCGACATTTTCGCGGAGGGGCGAGCTCATGAACAGCGTCTGCGGGCTGTTGTTGATGATGCTTATCTGGATACCTTGGCTCGGGCAGTCGCGGGCGGGCTAGGGGGCAAGGTGGGTGTGGCACCTCGCTTGTTCTTGAAAAAGCTTGTTGCAGACGTTTTGGACCGTGTGGACCTGCATGCGGAATTCGATCCGCGTCAGCACTACTCGCTGACCATTGCTGAGACCGAGATGTCTGCCACTGAGCGGGCTGCGGCCAGCGCGAACTCTGTGGACGACATCGAGCTGTGAGCGAATTCGAGCAGCTGCATCCATCCCTTCAGTACCACGTGGTCAATACGTTGGGGTGGAGCACGCTGCGTCCTACGCAATTGGCTGCCATTGCACCGATTCATGCCGGGGCGCACTGTCTTTTGCTGGCACCCACCGCAGGGGGCAAGACGGAGGCGGCTGCTATTCCCATTCTGTCCAGGATGCTGAAGGAGTCCTGGCCCGGGACGAGCGTGTTGTACATCTGCCCAATCAAGGCGTTGTTGAACAACTTGGAGCACAGGCTCACGCACTATGCGGGCCTTGTCGGCAGAACGGTGGGGGTTTGGCATGGCGATGTGTCGCAGTCGCGCAAGAAGAGGGCGCTGAAAGAGGCTCCCGATATTCTGCTGACCACGCCGGAGTCGATCGAAGCGATGCTGATCTCAGTTCGGGTGGACCGACCCACTTGGTTCGGCAACCTGCGGGCGGTGGTCGTGGACGAGTTGCACGCGTTTGCTTCTGATGACCGAGGTTGGCACATGCGCTCAGTTTTGCAACGACTTGAGCACTATCTGCCGCTACCACTCCAGCGCATTGGCCTGTCGGCGACGGTCAGCAATCCGACTGAGTTGCTGGACTGGTTTGCGCCTGTTGGAGAGAAACGCGTTGTGGGTAGTGCTTCAGTCAGCACTGAGGCTGTTGTCACTATTGATCACGTTGGCAATCTTGAAAACGCAGCAACGGTGATTTCTCGCCTTCACCGAGGTGAAAAGCGGTTGGTGTTCTGCGACTCGCGCAGCAGCGCGGAGCAACTGAGCAGCATGCTGAGAGTGAAAGAGGTGCGGACCTTCGTCAGCCATGCTTCGTTGAGCGCTTCAGAACGCAAGCAAGCTGAGACGGCCTTCGGCGAGGAGAAGGATTGCGTCATCGTTGCAACTTCCACGCTGGAGCTCGGCATCGATGTCGGGGATCTGGATCGAGTGCTTCAGATCGACTCGCCGTCCACCGTGTCGTCGTTCTTGCAGCGAATGGGACGTACGGGTAGGCGGTCTGGGAGTTTGAGGAACTGCCTCTTCTTGACGACAAATCAAGACGCTTTCATGTTGGCATTGGGTGTCACCCATCTGTGGTCGCAGGCCTGGGTAGAAGCTGCGAGACCACCTGAAGAGCCTTGGCCGATCGTGGGGCAACAGATTCTTGCTGCCACGCTGGAGCGTGGCGAATGGCCTGTGAACGAGGTCATCTCACAATTAGCCATGTGTTTCCCGGAGCTGCCAGTAGATGGCTTCAGGTGTGTGGTGGACCACATGGTTCAGCGGGCCTACCTAGACAGCGCAGAAGGGCTAGTTCGTATTGGCCCGGAGGCAGAGCGCGAGTACGGCCGTGGCCACTACCGCGATCTGTTGGCATCTTTCAGCGGCGCTCAACTCCTAACAGGGAGGTGCGGGAGTGCCGAGGTCGGGTACATCGACCCCACAGTGCTGACTGGCGAAGAGCCTCGGCGACTGCTTCTCCTTGCAGGTCGCAGTTGGCTGGTCAAGGAGATTGAGTGGGCCAAGAAGGTTGTTTGGCTGGAGCCTGCGAAAGGGGGCGGCAAGGCCAGATGGATGGGCGGTGCACGCAGTTTGAGCCGCGAGGTCTGCCAAGGTATCCGTGCCGCGTTGGTTGGTGGTGAACCGCCTGCTGTCCATCTTTCGCAGCGAGGGAAGATCGAACTTGCTGCTTTGCAGGAGGAACTGGCCTTGTCCCCTGACGCGGACTTCATGTCCAGAAGCGAAGACAGCCTGGTGCGCACATGGACTTTTGCCGGCACTAAACAAAACCGAACTTACGCACGCGCTGCGGCCAATGAGGGTGAGCGCATCAAGTTCGATGCCCTTAGCGTTTGGGCTCCGGCAGCCGCATTGATGCAAAAGGACCATGGAGAGAAGCCCGTCCAACTGACCGATAGCGAGCTCGCGAACTTTGCTGAGGGAGTCAAATTCGCCTCGTGCGTTCCTTTGCCTTTATTGGGCAGAACGATCATTTCGCGCATGTTTGCGAGTTCCGGTTCGGACACGTAGAGTTGAAACAGGGTTGCGCGGGCAATCAGACATCGCCTGTAGACCCGAGCCCTTCGGTATGGCTCCTGCTCTTGAAGTATCGAAAACACATGTTATCGATACAGGGACCCCCAGATTTTTCTGCACCGTGCAGGGAAGGGGAGACACCCAACTTCGATGCATTCACACGAACAAATTCCCGACAGTGTTTCCTCTCACATCTACGGCCTCCACTGCGACGCCGAGTGCAGCCCAGGGCTGAACCTCAAGCGAGACCCTGAGCGAGACAGCGCCGCAAGACGCTTCGCGCAACTGGGCCTCATGACCATCGAGACCCAGTGGCTTGCCAACTTCGCCAGCGCCTGCACCCGGCGCGCCTACGCCGCCGACGTGCGAGATTTTGCGGCGTTTTCGGGGTTGCAAACCCCGTGCGAGTTGCTGCAGGTCGCGCGCTCCCATGTGCTGGCTTGGCGCCACCACCTGCAGACCCAAGGCCTGTCGCCGAGCACCCAACGCCGCAAGCTCGCAGCCCTGTCCTCGCTGCTGGAGCATCTCGTCGATGAGCAGCTCATCCCCACGAACCCGGCACGCGGCGTGCGCAGGCCGCGCCTGGAAAGCCACGAGGGAAAGACGCCAGCTCTTTCTTTGGAGCAAGCCCAGGCTCTGCTGGAGGCGCCTGATGCGCACACGCTCAAGGGCGTGCGAGACCGTGCGATCTTGGCCGTTATGCTGTTGGGCGGTCTGCGCCGCGCGGAGGTCGTCACTCTTCGCGTGCGGGATTTTGATTGTCAGCGCGCGGGTGTGTCGCACCTGCGAGTGCTCGGCAAGGGTGGCAAGACACGGTTCATTGCCGCCGCACCCCTCATGCGCGATAGGGTGCAGCACTACCTGGCGATGAGGGGCGCGGAGCCTCAAAGCGATGAGCGGCTGTTCGTGCGGATGAAGGCAGTCCGCCGTCACTCCGGTGCCGGGTGCGATGTCAATCCTCAAGGTCGTCATATTGAGGAGGAGGGTGAGTTCTCGAACGAAAGAGGGGGCACGGCGCAACGCACAAGCACGCCCCCAGCCATCAAGCCGCACACCGCGGCGTTCGAGCGCGGCTCGGAGGGTACCCAAAATCTGCAGATCAACGCTTCTCAGCATTCGCGGCGTCAGAGGCAGGCCGGTACTGCACTCAAATCTGCTGGGCTCACTGCTGGCGCTGTTGCCCAGCGCATTGTGCAACCCTACTTGGCGCAGATCGGCGTGGTGGGGGATCGGTTTTCTGCGCATGCGCTGCGGGTCACGGCCGCCACGCTCGCTTTGCGTGAGCGCGCCGACCTCAACGAAGTACGGCATTTCCTGGGGCACGCCTGCATCACAACAACCACCGCCTACGACAGGCGTTGGAGCGATGAGAACCAGCCAGTGAGCCTGTTGCTTCCGTTGGGCTGAGGTCCTCGGCGGCAGGGGGCCTGAGGCAGTGCAGTGTGTGTCGATGCCCATCTCATATTGGTCATCGACATCTGAGCGAGAGGATCTGCAAAAAGAGGATCTTGTGGACTTGACGTGGAGAGATTTCGTGAGAGCTTGGATGAAAGGAGATCACGAAATGACAACCGTAGCGACCAAACCATCCCATTGCGTTGAACCAAAATTCACCACCGAATGCTCGCATAAACGCATATCCAGATGCACGCCCGATGTCGGTCTCGTGCACCGTATCGACGTCGGTATCCACATGCTCGCCACCGAGCGTCTCATCATCGAATTGCGCAGCATGGACGCAGGCGAACTGA
>LNFM01003944.1_pt1 | contig 28156 bp, 25 predicted proteins | sample 596031 | NCBI WGS metagenome assembly LNFM01 (sample SAMN04254537, study PRJNA301005) | activated carbon metagenome | isolation source: dual media filters at the Ann Arbor, Michigan drinking water treatment plant | place: USA: Ann Arbor
GGGGGCGGAGCTTCGATTTGGGCTCTGGCTGGGGCTCTGGGCCGCGTCTGCAGCACTTGAAAGGTGTGTCCGGCTTCTGGCACAACCAATGTTCAACTTACCGGTGCGCCCAAGCGGCCGGCTCCATCCCTCACCCAGGTACAACCTCATGCAGTTCGAGAACAGTTTCGACGTGCCGTTGCCCCCCGCCGAGGCCTGGAAAGTGCTGCTCGACGTACCGCGCATCGCCCCGTGCCTGCCGGGTGCGGAACTGACCGAGACGCTCGGGCCGGACAAGTACAAGGGTCGCGCCGGCGTGAAGATCGGGCCGGTCAACCTGTTCTTCGCAGGCGAGGCCGAAATCGTCGAAAGAGACGACGTGGCGCACAAAGCCAAGCTCAAGGGGCGCGGGAACGATACGAAGGGGCGAGGCCAAGCGAGCGCGGTCGTGGACTTCGCGCTGGTTCCCACCGGCGAAGGGACGCGCGTGAACGTCGTCACCGATCTCAACATGACCGGTATGGTGGCACAGTACGGGCGCGCCTCCGGCCTGATGAAAGAGATCGCGGGTGCGATCCTCACCCAGTTCGCGGACAACCTGCGCAAGGAAATCGAGCGCAGCATGCCGGCGGCGACGGTGGCCGAGGCTTCGGCTGCGGCGACGGGTTCGACGAGCGCGGGTTCGGCTGGTGGAACTGCGACGGCCTCTACTGCCGCCGCTGCTCCGCCGCGCGCCGCACCGCCCGCCGCAACGCCCGTGTCCGCGTTTGCGATCCTGTGGATCGCGCTGAAGTCGTGGATCGGCGGAATGTTCGGCCGCAAGAGCTGAGTTCGACGCCTCCCGCGGGTACTTGTGCTGGGCCCCCGACACTCGTCCGCCAGGGCGAACTCGGTCTGAAATGACGTGACCGTTGTTCAGAGCAGGCCGAGTTCGGCGAGGTCTTTGCGCATCTGCGGAGGCATGCCGGCGAGTTCGTCGAGGACGCGGCCGTCGAGATCGGGCGGGGCGGCGTCGGCTTCGAGATAACGCCAGCCCTGGAAGGCGCGGCGCGGCGTCGGCCGGACCGGGATCAACTCGCGTTCGAGAAGAATGAGGCAGCAGGAGCGGCCGTCGGGCCGTGTGCCTTCGCCGAAGCCCGAGAGCTTCTGGCGCGCGAGGATCAGACCTTTGATAACCCAATAGATCGAACCGCCGTCGAGCAAATCCGTGTCCCGTTTGGGCTTCTGCCCCGTGCGATGGAAAAGCTGCGGCTTCTTCTCGCCGTTAGCCTTCATCTGCGACAAGCGTTCGGTCTGCCAGGATGCGAGATCCTCGATCGAGTCGGTGCCGACGCTGAGCTTGACGAGATGAAGCATGGAGTGGGGAGGGTTTCCGGGACTGTTTGGGGGGCAGGAGCAGGGACGAGAGCTACCGAGCTGGATCGCGACATCCTACTCTCTCGAACCGAGCCTCCAAACCCCTATCCAGACCATTCCTCACAGGATCTCGTTCAGGCGGTCGGCGGGGCGGCAGAGTCGCACACCCCTAGGGGTCACGACGATCGGGCGGTTCATCAGAATGGGATGCTCGACCATGGCGTCTAGCATGGTCTTCTCGGTGACGCCGTCGCGGCCGAGATCCAGGTCAGCGAACACCTTTTCTTTCGGGCGGATCAAGCCGCTGGCCTCGAGGCCTGCGGCCTTCATCAACTCGAGGAGGCGTGCGCGGCCGGGCGGGTTCTTCAGATATTCGATCACCTCGGGTTCGATTCCGGCCGCACGGATCGCCGCCAGTGTCGTGCGCGACGTGCCGCACTTGGGGTTGTGGTAGATCGTGACTGTCGACTTTGCGCTCATCGCGTTGCTTCCATCATTTCGCGGTGCACGTGCCGGTGTATTGCGCGATCAGCGGCTCGCCGAACAAGCCGAAGTGGCGGGAATGCACGGCAGGATAGACGCCCTGCTTCTCGTCCTTCTGATAGACGGTGGTGATATTGAGATAGCCCTCCGCGACGACCTCCAGATAGTGGTTGGCGCCCAGCGCGCGGACGATGCGCAGCGCGCCCTTGCCCTCGGGGGTGACGAGATCGGCGCGCTGGCCCTCGAGGTCGATGCTGCCGATTTCCATTTTCAGCGCCTTCGCGGGACGGCTGCGGTAACGGCCCTTGGTGTAGGCCTGGCTGGCGCCGCGCTGGAAGGTACACGAATACCCCTTCGGCACTTCCTGCGCTTCGACAGAAGGTGGCGCGACGCAGAGGCCGAGCAGCTGGGCAGTTGCGAGCGAGGTTGCGGCGAGGATCTTACGCATGCACATTAAACCAGCTCTGCTGTCTTTCCGGGGGCTGTGAATTCAAGAGCTATCTGCACCCGTGCCCCGATGGCTGCAACAGAATTGCAGGATCAGCCGCTCTTTGCGCAGCGAAATCCGATATTGTGGTGGCCCGCTCTGGGGTTGCGAGATACCGTCGCGCCGCGCCAAGTGGCACGCAGCGTGTCCGGCCCCGTGTCGGCGGCACCGCCACGCGTGACGCGGTCAGCCGGTTTTTCCGGATCCTCGCGGCCATCGTCGGCACGGTAGGGATAGGGCAGCGCCAGCGACGCGGTCCATTGGTGAACGTTTCCTGCAAGATCCTGAATGCCGTCCGGAGTCGCCCCCTCGGGATGCGTGCCGACGTCGGCAAAGGCGCTATAGCCGGCAGAAAAGCGGGCTAGCGACTTATGCGGCTTGGCTTCGCCCCATGGATAAGTTCGACCGGCGGTTCCTCGCGCAGCGAACTCCCATTCAGCCTCGGTCGGCAACCGCTTGCCTTTCCAAGCGCAATAGTCGCGAGCGCCGTACCATGAAGCCTCGATCACCGGCTTGTTTTCCCAGCCTGGGTCGGCGTGCCAGCTCCCACCACGTTTGCGGATGCGCGCATCGCTGTCGTCGTCGTCGAACAGACGCTGTCCGCGCACGTTGGAAACACCGCCGCCGAGCGTACCGAGGAACTCGGCGAACTCGGCATGTGTCACCGGACGAACGTCGATCGAGAACGATGCGATGGACACGGCATGCCGTGGGCGCTCGTCGGCGAGCCCCTTGTCGAAGCCCATCGTAAAGTTGCCCCCGGCGAGGCGAACCATGGCGACATCACCCCGCACCTGTCGCGCCGTGGAAGTAACGGCAGCGAGTGCGGCCACCGCCGCAGCACCGTACCCAATTGCGCGCGCTGCGGTCCTATTCGCTCGAGCATGGTTCACTCGAGCGCAGCTCATTTGAGCATGGCCTGCATGCGCGCGACGAGAGACGGCGGGGCCGCTGCCGTGGCTTCGATGATCTTCTGCAGTTCCTCGCCGGACAGCGGGTTCAATTCGGCATCGACCTTCTTGATCTCGGCGAGGAAGTCCGCGTCCTTCGTCATCGCCATGAAAGCGCTGCGGAGCGTCTGAACACGGTCTGCTGGCAGGCCTGGCGGGGCCACGAACGAACGGCCGACGTCCTCCGCGCTGACGTAGAACTCGAGCAGCTTCCTGTCCTCCGGCGTCTTTCCGAATTCGGGGAAGGCCGGCACGTCGGGCAACTCGGGATGACGCTGCAGCGAGTACGTGACGAGGATATTGATCTTCTTTTCCCTGATCCAATCGGCTCGGCGAGCCTTGATCGTGTTGTACGACGTGAGCGCGGTATCGACTTCTCCGCGCTCCATGGCGAGCAGACCATCGACGGAGCCGGGATAGGGGCCAATCGTCTTGAAGCGCGCCTTGATCACGCCGTTCAACAGCTTGGGATAGCCTTCGGTGGGCGAACCCGCACCGGTGCTCGCCGCCGTCGCTTCATTGACGAGTGCGTCCTCGATCTTCTTGATCTTCGAGGTCGCCATGCTGAGCTGGATCTGCGCGATCGAGGTCGCGCGACCGATCCAGGCCATCTCGACGCTCTTGTATTTCACGCCCGGGTTCTTGATCGCCTCCTCGATGGCGAGCGTCTGCGACAGCGCGGCCATCGCAGTGCCGTCCTTGGGCGAAGCGCCGTACAGGAAGTTCGCGGCCGTGAGGCTGCCGGCGCCGGGCATATGCTGGGGCACGATATTGGGCTTGCCGGGAATGTGCTTGCCCATGTGACGGGCAAGCAGACGCGCATAGTAGTCGTAAGTGCCGCCCGGACCGAAGCCGATCAGCAACGTGATCTGCTTGCCGGCGAAAAATTCGGCCGGCGCCTGCGCCATCACCGGAGAGGCCGCGAGCAGAGCGGCGGCAAAGATGCAGGCTCTCGTGCTGCGATACATGTCTCACTCCGGTGTTGTCGGGTCGCGGGATGCGAGGCGCTAAAGGCTCTACGCTGGCTTGAGCGTCGGCGCAGTGTCAAGTGAATGCCCGAAGAAATGCTTCGCGCCGTACCCGTAGTGGCGCGCGCGCGTGCGTTCGTCCTATGATCCCAGCAAAATCGACGCCGAGAGGAAACCCCAGATATGGCGCATGCGCTGCGAGACAAGTACGCGATCGTCGGGACAGGTAAGAGCCAACTCGGTCGCGTACCCGGGATATCGACGCTAGGGCTGCTCGAGCAGGCTATCGCGCAGGCGCTCGACGAGGCCGGTCTGAACAACTCCGACGTCGACGGCTTGATCTGCCGCGGGCCGGACGACATGTACTGCTTCCACCAGCACATCGCCCGGCGGCTCGACATCAACTGCGGGTTCTCGACATCGCTCGACAACGGCGGCGCAAGCCAGATCCTGGCGGTTTCCCTGGCATGCATGGCGATCGAGGCCGGGCTCGCGACGACGGTCGTGTGCGGCTACGGTCGCGATAGTTGGTCGCGCACACACGCGACAAGAGAGTCTCGCACACAGACCGATCTCGTGCCCTCCGCCCAGCGTCCCCGCGAGTTCGGGCCGGAGCACGGCTACTTCGCGGCTGTCGCCCCGCATGCGCTCGGCGCGCGCCGGCACATGCACGAGTTCGGCACGACGCGGGAGGACTTCGCGGCGATCGCGTGCGCCTTCCGGGAGCATGCCCTGCGCAACCCGGAAGCGATGATGAAGGAGCCGCTGTCGCGGGAGGACTATTTCGCCGCGCGCCATATCGTGGAGCCGTTCGGCCTGTTCGACTGCAGCATCCTGTCCGATGGCGCCGGTGCTGTCGTGGTGACGTCGGCGGAACGCGCGCGGGATCTCAAATCGAAGCCGGTGACGATCAAGGGGTTCGCGACTTTCAACAACACCAAGGGGTGGTTCGAGGACGACCACATGGTGTCGACGGCGGCACAGGAAAGCGGCGCTCGCGCCTACAAGATGGCTGGCGTAGGGCCATCGGACGTCGACACCGCGCAGATCTACGACTGCTTCACCTACATGGTTCTGACGCAGCTCGAGGACTACGGCTTCGCAAGAAAAGGCGAAGGTGGCCAGTTCGTGCGTTCGGGCGCGTTGCGCATGGGAGGCGCTTTGCCGACCAATACGTCGGGCGGACAACTGTCGGAAGCTCATGTCGAGGGCATGCTGCAGATCGTCGAAGGCGTGCGACAATTGCAGGGTCGCTACGACGAAACCCGGCAGGTCGCTGACGCGGAGATCGCGCTCGTTTCTGGACATGGCGGCAACACCGTGTGCCACTCCACTCTCATTCTCGGCAAGGCGTTGAGCGCATGAGCGAAAATCAGGCAGAGACGTCTGCTTATGGCAAACCGATCCCAGTCCCCTCGCACGAGTCGCGACCATTCTGGGAGGCCCTGCGCGGCCACAAGCTGGCGATGCCGAAATGCAACCAGTGTGGGCATCGCTGGTTTCCGCCGACACTGCTTTGCCCATCGTGCAGATCGGCAGACGTGACGTGGGAGCCCGTGAGCGGAAGGGGCAAAGTATTCTCGTTCGTCACTTTCCATCGCACCTACCACAAGGGCTTCACGGACGAGCGTCCCTATTGCGTGGCCGTCATCGCTCTGGATGAGGGCCCGCGCATGATCTCCAACGTGGTCGGGATCGCACCCGGCGATGTCCGTTGCGACATGCCGGTGGAAGTTGTTTTCGAAGACATTACGGAAACGGCGACACTAGCTAAGTTCAGACCGGTCGTTTAACTGCCGTCCCAATTCAGAGACGAAAAATCTTGCAAGGGAGACGTGGCATGGCGCTCAGACGGCTGATCGGGTTCGCAAGCGCATTGGTGCTGCCGGCTGCAGCCCTGGCGCAAGACTATCCGGCACGCCAGGTCACGATGATCGTTCCGTTCGCTGCGGGCGGGCCGGTCGACAACGGTGGACGGGTGTTCGCTGATGCGATGCGCCGTCAGCTCGGCAGCGCCGTCCTCGTCGACAACCGGCCGGGTGCCGGCGGCATCGTCGGAACCAAGATGGTGATCGCGGCGAAGCCCGACGGCTACACGCTGTTGATCGCTTCTCCCGGACCGCTGATCGTGTCGGCCGCCGCGGGAGCCGGCGTCGATCCCGACACTCAACTCGCCCCAATCGGCCTCATCTCCGAATCGCCGCAGATCATGGTCGCGAGCAAGACCGTCAAGGCCGATACGCTGAGCGAATTCATCGCCTTTGCGAAGTCGAACGCCGGCACGTTGAACTACAGTTCCGCAGGAATCGGAACGATGCCTCATCTGGCGGGCGAAATGTTCAAGTCGATCACCGGCATCGACATGCTGCATGTGCCCTATCGCGGCACCGGCGCGGCGCTGCCCGATCTCATCAGCGGGCGCAACCAAGTGATGATCGGCGACATCACGGCAATGCTGCCGATGCTCGAGGGGGGGCGTATCAAGTCCTATGCGATCACCGCGACGAAACGCTCCGAGATCGTGCCCAACGTGCCGACCACCACCGAAGCCGGCTTGCCGCAACTCGTCACCCGGAACTGGAACGCGCTGATGGGGCCGGCAGGGTTGCCTCAGCCGATCGTGGCGCGCCTCAATGAGGCGATGCGCGCCGCATTGAAGGATGCCGATTATCGCGAGGCGATGCGCAAGCAGGGTGCTGTACCCTCGGAAAGCTCGGCAGAGCATCTGATCAAGTTCATCGTGGAGGAGCGCGGCCGGTTGGCGCCGATCGTCAAGTCGATCGGGCTGAAACTGGAGTAGCTCGCGGAGGTTGGGTCAAGGTGCGCTCCTTCAGCGGACCGCGGCCCAACAATCCCCGGCCCCCCCGCGTCAGCGAGAGGTCCGAACGGGCGGAGCAGCGTCCCAGAAGCGGACTTTGCCGTCGTTGCTGGCGACGGCGGCGCGGCTGCCGTCTGGGGTGAAGGCGACGGCGCGGGCGGGTGTGCTGCCTTCGGAGGTCGAACGCACCGCGCGGCTCTGGCGCAGGTGCCAGAGTTGGACCGTTCCGTCATCGGCGGCGGACGCGAGCATGTCGCCGGCCGGCGAGAACGCGAGGCCCTGCACGCGCCCCTTGTTCTGCGCGTTCAAGCGATAGAGGCTCGACGACGACGTGCTCCAGACACGAATGCGTCCGTCGACGGCGGCGGCGGCGAGGTAGCGGCCGTCGGGTGAGAAGGCCAACGCCGAGATCGCTTCACGATGGCTGCGATAGGTGCGAACCAGCGAAAGGTCGCCGGCGCGCCACAGGCGGACGTTGGCATCGTCGCCACCGGTCGCGATGTAGGGGCCGCGCTCCGCGTAGGCGACGGCCGTCACCGCGCCTTCGTGGGCCGCGACGACACCGATCGGGCTCTGCGTAACGTCGGGGTCCCACACGGCGAGGGAGGCATCCGCGTTCGAGACGATCAGGCGGCGGCCATCGCGGGAGAAAGCGACCGCCGCGACGGTTGCTTCGCCATGCTTGTAGCTCGCGACGCGCTGACCGGTGTCGACGTCCCAGAGCACCACGCGGCCGGCGGAGTGGCCCGTCAACACCCGGCGCCCCGACACGGCCATGCCGGTGATCTCGCCTTCCGAGGGCTCGATCGTGCGAAGGTCGCGGCCGGTCGCTGCGTTCCAGACTTTCACACGACCGTCGGCGCCGGCCGTGACGACGACCTGCCCATCGGTGGTGAAGCCGACCGCCGTCACGGCGCCGCGATGCCCCGACAGCATGGTGAGGCGGGCGGCGATCGTATGGCCCGGTGCGACGCGGGCCACTGCGGCTTTCTCGACGACGCGGCTCGGCTGTACGTTCGTGCTCTCGACGGACCGCAGGAAGCCCGGCATTTCGTCCTTGTAGGCGATGGCCCAACCCGCGATCGTCGCGCCGATCACGAATTTGATCGCGAACGATCGCCACGTCTTCGCCCCCGCTGCGCGAACCGGCTTGGGGCGTGGCGGGCGTGTGCGCGGGGGAAGCGAGACGGGCAGCTTTTCAGAAGCTGGCGAAGCGGAGGCGCGGCTCGGCTTCGATGGCGACTTGAGTTGCGCGGCATCCGCCGGTGAAGGCGTGGCTGGCGGGGCGACAGCCGGCCCCCCCCTGCTTTGTGGCGTCGCACGCTGCTGATCGCTCAGCTGTTTCTGGGCGGCGAGCGGGCTTAGCGGGGCTTCCTCACCCTTCTGCTTCAGGCCGTCGATATAATCGAGCATCTGACCCGGCGCACCCGGCGCATCGGGCGGGGGCGGGGCCACACCGGGCTGGACGGTCAGCTTCACCGTCGGTGAACCAGAGCCGGGGCGTGAACCAGGGGCAGGCGGCTCGGCGGCACGGTTGGCGGCGCGCTGGAACCAGCCCGGTTTCGCCGGCTCCGGCGCCAGCAGATCACCGCGCCAACTCGCGATCGACTGCGGACGGCTATCGGGATCGAGCATCAGAGCGCGATCGACGGCTGCCAGAAAGCGCGGGCGGTAGGCTGCGAGCGCGACGTCCTCCATCGACGGCAGCTCATCCCTCACGACGCGAGATGGCGCATCGGCCGGCCGCTTGCCGGAGATCGCGTGGAACAGCGTCGCGCCGAGTGCGTAGATGTCAGTCCACGGGCCCTGGCGTGTGCCGCTCTCGGCATATTGCTCGTAAGGGCTGTAGCCCGGCTTCACGAGCGCGCTCACGGTTCGCGTGCGGGCCGCGATCTCGCCGCGCGCCGAGCCGAAATCGATCAGCACGGGCGAGCCGTCCTTGCGGACGATGATGTTATCGGGGGCGATGTCGCGGTGGAGGTAATCCGCGGCATGGACCGTTTCCAGCGCATCGAGCAAGGGAGCGAGCACGTCGTCCAGTTCACGCTGGCGTGGTGCGCGGCCGAGCGAGCGCAGCCAGCCCTTGAGGCTTTGACCTTCCTCGAAGGTCAGCACCATGTAGGCGGTGCCGTTCGCCCGAAAGTAGCGGTAGACGCGGCAGATGTTGGGATGATCGAACTTGGCCAGTGCCTGGGCCTCGTCGATGAAGCGATCGAGGCCCCATTGGAAGTCGGCGGCAGCATCGCCGTCGCGTGCCACGACCGCCTGGCCCTCGCCGCGGAGGGCGAAATCGCTTGGGAAATATTCTTTGATAGTGACCTGGCGGTTCAGGGCGATCTCGCGGGCGAGATAGGTCATGCCGAAGCCGCCCGCGCCGAGCACGCGCTCGATGCAGAAATCTCCGACCAGCTCTGTCCCCGAGGTAAGCGCCAGAACGTTGGTCATGCTGTTCCGCACTGCAGCGGCTTTCGGCCCACCGCTTGTCCCCATTACACCCACCGGGCCGCGAAACGCCGCCCGGTGGCGCGGAGCGAATCCTCCGCCGTTCAGAGCCAGCCACGATAGTTGGATCACAATGTGGCGGCGGGGCTGGGTGGCGTCCGCCGCCGTCGGCTTACACCGGCCAGATGAACCATAGATAGCCGACGTATCCCGTCAGCAGGAGCGCACCCTCGCGACGACCGATGCAGTAGCGGGTGGCCGCAAACACGAAAACCAGAAACGAGATCCCGATCATCACCAAATTGTCAAAGCGGACGATTTCGGGCGGAACGACTGTCGGCGAGATGAGGGCCGTAACACCGCCGATGCCGAGAGTGTTGTAGATGTTGGAGCCGAAGACATTGCCGAGCGCGACATCCGACTGGCGTTTCAGCGCCGCGACGATCGAGGTAACCAATTCCGGCATCGAGGTGCCAACCGCGACAATCGTAAGGCCAATCAGCGTCTCGGAAAGGCCGAGACCGCGGGCGAGCGAGACAGCGCCGCTCACAAGCAAGCTGCCACCAAGAACGACGATCGCAAGGCCGCCGATGGTCATGACGAGTCCCATCACCACCGCGCCGGTCCTGCGAGACGCCTCATGCAGCGTCGGGTGTGCCGCCTCGAACGCCTCGGCCTTACCCATGGCCGCCGATGACAGCGAATGCGGTTCGCCCGCCAGAGCGCGTTCCTGCAGCCATGCAAAAATGATGTAAGCCAAGAGCAAGATGATGAATGCCGCACCGATAGGCCGGCTCAATGTCGTGTAGGTGGAGACTACAGCGAAGAGGGCTGCCGTCGCCACAACGAGAGCACCGTCGCGCGCCAATGCACGAGCGCTGACGGCAATAGGCGAGATCATTGCAGCAAGACCGAGAATGAGCAGCAGGTTGGCGATGTTCGAGCCAACGATGTTCCCGACGGCGATGCCAGGCGATCCGGCGACCGCAGCCTGCACGCTCGTGACCAGTTCCGGTGTCGAGGTGCCGAAGCCGACCAGCGTCAGGCCAATCAGGAGTGGAGAAATGCCGATGCGCTCAGCCAGCGCGACGGCTCCACGCACCAACAACTCGCCGCCGAGGATCAACAGAGCCAATCCGCCAGCAATCATCAGAAGCGTGTACGTCAAGGTGCGTCTCGTATCGTACAACTGCGTCGCGCTGCCGCCATCGTCAGCAGTGTAGTGCCGGCGGCGGCCGACAGGATGGAACCGAGTAGCACACCGACGCGGACACGCGTCATGAGATCGCGATCGTCAAAGACAACTACGCCGATGAACAGGCTCATCGTGTAGCAGATTCCGGCGATACAAGCGATGCCGGTCATTTGTTTGATGGCTTTCGAACGCCGCCCCGCTCGTGCGCGTGGTGAGACATGTGCTGGGCCGGCGTCCGAAAACCATCACCTCAGCACGCATCCCTGATTCCGGTTCTCCACTTCTGGTTGCTCAGATGCGAGCTTCTTTCGAGATGGCAATTCGTTGTCGAGCAAGGACATCGGCGTTTGGCCATCAATGGGAGCTGCGATGGCGCCCCAGACGCTGCGCCGCCGATCAGCCCGCGTCGTGCTTGTCGACGCCGATCATGGCCCAGGGCCAGATGGGGGAGGGCACGCGGCGCACCGACAGGGCGTGCTCGCGCCAGATCACGATCAGGCCGGCTGCGATGACGATCATGGCGCCAAGCAGCATCGTCGGCGCCGGCACATCGCCGAACAGGAAGTAGCCGAGCACGATGCCGAACAGCATCGACGTGTACTCGAACGGCGCGACGGTGGACGCATCGGCGTAACGATAGGCTTGCGTCATCGCCATCTGAGAGACGCCGCCGAGCAGTCCGCTCAACACCATCAGCGCCGTCGTCCAGCCGTCGGGCCAGCTCCAGCCGAACGGGGCGGTGAGGAGAAAGCCGAGGGAACCGATAGCGGAGAAGTAGACCACGACCGTCGTCGAGCGCTCGCCGACGATGAGCCGGGTGACCACGACGCCGCCGAGGGCCACCGCCATCGCGCCGAATATCGCGCACAGCGCACCGATCGTCTCGGTGGAGGTCGCCGCGCCGCCGCCCTTCAGGAACGACAGCCGCGGCCACAGCATGATGAGTACGCCGAAGAGGCCGATCAGCACCGCCGTCCAGCGGAAAGCGCGGACGGTTTCGCCCAGCATCAGTGCTGCGAGAATGGTCAAAAACAGCGGTGCTGCGTAGCCCAGCGCGATCGCATCGGGGAGGGGCAGGTACGCGATGGCTGCGAAATTGAGGCTCATCGCGGTCAGCCCGAGGAGCCCGCGCCAGAAGTGGCCCCAAGGGTTCGAGGTCCTGATGGCGTCGAGGAACTCGCCCTTCCAGGCTGCGTAGGCCAGCAGCGCCAGGAGCGCGAAAAAGGCGCGGAAGAAACAGACCTCGGTGATGACCACGACGGCGGAGGAAGCCTTGACGCAGGCCGCCATCAGCGTGAAGCCGAGAACCGATGCGATCTTGAGAAGAATTCCGATCCTTGGATTTGCCCGTCCAGTAGACGGTCCGGGGCTCACGTGCGTCCCTCGACGAAAGCGTCCATCAGCGCGCGGGCGATGGCCTGCCGGCCGGGGCCGGTCAGCCCGTCCTTATGGGTCCCCGCGATCATATGGCGGCACTCGTCGCGCGTGAACCACCGGGCATCGGCGAGTTCATCGAGATCGATCGTCAGCTCGGTCGTGGTCGCCTGCGCGATGCAGCCGATCATCAGCGAATGGGGGAACGGCCAGGGTTGCGTCGAGTGGTACGATACCGCGTCGACCTCGATGCCGGCCTCTTCCATCACTTCGCGGCGGACCGCATCCGCCACGTCCTCACCGGGCTCGATGAAGCCGGCGAGCGTCGAATACATATTCGGCGCAAATCGGGCGGAGCGGCCGAGCAGGCAACTCTTTCGGTCGGGGTGCTCGACCAGCATGATGACGACGGGATCCGTGCGCGGGAAAATATCGGTGCCGCACGCCCAGCAGCGGCGCCGCCAGCCACCGTCCCGGATACGTGTAACCGCACCGCAGCGGCCACAGCAGCGGGCGTTATCGTGCCAATGAGCCAGTCCCTTCGCCTTGCCGGCAAGCGACACCTCCTCGCTCGACATGATGCCCTGCATGGCAAGAGAACGGAGATCGACGGCCGGTCTGAACATCTCGAGCGCGGCCTTTGAGTGCCGCATGTCGAGTTCTGAAACCACGACCGCGAAGCGGCCCGCGCCACCTTCACGCTCGACGCCGAGAAAGAGGAGCTCCGACAACTGCAGGTTCAGGTCCGCCTTCTCGATCTCGGCCAGCGTGAACCAGCGTAACGCCGCCTCGGTTCGCGCCTCGTTGGAAACGATCACCGGCTTGTGGTCGAGCAGCACGATGAAGCGAGCGTCGGGGTCGCGCCCCAAGGCAGCCAGGTACTCCGGGTCCGAACGCTTGCCGCTCTGTCGGTCCAGAAGCGCGCTCGATCTGAGTGTGGGGATCATGAGTGGTCTGCCTCGACGGCGCACGATGCACGAATGGTGGGTTCGCCGTTACCGCATGCGATATCATCACATGGCGTCACGTGTAACCGGCCGGGTCGCGCTTTCTCGACGAAGCGAGCCGTTCACCGCCTCAAGTCATCGTGCCGACGTTGAGAGCAAGGAATACGCCCCCCACCGCGGCGATGGCAAATCCCATCGCCCGAACGTAAGCCGGGCGCATCATCGGGCTCGTGCCCGGAGAGACGCGCGACACCTGCCAGGCCACCGCGGCAATGGTCATCTGGATCACGGCGAGGCCCACGACGTAGGCGACGATCGGCGCCGGCTCTGCGCCGATGACCGTCTCCGCGAACGCGAAACCATGCAGCACGCCGGCCACCGCGAACAGACCCGCGCCCAGCTTGTGCAAACGATGATCCGGACCACGCGCTACGGCCAGACCAATGCCGAGCACCGACAACGGCAGCAGCACTTCGGCATAGGGCACGTTCAGGCCAACCAGATGCATGCCGAGACCCGCCACCATCGCCACGACGAACAGCACAGGGAGAGCAAGGCCGAAACCACCGATCGCGGCCAGCAAGCCGATGCCGATCACGAAGGCGAAATGATCGGCGCCCAGGAGTGGATGGCCGATGCCAGACAGGAAGCCATGGAGGAACGACGTAGGCATGAGACCGCCTGTCGGATGGTGGGCGTGCGCCGCCATCGTGTACAGCGGAAGCAACAGTAGTGCTCCCAAGGCAACCCGGCTCGCAGTTCTCATCGGCATGTCGCAATCCCCCAGCGGTCGCATCGTCCAGAATGGCTGGAGTAAGGCACGCGGCGCGGGAGGTGTCAAAATCTCGCTGCAACTCTCGCTGCAAGCTTCGAATTCAGACGTCGGCGACACTTCGGTCTGTTGCACCGCCAATGCAGTACTTCTCCCGATCGGTCAGCAAGATGCTAACCATCGCTGCGCGGGAAGTAAGACGCAGCCGCCCATCCGGTGCAGTTTCGCGCGTCAACATTGGAGCAGACACGCTTGCTGGCAGCATTGTTCGATCTCGCCCGGGATATCGCCGTCGTCGCAGCCGCTGCCGGAATCGCGTGGTGGTGCTGGGATCAGTACCGCACCTCGACCGAGCGTGGAGATCAGACCGCACGCCTCGGCCTCACGGCCGAGCGGCAGTCCGCCGACATGAAACTGTGGGCCGAGAAGCTCGACGCGCGCACGACGGCCATCTCCGCGCACCTGGAGCAATTGGCCAAACTCGCGCATGCAGCGCAGGCGGCGCAAACCGCACAACTCGCGCAGGCGGCGTTGCTGGCCGAGGCGAGAGCCGCGTCGGCCGGCGATTTGAAGATGCGCCGGCTCGAGGCCACGCGTGCCGATGATGCCCGCAGCGCGGCCAAGGTCCGGGTGCACCGTCTGCTGCACAGCACGACGGACCCGTTCCTGTCATTCGTCGAGATCGAGCGGGCACTCGGCAGCGACCGGCATAGTCCGGACGAGGATGCCGCCGGGGAGACCGAAGACACCGGTGAGATCGCAGTTCTCGCCGGGGACCGGCTGCGCAGCGTGTTGATCGAATTGGTTTGCGATGGTGTCGTCGCGCAACTCGACCGCGATCGTTACTTCATCGCGAGCGATTACGAGACGGGCGACGGCGAAAGCGAGCGAGACGGGGACGACGCCGCCTGAAATCGTCGTGGATGCGACCTGCCTGCGGCGCCACCTCCGCGCGCATGGGTTGAATGCGGCAACTTGTCCTGTTAGCTTCCGAAGCGTTCATCCGGGGCTTCGATTTCATGATTTGTCGCGTGCGCCGAGCCGTCGCCATCGTTGTGGTCATCGCATCTCCGCTTCCCGCTTCGGCGCAGGAAGGCGACTGGATGAGCGCCGTCCGCGACAAGAAGCCGGGCATGGCTGCTCCGCCGGCCGGGGCCAAACCGGCTGCACGGGCGCCGTCGAAGCTCGTCCGTCCGCAGCCGTTGGCGTCGGCGCCCGCTGTGCGGCGCAGCAGGGCTCTATCGGGTGCGCCTTCGGGTCCATCGGCGACGTCGGTGAGAGCTGCCGTCCCCGCATCGCTCCAGCCCATCCCCGCCCCGACGGGCCGGCAACCTTCGGCCGTGATCGATTCTGTGGCAGCCGAGGCCGCGTTCGGCCGCGCGAACGACGCCTACAGGCGCGGCCGCTACGAGAGCGCCGTCGCTGAAACGAACGAGGCACTGCGGCTCAATCCGCGGTTCGCGGAGGCTCAATATCTGCGCGGCGTCGCGTATCTGCGCGATGGTGCTCTGGACCGAGCGATGCAGGATTTCGTCGTGCTTCTCGCAGCCGATCCGGGCAACGGGAGCGCGTTGCTGGGCAAAGGTGCCATCTATCTCACGCGGAACCGGATCGACGACGCACTTGCGGAATTCGACCGCTATATCGTTTTGAAACCGCAGCACAGCGCCGGTTTCATCAATCGAGGCCGGGCGCACGAAATCGCTGGCCGTCTCGACGCCGCCAACGCCGACTTCGAGACAGCGGTGCGGCTTGCTCCGCGCGATGCGCTCGCGCTCTATCACCGCGCGCACGGCCGGTTGCATGCGGGCGACCGCATAAAGTCACGGGTCGACTTCGACGCCGCAGTGGCGCTAGAGCCGCGGCTCGGATCGTTCGCTGGCAGACTTCGACCGGCACCCTATCTCGGTTTACCGGGTCGGACGGAGATCTGGGAGGAGCCATCGGGCGTGCTAGGCGTGGCGGCTCAAACGGCGGTCGGCATCGCCGCCATGACCGCGAACCGTGATTTTCCCAGCTCAGCGACGATCGGAGCGGTGGCTACGCTGGGGACACCCGCAATCGATGCCGCGCTGATCGGAGCTTCCAGTGCGCTAGAGGCGAAGTCCTACGACAAGGCGATCGCCGATGCCGGCGATGCCTTGCGCAACAATCCGCGCTCCGCCCAGGCTTACGTCATTCGCGGCACCGCCTATCTGCTACGCAAACAGTGCGATCGCGCGACGGCCGATTTCGACGAGGCTATCCGGATCGATCCGGGCCTCTCCGACGCTTTCGTGATGCGTGGAGAGTGCTATACGCAGCTGTTCCGACTGGAACGGGCGCTCGCGGACTTCGACGAGGCACTGCGGCTGAAGCCCGACAGCCCCGCGGGACTTCGCGGACGCGGCTTCGTGCTGCTGATGCGGGGCAATGCCGAAGGCGCGATCGGCGATCTCGACCGGTCGCTCGACATGGATCGGTCGAGCCATTCCAGTTATTATATCCGCGGTCTGGCGCAGGCCCGGCTCGCTCGCCACCGGGCTGCGGTTCTCGATTTCAACGAGGCAATCCGATTGTCGCCCAACGATATAACGGCGTATCGGGCGCGGGCCTCGTCCAGCATGGCGCTCGGCGAACTTGCAGCTGCGATCCGCGATTACGACAGGCTGGTGGAGCTGGAGCCACGCAATGCCATGAACCGTGTCAGCCGAGGGACGGCGCTCGAACGTAGCGGCGCGATCGCGCGGGCTCGCGAAGACTATCAGCAAGCCATCGCCGAGGCGCCCGAGGGAAGTCCGGCGCGCACCACTGCGCAACAGCGCCTCAAGCAGATCACCGGATCGGGGATATGACGCCTTTTGCCTCTGCGCGCGGGGACGTGATCGTGTAAATGGCAGGGGGACGACATCATCTCGGTCTCGCTTTTCGGTCCCAGCTGGCCCTCGGCACTTCATGACATCGCGCACAGATCCGATCATCTACAAGATACTTACCGACACGGAATGGCAGGCGGCCGTTCGCACCGGCAGCTACACCGGCTCGGCCGACGACGCGCGAGACGGATTCATCCATTTCTCGACCGCCGGACAACTCGCCGGTACGGCTGAGAAGTATTTCAGGGACAAGCCGGACCTCGTCCTCGTAGCGATTGCGGCAGACCGGCTCGGCAAGGATCTGCGTTGGGAGCCATCGCGCGGCGGTCAACTGTTCCCGCATCTCTATGGTGCGCTCGAGGCGACCGCGGCGACCGCCGTCGTCCCCCTGCCACTCGGCGCCAATGGCGTGCCGATCATTCCAAGGGAGATCGCATCATGATCTCGGATCTTTTCTCTGGCGTGACCAAACTCGCGCAGCCACTGCTCCTGATGCTGCCGCCGGAGCAGGCGCACGAGGCGACCCTCGTCGCTCTCGAAAAGGGGCTTTATCCCCGCTCATCGATGGCGGCCGATCCGCGGATTGCGGTCGAGGCACTGGGACTGCGATTTCCCAATCCGGTCGGCATGGGCCCGGGCTTCGACAAAGAGGGCCGCGCCCCAGATGCACTGCTCGACATCGGATTCGGGTTTACCGAGGTCGGTACGATCACGCCGCTGCCGCAGCCAGGAAATCCCGCGCCGCGCGTGTTCCGCCTGCCGCGCGATCGCGGCGTGATCAACCGTCTCGGGTTCAACAGCGGCGGACATGCGGCAGCACTTGCGCGTCTTGCGCGCCGGCAGAAGCGAGGCATCGTCGGGATCAACGTCGGCGCCAACAAGGATTCGGCGGACCGCGCTGGCGACTATGTGAAGGGCATCGAAGCGTTCGCCCAAATCGCGAGCTATTTCACCGTCAACATCTCGTCGCCGAACACGCCGGGCCTTCGTGACCTGCAAGCCCCCGCCGTTCTCGACCAATTGCTCGAGCGCGTGATGGAGGCCCGCGAGAAGATCGCAACATCGGGCGGCCGGCGCGTTCCTGTTCTGGTGAAGATTGCCCCCGATATCGCCGAGCAGGACATCGAGCCGATCGTGGGCCGCATGATCGCCCACCATGTCGATGGCATGATCGTCGCCAATACGACGCTGTCGCGGCACGGCATCCGGGATGCCGATATCGGGCGGGAAGCGGGCGGGCTGTCGGGGCAGCCGCTGTTCCATCGCTCGACGGTCATGCTGGCGAAAGTCGCACAGGTAACTGCGGGCAGAATGCCGATCATCGGCTCCGGCGGTGTCCATTCCGGGGGAAGCGCGCTCGCCAAGATCGAGGCTGGCGCGACACTGATCCAGCTCTATTCCTCGCTGATCTTCGAGGGAATTGGGCTGGTCGATCGCATCAAGCTCGAGCTTGCCGAAGCCGTCACGCGTGCGGGCGCAAAAAACATCACCGAACTCATCGGCACCAAGACGAACGTTTGGGCGGCGAAGCCAGTCGACGTGTGAGCAGAAGCCCCGGCTTCACCCTCAATTACACTTCGCCGCGCGACGGGCCGCGCCTCTGGTCGGGCCATCCTCGATCCACAACGGCTTACCCGCGAACGAGCGGGTGAGGTTGCTGCTCTCGGTCCAACCGTCGAAGCGGCCGTCGTCGTCGTGATCGACCTCCACGAATCCGTTCTGCGACCGGCCGACGTGAACAACGGTCGCGTAACACATCTGCGGCCGGAGCTGGCCACCGAGGCCAGGCTCACACGGCAGGAATTCACGAGGGCCGCTCGTCGTTTCGATCAGCGCCGCGTCAGGCTTGGCGTCGCGCCGGACGAGCGCATTGCCGTTGCAGACGAAGCGGCGGCCGTCGTAGACGGCGCGAACGCGTGCGGGGTCGACACGGTAGGGTCCCTTCGCATTCCAGAACCCCAGATGCGTGCCGGCGAAGGCCTTGTTCTGGATGTTCGTGTCGAGTTCGATGCCACCGCGGCATTTGCCGGCGTTCTTGCGGCCGAACCAGCAACTGTCAGCCCAGGCCTGAAACAGATGCCAGCGGCCCGAACTGTGGAAGGCCGACGATCCCGCGTACGAGCGCGATGGCGACAACCATGCCCTGTCGATCAGACCGCGGTCGAGGAGCAATTCGAGCGTGCTGCCCGAACCATACGCGCCTACGAGATACTTGGCGGCCCTCAGGCGTCTCGACATGATCGTGAAATAGGTGAGCATCTTCTGCTTCGTGTCGGCATCGTTCGGATCGAAATTAAAATCCATGCCGAAAAAGATCGCGCTGCCTGCGGGCTGACCGAGACGCCGAGCCTGATCCAATGCGCCGTCTGCATCGAGTTCGGCCTCCGTCTTGACGTCATGCGGCACCAGCGGGATCGTCTTGCAGTCCTTCGCCGGCAGATTCACGAAGCGCTTCTCGCTGGCTTTCCAGTAGCGCCCGTCGAACTTTTCCTTGCCGCGGCTGAGGTATTGATAAATCGACATGATCGCGATACCGGCGCCGTGGATCCTGCGGACCTCGCTGTCGGGGTTCGTGGCATCACCGGAATCGATCAGACGCTTGCCAGCCCATTCCGGGCAGCGGCCAAGGTAGCGGCCGACCACTTCTACTCCGGCATTCTTCAGCGTGGCGAGTTCGCGCGACAGGTTCGTCGACGCATCGATGATCGCGATCCGGTCGCTCACCAGCGCCTGTGCGGGCTGCGCGGCAACGACAACCGAAGCGGCGAGCATTGCACCGGCAATTCCGGAAAATGGCATGGGGATCATTCCTTGGAGCGCACCCGACAGTGGTGGAATAAAGTGGCGGAAGCCGGACGCGGCGAGCGCAAGCCGGATACACTATGTTCGCAGACAGACCGAAATTTTTTTCCCCTGACGCGCTACACATCCATCGCAACCGGAGGAGGCACGGCTTGCCACTCACATCGCGACTGACCGATCTTCTCGGAATCGAGCTTCCCCTGCTGCTCGCGCCGATGGCGGGGCCAGGAACGCCCGAACTCGCGATTGCCGTAGCGGAGGCGGGTGGGCTCGGGTCGCTGCCATGCGCGATGCTCGGGGCCGATGCGATCGAGCGCGAGTTCGGCATCATCCGGCAGCGCACGTCGCGACCGATCAACGTCAACTTCTTCTGCCACAAGCCGCCGGTGCGCGATGCCGCGCACGAAGAGCGCTGGAAAGCGCTCTTCGTCCCGTATTACGTGGAACTCGGCATCGATCCGGCTGCGCCGATCGTTGCTGCAGAGCGGCGTCCATTCGACGATGCTGCTTGCAAACTCGTGGAGCGTTTCAAACCGGAGGTCGTGAGCTTTCATTTCGGCTTGCCGGAGGCTTCGCTGCTCGCGCGCGTGAAGGCTGCAGGCGCGCGCGTGATCTCGTCGGCGACGACGGCTGCGGAAGCGCGCTGGCTCGAAGCAAACGGTTGCGATGCGATCATCGCGCAGGGTTACGAGGCGGGCGGGCATCGCGGCATTTTCCTGGCCGACGATCCTGTCGCTGCATTGGCGAACCAGGCCGGGACGATGGCGCTGGTGCCGCAAGTGGTCGACGCGGTGAAGGTTCCCGTCATCGCATCCGGTGGTATATCCGACGCGCGCGGGATCGCGGCGGCGTTCGCGCTCGGGGCCAGCGCGGTGCAGGTCGGCAGCGCTTATCTGCATTGCCCCGAGGCGAAAGTGCATGCGGGGCATCGCGAGGCGCTGAAGCATGCGGCTGACAACGCGACGTCCGTGACCAACGTCTTTTCGGGCCGCCCCGCGCGCGGTATCGTGAACCGCCTGATGCGTGAGGCCGGGCCGATTTCTCCCGACGCGCCTGCGTTTCCGAACGCAGCGACAGCGAGCGGGCCACTGCGCGCGAAGGCGGAAGCCGCTGGCTCGGTCGATTTCACACCGATGTGGGCGGGGCAGGCTGCCGGGCTCGGCCGTCCCATGCCGGCGGCAGAATTGACGCGCGTGTTGATGCGGCAAGCACGCGAAGTAATGCAGGGGTTGGCGTAGGTTCGGCCGTCCATAAAGCGATGAAAACCTCGGGTTACACAGCGCAACGCGTTGCTAAACCGACTGACGAAGGGTTTCCGCCGCCATGAGGATTCGTTCGGGCGTGGCAGGGGCATCGAGGGGGACCTGCGCGCCGGGTTTCAGCGAATGGAGCGCGTCGAGAATCGCGGAGTAGACGCTCGTCGCCAAAACCAAAGGCGGCTCGCCAACCCCTTTCGAGCGATAGATCGTATCGGCTCCGTTGGGTCGGTTCGTGAGCGCGACGCGGAAATCGGCGGGAACATCGCTCGCGACGGGGATCTTGTAGGTCGAGGGGGCGTGCGTCGCGAGACGGCCCTTGGCGTCGAAAACCAGCTCCTCCGTAGTCAACCACCCCATGCCCTGCACGAAGCCGCCCTCGATCTGGCCGATGTCGATCGCCGGATTGAGCGAGGCGCCGACGTCGTGAAGAATGTCGACGCGTTCGACCTTCATCTCGCCGGTCAACGTATCGATCACCACTTCCGCGCAAGCTGCACCGAACGCGAAGTAGTAGAAAGGTTTGCCCGTGCGCTTGTCACGGTCCCACGTGATCCCCGGCGTCTTGTAGTAGCCGGTTGCGGAAAGCGAGACCTGCGACTTACGCGCCATCGACGTCAGCTCGCCGAATGTCATCGACTTGTTGCCGGACGAAACGCGGCCCCGGGCGAAGACGATCGTTTCAGGCGCGACATCCCAGTGCGCCGCGGCAACCGGCGTCATGCGCGCCTTGATCTTGGCGGCGGCGACCCGGGCGGCCATACCGTTGAGATCGGAGCCGGCCGAGGCCGCCGTGGGCGATGCATTCGGCACCATCGCGGTGGAGGTCGCAGTCGGGCGCACGGCGTCCAGCGGAATGCCGAACTCTTCGGCGACGATCTGCGCCACTTTCACGAACAGGCCTTGACCCATCTCGGTGCCGCCGTGGTTCAGCAGAACAGAGCCGTCCTGGTAGACGTTCACGAGCGCGCCTGCCTGGTTCATGTGCGCCAACGTGAACGAGATACCGAACTGCAAAGGCGTGAGTGCGATGCCACGTCGTAAGATGCTGCTGGTGGCGTTGAAAGCGGCGATCGCCGCGCGGCGCTTGCGATAGCTGCTCGTCGTCTCGAGTTCGTCGACGATGTCGCGCAGCACCGACGTGTCTTCGACCTTCATGCCGTAAGGCGTGGTGTCGCGACCGGGTGCAAAGAGGTTGTCCTTGCGCACGTCGAGCGGATCGCGGCCGAGCGCGTGGGCGACGGCATCGAGCACGCGCTCGATCGCGAGAACGCCTTGCGGTCCGCCGAAGCCGCGAAATGCGGTGTTCGAGACGGTATCGGTCTTGAGCCGGCGCGATCGGATCGTGGCGTCGGGCAGATGATAGCCGTTACCGGCGTGGAACATCGCGCGATCGACGACGCCGACAGAAAGATCGACAGAGCAGCCGCAGCGCGCGTTGAGCGCGACGTCGTAGGCGAGCAACTGCCCGCTATCGTCGAAGCCGACCTGCCAGTCGGCGCGGAAATCGTGGCGCTTTCCGGTCGCGGCGAAATCGTCGTCGCGGTCCAGCCGCATCTTGCAAGGGCGGCCCGTCACTCGCGCGGCGAGCGCTGCCAGCGCTGCCCATTGGCAGGCTTGGCTTTCCTTGCCGCCGAAGCCGCCGCCCAGACGCCGCGTCTCGACCATCACGGAGGACTCGGCCAAGCCGAGGATCCGCGCGGTGATGTGCTGAACCTCGGTCGGATCCTGCGTCGACGAATAGACGGTCATGGTGCCGCCCTCGCCGGGGACGGCCATCGCGATCATACCTTCGAGATAGAAGTGCTCCTGTCCGCCGATCGCGAGTTGACCGCTCAGCGTGTGCGGCGCGGCGCTCAACGCGCGGGCAGCGTCGCCGCGGACGAAGTCGTAGTCGGGCAGCACGCGGGTTCCCGCAGCCAGGGCGTCGTCGATCGTGAGGATCGCCTTTTCCTCGACGATGTCGAACGTGGCGCGGCGTGCCGCGCGTCGTGCCGCGTCGCGGGTCTCTGCGACGACTGCGAACACGGGTTGGCCGTGGAACAGTACGCGGCCCTCGGCAAGCAATGGTTCGTCGGCGAAGGCCGGCGCGATCATGTTGCGGCCGGGGACATCTGCGGCAGTCAGCACCGCGACGACGCCCGGGGCTGCACGCACCTCGTCGAGGTTCAGAATCCTCAACTCGCCACGCGCGACGGGCGAGTGTCCGCACGCCAGATGCAACGTGCCGGCGGGCTCTCTGATATCGTCGATATAGGTTGCAACGCCGGTCACGTGGAGACGAGCCGAGTCCTGGGGATGCGACTTCGCGACGATGTCGAGCGTTCGACCTGCGTCGTTGTCGTTGCCGGCAACAGGCGTGATGTCATTCGCCGGCATGCGCGGCCTCCCCATGCGAGACAATTCGGGTCGTCGAGAGCGGTACGCCTGCGATCTCCAGCAGCGCCTTGTGCAGCAGGTTGCGCGCGACAAGGCTGCGATAGGCAGCGCTGGCGCGATGATCGGACAGCGGCTGGAACTCGCCGGCCAGGCAATCGAGTGAGGAGAGCCATGTCGAGGGTGCGTCGAGATCCAGGCCCGCGAGCGCTCGTTCCGTCGCGCGGGCGCGGGCGGGAATCCCAGCCATGCCGCCAAATGCAATGCGCGCGGATGTGATGCGGCGCCCGTCCGTATGAAACGCGAAGGCGCCCAACACCGACGAGATGTCCTCGTCCATGCGCTTAGTGATCTTGTAGGCGCGGAAGCTCGTCGCCGGGTCTGGAAACTCAATCGAGATACGCCTCACGATCTCGCCGGGGCGGCGATCCTGCTTCTTGTAGGCGATGAAGAAGTCCTCGAGCGGCATCGTTCGGATTGCGTCACCCACACCGAGTTCGAGAGATGCACCGAGCGCGATGAGGCAAGGTGCGAGATCGCCGATGGGCGAAGCGTTGGCGATATTGCCGCCGACGGTCGCCGATGCGCGCACCTGCGTCGAGCCGAAGCGGCGGATGACCTCGGCGAAATCGGGCGCGAGTGCGCCGAGTTCGCGGGATGCATCGGCGACCGTCGCGGTGGCGCCGATGGTGAGGGCGGTGCCCGTGCGCTCGATCCGATCGAGGCCTTCGACGCGCGCCAGCCAGATCACGCGCGGCGCTGAGATCAGCGCCTTGGTGAGCCACAAACCAGCGTCCGTCGAGCCGGCGACGACGAGCGCGTCGGGATAGCGAGCGAGCAGATCACCGAGTTCGGCCTCGGTGCGGGGCGCGGCAAAAAACGCGGCATCGTCGCCCGAGAAGATCGACCGATTGTCCTGTAGCGCGCCCAACGCGGCAACGCGCGGGGACGGAATTTCGGGCTTGGGCATCGCACAGGCTTCGAGTGCTGCTTCGATGATCGGGCGGTAGCCGGTACAGCGGCAGAGGTTCCCCGCGAGCTGATCACACACGGCTTGCCGCGACACCGGACGCGGCGCTTCCCGATGCAGCGCGGCGAGGCTCATGACGATTCCGGGCGTGCAGAAGCCGCATTGCGATCCGTGCAGCCGGAGCATCGCTTCCTGAACGGGATCAAGTTCGGAACCTGCGGGCGTCAGATCCTCGACGGTCAGCACTTCGGCGCCATCGGCTTGCCCTGCAAGAAGAATGCAGGCGTTGACGGGCTGGTGGACAACGCGGCCGTTCTTCGTGCGCGCGAGGATGACAGTGCACGCGCCGCAGTCGCCCTCCGCGCAACCTTCTTTGGTACCGACCGCGGCATCGCGCAGACGCAGCCAGTCGAGCAACGTCATGCGCGCATCTGCGCCCGACAACTCGACGGATTTTCCGCGCCGGATGAAGCGGACTTGAGATCGCATACAGTGTTCCTTCGATCCGTCATTCGAGTCGTGCCGAGCTTCACGTCGCACAGCCCGGCCCCGCGTCGAACGGTCAGACTATCATCTTCGAAACGGCTGCGCGCGCTTCGCTCATCATGCGGTGAACATCGAGGCCGGGGATGCGGCCGTCGGCCACGACGACACGGCCTTGGCAGAAACCGAGCTTCACGTGCGCCTGACCGCCGGCCGCGACCGGACCGATCGCGGGATCGTGAACACCGGCTTAGCGTGGGTGATCGAGCGCTCATAACCGCAATAGGCAGAACCGGAGAATGCAATTCATCGGCGCCTAGACATGGGCAGAAGCGGAATTGCAGTCCCATCGAGCGCCGCCGCGCCTAAAACTCGGTCATCTGCGACATGCCAATCCTCGTCGGGAAGTCTAGAATGCCGGCCGACGGTGCCACAAGCTCGATATCGAGCGATTGACCACTTGATGGTGCGGTCCGACCACGTATGAAGTAGCGGCAGTATTTCAGAGCCCGGAACTCCCCATGCGACCCTTCGATCTGCTGCAACCCAAGACGACGGCCGAAGCCCTCGCATTGATGGCGCGGCATGGCGCGCGCGCCAGCCTGCTCGCGGGGGGGACGGACCTTCTCGTCGAGATCAAGGAAGGCATCCGCGCGCCCGACGTGGTGATCGATGCGAAGCACCTGCCGGGGATGCGGGAGTTGGTGGTGTCGCCGGAAGCTGGGCTTCGACTGGGGGCGCTCGTGACTGCGCGCGCGGTGGAGACCTCCATAGCGGTGCGCCAGCAATATCACGGTTTGTGGCAGGCGGTGCGCGAACTCGGCTCGATCCAGGTGCGCAATCGTGCGACCGTCGCGGGGAATGTCTGCCGCGCTTCGCCATCTGCCGACACATTGCCGCCGTTGATCGCGGACGACGCCGTCGTCGCGATCCTCGGGCCGGGGGGAGAGCGTACCCTCGCGCTGGAGGATTTTTTCACAGGCGCGGGCAAGACTGTGCTCGCGGGCGACGAAATCGTCACTGGCTTCTCCCTTCCGGCGCCACAGCCGGGGACGGGCAAGTTCTACATCAAACACGGGCGACGCAAGGCGATGGAGTTGGCGACCGTCGGCGTAGCGGTCACGCTGACGATGTCGGGCGGCGTGTGCTCCTCGATCCGGATCGCCCTGGGTGCCGTAGCCCCGACGCCGATCCGCGCGAAGAAGGCGGAGGCGGTACTCGCCGGAAAGAAGCCGGATGCCGCGCTCATCGCAAAGTGTGGGGCGATCGCTGCATCAGAATCCAGCCCGATCAGCAACATCCGCGGCAGCGCGGACTACCGGCGGCGCATGGTCGAGGAATTGACGCAACGCGCGATCACTGCGGCAATGGAGGCCGCCCGATGAAACGGATCATCACGACAACGATCAATGGCGAGGCGCGCGAACTGGCGGTGGAGCCATTTCATTCGCTCCTCGATACGCTGCGCAACGAGGCAGGGCTCACCGGGACGAAGAAGGGCTGCGACGTCGGCGATTGCGGCGCATGCACAGTCCTTCTCGACGGGCGCCCGGTGTGCGCGTGCATCGTGCTCGCGGCGGAAGCGGACGGCTCGAGCGTGTCTACGATCGAAGGACTACAGAGCCAGCCGGACAAGCTTCATCCCCTGCAGGAGAGCTTCATGATGCTCGGCGGCGCGCAGTGCGGCTTCTGCACGCCGGGCATCCTCATGATGGCAAAGGCGCTGCTCGACGAGAATCCGAACCCTACAGACGACGACATTCGGTTCGGCATCGCCGGCAATATCTGCCGTTGCACGGGCTACACGAAGATCATCGACGCGATCAGAGACGCCGCCGCGCAGATGCGCCTAGAAAGCCGTGAGGGAGGCAAGGCATGAGCGAGCGGCAGAAGTTCAACGTCATCGGTCGCAGCGTCAAGCGCTCGGACATGCTGGAGAAGGTGACCGGCGCGGCGCGCTACGCGGGCGACCTTCATTTGCCCGGCATGCTGCACGGCAAACTGAAACGCTGCGAGATCGCGCATGCCAACATCAAGCGGATCGATACATCGAAGGCATTGGCGCTCGCCGGCGTCAAGGCGGTACTCACGCACGAGGACGTGCCGCGCGTTCTTCATTATGGCAGTCCGCATCCGCGTTCGGCATCGGTGACGAAGGACCAGTATATCCTCGATACGAAGGTGCGCTACTGGGGCGAGGCGGTCGCGGCGGTCGTCGCGACGAGCGAGGAGATCGCGGACGAGGCGGTGCGGCTGATCGAGATCGAGTACGAGGCGCTGCCGGCTGCCATCACGCTCGCCGATGCGATGGCGGCAGGTGCGCCCCAGATCCACGACAACGGCCTCGCAGGCAATCGCGTGGTGCCGGACATGCTGTTCACGCGCGGCGACATCGCAAAGGGCTTCGCCGAAGCCGAGGTTATCGTGGAGGGTAGCTATACCGTAGGGCGGCCACAGCCCGCCTACATGGAGCCGAATGTGTGCGTCGCCCAATGGGACGGCGGCGACAAGCTCACGCTGTGGACCTCGACGCAGAGCGCCTTCATGGTGCGCGGTACATTGGCAGAGGTGCTCGATCTTCCGATCGGTAAAGTGCGGGTCTTGTGCGACCACATGGGCGGCGGCTTCGGCGCGAAGCAGGACCTGTTCCAGCACGAGTTCCTGTGTGCGCTGCTGTCTCGGAAGACGCGGCGGCCCGTTCGGATGGAATACAGCCGCAAGGAATGCTTCCTCGGCGGACGCTCGCGGCATCCCGGCACGATCTGGCTGCGCCAAGGTTTCAAGCGCGACGGAACGATCACGGCTCGGGAAGCGAAGGTGGTGTTCGATTCGGGCGCTTACGGAAGCCATGCGCCGGGCGTGACGGCTGTCGGCGCCTCGGCGCTGACCTCGCTGTTCCGCTGCGAAAACGTGCATCTGGAAGGAAAGTGCGTCTATACGAACACGCCGATCGCGGGTGCGTTTCGCGGCTACGGCGTGGTGCAGACGTATTTCGCGCTCGACATCCAGATCGACGAGGCGGCGGTGAAGCTGGGCATGGACCCGGCGGACCTGAAACTGAAGAACGCCGTGCGTGAGGGCGATATCGCGCCGTCGGGCCACGCAATCGTCGGGCACGGGCTCGAGGATTGCATTCGCGAGGGCATGAAGGCGGTCGGGTGGAAGGGGCTGCGGAACGCCCCCCCTCCGCCCCCCCTGGGCACCTCCCCCGCGAGGGGGGAGGAGAAAAAGAAGCGTGGCTGGGGTATCGGCTGCGAAATGCATGGATCGAGCGCGTATCCGGGTATCAAGGAGCAGGGCAATGCGCTGGTGAAGCTCAACGAGGACGGCACCGCGACACTGCTGACGGGTGCTGCCGGACTCGGCACCGGCGCACACACTGCCCTATCGCAGATCGTCGCCGAGGAACTCGGGCTCGAATTCGAAGCGGTCTCCGTCGTGCACGGCGATACCGACATCGTGCCGTGGGACATCGGCGCGTTCGCGAGCCATACGACCTACATGGTCGGCACTGCTGCGAAGATGGCAGCAGCCGAGATCAAACAGAAGCTGCTCGAGCGGGCAGCGGATCAGTTGGAGGTTTCAGCCGGCGATCTCGAAGTCGCGAACGGCTTCATCGGCGTGCGCGGCGTGCCGGGCAAGG
>LNFM01010291.1_pt1 | contig 28156 bp, 23 predicted proteins | sample 596031 | NCBI WGS metagenome assembly LNFM01 (sample SAMN04254537, study PRJNA301005) | activated carbon metagenome | isolation source: dual media filters at the Ann Arbor, Michigan drinking water treatment plant | place: USA: Ann Arbor
GCGCCGCGGCGCCGCCCTCGGTCGCCGGCCTCACCTTCGTGAGCTGGCAGGAGCCGATCGGCTGCGGCGGCGTGGCGGTGTTCCCCGACGACGTGATCGTGGTCGATGACGACGGCGCGGTTCTGATCCCCAAGGATCTGGTCGATGCGGTCGCCAAGGAAGGCCAGGAACAGGAACGGCTCGAAGGCTGGATCATGTCAGAAGTCGAACGCGGCGTGCCGCTGCCCGGCCTCTATCCGCCCAACGACGAAGCCAAGGCGCGCTACGCCGACTTCACGAGGAAGAAGTAAAGGGGCGGGCGGCGGCGCCGCTACGACACCCAGACGTCGATCGGAGCCTCGCGCCCGCGCAGGCTGAGCGACGGGACGCGCCGGAAGTCGCCCCGTACGCCGCCGTCATCGACGCGCGATACGACCGCGTCGCTGGCGACGATTCGGCAGCCGAGGTCTCGTGTCGCGGCCTCCAGCCGGCTCGCCACGTTCACCGTGTCGCCGAGCGTCGCAAATTCGAGCCGCCGCTCCGAGCCGATATTGCCCAGGATCGCCGGCCCGAAATGGATGCCGACCGAGATGCGTAGCGGCGCGAGCCCGGCCGATGCCCGCTCGGCATTGCCCGCCGCGATGCCGTCAACGATGTCGCGCGCAGCGGCCAGCGCATTGGCGCAGTCGGCGGGCGAGACGCTCGGCGTGCCGAAGGTCGCCATCACGCCGTCGCCCAGGTATTTGTCGAGCGTGCCGCCGTTGGCGAAGATTGCCTGCTCGATCGTGGCGTGGCAGCGCCTGAGGAGCTGCATCACCGCCTCGGGCGTCTCGCGCTCGGCGAGCTGGGTGAAGCCCACGATGTCGGCGAACAGCACCGCCACCTCCTGCGACCTCACCGCGCCCACGTCGCTGCGGGCGGCGGCCAGCTCGTCGACCAGCGTGGGCGGGAAGTAGCGCGAGAGGTTGGCGCGCTCCGCCGCGAGGGCGGCCTGGCGGATCAGCAGCGCGTTCGAGCGCTGGCCGCGCAGCGCCAGGATCACCGACACGAGCAGGAAGATCACCATCTCCTGAATGCGGAGCGGCCAGACCACCGAGTTCGGGTCGACGAGGTTGCGCACGCCGGAAACGTCGGCGAAGACGGCGGCGACCCGGGCGCCCAGCGCCGGGTCGGTCGTGCCGAACAGCGCGACGCCCAGTACGGCGAGGAACCAGATCGCCACGCAGGCCAGGCCCATGGTGAGGACGGTGCGCCACGAATAGGCGAGCGTCGCCAGCGCCAGGATGATGAAGAAATAGGGAAAGTTCTCGAAACGATAGATCATCGCCGTGGGAAAGGCGTCGTCCGAGAAGGGATTGGGCACGGTGAGCGCCACCGCCAGCAGCACGAGGTCGGCCAGGATCAGCAGCAGCTCGACGCCCGAGCGGCCCACGGTCGCGTAGCGGACCTGCGCCCACCCGAGCAGGATGAAGACCAGCAGCAGCGCGTGGAAGTAGAGCACGCTCCAGCTCGCGTTCTGGAACGAGATCAGCACGCCGGTTGCCGTCAACGCGGCCGTGCGCGCCCAAGCGGCGATGCGCTGGCCCTCGAGCTTCTCGCGGCGCAGCGCCTCGAACAGGAAGGGATTGCCGCGCGCCTCCCGCTCCTCCTCGACGCGCCGGAAGCGCAGGTTGTGGACGAGCTGGGCAAGACCGGACGGCATCATCACGCCCCCTTGGAAAGAACTCTGTCGGCGCAACATGGCGACCGCCGTCAGGCCGTCTACCGGATCACGCCCGATTCTTCCAGAAATCCGTCTGCAGTTCGCTGGCCTCGTCGGCCAGCAGAGGGCCGACGACCTCCACCTGGCGTTGTCCGGCCGCAAAGAAGGGTCCGGCACGGCGGACCCCGGCAGACTCATCGTCGGGTTCCCGGGATCGAGACCCGCTGTCGTCTTGAGGTCTTGCTCGGCCTGGCCTTAGACGACACGTCTGATGCCGGCCCAGTACATCGCGCCGGCGCACATCGCGCAGGGTTCGGCCGTCAAGTAGAGCGTGCAGTCGGCGAGGAACGTTTTCCCTGCTCCATGAGGACGGCGCCCTCGGTGGCGAATCGCGACAAGAAGCCACCTGCGGCGTCATCGCCCGCGAACCGGCTTACCTTGCCGACCGCCAGGGGCTAGGTTGACCTCGGGAGTATTGGACCGGCTATGACCGAGGTGAAGTCCGACACGGCCGGTGCCGCATCGGACGTCGACATCGTGGCACTGAAGCCGGGTGCCCTGATCGGGCGGCATGAAGTGCTGGCCGTGCTCGGCCAGGGCGGCTTCGGCATCACCTATCGTGCGCGCGACGGCCAGCTCAACCGCGACGTCGCGATCAAGGAATACCTCCCGACCTCGCTGGCCTACCGCGCCGACGGCATGACCGTGCTGCCGCGCTCGACTAGGGTCGCCGAAGACTTCACCTGGGGCCGCGACCGCTTCGTCGCCGAAGGCCAGACGCTGGCGAGCCTGCATCACGCGCCGGGCATCGTGCGCGTCTTCGACTTCCTCGAGATCAACGGCACCGCCTACATCGTCATGGAGCTGCTGCGCGGCGACACGCTCGAGGCACGCCTCAAGCGCGAGGGTGCGCTCGATCCGGCCAGCGTGGATGGCATCCTCTCGACCCTGCTCGACGGTCTGGAGCAGGTGCATGCCACGGGCTTCCTGCATCGCGACATCAAGCCGGCCAACATCCTGCTCGATGCCAAGGGCAATCCGACACTGATCGACTTCGGCGCCTCGCGCGCGGCGATGGCCGGCCGCACCGTGGCCATGACCGCGATCTTCACGCCAGGCTATGCCGCGACCGAGCAGATGACGTCGGCCAAGCAGGGGCCGTGGACCGACATCTACGGCCTTTCGGCCACGCTCTATCACGCCATCACGGGCAAGGCGCCGCCCAATGCCTTCGACCGTCTGCTCGACGACGCCTACGAGCCGCTGGCGAGGCTCGCGCCGCCGGGATTTGCGCCAGGGCTGATCGCCGGCATCGATGCCGGCCTGGCCGTGCGCGCGTCGGACCGGCCGCAATCCATTGCCGGCTGGCGCACGATCCTGTCGATGGTCTCGCCCGCCGATGGCGCGGCCACGCAGCGCATGTCCCGCACGATCGATCCGGCGGCCACCATCGTCTCGCGCCCACCGAACGTGCAGCCGGCGCAGCCTACGGCACCGCCGACGCTGGCCGCCAGGCACCGAGCGCCCCTCTATGCCGGCATCGCCGCCGCCGTGCTGTTGCTGGCGGGCGGTGGCGGCTGGCTCGCCCTGTCGTCCTCCAAACCGGCACCGCCGTCTGCGCCGGGACAGGCCGCGGCGCTGCAGGACATGAAGGTCGAGGATCTCGAGCGTGTGCTGGCCGAGCGGCGCGCCGCCGATACAGCGGCGGCCGAGAAGAAGCGCCTGGAGGAAGAGGCGCGACGCAAGGCCGAGGCCGATGCCGCCTCGAAACTGGCGGCCGACGCCGAACTCGTGAAGGCCGAGGCCGCGCGCAAGCAGGCCGAGGAGGAGCTCGCGAGGCTCAAGGCGGAGATCGAAGCGCGCCGTGAGGAGGACACCCAAGCCCAAGCGCTGGCTCGCCGCGCAGAGGCCGAAGCGGCCCAACGCAAGGCGGAGGCCGAGATGGCGGCGCTGCGCCAGGCCGAGGACGACGCGCGCAAGAAAGCGGCGGCGGAAGCCAAGGCCAAGCACGAGGCCGACGAGGCACTCGCCAAGGCGCAGGCCGAGCGCCAGAAGGCCGACGAGGAGGCCAGGCGGAAGGCCGCCGCCGAGACCAAGGAAAAGTCCGAAGCTTCGACCAAGCAGATCGCGGAGGCAGAAGCCGACGCTAAAGCCAAGGCGGACGCCGCGGCCAAGGCAAAGGCAGATGCCGAAGCTGCCGAGACTGTGCTGCGCATCGCGTTACCCGATCGCCAGCGAGTCCAGGTCGCACTCACTTCGCTCGGTTTTGATACGCGCGGCAGCGACGGTGCCTTCGGGCCGCGCACGCGCGAGACGATCGCGGCGTGGCAGAAAGCGCGCAACCAGCCTTCGACCGGATTCCTGGACGGTACGCAGCACCGGGCGCTGCTGCGCGAGGCAGCCCCGGCATTGCTGAAGTACGACGACGACCAGAAGAAAATGGAAGAGGACGAGAAGAAGAAGAAAGCCGAGGAAGACGCCAAGGCGAGGGCCGCTGCCGCCACGCCGACGGCACCGCTCGCATCGTTGCCTGCCGTTGCCGGTCCGGGTTTCGACGGCACCTATGGCGGCGCCTTCTCCACACCGAGCGGCACCCGCCCCGCCACGGTGCGCATCGCCGGCGCCACGGCCCGCGGCAGCCTGGTCAATGCCCAGTGCGGCACGGCGTCCTTCACGCTGAACGTCGCGCCCTCGGGCGAGGTGAATGGCGGCGGCACCGGCTTCGACCGCACTTGCGGGGCGCTGCCCTTTTCGATCAGCGGGCGGGCGGGCGGCGGCCGCCTGCAGCTCAACCTGACCGCATCGGGCGGCATCGACATCTCGACCAGCCTGGTGATGGGCGCCGCGGCGCCTGCCGCGACCGGCCCGGCGCCGGCGCCGCCGGTTGCTCCCACCGCCGCCCCCCCAGGCGGCTCGACCGCCTATGACGGGCGCTGGTCGGGAACCGCCACGCTGCCGAACGGCGCGGCCCAGCCCCTGGCGGTCTCGGTGCGCAACGGCGAGGGCAGCGGCAGCTGGCGCAACGCGCGCTGCGGCGGCGACGTGACGTTCACCGTCACCATTCAGCCGGGTGGTGCCTTCGCGGTCGTCCTCAACGGCTACAATCAGGGATGCCAGCGCGGTACCAACACGTTCGGCGGCACCGTCCAGGGCAATAAGATCGCCTTCACTTTCGGCGCAGGCAACACCTTCAGCCTGTCGCGCTGAGCCGCGTCTTGCCCTCGCGAAAGCACGCCACTTCCGTCATGCTCCTCGCCGGCGGTGAGGGGAAACGGGCAATATGACCAAATTCAACTGGCGCGCGCGGGCGGGTACTGTTTTCACCTGCGAGAAGCAGCCGGCGCGCGGCAAGAGTGGCATGGCCGTGTCCAACCATCCGCTGGCCTCGGCCGCGGGGGCGGAGATGCTGGCGGCAGGCGGCAATGCGATCGACGCGGCGGTCGCCATGCAGTTCGCGCTGACCGTCGTCGAGCCGATGATGGTCGGGCTGGTAGGCGGCACGACCTGCCACATCCGCCTCGCCGAGGGCAGCCACCGCATCCTGGACGGCATGAGCGCGGTGCCACTCTCAGGCAAGCCCGACATGTACAAGCCGGTGCCCGGCGCGGCGCCCGAGGTCTACGACGTCGATGGCCAAGAGAACCTGGTCGGGCCGAAATCGGTCGCCGCCCCCGGCTCGCTGCGCGCCTGGTGTCTCGCGCTGGAGCGCTACGGCACGATGAGCCTCGCCGACGTTATGCAGCCCGCGATCCGCCACGCGTCGCGCGGCTTCGCCGTCACGCCCTATCTCTCGGACTGCATCAAGGACGCCGCAATCGACCTCGCGAAGTGCAGCATCGCGTCGAAGCGTCTGCTGCCCAATGGCACGCCTTTGAAGCCCGGCGAGAAGCTGGTCCAAGGCGACTATGCCGAGGCGCTGACCCTGGTCTCGCAGCAGGGCGAGAAAGCATTGCACGGCGGCCCGCTCGGCGACCTGCTGGTCGAGTGCATGGAGAAGAACGGCGGGTTCGTCGGCAAGGACGACCTCACGCAGTACAAGGTGGCGGAGCGCGCGCCGATCCGCGGCCGCTATCGCGGCTGGGAGATCCTGGGCCCGCCGCCGCCCGCCGCCTCGGGCGTGCACATTGCGCAGATGCTGAACATACTCGAAGCCTACGATGTGGCGAAGATGGGCTTCGGCTCGGTCGAGACGCTGCACCTGCTGGCCGAGGTGCTGAAGATCGCCTTCGCCGACCGCGCCGAGGCGAGCGGCGACCCGGACTTCGTGAAGGTGCCGGTCGAGCGGAGCGCCGCGCGCTGCTCGACCTCGCGAAGGCCTCCACGTGGCAGGGTGGCCTCGCCGCCGCCGAAGGCGCCGACACGACGCATCTCACCGTGGCCGACGGCAAGGGCAACGTCGTCAGCACGACGCAGACGATCAACAGCCTGTTCGGCGCGCGCTTCGTCGTGCCCGGCACGGGCATGATCCCTAACAACTACATGAACAACTACGACCCGCGGCCGGGCAACGCGCTCTCGATCGAGCCGGGTAAGCGGGTTACCACCTCGATGTCGCCGATGATGGCGGTACGCGAGGGCAAGGTCCGCTATGCGCTAGGCCTGCCCGGTGGCCGCAAGATCTTCCCCTCTGCGCTGCAGGCGCTGGTCAACCTGATCGACCACGGCATGGAGCTGCAGGAGGCGGTCGAGGCACCGCGCGTCTGGACCGAAGGCCCGGTGCTGGAGGTCGAGCACGGCATTCCCGCCAAGGTGCGCCAGGGCCTCGAGGCGCGAGGCCACGTGCTCAAGGTCATGCCGACGGTGGCCGGTGGCATGAACGCCATCGAGTTCCACGATGACGGTGGCATGACCGGAGCCGCTTGTTGGCGGGCCGACGGGTCGGCGATGGCAATGGGCGGCGGTCTGGCCCGCGCCGGCGTTCGGTTCGAGTTACCAGGATAATCGCCCCGGGATGGCTGCCGGTCTGACTTCGAGCTTGCCGCTATATCGGCCCCTCAGTTGCCAAGCGAGCGCCGCGGAAACTCTCGTACCACGAGTGCGACGCGGATCCCCGGCTCGCCTTCGATCTGCGGTGACGCCGACGGCCCCATGCTACGCAGCCCGTGCTCGATCACGCAGACGTGGCTGTAGAGATTCGCCAGCCACTGGCGGCCCTCGGCCGTCATGCCCAGCGCATCGACGGCCGCGCCGAGGAATGGCTCGACCTTGGACCAGAAGAAGGCCGGATAGCGGTCGGCGACATCGGCAGGGCTCTCGTAGCCCAGCACCTTGTTGACGCCCAGTTCGGCGAACTCGTGGAACAGCGCATTCAGCTTGCGCGGATACAGAGGATCACCAAGCTGACCGATCAGGTCGGCGGCGCGCACGAAGGCCGCCTCAGTGTCGGTCGCCGCGTGATCGTCGTCATTGGGAACGGGAAAGCGGGTGAGTTCGATGTTGCGCGCGAGGCGCTCGGGATCGACGAGGCGATGGCGGGCGAAACGCTCGCGGACGGCGATCTTGGAGCGCTCGACATGCCAGGGTGCCAGCCAGGCGTCGGACGCGCCGCGCGGCAACTCGACGGTGCCGCCGGTTTCGTCGATCACGCAGCGATTGGAAGTGTCGCCCCGGCAGACACCGCGCACATAACCGACATCGTGGGCGAGCGCCGAGAGGATGACGTGCAGCCACATGTCGGGCGATACGTCCTCGCGCATGCGGCGGCCGCGCAGGATGTCTTGCGCCACCATGGTGACGAGCGCGGTGTGCTCGGCGGTGTGATAGAGCGCGTCGCTAAGCGACAGTCGCTCGATGACGAGCCGGGCCGCCTCGCCCAACAGGTCGGCGTGATGCGGCGCGCTGTTGCCGAAAGCACGCACGAAGCTGCGCGTGAGATGGTCGGACAGCGCATCGGCAAGAAGCGTGGTCGGCTGGATCATTGGAGGGCTCGCGACAGAGGGTCCGAAACGCAAAGCGGCGGGCCTCAGCATAGGCATGGCGATGCCGATTGAGCGTGACAACTCCGCCCCGGAAGCGTCATCGAACAGTCATTGTCGGATCTTTTCTTTGTCCGCAGAGCGGACGACCAGGCCGGGACCAGGCGGGACGGTGATTGGCTGGCCGGAAACGCGGGCGTAACGTTCCGACATTCCGTCTCACAGAGAACATCCGATGTCGATCACCGAAGCCACACCGATCCAGTCCCCTGCTCCGCTGACGGCCGAGGACCATGCGCGCGCCATGGCCGACTACAGCCGCGCCGGCGAGGCGCGCGCCTGGGCACTCGGCAATCGCGGCCCGATCCGGTTCGACGCCGACGGCAAACTCGATCGCGCGATCCTCGACGCCTACTGGACCCACGGCTTCTACGTGCTGGAAGGCGTGGTCGGGCCCGAGGAGCTGGCGGAGCTGCGGGCCGATGTCGATGCGGTGCTGGCGCGCGCACCCGCCTCACCCGAGGCCGACGGCAACCGCACGGACGGGATCATCAAGCCACCCTATCGCTGGGCCAAGCCCTTGAGCGATCCCGTCGGCGGCACGGACAAGAACAACGGGCGCCATCCGGTCGAGATGCTCCAGCCTACCGTGGGCGAAGGCGGGCCTGCCTGGACGGTGGAGCTGCTCGACGGCAACCTGCACCTGATGGACAGCGCGCTGCGCCTGTACGGCCATCCCGGGCTGCTCGGCGTGGCGGCGGCGGTCCTCGGTGACGACTTCGTGCCCTACAACGAAGTGACCTTCGTGAAGGAAGCGGGCCTCGGCCCCTCCGTCGCCTGGCACCAGGACGGCACGACCCACTGGACAGCGCCGGACTGGGACATGGGCGCCCACGGCTTCAACTTCATGACCCAGCTCTACGCCAGCACGGCCGGCAACGGCGTCTGGGTGCTGCCCGGCAGCCACAAGCTCGGTAAGGCCGATATCAGGAAGCTGGTGGCTCAGAATAGCTCCAAGGGCGGCTCGGACCGGATCGACGGTGCCGTGCCGATGCTGTGCGCGGCCGGCGACACGATCATCACCAATCGCCAGCTGCTGCATGGGTCGTTCGCCAACTCCTCGCCCGACCGGCGCATCACGCTCAACGCCGGCTTCTTTCCGAGGAAGCGCGTGCTGGGCGTGACGACGCGACGGTTGCAGGGTGCGATCGAGACCTATGACCAGGCGCGAATCGACGAGCGCTGCCGTATCCTGCAGCTCGCCATCGATGCGCGGCGGCAACGCTTCCCGCAGGAGCAGCCCCACGTCTATCGGCCGCTGGCGGGCCGCGAGGACGAGAGCCGCTGGAACGAGACGACGCGCGAGACGATGCTGAAGAACTATAACCAGCGCGACATGTTCATCTAGGGAGCGCTACGGCGCTCCCTTCAATCCCAACGACGCGAGATAGCTCCAGCGGATCGTGCCGTTGCGGAATCTGATGCCGTCGAGATATTCGGCGACGGCGCGGTTGATCACCGCGTCCGAAGGTCTGTCCGTCCGCTTGCCGTCGGCATAGGCCACGATCTCGGCCCAGCCCTGCGGTCGCGGGATCGACACGATCGTCGATTGGGTGTCGAGGTTCTTGAACGTCCAGAACGACCAGCCGATGCCGTGCGTCTCGTGCAGGCGGCGGAAGCGCTCGTTCCATTCGTCGGTGAGCTCGCCGGTCTCGCCCAGAAACAGCGGCACGTCGTAGAGATTGGCGAAATTGAGATGGCGCTGGATCGAGTCGCGCTTCGTCGACGCCCAGAACGAGTGATAGGTGTAGGCGAGGTTCTTGGCGAAGGGCGGGCCGAACATGGCGAAGCTGGAACTCCACTGTCCGCCGGCCAGGAATACGATGCGGCCGGGATCGACCTCGCGGATCGCCGCCGTCGCGCGCTTGTAGAAAGGTTCCAGCCGCGCGTTCAGTGTCGCGACGTCGTGATAGGGCGCAATCGGCTCGTTCAATATGTCGTAGCCCAGGATCGTCGGGTTGCCGCTGTAACGCTGCGCCACCGCGCGCCAGAGCTTTACCGTGAGGTCGCGGTCGCGTGGCACGTAGAACATCAGCGGATAGCCCGGCCCGTCGTCGTGGTTGATGCCGGTCTGGCCGCCGGGCGCCGCGTGCAGGTCGGGGATCACATAAAGCCCCGCCGCCGCGGCCCAGCCGACGACTCGGTCGAGCAACGCCCAGCCCTCGCCCGAGATCTCGCCGTCGGCCGTCATGAACAGCCGGTAGTGCAGCGGCACCCGCACCATGTTGAAGCCGACGGATTTTATGAAGCGAATGTCGTCCTGAGTGATGTAGGTGTCGCGATATTGCCGCCAGAAGGCCGCCGCGCGCTCCGGCCCCAGCAGGCGGTCGAAGGCGCCAAAAATCTGGCGCGGCGCCTTGGCGATTTCGAACTTGAACATATACCCCTCGGGCATCAGCCAGTTGCCGAGGCTGATACCTTTGAGGTTGATTGTGCTGCCGTCGGCGGCGATGAAGTTCTTGCCTTCGATGCGCACGAGCGTGTCGGCACGCGCCGGAGCGGCAAGACCAAGCATCAACAGGAGGGCGACGAGGAGGCGCATGACGCCACTGTAACAGCCGACTAAGATTCGTCCCATGCTTCTTGCCTCCCTTCTCGTGCCGATTGCCGTGGCGCTGATCGTGCTCCTGGTCCAGCGCATCCGCCTGCCCGCTTTCCTCGCCATCATGGCCACCGTGGTTGTCTATGGCATCGCCGCCGACATGACCTTCCAGTCGATCGGCAAGGCCTTTGGCCTCGGCTTCACCAACGCGTTGGAACAAGTCGGCCTGCTGGTCGTGGCCGGTGCGCTGGCAGGCGCGGTTCTGCTGCGCACCCCGCTCGGCACCGGCACCTCCGCGGTTGCCGGCGCGCTGGCGGGACTCGGCGGCTCGGCCGCGGGCGGGCTCGCGCTGCTGCAGCCGGCGGGCCAGGACGCACCGCGGCGTGCCTTGGGCATGGCGCTGACCCTGCTGGCCGTGGCCGCCCTAATTGCTCCTTCACCTCTTGCCGTCGCGGCAGCGTCGGTGATGAAGGCCGACATCCGCACCCTGCTGATGGTCGCGATCCCAATCGCGATCGTCGCCGTGGCGCTGGGCTGGTGGCACGTCGCGCGGCAGGAGCCCGCGACGCAGGTGCCGGGCAAGCTCGACTGGGCCTGGCTCTGCATCGGCATCCCGATCGCGCTGCTGATCGTGCAGTCCGTGGCACAAATGCCGACTGAGCCTTTGGGCAAGGGCGGCGCGCGCGAATTCTATACCGGCATCGCCAAGCCGCTGATCCTGACCGCCATCGCTCTCACGCTCGCCGTGATCCTGGCCCGGCGCTGGGAGCCTTCCACCCTGGTCGGCCGCTCCTGGGCGCCGTTGCTGCTCGCCGTCGGCGCGTCGGGCGGCCTCGGCCGCGTGTTCGACGAGACCGGCATGGCCGAGCTTTTGGCCGAGTACGCGCTGCACCCGCGCTACGGCGTGCTGACGCCGTTTTTGGCGGCGGCCATCGTCAAGACCATGCAGGGCAATTCGCTGACCGCGGTGCTGACGGCCTCGGGCATGGTCGAGCCGATGCTGCCGGCCCTCGGCCTCGACAGCGCCTCGGGCCGCGCGCTCGCCGCCGCCGCGGTCGGTGCGGGCTCGATGGCGGTGTGCCACGTCAACGACCCGTTCTTCTGGATCGCGGCGTCCATGGGACGCCTCTCGCCCGGCCGGGCGCTCTACGTGATCTCGGCCGGCAGCGCGCTGATGGCGGCAGGCGCGCTGGTCGTGATCGCAGCAATCCGCCAGCTGATCTAGTCGAGCTTCACGCCCGACGACTTCACCGCCGGCGCCCAGAGCTTGCGGTCCTCGGCCACGAACGCGTCGAAGCCCTTGCGGCCGGGCGGCGGCATGTCGAGGCCGAGGTCGCCGGCCCAGCGCTTCTGGATGTCGGGGTTGGCCAGCGCTTCGGCGATGGCCGTTTCCAGGCGGGCCAGGATCGGCTCGGGCGTGCCGGCAGGTGCGCCGACGCCATACCACGAGGTGGCGACGTAACCCGGGAGGGTCTCGGCAATGGTCGGCAGGTCGGGCGCGGCCTTGGAGCGCTCGGCTGCGGTAACCCCCAATCCCTTGTATTTGCCGGCACGGACCTGCGGCAACATGCTGGTGATGTTGGCGAACATCATCTGAACCGTGCCCGATGCCAGGTCGCTGTAAGCGACGCCGGCGCCCTTGTAGGGGACATGCAGGATGTCGACGCCGGCCATCGACTTGAAAAGCTCGCCGCTCAAATGCAGCGACGTGCCCGGGCCCGACGAGGCGTAGGCATACTTGCCCGGCTCTTTTTTGCAGAGGGCAATCAGCTCGGCCACGTTGTTGACCGGCAGCGACGGCGTCACGCCCAACAGGTTGGCCAGGATGGCGAGCCGCGAGACGCCCACGATGTCCTTGTCTGGATTGTAGGGCAGCTTCGAATAAAGCATCGGGTTGAGCGTGTGGCTCGCCACCGAGATCAGGCCGATGGTGTAGCCGTCGGGCGCCGCGCGCGCGAGCTCGGTGGTGCCGATGTTGCCACCCGCCCCACCCTTGTTCTCGACCACGAAGGTCTGGCCCAGAATCCGCCCGAGCTGGTCGCAGATCAGCCGGCTCACCGTGTCGGTGCCGCCGCCCGGTGCGAAGGGGCAGATGAATTTCACGGTCTTGTTGGGCCAGGCGGGCTGGGCCCGCACGGCTGAACTTGCGACGATAGAAGGGGTGGCCACGATGGCAGGGGCCGCGATCAGAAGACTACGACGTTGCAACATGATGACGTTTCCTCAGTGTCGTTTCTTTGATTTGTGAACACCTGAACGTAGCGCCGTGCGCTAGTCTGTCCAGCATGACCGAGCCGCGGAGCGTCCAGGGCTACATCGATCAGACGCCCTCGTGGCCCGACGGCACGCCCACGCCGACCGTGCCGCTCACCCGCATGCAGTGGCGGATCTGGCTGCTGGCCACCGCCGGCAAGTTCTTCGAGGGGCTGGTCGTGTTCATGACCGGCGTCGCCCTGCCGCTGATCGTGAAGGAATACGACCTCTCCTCGCTCGAGAAGGGCGTCGTGAGTGCGGCACCGCTGGCCGGAATCATGGTTGGCGCCGTGGCGCTGGGCGGCCTCGCCGACACCTGGGGCCGCCGCTTCATGTTCGTGGTCGAGATGCTGGTGTTCGTGGTCTTCCTGGTCGGCCTCGCCCTGGCGCCAGGGTTCGGCTGGCTGGTCTTCTTCCTGTTGGGCGTCGGCGTGGCGCTGGGCTGCGATTATCCCACTGCCCACCTCGTGATCTCCGAGAGCATTCCCAGCCGCGATCGCGGCAAGCTGGTCCTGGGCGCCTTCGCCTTCCAGGCGATCGGCGCGCTGGTGGGCACGGCACTGGGCTACGTGATCCTGGCCAACCTGCAGGACCTCAGCGCCTGGCGCTGGATGTACGCCACGGTGATCGTACCGGCCGCCCTGGTGGTGGTCGGGCGGCTGTTCATCAGCGACAGCGGCCAGTGGCTGATGGCGCGCGGCCGGCGGCAGGACGCCGAGCGCGAGTTGCAGCGGCTGCTGGCGCGCGAGCCGCAATATCCCAAGCACATCCACCTCGCCGATACCGTCGATCCCGACTCGGCGCTGCACAGTCCCGAGGCGCGCCGCGGCCGCTGGCGCCACCTCTTCACCAAAAAGAACCGCCGCGCCACCATCCTGGCCTCTGTCCCGTGGTTCCTCCAGGACCTCGGCACTTACGGCATCGGCATCTTCACCCCCACCATCCTTTCCCAGACGATCGGCCACGACATCACGGGGGCGCAGAGCGTGGCGGGCGTGATCGCCCGCGACATCGAGGCAGCGAAGGGCGCGGCCCTGGTCGATACGCTGCTGATCGTGGGCATCCTCGCGGCCGTCTTGCTGACCGACAAGATCGGCCGCATCCGGTTGCAGGTGCTGGGCTTCGTCGGTTGCGCCGTAGGGCTGGGGCTCGCCATGCTGCAGGCGCATGCCGAGGAGCCCGCGCGCACCCTGCTGCTGTTTGGCGGCTTCATGATCTTCAACTTCATGACCAACATCGGCCCCAACGCCCAGACCTACCTGCTGGCGGGCGAGGTCTTTCCCACCAAAATCCGCGGCAAGGGGGCGGGCTTCGCCGCTTCCTTCGCCAAGGTGGGCGCCGTGATCACCGCCTTCGTCTTTCCCGTGGTGCTGGCCAGCGCCGGCACCGACTTCCTGCTCGCCGCCCTCATCTTCACCTCGCTGCTGGGCGCGCTGGTGACCTGGTGGTTCCGCATCGAGACAAGAGGCGTGAACCTGGAGGAGATCGGGCGGTAGGCGCGCGCTATCATCGCCCCCGATGGATTCGCCTGTCCGGGAGCTGCTGCGTTCGTCCGACTTCCTCCGACTCTGGCTGGTCGGCGCCTTCGCCAATGCCATGCGCTGGCTGGAGCTGCTGGCGTCGGGCCTGTTCGCCTGGGAAGTGACGCACTCGGCGCTCGCCGTCACGGCCGTGGTGGCGGCACGCCAACTGCCGCAGCTCCTGTTCGGCGCCTTCGCCGGCGCCATCTCCGAGGCGATCAACCGCAAGCTGATCGTGATGGTGGCACTGGTGGGGCCCGCGGTCGTCTCGACGCTGCTGGCAACGCTCGCCATGACCGGCCATCTCGACCTCTGGCACGTGGCGCTGGGCAATCTGTTGAGCGGCACCCTGTGGGCCTCCGAGATGTCGACGCGGCGGCGCATGGTGGGCGAAGTGGCCGGGCCGCACCGGATCGTGAACGCCATCGCGCTGGACAGCGCCACCTCCGCCGCCACGCGCATGATCGGGCCACTCCTCGGCGGTCTTGCCTTCGAGACGCTGCACATGAGCGGCGCCTATACGCTGACCGCCCTCGTCCAGTTCGCCGGCGCCTTTGCCATGGCGGGGCTCGTCCATCCGCAGATCGTGCGGCGGCTCAACCTGGCTCGCATCCCCGCCGAGATCGCCGAGGGGCTGGCCTTCGCCAAAACCAAGCCCACCATCCTGCTGGTGTTCGGCATCACCATCGTGACCAACGCCTTCGGCTTCGCCTACTCCGGGCTTGTTGCCCCCTTGGGACTGGCTGCGTTCGACGTCTCCCCCGCCCTCGTCGGCCTGCTGGCGGCCGGCGAGCCGCTGGGCGCGCTCCTCGGCGGCGCGCTGATCGCGGCCGGCTTCCTCCGCATGGACCGCCGCCTCGCCTTTGCCGGCGGCGCCGCCCTCTTCATGGCGGCGCTGATCGTGATGGCGCTGTCGCCGTCGTTCTGGCTCGCTTTCGCCGTGCTGGTGATCGGCGGCTTCGGCACGGCGGGGTTCGGCAACATGCAATCGACCCTGATGCTGACCGAGGCGCCGCCCGAGATGCGCACACGGTCTGCATCGGCACCGGGCCGCTCGGCATCCTGGCCGCGGGCGCGATCTCCGACCAGATCGGTCCGCGCGGCGCCGTGATCGTGATGGCGGTGGTCGGCCTTCTCCTGACGGCGGCACTCGCCTGGGCGCTCAGGGCACGACCGCCGGCAGCACCGAGCAAGTGAATTTACGGACACGGGTTGTCCGAGATGTGTCTGTCTGAAAATTCGGAAAACGCCGGCCCGGCTGGATCAAACGATTCTTTTCAACGCAGGCCAAAATCGCGGACCTGTCCATTAATTCAGGCGCGTGCCACCCTCCATCGATGTTCGACTTTTCGATCTTTCGCGTGCGGCGCCAGCAGACACCGCAGGAGTTGCGCTGGGGCGGCGCGCTCATGGTGGCCCTGGGGCTGTTCATCGTGGCGGGCGCAGTGGTATTCGGCTGGGTGCTGCTCGGCCTGCCGATCCCCGCGCACTGGCTGCCGGCGGGCACGAGGATCGACCACGGCCCGCCCGGCGAAGGGCCGTCCGACCTTCACCGGGCGGCGATTGCCGCCATCACCTTCGCCCTCCTCGTGTTCGGGACGGCCTCGATCGTCCAGGGCCTTCTGCAACTCGTCTTCGCGCGCCAGAGCAAACCGCTGCTGCGGATCATGATCGTCATCGCCCTTCTGTTCGTGGTCGCGGGGGTCGTTGCCGCCGCCGTCCTGGGCCGGCCGATCGGGCGGGTCGGACAGTAGGCGGTCGGAGACGCGGGCAAACTCCCTGCCCGTGTCGCTCACGCCGTTCTCATGGCCGTGAAGCCGTTTCGATGCCGTGTTTGCACGGCCTTCTCGCATTATTTGTGGACGCCTGAATGTAACGCGTTCTGTCCAGACTCCCGTCACAAACCGGTCCTCAGGGCCGACGTTCGCCGTCGGCATCATTGCTGTTTGGGTCTCGTTCTTCGTGGTCGAGGGCATGGTCAGGACCATGCCAGGCGCAGGCGCTCTCTGAAGAGCTTTTGGGGCACGCCGGAGGGAGTTCCGGTGGCACGGACGCCTTGTTGAGTTAGCCGATGCGTTGAGCTAGCCGATGCGCACGGACTTCGTGCGACGATAGCGAAAACATAGAGCGAATCCGGCTGAACCTGTGAATCGCGGATTGCAAATCAGCGTCGCGAATTTTGCTCGGCTGCTAGCAGTGCCAGCACCCTTCGGCGCTCCTGGCGCCAAGCAATAGTGAAAATCGTACCCTGTCGAGGTGTGCACCCTGCAACGTGGCGCTCGCGAGGACGTTGTCCGTTCTTCACGGGAGGCAAACATGGCCCTGCTCGACATTCTCACAGGACGCAGCGATTCTTCTGGCCGGGTTCCGCCGATCGCCCGGGGGATCGCCGAGCTGCTGGCCTACGGCAAGACCCAACCGCAAAACGGCCGAGGCGACAAGGCGGGCCACACCCAGCAGCTCGAGGAGTTTTTCAAGCCGTCACCCACCGGCGGCCCCACCGCCAAGGGCATCATCGGCGCGTTGCTGACCGGCGGCATGATGGACCTCGTGCAGCAGTTCCGCGGCGCCGGCCGGGCAGACGCCGTGGACTCGTGGGTGGCGCGCGGCGAGAACCGGGACGTGAGCCCCGACGATCTCTCCGAGGTCCTGACGGAGCAGCAGGTCGCTTTCCTCACGAAGCGCAGCGGCCTGTCGCGCGAGGAGCTGCTGAAGGGTCTCAGCGATCAGCTGCCGCAAGTGATCGATCGGCTGACGCCCGACGGACGCTTGCCGACGGCCGAGGAGATGCAGCGCCGGGTGTGAGATGGTCCCTTCAGGAACCTATTTGATGCCGAGACCGTTGCTCTGTTCTAAAAGCAAAAGTCTTCCGGGAGGAACGGATATGTTGAAGCTCTCTCTCACGATGGCGCTCGTCGCCGGTATCGGCATCACTGGTATCGGCATCACTGGGGCGGTGGGCCAGGACCACGGGGCGCCGCGAGGCTACGACAACACCGGTTACGGCCCTCAGCAGGCGCAGGGCTGGCCGCCCAACAACCAGAACAACGGTCAGCGCTACACGACGGTGACAGTGACGAACCGCGGCCAGAACGGGTATCCCGACCAGGTCGTGCAGCAACAGGTCCCCTGCGGCAGCCAGTACTTTGACGGCTATCGTCAGCGCATTGCTCGGTGCTAAAGCCTCGCCAGAAGCCTCAGACGACTTCACCCTTTATCCAGGCGGCCACGACGCCGGCCATTTCCCGAAGAACCTCTTCGTGGGTCCGGCCGGACCGAACCAGAACGCCAAAGGAATGGTCGGCACCTTTTACCGGCCAGAGCCTGGCCCGTTTGCCCAGGCGCTTGACGACTCCCCGAAGGCGGCCGGCTTCGGCCAGCGCGTCGCGCGTTCCCTGAACGAAGAGCTGGGGCACATGGACGTCGCGTAGATGCGCCGCGCGTTCGACCGAGGGTTTGTCGGGCGGGTGAAGCGGAAACCCCAGGAAGACCAAGCCCCGGACATGGGGCAGCGGCTCCAGGGCCTGCGCCTGCGAGGTCATGCGACCGCCGAACGATTTGCCGCCCGCGAACAGAGGGGGTGCCGGCGCCAGCCTGGCCGCCCGCTTGACCGCCGCCCGCACCGCCGCATGCGCCGTGGCCGGGCGATCCGGCCGCCTGGAACCGGCTTCCATATAGGGAAACTGGAAACGCAGCGTGCTGACACCTGACTCGGCCAGCAGATCGGCCATGGCTTCCATGAACGGATGGGACATGCCGGCGCCTGCCCCGTGCGCCAGCACCAGCAGCGCCGAGGCGGCGGGAGCCTTTTGATAGAGCGCTGAAACGGTCGTGCCCGGCGGGACCCGCAGGCTCAACCGCTTCACAGGCGGAGGGGATCTCATGGCTAGTCCAGTTCGATCTTCAGGGTCGTGAGGGTGTCGATCATGCCTTTCTGGACCTACGGATTGACCGAGACGGTCTGGGCCGAGGTGTAGGACAGGGTGTAGCCATCCGGCCTGGCGGCAACGGCCCGCAGGCCGAGGCTGCCGTTGGCGCCGCCTTTTTTTCGACGACGATCTGCTGGCCGAGGATCGGCGACATCAGCCGCGCCAGTTCGCGCGAGTTGATGTCGCTGCTGCCGCCCGGGGGATAGCCGACGACGAAGGTGACGGGGCCGGTCGGCCAGGCGGCCTGTACGCCGAGCGATGACGGGAGGGCGGCGGCGCTCAGGCCGAGAGCGACCGCGCGTCGGCGTGTGAAGACGGTCACTGTTGGCCCTCTATTCTAACGGGCGTTTCCAGGTCAGCTGCGGACGGGCGAGAACGCTAGCACTTCGAGGTGCGGCAGTCCTTTCTGAGGATCTTTATGCACTTGGCGGCCAACACGACCCCTTACTTCGCATGCTTCGCCGAACTGCTGGCAGCGCCAGCAACCGCATGAATATTGCCTGTCTAGCAAGCCTTTCGAATTAGACGGAAAAGTCCACAATCATCGTGCTTCGATCGCTTGTGCGGCTTCATGCCCTCTGGGAGGGTTTGCTTCAACAAGGGCGGATGCACGGAATGACCAAAGCGAGCCGTTTTCTGGTCGTCTCTCGCGGATCACAGTGGGAAGTTCGACGGGAGGACAAGGTAGAGTCTCAAGCAACCTACACCAAGAAGGCGGATGCCTGGCTCGATGCAAGGCGCCGAGCTCGGAGCGTAGGAGGTGAAGCCTATATTCGCGACAGTAACGGCCTAGTTCATGTTCGGAACACGTACGGGACCCCATTGCCCGGGAAGAAGGGTTAGCGAGGCATCCGATTGCCAAAGAGATTACTGCCGCTAGCGATTGCCTACGATTTTGACGGAACTCTTGCTCCTGGGAATATGCAGGAGCATGACTTCATTCCGCAGGTACGAATGTCCACCAAGGCATTTTGGAATGAGGTAAAATCAAAGGCGAGAACTCATAGCGCCGACGAAATCCTGGTTTACATGAACCTCATGCTAAGCAAGGCGCGGGAAGCCGGCGTATCGGTGCGGCGACAAGATTTCCGCAGATTCGGGCGTGGCCTAACGCTGTTTCCGGGCGTTGAAGATTGGTTTGAGCGCATTAATGAGTACGGCCGCGTCAGTGGCGTGCGAGTCGACCACTACGTCATCTCGTCTGGAATCAGGGAGATGGTGCTGGCAACAAAGATCGCGAGGCACTTCAAAGCAATCTTTGCGTCCTCGTTTATGTATGACAACAACAACGCCGCCTACTGGCCCGCCTTGGCCCTGAACTACACGACGAAGACGCAGTATCTGTTTCGAATCAACAAAGGCAGCTTGGACGTCTTCGATCATACAAAGATCAACAACTTTGTTCCCAAGGGCGACCGGCCGATCCCATTTGAACGCATGATCTTTATTGGTGACGGCGAAACCGATATCCCGTGCTTTCGACTTGTGAATGACCAACGAGGACACGCAATAGCTGTTTATCGGCCACATAGCCCCAAGGCTAAGAAGAGGTCGCGGGAATTGATCCGGGACGGGCGGGTAAGTCTGACCGCGCCAGCTGACTACCGGGACGGACGGGAGTTGGATCAGATGGTCAAGGCGATCATCGATAAAGTTGCGACCGACCAGCACTTGCACCTGTTGGGAACAATTGCCTAAGGGGGCTGCTTATCCTGCAGGCAATCCCGGCGATCGCTAAGGCGCATCGCATGCGCAGCTATGTAAAACTTTGTGGAACGTATGTGAATCGAATCCGTTGCCCGATAGGGCAAAATCGGGCGCGGCGTACTGGGGCTTCTAATGGCAGATCATGAAGATGAGTATCTGCAAAAGTGTTTGGCCGACAACATCTGCCCAAGGTGCTTGAAGCCTCTGGTAACCAAGGTCGGAAGCGGTAACCAAAAGGATGGGGTGTTTTGCAGTCTTGATTGTTACGCAAGTTGGCACGCTGAGACGCTAAAAAGACGCCATCAAGATCGACTAAAGTTGAAGAAGGACCATACTGATGGCTGACCTTGCCATGGCAACCCTGTTTCCCGAGGCACCACGCAGCAACCTGAAGACCGGGCTGGTCCCTTTTCAGTCAATCATGGCTATGGTGCGAGAACGCGACATAGTTGCAACGCTTGATATCACAAACGATCAGGTTCAACCCGCAAGTCTCGACCTACGACTCGGCGAAGTCGCTTATCGAGTGCGCGCAAGTTTTCTCCCCGGCCGAAGCTCAACCGTGCTGGCGCGCATCAAGCAGCTTGATGCCTACAAGATCGATCTGACAGTGGCCGAAGGAGCAGTTCTCGAACGGGGCTGCGTATACGTCATACCACTTCTCGAATCGCTACATCTCAAGAATGGCATCACGGGCCTAGCAAATCCCAAAAGTTCAACTGGCCGCCTCGATGTACTTACGAGGCTGATTACGGATCAAAGCACTTCGTTTGATCGAGTCGAACCCGGGTACCAGGGGCCTCTATACATCGAAGTAGCTCCTCGTACTTTCAGCATTGTAGTTCGAGCGGGCACTCGCCTAAATCAGTTGCGATTCCGTAGAGGGTCACCAAACATCGCGAGCGGCGAGTTGGCACGACTGCACGAGCGCGGGGAATTGCTGAGTGGGAACGATGCCGGCCAGATAATGCGGGAAAAGCTGATTGGTGTTTCTATCGATCTCAAAGGCGCTGGACACGATGCCCTCGTCGGGTGGCGGGCTGTGCAACACACCGACCGCATCGACTTTGACAACGTGGGCGCTTACGACCCTCTAGATTTTTGGGAGCCAATCCGTAATCACCGGGATGGGTCAATAATACTCAACCCTGATGACTTCTATATTCTGGCCACAAAAGAATCAGTGCGCGTTCCACCTCATCTCGCTGCAGAGATGCTCGCATACGACACGAGTGTCGGAGAATTTAGGGTGCACTATGCTGGTTTCTTCGATCCCGGTTTCGGATGGGGCCCTGAAGCGGCCGAGAGTAGAGCCGTACTCGAAGTACGCTCACATGAAGTTCCATTTATGCTTGAGCATGGCCAGACGATTGGCTGGCTTCGATACGAACAAATGGCTGCCAAACCAGATCGAATCTATGGCACAGGGATTAAGTCAAATTATCAAGGCCAAGGGCTGGCTTTGGCGAAACAATTCCGTCCGGCCTAATGCAGAACGAACTTTTTTCTGATTGAACTCCGGCACAGGCCCATTTCCTTCGACAACCGCCGCAGACTTCATCTGCGGACGTCACGAAGACACAACTAGCGCACCCAATTTACGCGACCTATCATCGAAGGCCGCGCAATTTTAGCGAAATGCCACAGCTAGAGAAGAGAGCCGCGCGATGCCTTCCCAGCTTCATGCGCGTCAGCTTCGCGCTTCGCCAGAACTTCGGCCCACATTTCGTAAGTTTCGCGAACCATCTTGTCGAGCGTCTCAAAGGAAAAAAGTTCGATCCCCTCATCGAACCACGGCGTCGCAGTTCGCGGTCCATGCTCAGGGTTGTCGAATTGGATAATCGCCAAGCCAACGTCAGCGAAATCCGGATCGGCGACTCGGATTCGCTCATTCATCACCGAAAAGACGAATTGCCGGGCCGTTCGCGTCAATCTCCGGGTCCGCCGAGGATCGATAAACGGCACGAAAGGTTTTCCGTCGATCGCAACGACCGCATTCGACCAGTAGGTGACCTTGCGGCTAACGCCCATCGCGAGTGAAAAGAAGTCGTGGTGCCGACCGGTCAGCCCCTTTTCAGCTGCATATCGATAGAGAGCATGGCCAGCGGCCAAGTTCGCCTTTCTCTCGTTTTCACTGCCACACAGCTTGGAAATCGCCCGGCTGATGGTGGGCCACGACGTGCGCGGCGTCGCCGAAGCCAATGGGCCAGCTTCGACGTTGAACGTCTCCAGAATGCTCCCTCGCATCGGATTCAACGAAAGCGGCGGATATCCCAACTTGAGCTGCTCGAGAGCATTTCGCTTGTCGTTCAGCCCCATGGGCGCGATCCGAGCAAGATCCAAATCAGGCAAAGGGCGCATCTTCACTCGGCTCTCCACGCGCGGGCAAAACGCCTACGCTGACCTTGTGGTGTTTAAACCGCTCTAGGATCACGCTGTCAGGGATTCTGAGCCCGAACGCCGCAGAAACACGAGCTTGATTCACAATATACCACCACGGAGAACCTGGCGCGTGCGAGATTTCCACAAGCCTACCCGGGGTCATTTGGCCATATAGCGCCATAACGCGAGTTATCCGACTGACAATTTCGTTGTCGTCTAGCTCCGGCAGGGCGCGTGGCCGACCGGTTAAGGGATCGTGTGCAGTCGCCCTGAAATCGATTGGGCGAGCCCCACTCGCCTTGAAAGCCCGGTAAGCTGTCGGATGAACAGGACCGTATTGCCATGCTTCAAAATAGCCTGAGACAAGTGGCTGCTTTGTCTCGATCAAGTGGAGACCGTGGGCGAAGAATAGCAGCTTCTGTAAGGCGAGATTTGTGATCGCGGTGCGTGTACCCGCCACGTCTAGCATCAGGTTACAAATGCTTCTCGCGTCGGCTGGTCTTGAAGACACTAGGGCTCCCCGATTATCCAACTTGTGTCCGCAACACACTCATTGAGGCGCCCTCTATAGCGCTTGGTTCAGCTGTGGATAGCTCCCACCTGTGCATAGCTACAGCACTGGGTTCCCTTGCGCCGAAGGCGTCACCTAACCCGCCGCATACAGATGACGCCGCAGGAACGCGGGTTCGGGATCGAAGCCCAGTCCCGGACCGGTCGGCACGTCGAGCGACTTCTGCCAGCGCGTGAGGCCGATGCCGTAGAGGTCCAGCGAGTCGTCGGCCTCGACGGTGGCGAAATAGGCCTCCTCCTGGGTGACGGAAAGCATGTGCAGCGAGGCGAGTGCTGCCGGGCCGACGAACGGCGTGTGCGGCGCCGGCGTCTTGTTCGCCGCCTCGATCATGGCGAGCGCGCGCCTGGCCTCGGAGAGGCCGCCCAGCATGCAGACGTCGGGCTGCAGCACGCCGATCGCCGGGCTTTTGCTGTAGACCGCCATCTGCTCGGCCGAGCCGAAATCGGCGCCCATGCCGATCACGATCCCCGGCAGGGCGGGACAGTCGAGCAGATCCTCGGGCGGCCAGCAGGGATCCTCGAACCACAGCAGGCCCAGCGCCGCCCAGCGCGTCGCGTCGCGCCGGATGTCGGCCAGGGCGTGGGCGTTGTTGCTGTCGGCGACGTAGGGCGTTGCCGGCGGGATCGCGCGACGCGCCTCCTCGATCACGTCCAGGCTCGCCTCGTGCACCTTCACCGACGCAACGCCTGACGCCAGCGCCTGCTCGACGCGCTGCCGCGCGCGGCCGGGGTGATCGTACTTGTCGAGGCTTGCCATCACGGGCACGCGGCTGCGCCGCGCCCCACCCAGCATCGCGGAGACCGACTGGCCCGACGCCTTGCCGGCGATGTCCCACAGCGCGATGTCGACGGCCGCCAGCGCGTTCATCACCGTGCCGGCGCGGCCGAAGCTCGCGAAGCGCTTGCGCGCCGCGAGGTTCAGCGCCTCCTTCTGGTCGACCGACTTGCCGAGATAGTGCGGCGCGATGGCATCGCGAATGGTGGCGAACAGCGCGGCCTGCATCGGCGGGCGGAGCGACAGGCATTCGCCGTAGCCCACCAGCCCGTCGCGCGTCGTCACGCGACAGAGGGTGAGGCACATGTCGGCGTTCACCAGCGGCTGCGGCACGCCTGATGGACGCTTGGGCGCCGGGATCCGGAGCGCGATGGGCTCGATGCGGTCGATGATCATGCGGGGCTCCGTCGCGTGGCGGTCGACAAGTCGACAGCTTGCGACGCTATCAGCCTCGCTTACGGCATCGCAACAGAACTGATCCCCGGTGCCCGGCTACTTCGCCAACTTCTGAATGATCTTCACTTCCCGATAGAGTCCGAGCCGGGTTGCGCAGTTGTGCCAGTGTCGGGTGCCGTCCTTCTCGAAGATGATCTTCTTCGCGAGACCGGCTGCCCTTTCCGTGTCCAGTGCGAGCTCTATCGCTTCTTTTCCCGTGATCGCCCGACCCTCGATCTCAAGGACGAAGTGCTGCACTGTCCTGCGCTGAAACTGAAGCTGTCCGATCGAGGGCACATTGTTGACATCGAAGACAATGATGCCGTCGGCTTCGGAGTGGCCTTCGCTCTCGCACTTGATCAATCGGCCAACCACATCGTTCTTCAGGGCTTCGATCCTGAGCAGCATCCCATCCACTTCGACAGCATGTGCCCCTGCGATGGGCGCCAGACCTGTCAATCGACCCCAGCCCGACAAGGCCAGGAACACCAGGATGAGGGCACCTGAGGTCCAGACGAACTTCTTGGCTGTGTTTTGAGCCACGGCGACCGACCTCTTTGTTGGCGAACGCAAACAAACGTCGGAGGCCTGGCTTTGGTTGCCGAGGGAATTCCGCCCTGCACCTTCGAGAGCCGAGCGAGCCCGTCAGTGCACGATTTGATCACACCGTCGCGATCGAGAGTTCAGCCCGCCGCGGGCGTGGCCTGCGTGCGCGACCAGGTGCCGGAAGGTCCGCCGAACAGGATTTGGACGAGGCCGGCCACGATGCCCAGCGCCACGCCGAACCGCCACGCCAGGTCGTAGTTGCCGAACATGTCGAACATCATGCCACCGCCCCAGGCGCCCACGACCGAGCCCATCTGGTGGATGACGAACGAGACGCCCAGCAGCGTCGCCATGTTGCGCGTCCCGAAGAGATCGGCGACGTAGCCCGACACCAGCGGAATGACGCCCAGCCACATCATGCCCATTGCCGCGGCGAAGAGGATCGTCGTCACGGGCGTCGGCGGCAGCAGGAAATAGACCATCAGCACGCCGGAGCGGGCGAGATAGGTGAGGCCAAGCAGGACGTTCTTGAGGTAGTGCTGACCGAGCCAGCCGGCGAGCAGGCAGCCCGCGATGTTGATACCGCCGATGATGCTGAGGGCCGTGGCGCCCAGCATCGGGTCCTGGCCGCACAGCGCGAGATAATTCGGCAGGTGCGTGTTGACGAAGACGAGCTGCAGCCCGCAGACGAAATGCGTGCCGCAGAGCACGACGAAGCGGCGGTTGCGGAGCGCCTCGCCGACCGCGGCGGCCGCCGATGCCCGCTGCAGCGACGGCTGCGGCAGGCGATCGACCCGGCCGGCAACCATGGCCGCCGGCACGATCGCGGCCGCCAGGATCACGAACAGCGCCGCGCCCCAGCGCCAGTCCCAGACGCCCAGCAGCGCCTGCAGGGCGGGCGCGATCACGAAGGTGCCGACCGAGGAGAAGGCGCCGACGATGCCCAAAATCACGCTGCGCCGCTCGGGCGACACGGCCCGCGCCGCCGCCGTCATCGCCAGCGACGAGCCGGTGCAGGCGATGCCGATGCCGATCAAGGCCTGCGCCAGCAGGAACGTCGAGGTGCCGGTGGCGGCCGTCATGACCGCCATCGCGGCGACATAGGCGAACGCACCCAGCACCATCACCGGGCGCAGGCCCCAGCGGTCGGCCATCGCTCCCAGCGGCGCCTGAGCCAGGCCCCAGACGATGTTCTGGACCGCGATAGCGAAGGTGAAATCCGAGGCCGACATGGAAAGCGCCTGCGTCATCGGCGGCAGGAAAAGCCCCAGGCACTGACGCATGCCCATGGCGAGGCTCATCATCACCGAGGCGGCAATCAGGATGTGCAGGGCGTTGGTGCGGGCGGCGGCGGTCATGGCTGGCCAGCCTGCCCGGATCGAGGCCCGGGTCAAGAGTCGCCAATCGCAGCTATCGCCAGGCAAACCCGGGAACCCTGCAAGACGATCTTCCGTTGAAACTTTGGCGGGTTCTTTCAATGGCTGGCAAGCTCAAGACCTTCACGACGACGTCGGGCTTCTTCGATCTCGCCGTTGCAGCTCCGTCCATGAAAGCCGCGCTGGACCTGTGGGGCGCGGCGTTCAATCTTTTCACGCACGGCTTTGCGCGGCGCACCGACGAGGCGTCGATTGTTGCCGCGACGCTGGCCAGGCCCGGCGTCGTCCTGCGGCGGCCGGTCGGCACCGACCGCGCCTACTCCGAACATGCGGAAGCCTCCCTCGCCCTCCCCTATCGAAAGGCCAAGGCAGCGCCGTCGAGGCAACGAACCGAGCCTGCGAACAAACCCGCGAAGGCGGCAAGCAAACCGGCGAAGCCAGCAGACAAAAAGGCCGAGCGCGCGGCGGCGCTCACCTTCGCGCGGGAGCAGAAGCGGCGAGACCGGCGCTCCCGGCAGGAAGAGGCGGCGCTTCACAAAGAGGCAGAGCGCCGAGACCGTGCCATCGCCGCAGCCCAGGCCGCGCTGGAGAAAGCCCAGGCGGCCCATACGCGAACGTCGCGGGAAATCGGCAGGGCGCAAGCCCAGCTCGACAGCAACGCGGCCGGGGAAGACGCGCGCTGGAAGAAGGAAAAGGACAGGCTGGACGACGCGCTGCGGCACGCGCGCGTTCCCCGCCCCTTGAAAGCAATCTGACGGTCCGTCAGGCGAGTCCGGGGCCTTTCGGCGGGTCGGCCGAGGTCGACCGCGATTTCGTGATCGTCCTCGACGCAGGCGATCGGACCGCTACGCGACCGGCGTCCGGGGCGCCGGACGCGCCGCGCGGATCAGCACCTGGGGGCGGTGCGGTTCCGGTACCCGTCGTAATACTGGGTTCCGCAGGCCACCTGCTGTTGCACGACGTCGTCGCGATACCCGTTCTGGCCGCGGTTCGTCACGGTCACCGTGGTGTAGCGACGGCCATCGGCCTGGTTGTATCCGCCGTAGTAGCCCGGCTGGTAGGCGTTGTAGTAGGTCGGCGCGGGCTGCGCATAGCCATAGCGTGGCTGAGGCGCGGGCGCGTAGTAGCCGGTGTTGTAGGCATTGCCGTAGCCCGTGGCTGCCGGCTGATAATAGCCGCGCGGTGCGGCGTTGCCGTCGTCCTGGCAGGCCGCGCCGGTGATGCCGATGGCCGCGACGAGCACCAATTTCGGAAAGAGCTTCAACATCTCGATTCCTCCAAGAAGTTCGAACGCCCCAAAGCTCGCCGGGATGATTCTGTCCTTCTAGGAGGCACAACGGTCCAGGGACCGGCCAGGTTCCTGCCTCAAAACGCCTTGTTCGTCGTCGGCCGGTACTTGTTCTGCAGCTTGAAGCCCGACCGCTCGGCGCGCCGCGGCTCGCGGACCCAGACCTCGCGGTTGGGGTGCAGGCCGCCGCCGCGCGTGGCGGGCACCGACGTCGTGCGGGCGCGGTGCAGCAGGCGCGTGTCGGCGGCGCCGCAGTTGGGGTGGAGACCGCCGTTGGCGGCCACCACCTTGTCCCAGGCGGCCTTGCGCCTGGCCAGGGTCGCGGCATCGTCGAGCGCGGGGCAGTTGAGCTCGCTCCTGTCGAGGTCGACCACGATCTCGTCGCCGTCCTCGATGAAGGCGATCGGACCGCCCAGGGCCGCCTCGGGGCCGACGTGGCCGATGACGAGGCCGACCGAGCCGCCGGAGAAGCGGGCATCGGTCATCAGGCCGATCACGATGTTGCGCTCGCGGCAGAGGGTGGTGATGCGCGAGGTCGGATCGAGCATCTCGGGCATGCCGGGCGCACCGCTCGGGCCCTCGTAGCGCACGATCACCATGTCGTGGTTCTGGAAAGAGTCCGGCGCCTTGTCGAGCGCTTCCAGCAGGCCGCGCTCGCCCTCGAAGACGCGCGCCTTGCCGCGGAACATGTTGCCCTCCAGCCCGCCCTCGACGCCGGCGAGCTTCAGGATGGCGGAGAAATCCGGCGAGAGGTTGCCGCCCAGCACGCGCAAGCCGCCGGTCGGCTTATAGGGTTTTTCGACCGAGTAGACGATTTTGCCGTCGGCGCGCTTGGCTTCCAGGCGCTTGATCTGGGCGGCCAGCGTCTCGCCGGTGCAGGTCATGACGTCGCCGTTCAGCAGGCCCGCATCGAGCAGCTCGCGGGCGATCACCTGCACGCCGCCGACATTGTCGATGTCGACCATCGAATATTTGCCGTAGGGGCGGGCGTCGGTGAGCACGGGCACGACATGCTGCGAGAGGTGGTTGAACTCCTCGGGCGTGATGATGTCCTTCCAGAAATCGGCATAGCCCGCGGCGCGGGCGATCTCCGGCGCATGCAGCGTGACGTTGGTCGAGCCGCCGATCGCCATGGCGACGATCACGGCGTTGCGGATCGAATCGCGCACCACGATGT
>LNFM01003945.1_pt1 | contig 28152 bp, 32 predicted proteins | sample 596031 | NCBI WGS metagenome assembly LNFM01 (sample SAMN04254537, study PRJNA301005) | activated carbon metagenome | isolation source: dual media filters at the Ann Arbor, Michigan drinking water treatment plant | place: USA: Ann Arbor
TCCAGCCGGCCCGCGGGTCGCAGGCTCAGCCGGCTCTTGGCCGCATCCTGATCGTTCTGGTCGCTCATCCGCCGTTCCGAACCAACTTTCCTGGGGCCGGCGAACCGGCCCTGAACCTCAATGAAGGCCTGGATTCGCGCCCTGCGGCGTTCCCACCGCGGGCGATCCCGACCCAGCCCCCTGGGGGGCCGTAACTCCCGCGAAGCCGGCCAACCGGGCCGCCTCCACCTGCAACGCGCCCGCCAGCTTCCCCGGCAGCACCGCGACGTGGACCGCGCGGTCCCGCCCGAACACGGCCCCCAGCTCCTCGCCCGAGAGCGGCGTATAGACCGGCAGCTCCCGATTGCCCAACAGGCGCTCGCGCTCCGCAGGGCTGCCATCGGAGGCCTGCATGAGCAGCGCCACCGGCCGGTTCCGCAGCCAGTCCAGCACCGCCTCCCGGCCCGCCACCGCCTCCCCGCCGCGACGCGCGAAGCCGAGGAAGTCGCGGATGCGGGAACGGAGCATCCCGTGGATCATCCCTTGAAGATCATCCGGGAGCTGAACCGCGCCGCGCGCCGCCTTCGCGAAGGCCCCGGTCTTCAGGGCCTTCCTCAACGCCTCGTCCTGCGCCTTCAACCATAGGCCCCTGCCGGGCAGACGTCCAGCCGGATCGGGCACCAGCTCGCGCGAGGGGCCCAGCGCGAAGCGCAGCATCGCCTCCTTGGGCAGGGTCTCGCGGGTGACGATGCAGCGCCTCAGCGGGCCGCGTTCGGCGTCCGGGTCATTGGTCCTGGGGTTGCTCAACCGGCACCTCCTCGCCCTCGAACCAATGCTGGCGCGCGGCCATGATGATGGCGTTCGCCGTCTCCTCGTCCATCTGCGCCTCGCCGATGATCTCCACCAGCTCGTCCGACGCCAGGTCCGCCAGGTCGTCCATCGTCTTGACGCCCGCCTCGCCCAGCTGCACCAGCATGGCGGCGGTGAAGGAGCCGAGGTCCACCAGCGCGTCGGACACGCCCATCTCGATGCGCTTCTCGTCCGCCTGGGCCTCCTTCAGCTCCAGGAAGGCGCTCGCGCGGCGCTTCAGCTCGGCGGCGATGTTCTCGTCGAAGCCCTCGATGGAGGCCAGCTCGTCGTCGTCCACCTCCACCACTTCCTCGATGGAGCCGTAGCCCTCGGTCACCAGCAGGCCCGCGATCACGTCGTCCACGTCCAGCCCCTCGACGAACAGGCCGGAGCGCTTGCGGAAATCCTCCTGCCGGCGCTCCGATTCGCCCGCTTCCGTCAGGATGTCGATGTCGTAGCGCGTGAGCTGCGAGGCGAGCCGCACGTTCTGCCCGCGCCGGCCGATGGCGAGGCTCAGCTGCTCGTCGGGCACCACCACCTCGACGCGCTTGCCCTCGTCGTCGATCACCACCTTGGACACCTCGGCCGGCGCCATGGCGTTGACGATGAAGGTGGCGATGTCGGACGCCCAGGGGATGATGTCGATCTTCTCGCCCTGCAACTCCGCCACCACGGCCTGCACGCGCGAGCCGCGCATGCCGACGCAGGCGCCCACGGGATCAATGGAGCTGTCGCGCGAGATCACGGCCATCTTGGCGCGCGAGCCGGGGTCGCGCGCCACCGCCTTGATCTCGATGATGCCCTCGTAGATCTCCGGCACCTCCTGCGCGAACAGCTTGGCCAGGAAGCCGGGATGCGTGCGGGAGAGGAAGATCTGCGGCCCGCGCACCTCCTCGCGCACGTCGTAGATGTAGGCGCGCACGCGGTCGCCGTTCTTGAACGCCTCGCGCGGGATGGTCTCGTCGCGGCGCAGCAGCGCCTCGGCGCGGCCGCCCAGCTCCACCATCAGGTTGCCGTATTCGGTGCGCTTGACGGTGCCGTTGATGATCTCGCCGACGCGGTCCTTGAACTCGTCGTACTGCTTCTTGCGCTCCACCTCGCGCACGCGCTGCACGATCACCTGCTTGGCGGTCTGCGCGCCGATGCGGCCGAAGTCGATCGGCGGCAGCGGGTCCACGATGTACTCGCCCACCTGGATGCCGGGCTTCACCTTCTGCGCGATGCGCACCGGCATCTGCGCCTCCTCGTCCTCCACCGCGTCGTCGGGCACGACGAGCGTCCAGCGGGACAGGGCGACGGCGCCGTTGCGGCGGTCGATGGTGGCGCGGATGTCCTTGTTGATGCCGTAGGTCTGGCGGCCGGCCTTGCCCATGGCAAGCTCCATCGCCTCCAGCACCTCCTCCTTCTCGATCATCTTCTCGCGCGCCACGGCCTCGGCGACCTGGAGGAACTCCGGGCGGGGCGGGGAAATCTCGAGGGCCATGTCAGTTCTTCCCTTGGGCAGGCTGTTCGGTGAAGGCGATCAGCGCGTCGGTGAGGACGAGGCGCGCGCGGCGGATCTGCTCGCGCGGGAGCGCCACCTCGCCGCCCTCGTCCAGCCGCAGGCGCGCGTGGGTGAGGTCGGCGCCGAGCACGGTGCCGCGGAAGCGCTTGCGCCCGTCGAGCGGGATCATGAGCTCCACCGTCGCCAGGTGGCCGGCGAAGCGCTCGAAATCCTTGGTGCGGGTCAGCGGGCGGTCGATGCCGGGGCTGCTCACCTCCAGCATCCATTCCGCCTTGATGGGGTCCGCCACGTCGAGCACGGCGCCGACCGCGTGGCTGATCTCCTCGCAATCCTCCACCCGGAAGGGGGCGCCGTCGGCGCGGTCGGCCATGATCTGGACGACCGGCTTCTCCTTGCCGCTCACCTGCACGCGCACGAGCTCGTAGCCCATGTGCTCGATGGTGGGCGCGACCAGGTCGGCGATGCGGGCGTCGAGGCCTTCGAGGCGCGGGCGTTCAGGGGACAATGCCAAAAAGGCGGCCCCGGAAGGCCACCCCCTCAAGTGATCGGGTTGTGTGCGAGGCCTTGTTATGGCGCGTCAGGCAAGGGCGCGCAAGATGTCGTTGAATCCAGGGTGATTTGGATATACATGATGGATATGGGAAATGTCGTGAAGACCCGCCTGTTCCTGTCCAACCGCACCCAGGCCGTGCGGCTCCCCAAGGACGTCGCCTTCCCGCCCGGGGTGGAGGAGGTCGAGATCATCCGCGAGGGCAACCGCTTGGTCATCGTGCCGGCGGGGCGCCGCTGGGAGGATTTCTTCGCCGAGCCAGGCGTGGACTTTCCCGACCGTGAGCAGCCGGGGTGGCAGGAGCGCGAATCTTTCTGATGCTGCGCTACATGCTGGACACCTCCGTCTGCATCCGCCTCCTTCGTCGTGCCGCTCCCTCGCTGGAGGCGCGTTTCGCGGTCGCGGCGGACACCCTTGCCTTGTCCACGATCGCCCAGGTCGAACTCCTGCGCGGCATCCCGCGTTCCCGCGAACCCGATCGCAGCGCGGCCAAGGTGAAGCGCTTGCTGGACCGGCTGGAGGTCCTTTCCTTCGACGGTGCCGCGGCGGAGCATGCCGCCGACATCTCGGCGGTGCAGGCCGCGCGGGGCAGCATGATCGGGCCCTTCGACACCCTCATCGCCGGCCACGCCCGGTCCCGCGGCCTCGTCGTCGTCACCGGCAACCTGCGGGAGTTCTCCCGCGTCGAGGGCCTGCGCTGCGAGGATTGGGAGGCGGCCGCCTAGGTTTCCCCTTCCCCTTTGCCCCCATCCGCGTCATATACCCGCCGCCGGCCCGGCGATCCGGGGCGGCGCAACCGCGCCATGCGGCGGGTTGTCAGAGCCTCCAGCGATTCCTCCCCCAACGGGTCTGGCGGCGTTTCCGGCCACATGGCACCCGCCGCGGCGCGCAATCGCCCGGCCCCCCATGCGCCCCGAGACGCCGAGAGCCTCCCGCGCAAGGGACCCGGTGTCGCGTACGGACTGCCACCCTGCCGCGTCGCGCATGAAGGACGACGCATGTTCGACAACTACTTCCGCAAGGACATCCCCTGGGGCGGCCAGATCCTGACGCTGGAGACGGGCAAGGTCGCCCGCCAGGCCGACGGCGCCGTGATGGCCCGCCTGGGCGACACCATCGTGCTGTGCACCGTGGTCGGCGCCCGCGGCGTGAAGCCCGGCCAGGACTTCTTCCCGCTGACCGTGAACTACCAGGAGAAGGCCTTCGCGGCCGGCAAGATCCCCGGCGGCTTCTTCAAGCGCGAGGGCCGGCCGTCGGAGAACGAGACGCTCGTCTCGCGCCTCATCGACCGCCCGATCCGCCCGCTCTTCCCCGAGGGCTTCCGCAACGAGGTCCAGGTCATCGCCACCGTGCTGTCGCATGATGGCGAGAACAACCCGGACATGGTGGCGATGGTCGGCTGCTCGGCCGCGCTGACGCTGTCGGGCATCCCCTTCTTCGGCCCGATCGCCGGCGCGCGCGTGGGCTACGTGGACGGCGCCTACGTGCTGAACCCGACGCTGGCGCAGGTGAAGCTCTCGCAGCTCGACCTCGTCGTCGCCGGCACGGCCGAGGGCGTGCTGATGGTCGAGTCCGAGGCGCATGAGCTCTCCGAGGAGATCATGCTCGGCGCCGTGGAGTTCGGCCACAAGGAGTTCCAGCCGGTGATCGAGGGCATCATCGCCCTGGCCGAGGTCGCCGCCAAGGAGCCGTGGAACCTGGCCGAGGCCGACCCCGCGCTCGCCGCGCTCAAGGCCCGCATCGCCGAGATCGGCGCGGGCCCGATGGGCGAGGCGTACAAGGAGACGCAGAAGCTGGTCCGCCAGGGCAAGGTGGGCGAGGCCAAGAAGGCCGTGCTCGCCCAGCTGGAGGCCGAGGGACTGGACGTGTCCGCCGCCAAGGGCATGCTCAAGCAGCTCGAGGCCGACGTGGTGCGCGGCGCCATCCTCGACACCGGCATCCGCATCGACGGGCGCAACACCAGCACCGTGCGCCCGATCATGAGCGAGGTCGGCATCCTGCCCCGCGCCCACGGCTCGGCCCTGTTCACCCGCGGCGAGACGCAGGCGCTGTGCGTGGCGACGCTGGGCACCGGCCAGGACGAGCAGATCATCGACCAGCTGGTGGGCGAGTACCGCGAGCGGTTCATGCTGCACTACAACTTCCCCCCCTACTCGGTGAACGAGACGGGCCGCATGGGCAGCCCGGGCCGGCGCGAGATCGGCCACGGGAAGCTCGCGTGGCGCGCCATCCGGCCCGTGCTGCCGGAGAAGGACAAGTTCCCCTACACGCTGCGCGTCGTCTCCGAGATCACGGAGTCCAACGGCTCCTCCTCCATGGCCACCGTCTGCGGCACCTCGCTCTCCCTGATGGATGCGGGCTGCCCGCTGGTCCGTCCCGTGGCGGGCATCGCCATGGGGCTGATCAAGGAGGATCGCGGCTTCGCGGTGCTGTCCGACATCCTGGGCGACGAGGACCACCTCGGCGACATGGACTTCAAGGTGGCCGGGACCGAGCAGGGCATCACCGCCCTGCAGATGGACATCAAGATCACCTCCATCACCTTCGACATCATGCGGACCGCGCTTGGCCAGGCGAAGGACGGGCGCATCCACATCCTGGGCGAGATGTCCAAGGCCCTGTCGGGCGCGCGCGGCGAGATGGCGGCGACGGCCCCGAAGATCACCGTGATCACCGTGCCCAAGGACAAGATCCGCGAAGTGATCGGCACCGGCGGCAAGGTGATCCGTGAGATCGTCGAGCAGACCGGCACCAAGATCGACATCGAGGATGACGGCACCATCAAGATCGCGGCGACGTCGCAGGAGGCCACCCAGGCCGCCATCGACAAGATCCGCGGCATCGTGGCGGAGCCGGAGATCGGCGTGATCTACACCGGCAAGGTGGTGAAGACCGCCGAGTTCGGCGCCTTCGTCAACTTCCTGGGCGCCAAGGACGGCCTGGTCCACATCTCCGAGCTGTCCAACGAGCGGGTGAACAAGACCACCGACCTCGTCAAGGAAGGCGACGCGGTGAAGGTCAAGGTCATCGGCTTCGACGACCGCGGCAAGGTGAAGCTGTCCATGCGCGTGGTGGACCAGGCCACGGGCGCGGACATCACCGAGCAGGTGGGCGAGCGCCGCCCGCGCGAGCAGGGCGAGGGCGAGGACCGCCCGCGCCGCGAGTTCCGTGAAGACCGCGGCCCGCGCCGCCCGCGCCGGGACGACTGATCCCAGGCGCGCAATGAGGGCCGATCCCGACTCGCGGGGTCGGCCCTTTTCATGCTACCGACACATCCAGAAACATTTCCGAGCAAGGTTGCCGCCGTGAAGGCCATCAATCCGATCCGCATGGGCGGGGTGGACGTGCTTCCCCTGGTCGAGGGGGGCAAGGGCGTCGCCGTCTCCAACGGCCTCACCGCCGGGGCCTGGGCCGCGGCCGGGGGCGTGGGCACCTTCTCCGCCGTCAACGCCGACAGCTACGACGCCGAGGGGCGGACCATCCGGCAGGTCTATCACGGCACCACCCGGCGCGAGCGGCATGAGGAGCTGGTGGCCTACGGCATCGCCGGCGGCATCGCCCAGGCGCGCGAGGCGCGCGAGGTGGGCGGGCCCAACGCGCGCATCCACGCCAACATCCTGTGGGAGATGGGCGGGGCCGAGCGCGTGGCGCGCGGCATTCTGGAAGGCGCCAAGGGGCTGGTGAACGGCATCACCTGCGGCGCCGGCATGCCCTACAAGCTGGCCGAGATCGCGCGCGACTTCGGCGTGCACTACTACCCCATCGTCTCCTCCGCCCGCGCCTTCGCCGCGCTGTGGAAGCGCTCCTACGGCAAGGTGAGCGAGTGGCTGGGCGGCGTGGTCTACGAGGACCCCTGGCTGGCCGGCGGCCACAACGGCCTGTCCAATTCCGAGGACCCGAAGCGCCCCGAGGCGCCCTACGAGCGCGTCCGCAAGCTGCGCGAGCAGATGCGCGCCTTCGGCCTGGACGAGACGCCGATCATCATGGCGGGCGGCGTCTGGTGGCTGGAGGAATGGGAGGACTGGATCGGCAACCCCGAGCTGGGCCCCATCGCCTTCCAGTTCGGCACCCGCCCGCTGCTGACGAAGGAATCGCCGATCAGCGAGGCATGGAAGCGCCGCCTGTGCGAGCTGAAGCCCGGCGACGTGCTGCTCCAGCCCTTCTCGCCCACCGGCTTCTACTCCAGCGCCGTGAAGAACGAGTTCCTGGCCGAGCTGGAGGCGCGCTCCGAACGCCAGGTCGCCTACAGCAGCGAGGCGGTGGGAGAGCACACGGCCCCCTTCGGCATCGGCCCGCGCAAGCGCCTGGTCTGGCTGGCGCCCGCGGACCGCGAGCGCGCCCAGGCCTGGACGGATGCGGGCTTCACCGAGGCGATGCGCACCCCCGACAACACGCTGATCTTCGTCACGCCCGAGAAGTCGCGCGAGATCGTGGCCGACCAGGTGGCCTGCATGGGCTGCCTGAGCCAGTGCCGCTTCTCCAACTGGGCGCAGCACTCGCCCACGTTGGACAACGGCAAGAAGGCCGACCCGCGCTCCTTCTGCATCCAGAAGACGCTGCAGGACATCGCCCATGACGGCAGCCTGGAGGACAACCTGATGTTCGCCGGCCACAACGCCTACCGCTTCGGCGCCGACCCCTTCTACTCCAACGGCTTCGTGCCGACGGTGAAGCAGCTGGTCGAGCGGATCATGACCGGGCGGTGAACCTGCTTGCATCGGCGGGCGCGCCGGTGCTTCGCTGCATCCTTCCGGATCCGGAAGGACCCTGCCATGCGTGCCGTGCTGCTCGCCCTCGCGCTCCTGCTGCCGGCCGCCATGTCCGTCGCCCAGCCGGCCGATCCCATGATGGAGGAGCAGCGCTGCATCTGGCGGTGCCAGGCGCGTGCGGGCGGCACCGGGCCGGTCTATGACGCCTGCGTGCGCCGGTCCTGCACCAGTGCCGCGACAGGGTCGCGCCGCGAAGCCCCGCCCGCCGGGGGCCGCCGCAAGGAGCGTCCGCACCCTCCCCGCCATGGCGCCCTGGGAGGGCACGATGCCGCCACACGCCATCTCCTGGCTACGGTCGCTGCCCAATTGATCCCGCGCAAGGCGGCCAGTCGCCGGGCATATTAGCATCCCTGCATGTTCAACCCGCAGGAGGATGCGACGATGACCAACAATGTGGGCCGGCTGGATCGGGGCTTGCGCGTGGCGGCCGGCCTGGTGCTGGTGGGCCTCGCGGCCACCGGCACCGTCGGCTGGTGGGGCTGGATCGGGCTGGTGCCGCTCGCCACCGGGCTGATGGGCAGCTGCCCCGCCTATTCCCTGCTGGGCGTGCGGACCTGCCGCACGCCCTGAGGGCGCCTCACGCCGGCTCGGTGCGCCGCCCCTTCAGGGGGTTGCGGACCTTGGGCAGCTTCCAGCGCGGCGCCGGCTTGGGCCTGGGCGGCGGGCGGGTCAGCCGCGCGCCGCCATCGGCCTTCTGCAGCTTCAGGGTGCGCGTGTGGAAGGCCTCCAGCCCCGGCCGGTGGCCGATGCTTACCAGCGCGGCCTGCGGCAGCTCGTCCAGCACCATCTGCATCATGGCGTCCTGGTTGCGCTCGTCCAGCGCCGCCGTCGCCTCGTCCATGAAGATCCAGGCCGGGCGGTGCAGCAGCAGGCGGGCGAAGGCCAGGCGCTGCTGCTCGCCCAGGCTCAGCACGCGGTCCCAGCGCTCCTCCTCGCCCAGCCGGCCGGGCAGCAGCACCAGCCCCACCCGCTCCAGCGCCGCGCGGCATGCCTCGTCGTCATAGGCGTCGGGGCCGGCGGGGTAGCACAGCGTCTCCTTCAGCGTGCCCAGCGGCAGATAGGGGCGCTGGGGCATGAACATCATCGTCTCGCGCGGGGGCGTGATGATCTCGCCCGCGCCCCAGGGCCAGAGGCCACCGATGGCGCGGAACAGGGTGGATTTGCCGGTGCCGCTCTCGCCCTGGATCAGCACGCGCTCGCCCGCGTGGATCTCCGCGGTCGCGTCCTGGATGACCGTGGTGCCGTTGGCGAAGGCGACCTCGATGCCCTTGAACACCAGCTTGTCCTTGTCGCCCTCCGTCACCGTGATGGTGGGCTGGCCGGGGTCGGCCACCAAGGCGTCCAGCTCCTCCACCACCGCGCGGAAGTTGACCAAGCGCGTGACGGAGGAGCGCCATTCGGCGATGCGCGGGAAGCTGTCCACGAACCAGGAGAGCGAGCCCTGCACCTGCCCGAAGGCGCCGCCGATCTGCATCAGCCCCCCCAGCGTGATCGCGCCCGAGAAATAGGCGGGCGAGGCGACGATGGTGGGGAAGATCATCGCCAGCGTGCCGTAGGCGGAGGTGAGATACATGAGGTTGCGCTGGGAGCGCATGAGGTCGCGCACGCGCCCGCGCACGTTGCCGAAGGCGCGCGCCAGGCCACGGCGCTCGTCCGCCTCGCCGCGGATCAGCGCGATGCCCTCGCCCGATTCGCGGGCGCGGGTGAGGCCGAAGCGGAAATCGGCCTCCGCCCCCACGCGGGCGATGTTGTGCTGCACCATCGGCCGGCCGACCAGGATGGTCAGCGTGGTGCCCACCAGCGCGTAGGCCAGCGCGGCGAAGACCATGTAGCCGGGGATGGAGGCGTCTATGCCCACGAAGCCCAGGTGCAGCGGCCCCGAGACGCTCCACAATATTCCCACGAAGGCGGTGAGCATCATGGAGCAGGTCAGCAGCCCGCCCACGAAGTCCACCGCCAGGTCCACCGAGATGCGGATGTCCTCCGCGATGCGCTGGTCGGGGTTGTCGGCCCCCTCGCCCGCCATCTCCAGCTGGTACTGCCGGCCCTCGGCGAGCCAGGAGGCCAGCACGCGCTTGGTCAGCCACTCGCGCCAGGCGAGCTGGATGAGCTGCTTGGTGTAGAGCTGGTACACCGCCACGATCATGGCGCCGACGGCCAGGCCGAGGAACACCACCATCTGCCAGCGGAAGGCGGCGAAATCCCGGTTCTCCAGCGCGTTGAAGAAGTCCCGGTTCCACAGGTTCAGGCGGATCTGCACCGCAACCTGGCCCACGGTCAGCAGCACCAGGGCCAGGATCAGCCAGCGCGCGTTGCCGCGGTCTGGCGCCGTCAGCCATTCGCGCGTGATGCCCAGGAAGGCGCGCATCGGGCTTCGCACCCGCTCGGGCGTGGGAAGGGCGGTGTCCTGCGCCCCGCTCATGGCTGCGGCACCGGGTCGAGCCGGTCCGGATTGGGGCCGATGCGCGCGGCGTCCAGCGCCACGCGCTCATCGCGCCGCGTGCCCAGGCCAGCGGCGGCGACCTCGGCGCCCGGGCGCAGCCAGTCCAGCTTCGCCTGCGCGCCGACGGGCAGGCGGATCACCGCGCCCTCCTCCGTGATGACGCCCATCGCCTCGCCCTGGGGCGACAGCAGGGGGGCGCGGACCTTGCCGCGGACCGCCAGCTCCTCCGCGCCGGTGCGGCCGCTGGCGAACCAGGAGGGGTTGGCCACGAAGTTCGCCGGCTCGCTGTCCGAGCGCGCCCAGGCGAGCATGATGACGACCGGCGCGGTGCGGGCGCGCACGCCGTAGGCGGTCAGCGTCTCGTCCTGCTTCACGGCGGCCATCAGCGCCTCCGCCTCGCCCGCGGGGAAGATGATCTGCGTGCCCTCGCGCAGCAGGGCGCGGGTGACGTCGCCCGCCGGGTCCAGCAGCCAGCGCTCCAGCCGGCCGGTGTAGGAGGGGAGCTGCGTGGGGTCGAACCAGAGGCCGCGCGGGGCGCGCGCCAGGGCGGGTGCGGCGGCCAGCGCCGCGAGGCCGGCGAGCAGGAGGCGTCGGTGCATGGTCACCCGGCGAAGCCGCGGCCGGTGACCAGCGACACGGCGAAGAGCACGAGGAAGACGAAGAACATCACGCGCGCGACGCCGCCGGCCGTGGAGGCGATGCCGCCGAAGCCGAGGACACCGGCCACCAGCGCCACCACCAGGAAGACGAGGGACCAGTAGAGCATGGCCATCTCCTGAGTGTTGCGTGGGAAGCGAACGTCCCGCGATGGCACGCGGTTTGCCGCGGTTCCCGTGGCGATGCCGCAACGTGGCGCGGCGGCCACGGCGGTTGGCTCAGACGTGGCTCCAGCCCAGCCGCGCGGGCGTGACATCCCGCCCCTGCCCGTCCAGCAGCGCCACGCCCGGCGCGCCCGCCCCGAAGCGCCCGATGCGCGTCAGCCCCAGCGCCTGGCAGCGCGTTGCGTCCTCGGGCGCCGCGGCCAGCAGCAGCTCGTAGTCGTCGCCCCCGGTCGCCAGCGCGGCGATGGGGGCGGAGGCGTCGCTGGCCGGGATGCGCGCGGCCTCCACCACCGCGGCGCAGCCCCCGGCGCGGCACAGGTGCGAAAGGTCCTGCAGCAGCCCGTCGCTGACGTCCAGCATGGCCCGCGCCACGCCGCGCAGCGCCAGCCCCAGCTCCAGCCGCGGCTCGGGCAGGCGGTAGCGGCGGGCCAGCCGGCCATCGGGGTCCGGCCATTCGCCGCGGGCGGCGCGCAGCCCCAGCCAGCCATCGCCGATGGTGCCCGACACCCAGATGTCGTCGCCCGGCCGCGCGCCGGCGCGGCGGATGGCGCCCCCCGTGGGCACGGACCCCAGGATGGTGAGCGACAGCGTCAGCGGCCCCGGCGTGGACACCGTGTCGCCGCCCAGCACCTGGAGGTCGAAGCGCGCCTGGTCCTCCGCCAGCCCCGCGGCGAAGGCGGCGAGCCAGGGGTCATCCGTGCCCGGCGGCAGCGCGACCGTCATCAGGTAGCCCAGGGGGGCGGCGCCCATGGCCGCGAGGTCGCTGAGGTTCACCCGCAGCAGCTTGCGCCCGATCGTCTCCGGCGGGTCGTCGGGCAGGAAGTGGGTGCCGGCCACCATGGCGTCGGCGGCGAGCACGAGGTCGGTGCCGGCGGGGCCGGGGATCACCGCCGCGTCGTCCAGCAGCCCCAGCGCGCCGGGGCCGGCGAGCGGCGCGAAGTGGCGGGCGATCAGGCCGAACTCGGCCGGCAGCATCAGAAGTCGCGCGGCTTGAAGGTCCGCGCGATGGCGTCCAGCACGCCGTTGCAGAAGCGCGGCTCCTCGCCCCCGAAGAAGCCATGGGCGATGTCCATGTATTCCTTGATGACGACGCGGCCGGGCGGGCCGTCCTTCTCGCGCAGCTCGCCGCCGGCGGCGCGCAGGATGGCGCGGATCACCGGGTCCAGCCGGTTCATCCCCCAGCCGGGCGCCAGGTGCTTGGCGATCACCTCGTCCAGCGCGGCGGATTCGGTGGCCGCCGCCCGCAGGATGCGGACGAAGAGCGCGGCATCCGCCTCCTCCACCCGGCCATCCTCGAAGCCTTCCTGGCCCGGCACCACGCCCAGGCGGTGGCGCAGGAACTGGTCCAGCACCGTCTCCACGCTCTCGCCCGACGCCTCGGCGTTGAACAGCGCCTGCACGGCGGCGACGCGCGCGCCGGTCCGCTTGCGGGAGTCGTTGCGCGGCCGGTTCACGCCCTCCGGCTTCGCCTCCGGACGACCGGACGCGGATGCCGGGTCCTTGCCCGCGCCGCTCACGCCACGCCCCACTTGCGGCGCAGCGCCACCTGCATCAGGCAGGCGATGGCGGCCTCGGCGCCCTTGTTGTGGCGGTCGTCGCGCGAACGCTCCTCCGCCTGCGCCAGGGTATGCACGGTCAGCAGGCCGAAGCCCACCGCGGCACCCGTCTGCGCCGTGATGGCCATGACGCCGCTGCACGCCTCGCGGCAGATGTGGTCGTAGTGGTCCGTCTCGCCCTTCACGACGCAGCCCAGCAGCACCACGCCGTCATAGGCTTGGCCCAGCGACAGGCGCAGCGCGGCCGGCAGCTCGAAGGCGCCGGCCACGTCCACCACGTCGAGCGTGCCGCCGGCCTCGCGCACCACGCGCGCCACGCCGGCCGCCATGCCGCCCACCACCTCGGCGTAGTAGGGGGCCTGGATCAGCAGGATGCGCGGGGGGGCGCCTTCCAGCGTGGGAAGGGCGCGGTCTGGGCCGTCGGCGGTGCTCATGCCAGGCGTTCTTGCGCCAAGGGGCGGGTTTCCACAACCCGCAGGCCCCAGCCCTCCAGCCCCACCAGCGGGCGGGGGTTGTTGCTCAGGCGGATGATGTCCTTCAGGCCCAGATCGGCCAGGATCTGCGCGCCGATGCCGTAGTCGCGGAGCGTGGGCGTGGCGTTGCGGTCGCGCGTGGCGCGCAGCTGGGTGGAGACGCCGTCCAGCCGCCAGTCGCGCAGCAGCACCACCACGCCGCGCCCCTCGGCGGCGATGGCCTCCATGGCGGCGTGCAGCTCCCGCACGCCCTTGCCGCCCACCAGGTCCGTCAGGATGTTGCCGGCATGCATGCGCGCCAGCACCGGGCCGGGGGCGTGGATGTCGCCCTTCACCAGCGCCACGTGCTCACCCCCCTCGACGGTGGAGGCGTAGGCGATGGCCCGCCAATCCCCGCCCACCGCGTGCCGGATGGTGGCTTCCTCCACGCGCTGCACCAGCCGCTCGGTCCGGCGGCGATGGGCGATGAGGTCGGCGATGGTGCCGAGCTTGAGGTTGTGGTGCTGCGCGAAGGCGACGAGGTCCGGCAGGCGTGCCATGGAGCCGTCATCGTTCATGATCTCGCAGATCACGCCCGAGGGGTTGAGGCCGGCGAGGCGCGCGAAATCCACCGCCGCCTCCGTGTGGCCGGCGCGGACCAGCGTGCCGCCGTCGCGCGCCACCAGGGGGAAGACGTGGCCGGGCGTGGTGATGTGCTCGCGCCCCAGCTCCGGGTTCACGGCCACGGCCACCGTGCGGGCGCGGTCGGCGGCGCTGATGCCGGTGGACACGCCCTCGCGCGCCTCGATGCTCACGGTGAAGGCGGTCTGGTGGCGGGTGCCGTTGCTCTGCGCCATCAGCGGCAGGCCCAGCCGCTCCACCCGCGCGCGCGTCATGGCGAGGCAGATGAGGCCGCGGGCGAAGCGGGCCATGAAGTTGATGGCGTCGGGCGTGGCGAACTGCGCGGGGATGACCAGGTCGCCCTCGTTCTCGCGGTCCTCGTCATCCACCAGGATGAACATACGGCCGCGCCGCGCCTCCTCCAGCAGTTCCTCCGTGGGGGAGATGAAGTCGTGCAGGCTTGCGGCCGTAGGATTCACGCGCGGAACTCCAGCAGGCGCGCGACGTAGCGCGCCAGGGTGTCGATCTCCAAGTTCACCGCGTCGCCGGGCTGGAGGGTGCCGATGGTGGTGTTGGCCGCGGTATGGGGGATGATGTTGACCCCGAACTCCCGCCCGTCAACCTCGTTCACCGTCAGCGACACGCCATCCACCGCGATGGAGCCCTTGGAGGCGATGAAGCCGGCGATGGCATGAGGCGCGCGGAAGCGCCAGCGCACGGAGGCGTTCTCGGGCGTCGCCGACAGCACCTCCCCCACCCCGTCCACGTGGCCGGAGACGAGGTGCCCGCCCAGCTCGTCGCCCAGCTTCAGCGCGCGTTCCAGGTTGATGCGCCCGCCGGGCTTCCAGGCGCCCAGCGTGGTCTTGCTCAGCGTCTCCGCGCTCGCATCCACCGCGAAGGCGTCGGCGTGCAGCTCCACCGCCGTGAGGCAGACGCCGGAGCAGGCGATGGAGCAGCCCAGCTCCGCGCCCTTGAGGAATTCGGGCGCCACGCCGACCAGCAGGCGCATGTCCTGCCCCGAGCCGATCGGCTGGACCTCGCGCAGCGTGCCGAGGGCGGAAACGATGCCGGTGAACATGGGGGCTATTCCTTCTCGAACTCGGAAAGCATGTCGCCGCCGGTGGCGACGCGGAAGACGGGGCGGAAGCGCGGCATCGCGCCCAGCCGGGCGAGGCCCAGCGCGTCCAGGGCGGGCCGCGCGTCGCCGCCCAGCAGGGCGGGGGCGTGGAACCAGGCGAGGCAATCCACCAGCCCCGCGCGCAGCAAGGCGGCCGCCAGCGTGCCGCCGCATTCGGCCAGCACGCGGGTGACGCCGCGCGCGGCCAGCGCCGCCAGCATGGCGCGCGGCTGCAACCCGCCATTGGGCGCGCGGCGGGCGGTGACCACCTCCACGCCGGCCTCGATGAAGGGCGCCAGCGCGGCGGGGCGGTGCCCGGCGCCGGTCAGCAGCCAGGTGGGCGCCGTTCGCGCCGTCCGCACCAGCCGCGCGGCGGGCGGCGTGCGCAGCCGCGCATCGGCGATGACGCGCAGCATCGGCGCGCGCTCCATGCCCGGGATGCGGCAGGTCAGCTCCGGGTCATCGGCCAGCACGGTGCCGGAGCCGACCAGCACCGCGTCGTGCCGCGCCCGCAGCGCGTGGACCTGCCGGCGGGATTCGGCGCCGGTGATCCAGCGGCTCTCGCCCGCCGCCGTGGCGATGCGCCCGTCCAGGGTGGAGGCGAGCTTCAGCGTCACCAGCGGCAACCCCGCGCCGATGCGGCGCAGGAAGCCGGCCTGCATGGCGCGCGCCTCCGCCCCGCCGATGCCCTCGCTGACCGCCACGCCGGCCGCGCGCAGGCGGGCGAGGCCACGCCCATCCACCCGCAGGTCGGGGTCGCGCATCGCCACCACCGCGCGCGTGATGCCGGCGCGTAGCAGCGCGTCGCAGCAAGGGGGCGTGCGGCCGTGGTGCGAGCAGGGCTCCAGCGTCACGTAGGCCGTGGCGCCGCGCGCGAGGTCGCCGGCGCGGGCCAGCGCCTCGGTTTCCGCGTGCGGGCGGCCGCCGGGCTGGGTCCAGCCGCGGCCGACCACGCGGCCGTCCTTCACCAGCACGCAGCCGACGGCGGGGTTGGGCCAGGCATTGCCCAGGCCGCGCCGCGCCAGGTGCAGCGCGGCGGCCATGTGGGCCTCGTCCTCGGGGTGGGCGTCGGTCACGCCCCCGCGGTTAGCCCCGCGCGGCGGCGGCGTCCATCCGGCGCGGTCGCGCGGCGAGGCCCAGCAGGCCCAGCGCCAGCAGGCCCAGCGCGGCGGGGGCGGGCACGGGGGTCGGCGCGTTCACCACGCGGATGAAGCCCTGCCCGGCGCCGAAGGGCGAATCCTCCACGAACAAGGCGAAGTCGTTGAAGCCGGGGTCGAGCGTCACGGCAAGGCGGCTGAACAGGCCGGAGGCGAAGGCGGCGTCCGGGTCGGACTCCGACGGCGCGCCCTGCGGGACGAGGGAGGACAGGAAGACCTCGAAGCCGTTGAGCACGAGGCGGAAGCGGTCGCCGGACAGGAAGGCGTCCGTCACCTCGATCGTGGTGGTGGTCCCGCCCGCGATGGCGAAGAAGGGGCTGCCGGGGGCGCCGCAGCCATCCGCCTCGCCGCCCGCCGCGCCGAAGCAGAAGGGCGTCCATGCACCGCCGATGGGCAGGAAGGTCGCCGCGCGCGCCGGCAGGGCGAGGGCGAGCAGGGCGAGGGCGAGGAACAGGCGGCGCATGACGCGTCTCCGGCTGGATCGGCCGGAGCTTGCCCGATGGGCAATGCCCGGCGCTACTGGTTTTCGAGGCCCGACAGGAAGGCGCCGAAGTCCCGCGCCTCGGAGAAGTTCTGGTACACGGAGGCGAAGCGGACATAGGCCACCTGGTCCACCTCGCGCAGCGCCTCCATCACCATCTCGCCGATGCGGCGCGAGGGGATCTCGGCCTCCGCCTCCATCTCCATGCGGCGCTGGATGGCGTTGACGATGCGCTCGATCCGCTCCTCCTCCACCGGGCGCTTGCGGCAGGCGATGCGCACGGAGCGCAGCAGCTTGTCCCGGTCGAAGGGCACGCGGCGGCCATCGGTCTTGAGCACGGTGAGGTCGCGCAGCTGCACCCGCTCGAAGGTGGTGAAGCGGTTGCCGCAGGCGGCGCAGAACCGCCGCCGCCGGATCGCCGAGGCGTCGTCGGACGGGCGCGAGTCCTTCACCTGGGTGTCCTCGTGGCCGCAATATGGACAGCGCATGGTTCAGGGCCTCGCTTGTGAAAGGGCGTCCAGCAGGGTTGCGGCCCGGTGGACGCGATGCTGGAGCGCGAGCGCGGCTTGCGCATCGCGCACGGCCCGGACCCAGGCGCCGAGGCCCAGGAACAGGCCCACCCAGCCAAGGCCGAGGCCGATCGCCCCGGAAATGCCACCGAAATCCCAGATGCCGAGGATCAGGCCGAACGCCGAGAGGCCAACCTCGCCGAGGCCAGGGGAAGGTCCTCGCCCGGCCACAAGGCCGGCGGCGAAGGCGTCGAGGCGCCGCAGTTCGCGCACCCATCCGCGCAGCCACGCCGCGTCCACTGACGCAGGCTGCGCCGCCTCCACCTCGAAGCGACGCAGCAGCGCTTCCGCCGCGACGACGTCCATCGGATCGGATGTCATTCGCCCCGACGGGCCAGCCCTTCCTCGACGCGGCGCAGGGCGGCCGCGGTTTCCCCGGACAAGGCGCGGCTTTCGCGGGCCATTGCACGGCGCGACATGACCAGCCCGGCCACGCGCGCGGCCATGTAGGCCAGCGACACCCCCGCGAGCAGCACGACGGGAGACGACAACAGCACCGCGCCCGCCCACATCATCACGAGGCCGAGCACGGCGAGCAGGACGCTGCCCTCGACCACCATCGTCGGCAGCACGGAAGCCTGTCCAGGAATGGGCAGCGCGGGTTTCATGGCGCAGACTATGGGGACGGCGCCGTGCCCGCCGCAACCCTCAATACACCGGGAACCGCGCACAGAGCGCCTTCACCTCGGCCGCCACCTGCTTCTCCACCGCCTCGTTCGCCTCGGGCGCGTTGGCCTTGGCCAGCCCGTCCAGCACGCGGCCGATCATGCGGCCCACCTCGCGGAACTCCGCCTCGCCGAAGCCGCGCGTGGTGGCGGCCGGCGTGCCCAGGCGGATGCCCGACGTGACCATCGGCTTGGCGGGGTCGAAGGGGATGGCGTTCTTGTTGCAGGTCAGGTGCGCGCGGCCCAGCGCGGCCTCGGCCGCCTTGCCCGTCAGCCCCTTGGGGCGCAGGTCCACCAGCATCAGGTGGCTGTCCGTCCCGCCCGAGACGATGGCCAGCCCCTGCCCCACCAGCTCGTCCGCCAGGGCGCGCGCATTGGCCACCACCTGCTTCGCGTAGGCGCGGAAATCCGGCCGCAGCGCCTCGCCGAAGGCCACCGCCTTGGCGGCGATGACGTGCATCAGCGGCCCGCCCTGCAGGCCCGGGAACATGGCGGAGTTGATCTTCTTCGCCAGCGCCTCGTCATCCGTCAGCACCAGCCCGCCGCGCGGGCCGCGCAGCGTCTTGTGGGTGGTCGTCGTGGTCACGTGCGCGTGCGGCACCGGGCTGGGATAGGCGCCCGCCGCCACCAGCCCGGCGTAGTGCGCCATGTCCACCATCAGCACCGCACCCACCTCGTCCGCCACGCGGCGGAAGCGCGCCCAGTCGATCTGGCGCGAATAGGCGGAGCCGCCGGCGATGATCATCTTCGGCCGGTGCTCGCGCGCCAGGCGCTCCATCGCCTCGTAGTCCAGCAGCCCGTCCTCGGCGCGCACGCCGTAGGAGATCGGGCGGAACCACTTGCCGGAGAAGTTCACCGGCGCGCCATGCGTCAGGTGCCCGCCGGCCGCCAGGTCCATCGCCAGGAAGGCGTCGCCCGGCTGCAGCACGGCGAAGAACACGGCGAGGTTCGCGCTGGCGCCGCTGTGCGGCTGCACGTTGGCGAAGGCGCAGCCGAAGAGCTGCTTCGCGCGCTCGATCGCCAGCGTCTCCGCCACGTCAACGTATTCGCAGCCGCCGTAGTAGCGCCGGCCCGGATAGCCTTCCGCGTACTTGTTGGTCAGCACGCTCCCCTGCGCCTCCAGCACGGCGCGCGAGACGATGTTCTCGGAGGCGATCAGCTCGATGCCGTCCTGCTGGCGGACCAGCTCGTCCTGCACGCAGGCGGCCAGCGCGGGGTCGGCCTCCGCCAGGCCGGCCTGGAAGAAGCGGGCGGGGAGGAAACGGGCGGTGCTCTCGTTCATCGCGGGGGGCCTTCCGGAAGCTGGGGGGCGATTATCAGGCCAGCGCCGTGGGCGCCAGCTTGTCCAGGCGGCGCCCGTGGCGCCCGCCCTCGAATTCGGTGGCGAGGAAGGCGCGCAGCGCGTCCATCGCCACCTCCTCGCCGGTGGTGCGGGCACCGAAGCAGGCCACGTTGGCGTCGTTGTGCAGGCGCGTCAGCCGCGCCTCGGTGGCGTCATGCAGCACCGCGGCGCGGATGGCCGCGTGGCGGTTGGCGGCGATGGCCATGCCGATGCCCGTGCCGCAGCACAGCACGCCGAAGCGCGCCTCGCCCGCCGCCACCTTCCCCGCCACGGCATGGGCGAAGTCCGGGTAGTCGCAGGAGGCGCCGTCATGCGTGCCGGCATCCAGCACCTGGTGGCCGGCGGCCTCCAGCGTGGCGAGGAGGCTGCGCTTGAGCGGCAGCCCGGCATGGTCGGAGCCGATGGCGATGATCATGCCCCCCATGTAGCACGCCGTGCGCCCTGCACACCCGGCCCGCGCTCATGGGAGCCTTGCGGGGAAGCCCGCCGGCCGCCTCATCCCGCCTCCCCCTCCAGCAGCCGCTTCTTCGCCGGCACGCCCCAGCGATAGCCGGTCAGCGACCCATCCGCGCCGATCACCCGGTGGCAGGGCACCGCCAGCGCCACCGGGTTCCGCGCGCAGGCGCGGGCGACGGCGCGGGTGGCGCGCGGCGCGCCCATCGCCGCCGCCAGGCCGGAATAGGTGGCCGGCTGCCCGGGCGGGATGCGCGTGAGCGCCTCCCACACCCGGCGCTGGAAGGCGGTGCCGCGCAGGTCCAGCGGCAGGTCCAGCGCCAGCCGCGGCTCGCGCAGCTTCGCGGCCACCTGGGCGACGGTGTCGGCCAAGGCGGGGTCCTCGACGATCTCGGCGGCGGGGAACCGGCGGCGCAGGTCGCCTTCCAGCGCATCCGGCGCCTCGCCGAAGCCGATGAAGCACACGCCCTGCGCCGTCGCGCCCACCAGCAGCGGGCCCATGGCGGAATCGGCGCGCGCGATGCCGATGCGCTCGCCCAGCCCGCCGCGGCGGGCGGCCCCCGGCGTCATGCCCAGCGGCGGGCGCCCGTAGACCCGGCTCTCGCTGCCGAAGCCGGCGCCGGCCACCGCGTCGGCCACGCGCTCGCCCTCCGCCAGCGCCGCCATCAGCCGCCGCGCCCGCACCCCCTCGGCGAAGGAGCGGGGCGTGACGCCGGTCACGTCGCGGAACAGCCGCAGGAAATGGTGGCGGCCGTAGCCGGCACGCGCGGCCAGCGCCTCCAGGCTGGGGATGGCCTCCGCCTCCTCGATCATCCGCACCGCGGCGGCGATGGCGGCGCGGTGCAGCGCGGCGCGCTCGCCGATCGGGTCGCAGCGGCGGCAGGGGCGGAAGCCGGCGGCCTGGGCGGCAGGCGCATCGGCGAAGAAGCGCGCGTTGCGCCGCAGGGGCGGCCGCGCCGGGCAGCCGGGCAGGCAGAACACCCCCTGCGTGGCGACGCCGTACAGGAAGGGCCCGCAGGGGGGCGCGGCGTCGCGCGCCAGCAGCGCCATCCAGCGGCGGTCATCGAGGGAGAGGGGGGCGTCGTCGGGCATGGCGCCGTCATCGCCCGCGGGGGCGGGGCCGCGCCATCCGCCCGTTGCGCCCGCTCAACTGCGCTCGCCCTCCACCTTGCGGACGAGCTCGCGCAGGCGTTCCGCGCCGCCGGGCAGGCGGGGATGGATGGCCAGCGCCGCCTCCATCGCCCGCAGCGCCGCCGCGCCGTCCCCCGCCTCCTCCTGCACGCGCGAAAGCGTCAGCAGCGCGGCGAAGTGGCGCGGCTCCAGCCGCAGGCATTCGCGCAGGTCGGCCAGCGCGGCGCGGCGGTCGCCGGCGCGGTGATGCGCCTGGGCGCGCCAGTGCCAGGCATCGGCCAGGCGGGGGGACAGGGTGATGGCGGCGTCGAAATCCTCCAGCGCCTCCTCCGCACTGCCGCCGCGCAGCGTGCGGATGCCGCGGTTGAGCAGCAGCGCCACCGCCGGGCTGGCCTGCCGCGCCCAGAGCTGGCTGATCACCGCCTCCGCCATGCGCCCGCCCGCCTCGTCGGGCGCCTCGCGCAGCGCCTCGAAGGCGCGGTCGAGGTCCGGGCGCGGCGGCGCCTGGGCATGGGAGGGCATCGCAACGCAAAGGGTCAGCAGCAGGGCCGGGACGAGGCGCATGCGCCATGCTGGCCCGCGGCGGCCAGGGCGCGCAACCGCCGCGGCGCGTCCGTGCGCGCGCGGCAATCCCTATCCCCGCCCCAGCCGCAGCCCCGTCTCGCGCACGATGCCCTGGAACTTCGCCAGCTCGCCCGCCACGAAGTCGCGCGTGGAGGCGGGAGTGCTGGGTTCCGCCGGGTCGATCCCCGCCGCCGCCAGCCGCCGGCGCAGCTCGGGTTCGGCCATCGCCTCCATCGCCGCGCGGTTGATGCGCGCGGCCAGCGCGTCCGGCAGGCCGCGCGGCGCCTGGAGCACGTTCCAGGTGACGATGTCGAAGCCCGCGAAGCCCTGCTCCTGCAAGGACGCCACCTCGGGCAGCAGCGCGTGCCGCCCCGGCGAGGTGACCGCCAGCGCGCGCGAGGAGCCGTCGCGCAGGTGCGGGATGGCGGAGGCCAGCACCTCGACCGAGAAGTCGATCTCCGCCTTGCGCATCGCCTCCAGCACCGCGGAGCCGCCACGATACGGCACGTATTCGCCCCGGAAGCCGGCGCGGTGGGCGAACAGCTCCCCCGTCAGGTGCCCGATCCCGCCCGAGCCGGACGAGCCCCACAGCAGCGGCGCCCCCGCCGCCTTCGCCGCCGCCGCGAGCGCGCCGATGGAACGGTGCGGCGAGGCGCCCGGCACCACGATGCATATCGGCCCGCCGCCGATCACCGCCAGGTGCGTGAAGTCGCCCACCGCGTCGTAGCGCACCGTGTCGGGCAGTGCGGCGGGGTTGGTGGCGTGCGAGGACGCCGACGACACGGTCAGCACGTGCCCGTCCGCCGCCTGCCGCGCCACGTATTCCGCGCCCAGCGAGCCGCCGGCGCCGGGCCGGTTCTCGATGATGATGCGCGCGTTGGGGCCCAGCCTCGGCGCCATCCGGTCCGCCAGCAGCCGCGCGCCGATGTCCACCGAGCCGCCGGGCAGGAAGCCCACCACCAGCGCGATCGGCCGGTCGGGCCAGGCCGCCTGCGCCGAGGCGCGGCGCGCGAGCAGCAGGGCGGGCGCGGCAGGCAGCAGGGCGCGGCGCGTGGTCATGGACGTGGGTTCCCCGTTCGTTGGGGCGGAGGATGCCGGGCCGGCCCCCGCCGCGCAAGCGAGGCTGGCGCCGCTTCGCCGCCCGCCACATGCTGCGGCATGGTCGAATCGTTTCCCGTGCTGGTCATCGGCGCCGGCTTCACCGGCACCGTGCTGGCGGTGCGCCTGGCGCGGCTGGGCGTGCCCGTCGCGCTGCTGGACGCCGCACCCCCCGGCCCCGGCCTGGCCTACGGCACGGCGGACCCGCTGCACCTGCTGAACGTGCCGGCGAAGTCCATGTCCGCCTTCGCGGAGGAGCCGGGGCACTTCCTGGCCTGGCTCGGGCGGCAGGACGCGACGGAGCTCGGCCCCCTTTGCCCGGCCGTGGGCCCGGACGCCTTCGTGCCGCGCCGCCTCTACGGCCGCTACCTGCGCGAGATCCTGGCGGGCGCGCCCGGCATCGCGCACCACGCGGTGCGGGTGAAGGCGCTGCGGCGCGACGGCGCGGCCTGGGTGGCGGAACCGGGCGGCATCCGCGGCCGCGCCGCCGCGCTGTGCCTGGGCAACCCGCCCCCCTCGCCCGGCTTCGCCGGCACGGGCGTGATCCCCGACCCCTGGGCGCCCGGCGCGCTGGCCGCCATCCCGCCGGGGGATGAGGTGCTGATCCTCGGCAGCGGCCTCACCATGGCCGACGCCGTGCTTTCCTTGCGCGTGCGCATGGGCCACCGCGCGCCCATCACGGCCCTGTCCCGCCACGGCTGGGCGCCGCTGCCCCATGCCGACCCCCTGCCCGCCCCGCGCCCCGCCCCGCCCCTGCCGGTGGCCGATGGCGTGGCGGCGATGGCCCGCGCGGTCCGCGCCGCCTGCCGCGAGGCGCCGTGGCAGGCGGGGCTGGACGGGTTCCGCCCGCAGCTCCAGGCCGCGTGGCGCGCCATGGATGCCGGCCGGCGGGCGCGCTTCCTGCGCCACGGGCGCACGGCCTGGAACATCCACCGCCACCGCCTGCCGCCCGCCGTCGCCGCCCTGCTCGCCGCCGCGGAGGGCGCGGGCAGCCTGCGCCGCCGGGCCGGGCGGCTGCGCGCCTTCGCCCCCGGCGCGGCGCTGCTGGCGGACGGCGCCACGCTGCCGGCGCGGCACCTGCTGCTGTGCACCGGCCCCGATGCCGGCGGCGGGCTGCGCGCCCAGCCCCTGGTCGCCGCCCTGCTGGCCGAAGGGCTGCTGCGCGCCGACGCGCACGGCCTGGGCCTGCTGGCCGACCCCGATACGCTGGAGGCCGCGCCCGGCCTGCACCTGCTGGGCCCCGCCACCCGCGCCGCGCTGTGGGAGGCGACGGCGGTGCCGGAACTGCGGGCCCAGGCGGCCCTCGTGGCGGGGCTGCTGGCGGGCGGGAACTCGACAGGCGGCTGATATCCTCTAGGATAGGTTGCATGCCCCGCGCCCGGACCATTGCCCCATGCCAGGCCTCGCCTGGATGCTGACCGGCTTCGTCGCCTGGCTCCGCAACCTGTCCGGCCGCGCCGAGCCCGCCACCCCCGCCCATGCCCGCGCGCGCGACGCCGCCGAGGCCAAGCGCCTGTTCCGCCGCGCCGCCAAGGGCGATGCCGGGGCGCGGCGCGACCTGGGGCGCGCCTACCTGGCCGGCCGCGGCGTGCCGGCCAGCACCGCCGAGGCGGTGCGCTGGCTGAACCTCGCGATCGAGGGCGGCGACGCCGAGGCGCGGCTGCTGCTGGCGCAGCTCCACCTCCGCGGCCTGGGCCACGCGGATGCGACGGACCTCTTCGCCCCCCAGGCCGGCACGGCGGACGTGCCGGAGGCCGCCCGCCTGGCGCTGGAGGCGGCCGAGGGCGGCTCGGCCGAGGCGATGTCGCTCTACGCCTGGCTGCGCGCCACCGGCCAGGGGGCCGGGAAGGACCACGAGGTGGCGGCGCACTGGTACGCGCGCGCCGCGGCACTCGGCCACGCGCCGGGCAAGCTGGGGCTCGGGCTGATCCGCCTGCACGGGATGGACGGCGTCACCGACGCGCCCGCCGCCTGCCGCCTGGTGGCGGAGGCCGCGGAGTCCGGGCTGCCGAGCGCCCTCTACGTCCTGGGCACGCTCTACGAGGCGGCGGTGCCGCCCCTGCCCTTCGACGAGGCGCGGGCCTTCGGCCTGTACCGCGAGGCGGCGGAGAAGGGCGTGCGCAACGCCTGCGCCCGCTACGGCCTGGCGTTGCTGAAGGGCTGGGGCTGCGAGGCGAGCCCGGTGGAGGGCGAGCGCTGGCTGCGCCGCGCCGCCGCGGCCGGGGACGGCGAGGCGGCGGCGCTGGTGGGCGACCTGCAGGCCCACCCCGCCGACGGCAGCCCCGCCAACGACACCGAGGCGCTGGGCTGGTATCAACGCGCCGCCGAGGCCGGGCACGTGCGCGCCATGCGCATCGTGGGCCTCGCCTACCGCGCGGGCCGCGGCACCGCGCCCAGCGAGGCGGACGCTGCGCTGTGGCTGGAGCGCGCCGCCGCCCATGGCGACGCCGAGGCCGCGGCCGACCTGGCCCGCATGGGCTCCACCGCCGGCAACGACACCGGCCAGGCGCGCGAGGCGGCGGACCGCGTGCAGGCCCTGGCCGAGGGCGGGGACCTGCTGTCCGCCTTCAACTACGCGGTCTGCCTGCACCTGGGCGTGGGCCGCGCGAAGGACCCCGAGGGTGCGCTGCGCTGGATGCGCCACGCCTCCGAGCGCGGGCAGCTCAACGCCCGCTACTGGCTGGGGCGGCTGCTGCTGGAAGGCGGCCACGACCCCGTGGAGGCCTGGCGCCTGATCGGCGAGGCAGCCGCGGAGGGCGTGCCCGAGGCCGGCGAGATGCTGCGCCTGCGCGATGCCAGGGGTGCCGCGTGAAGCTGCTGTTCCTGCACCAGAACTTCCCGGGGCAGTACCTGCACTACCTGCGCCGGCTGATCGCGCAGGGCACGCACGACCTGCTGTTCCTGAGCCAGCCCAACGCCAACGCCATGGCGGGCGTGCGCAAGATGGAATACCCGCTGGTGCGCCGCCCGGCGCGGAACCCCGACGCCTCCGTGCGCGAGTTCGACCTGGCGATGCTGCGCGCGCAGTCCGTGGCCGCCCGCGCCCGCCAGCTGGTGGCCCTGGGCTACCGGCCCGACGCCATCCTGGGCCACAATGGCTGGGGCGAGCTGCTGCACCTGCGCGAGGTGTGGCCCGACGTGCCCATCATCCCCTATTTCGAGTTCCACTTCGACCCCGCCGGGCTGGACGTGAACTTCGACCCCGAATTCCCCATGGCGGACGAGCGGCGCTCCATCGTGCGCATCCGCAACGCCACCAGCTTCCTGGGCCTGGACCTCGCCACGCTGGGCCAGACGCCGACGCGCTTCCAGCATTCCACCTACCCCGCCTGGGCACAGGACAAGCTGCGCGTGGTGCCCGAGGGCGCGGACCTGGAGCTGTTCCGCCCCGACGCGGAGGCGGAGTTCGCGCTGGGCGGGCACGCGTGGCGCGCCGGCACGGGGCGGCGGCTGGTCACCTACGTCTCGCGCAACCTGGAGCCGTATCGGGGCACGCATGTCGTGCTGCGCGCGCTGCCGCGGATCCTCGCCGAATGCCCGGACGTGGACGTGGTGCTGGTGGGGGGCGACGGCGTGGCCTACGGCGCGGCCTGCCCCGATGGCGGCACCTGGAAGGACCACTTCCTGCGCGAGATGGGCGGCGCGCTGGACCCGGCGCGCGTCTTCTTCCCCGGCAAGATCCCCTATGAGGCGTTCCGGCAGATGCTGCAGGTGTCCTCGCTGCACCTGTACCTCACCTACCCCTTCGTCGCCTCCTGGAGCCTGCGCGAGGCGATGGCGGCGGGCTGCTGCATCCTGGGCAGCGACGTGCCGACGGTGAGCGAGTTCATCACCCACGGCGAGACGGGCGCGCTGTTCCCCTTCCTGCGGCCCGACCTGCTGGCCGAGGCGGCGGTCGGCCTGCTGGCGGATGCGGCCGCGCGCCGGCGCCTGGGCCAGGGCGCGCGCGCCTGGGCGGAGCGGCACCTGCGGATGGAGGACAGCTTCGCCGCGCTGGACAGGTTGATCGGGGATGCGATGGCGCTGGAAGGCGGACGGCAGGGGTTCCTTCCCGCGGCGTGATGCGGTATGCAGCGGTTCGCTGGACCCGTAGCTCAGCTGGATAGAGCGCTGCCCTCCGAAGGCTGCTGTCAACGGGTGATGGTCGGTAAGAGATGAATAAAAGGAGTTGATTTACAAGGGTTTGCAGGAGACATCGGTGGAGCTTCCAACTCACAGGTTTTCCGCGTAAGCACCGCGTAAGCAACAGGCACCCATAGCTCAGCTGGATAGAGCGCTACCCTCCGAAGGTAGAGGCCTCAGGTTCGAATCCTGATGGGTGCGCCATCTCTCTCAATGAGGATGGCATCAAGCGGATGGAGTCCGCCTCCGTCTTTCCGAAAGAGCGGTAATTCAATCGGCGCAGCGATCGCTACCGATCTTCTTAAGAGCGGGTCGGCTGTCTTGCGTGGTCCGGCTACTGCCGGCTCGACGGTGGCTACTCAGCCAGCGCGATCTCCGAGAAGTGCTTGCGGATGAAGTCGAGTTTCGGATCGATGTATCGCCGACAAAAAGGCCTGTTCGGGTCGGTGCGATAATAATTCTGATATCGCTCGTCCGAAGCTTTGAAGCCCGCGAACGGCAGGACGAGGGTGTGGACTGGCTTGCCGGTCTCCTCAGCGAATCCGCGTATCGCCTCATCGGCTTCGGCTCGCTGACTCTCGTCGAAGATATAGATCGCGCTTCGGTATTTGTTTTGAACCGAACGGGCACGAGTGGCGGAGTGTGTGCGCAGGTGCACCTCGGACAGCGTCTCCAGTCCGATCGCTGAGGGCTCGAAGGTTACTATCACCCCCTCCGCCCACGTGTCGGCCGGCGCCACAGATTGTAGGAAACCCTGGTCGACCTGCGTGACGCCACGCAACGCTTGGAAGACACCCTCGGTGCACCAGTGGCAACCTCCACCGAATCCGACCTTTGCCATACTCAGCTCCTGCGCAAAGGCACAGCGGCCGGGCCGGACTTATCGAGCTGGCGGACGAACGCGATGATCCGCTGTCCGACATCGTTCGGCATTTCGACATGAGGGTAGTGCCCAGCGCCCTCGACAATCATGGTTTCGGCACTGATCCTCGTAGCCAAGCCTCGGGCTTCTTCGACAGGGTCCGGGAAGTCCGGATCCTTTGTGCCCATGACGATGAGGCTCGGCACAGAGATCTCGTCCAAGATCGCTGCGGTGTCAGACTTCGACAATGAGAGCATCGTCAAGAGAGCCCGCATGCGTTTTGGCTCTCTGAGGTTTGCAGCAATCACCGCTTTCACCTCGGCATGATCCGGCGCCGGTTTCGTCGGGAAGAGGCTGCTCCAGTATGTGGTCCAGAACCAGGTTCGCCATGGCCCTGCGAATCCCAGCCCGAGGACAAGTTTCTGGATCGTCGTGAGGGGGAGATCGCGAACGATCGGACCGAGCAGCACCACCCCGTTGACGAGGCTAGGAGCTTCCTTGGCAGCCCAAAGCGCAGAGCCGGCTGCGAACGAGTTGCCCATGATCACAGCTGGCCCGGCAGCCAACTGTCGGAGGATGGCGACGGCGTCGCGGCCTACCGCTCGCGCGGAGTAATCCGACCATTCCGGCGACGATTGGCCGAACCCGCGGACGTCCATCGTCACCACTCGGCATCCCGCATGCTGCAGCATGGGTTTGATGAGGCGATACTCCGATCGCAAGTCACCCATTCCAGGGATGCCCACGACGAGAGGTCCCGTTCCGCCCGTATCGTCGAAGGCTACCCGACCGCCCTCTGTCTGCAGAAACTGGGTCTGCACATCGTTAGACGCCATGAAACGATCCGATCAGTTGAGCAGCAGGCTTATCGGCTGACTTCGAAAAGGAACCACGCACGGCGTTCCGCCTCGTCGGTCCAGGTATCGATAAGGCCGGAGGTCGCGTTGTCCTTAGCCTCGTCGGCGACGTCCTTTGCGCGGCGCAGCGACTCGACCATGTGAAGATTATCGGCGCGCAGCTCCGCCAGCATGTCCTGCGGCGTGACGA
>LNFM01005776.1_pt1 | contig 28151 bp, 25 predicted proteins | sample 596031 | NCBI WGS metagenome assembly LNFM01 (sample SAMN04254537, study PRJNA301005) | activated carbon metagenome | isolation source: dual media filters at the Ann Arbor, Michigan drinking water treatment plant | place: USA: Ann Arbor
CACTACGGCGAACGGTCTATTCTCGGTTAATCGCTCACGTTCGACCGTCGAGGCCACCATGCAAGACATCGCTCAGGAACGCGCCGCCACCCTCGCCATGTTGCGGGAGTTGGAGCGCAAGGTGCTGTGGCTCTCGACCTACATGATCCATCACGCCAACCATGAAGTGAACCGCGGTGATGGGCTCAAGGTTGGTGGGCATCAGGCGTCGTCGGCTTCATTGGCGACGCTGATGACGGCACTCTATTTCCATGTCCTGCGTCCCGAGGATCGCATCGCGGTCAAGCCGCACGCGAGCCCGATATTCCACGCGATCCAGTATCTGCTCGGCAATCAGAAGCTCGAGAAGCTGCAGAACTTCCGCGGCTTCGGCGGCGCGCAATCGTACCCGTCCCGCACCAAGGACAAGGACGACGTCGATTTCTCGACCGGCTCGGTCGGGCTCGGAGTCGCGGCGACGGGCTTTTCGAGCCTGATCCAGGATTACGTGCACGCGAAAGGATGGAGCGCCGACTGGCCGAAGGGCCGCATGGTTGCGCTGATGGGCGACGCCGAGATCGACGAAGGCAACATCCACGAAGCGCTGCTTGAATATTGGAAGCACGGTCTCAAGAACTGCTGGTGGGTCGTCGACTACAATCGCCAGAGCCTCGACTCCGTCGTCTCCGACAAGCTCTTCATGAAGGTCGCGGGGATGTTCGAGAACCTCGGCTGGGAGGTGATCCTCATCAAGTACGGGAAGCTGCAGGAAGCAGCGTTCGCCGAACCCGGCGGCGCGCGCCTGCGCGACTGGATCGCGGACTGTCCGAACCAGCTTTACTCCGCGCTCGTGTTCGAAGGGGCGAAGGGTTGGCGCCGGCAGCTCGAAGCCGATTTCGCCGGCCATGCTGACACGCTCGCGATCATCAATGGTCGTGATGACGAAACGCTCGCCCGCCTGATGACCAATCTCGGCGGCCACGACATGGAGAGCATTCTCGAAGCTTTCGCGTCGGCACCGACGGACAAGCCGTGCTGTTTCATCTCCTACACGATCAAAGGTTTCGGGTTGCCGTTCCAAGGCCACAAGGACAACCACGCGGGCCTCATGAACAAGACCCAGTTGGCCGAGTTCCAGGCCATGCAGGGCATCCAGAAAGGCGAGGAATGGGAGCCCTTCGCGGGCCTGGGGCTGTCGCATCAGGATATCGCGCATTTCCTGGCCCGCGTGCCGTTCAACGCCAAGGGCACGCGACGATTCAACGGGCCTCAGATCCCGCTGCCCGAACTGCCGCAAATCACAGCGACGGGCGCGGCCTCCACGCAAACCGGCTTTGGTCGCATCCTCGACGACATCGCCAAACGCGGCGGCCCGCTCGCCGATCGGATCCTGACGATGTCGCCGGACGTCACCGTCTCGACCAACCTTGGACCCTGGGTGAACCGTCGTGGACTATTCTCGATGGAGAGCCGCGAGGACGTGTTCAAGCAACGTGGCTTGATGAGCCCGCAGCGCTGGGAGATGTCGCCGCAGGGCCAGCACTTCGAGCTTGGCATCGCCGAGATGAACCTGTTCCTGACGCTCGCCGCCGCAGGTTTGAGCCATACGCACTTCGGCGAGCGCCTGATCCCGATCGGCACGCTGTACGATCCCTTCATCTGCCGCGGTCTCGATGCGCTGAACTACGCCTGCTACCAGGACGCACGCTTTATCGTCGTCGCGACGCCAGCAGGACTGACGCTCGCCCCCGAGGGCGGCGCGCATCAATCGATCGGCACGCCACTGATCGGCATGGCGCAGGACGGGCTGGCCTCATTCGAACCCGCGTATGTCGACGAACTCTCCGCGATCATGACGTGGGCCTTCGACTACATCCAGCGCGATGGTGGCGACGACGCCGAGCCGCACCGGCACCACGATGAGAAGGGCGGTTCTGTCTATCTCCGCCTGTCGACGCGGCCCCTCGACCAGATCCCGCGCATCATGTCGCCGGACCTCAACGCCGACATCATCGACGGCGGCTACTGGCTGCGGAAGCCCGACGCATCGACCTCGCTCGCTGTCGTCTACATGGGTGCGGTGGCACCGGAGGCGATCGAGGCCGCCGGCTTGATGAGCGAGGATCGGCGCGGCGTCGGTGTCCTCGCGGTGACGTCCGCCGATCGCCTGACTGCTGGCTGGCACGCCGCTCAGCGCGCCCGAGAGCGTGGACAATTTTCGGCGCGCGCGCATATCGAGACGCTGCTCTCGGCGCTGCCGCGCGACGCCGGTATCATTACAGTGTGCGACGCGCACCCCGAGACGCTGTCGTGGATCGGATCGGTGCAGGGCCATCGTGTGCGGGCGCTGGGCGTCGAGCACTTCGGACAGTCAGGCTCGATCTCGGAGCTCTACAGCCATTACGGCCTCGACGTCGAAGCGATCATGGCTGCCGCCGAGGGCCTGCTCGGCCGCCCGGTAAGGTATCGCACAAGAGTGGCTTAGAGTTTTTTTCGCGGTCGCCGAAGGCTTCGCCTACCGGCGCGGCAGCACTGCCTCATGGTCGCATGTCGACAATGCAGCCTTCGGCCGCCACCTAGACTTCGCTAGATGGCGACTGGATGTAGCGGCCGAAGGCCGCGAGGTGAGAATGCCAACCGGCATGGGTACGCCCCGCCGCGCGTGTAGGCGGAGCCGTACGCGTCGGCGGAATTTAGTGCGCGCTCTTCCAGATCCGCTTCTTGGCGAAGTACAAGAGGACTGCGGTGATCAGAAGATAGAGCATCACGAGGAGGCCCATCCGCTTGCGCTCGTCGTGCTTGGGATCACCGGCCCAGGAAAGGAACGCTACAACGTCGCGCGCCATCTGCTCGACGGTCGCGGGCGTGCCGTCCTGGTATGTCGGTTTGCCGTCCGTCTTGATCGCCCCGTCCAGCAAAGGTGGCGGCATCGATATCTGATGGCCAGGGAAGGCACGGTTGTAGTTCATCCCGTCGACCATCTTGAAATCCGCCGGCTTTTCGACGTAGCCGGTGAGCAGCGCATATAGGTAATCCGCGCCGCCTTCCTGATAGCCAGCGACCATGTCCTTGAGCAGATGGAACGGATGAGCGAACACCGAGCCGTGGTACTCGAGTCCGCGCGCTCTCGCGATCAGCGACAGGTCTGGCGGATAGGCGCCATTGTGGATCGACCGCGCTTCCTTCTCGTTGGCGTATGGCGGCGGGATCTTGTCGGATAGACGCGCCGGCCGTTTGAACATCTTGCCGTCGTCGTTCGGGCCATCCTGGACCTCGTAGGTCGCGGCGAGGCCCTTCACGGCGTCCTCGTTGAACACGGGGCCGCCCGGCTGCACGAGGTTGCGGAAGTCAATGCGGCTGAGACCGTGGCACTGCGCGCAGGATTCCTTGTAAACTTGGAAACCGCGCTGGAGCTGGTTCTGGTCGAAGCGCCCGAAGAAGCCGGCAAAGCTCCATTTCTGCCGCTCGATTTGCGGACCTTCTCCTGCCGCGTGCGCCATCAGCGGCAACGCGACGATCGTGAGCGCGGTCGCGGCGAGCGTCTTCATCCCGGTCGTGAGGGTCATCGACTGGCTCCCGTGCTCTAGTGCTTCGCGGGAGCCGCGGCGGCCCCCGTCGGACGTCCGCTACCACCCAGCACGGACTCGGCGATCGAGCGCGGCATGGCCGACGGTGTTTCCATCACACCCACGATCGGCATGATCAGGAGGAAGAAGGCGAAGTAGTAGACCGTGAAGAACTGCGCCCACGCGACGTACACGCCCTCGGCCGGTTTGCCACCGAGGTAACCCAGCGCCAGCACCGAGAAGAAGAAGAACCACAGGCACCACTTGAAGATCGGCCGATACCGCGCCGACCGCACGCGGCTCGTATCCAGCCACGGGATGAAGACGAGGATCAGGATCGCGGAGAACATCGCGATGACGCCGCCGAGCTTCGAGGGGATCGCGCGCAGGATCGCGTAGAACGGCAGGAAGTACCATTCAGGCACGATGTGCGGGGGCGTCACCAGCGGATTGGCTTGGACGTAGTTGTCGGCATGTCCCAGGTAGTCCGGCGCGAAGAAGACGAACCAGGCGAACAGGATCACGAACACGCCGAGACCGAAGATGTCCTTGGCCACGGCGTGCGGCGCCATCGGGACACTGTCGTTGGCGGTCTTGATGTCGAGGCCGGTCGGGTTGTTCTGGCCGACCACGTGCAGCGCCCAGATGTGCAGCGCGACAACGCCGACGATCACGAACGGCAGCAGGTAGTGAAGGCTGAAGAACCGGTTGAGCGTCACCGTCGAGACGGAGTAACCGCCCCACAGCCATTGCACGATCTTGGTGCCGAGACCGGGGATGATGCTGTCAAGGGACGAGAACAGGTTGGTGATGACCGTCACGCCCCAGAAGCTCATCTGACCCCAAGGCAGCGTGTAGCCGAGGAAACCGGTCGCCATCATCAGCAGGAACAGCAGAACGCCGAGGATCCACAGCACTTCGCGGGGCGCCTTGTAGGAGCCGTAGTAGAGGCCGCGAGCCATATGGATGTAGACGGCGAAGAAGAACATCGACGCGCCGACGGCGTGGACGTTACGGATCAGCCAGCCGTAGTTGACGTCGCGGCGGATCTTCTCGACCGAGTCGAACGCCATCTCGGCGTGCGGAATGTAATGCATCGCGAGAACGATGCCGGTCACGATCTGGACGACGAGGCAGAACGTGAGAATGCCACCAAAGGTCCAGAGGTAGTTGAGATTGCGCGGCGTCGGAAAGTCGACGAACTGGCCGTGCATCATCCGCATCAGCGGCAGACGCTCGTCCATCCAATGCTCGAGGCGGGAGCCGGGCTTGTATGTTGATTCGTGCTGAGACATGGGATGAGTAGCCTTAGCCGATCTTGATCATGGTGTCGGACAGGAAGTCGTAGGCCGGCACGTCGAGATTGCGCGGCGCCGGACCGCGGCGGATACGGCCAGCCGTATCGTAGCTCGACCCGTGGCACACGCAGAACCAGCCGTTGTAGTCGCCCTTGATATCGGACAGGCCTTGTCCCTTCGGAATACAGCCGAGGTGCGTGCAGATGCCGACCATCACCAGCCACTGCGCCTTGCCCGCTTTCGTTCGGTTGGCGTCGCTGGCCGGAGCTTTCTCGGGCAGCGCATCATTGCGCGCCGACTTGTCAGGGAGCTGATTGGGATCAACGGCCGCCGCCTGGGTAATTTCGTCCGCCGTGCGATGGCGAATGAAGACGGGCTTGCCGCGCCACATCACCGTGATCGCCTGCCCTTCCTTGATCGGGGAGACGTCCACCTCGATGGAGGCAAGCGCCTGGGTCGAGGCATCAGGATTCATCTGCTGAATGAGCGGCCACAACACTGCGGCGCCACCAACGGCTGCAAACGCGTTTGCAGCGACCACCAGAAAGTCGCGCCGTGTTCCATCGTCCGTATGGGCCGCCACGTCTGCCTCCTCTTTCCTGCCCGGCTTTCGCCGACCCACATCGCGCCACCGTCGTCGTGCGGCAGTCCGCGTCGTACCGGATCAAGCCTCCGGCGCATCCCGTAATGCGCCTGTCTCGATAGCGGTTGGGCGGAGCATACTGCCAGCGCCGCTACCGCCACGAAACAGCCATACCCGTATCGCGGTGTCCCCGTACTTCTGACGCAGCTCACCCCTCCCCGGAGCGGGCGATTTGACGCGCGTACTTTTTGCATCCTTTCTAAGCAGGCACAAGCGCGTCGGCCAGCACAGCCAAGGGGCAATTTGGCGCACGTTGCGGGCGGGCGAAGCAGGCCACCGCGAAGCCATCTGAGCGACCATCAGCTCGATCGCTGAAACGACCACCAACGAGAGACATAGCCAACGCATGCGCCTAGCCCTCTATCAGCCTGACATTCCACAAAATGCCGGGACGATCCTGCGGCTGGCGGCCTGCATGGGTGTGGGTGTGGATGTGATCGGTCCCGCTGGTTTCGATTTCAGCGACCGCAATCTGCGACGCGCGGGGCTCGACTATCTCGACCACGTGGAAATCACACGCCACGTCTCGTTCGCCGCATATCTCGCCGGTCGCCGGGTGGGCACGGCGCCAGAATCGACGGACGCACCAGTCGAAGCTTCCCCAGGGCGCCTGATCCTGCTCACGACGGCGGGCGACATCGCCTATCCGGCGTTCCGATTCGCAGCCGCCGACACGCTGCTGCTCGGCCGCGAAAGTGCCGGTGTGCCTCCCGACGTTCACGCGGCAGCCGATGCGCGGGTGCGAATCCCCCTGCGGCCGGGGCTTCGGTCTCTCAATATCGCTGTCGCGGCGGCGATGGTTCTGGGCGAAGCGCTTCGCCAGACCGGCGGTCTTGGAAACTGAGGCGGACGGTTTTCGTCCCGGATCCGAGCCGGCTCTAACGAAACTTTAGCCTTGTTGTGGCTTGCTCAGAACCATGGGCGGGGGAGCAGAGCAGATCAAATCGCCGGCGAGCGTTGGCGGCCGCGTGGCCCGGCCTTGGCGGGTGCGCCTGCTATTGCGCCTGTCGGCGTTCGTCATGATCCTGGCCGCGGTGCTCGTCGCGACGGCGATGGTTCGCTACACGATCCGCTTCCCGGATCCGTCGGCTTTGCGGCAGCGCGAACAGGCGCCCTTGACGGCAGCATTCTCGCCGAGCGCGGTCAGTCGGCCAGCGCGATACGAATCGCCGAGCTGCCACCACACGTCATCCACGCCGTGCTCGCGATCGAGGACCGGCGGTTCTTCGACCACTACGGACTCGACCCTCGTGGCGTCACTCGCGCGATGCTCTCCAATCTGCGTTCGGCGCGCTACCGCCAGGGCGGTTCGACGCTGACGCAGCAGTTGGCCAAGAATCTGTTTCTGTCCTCGGATCGCACCTTCGAACGCAAAATCGAAGAGGTCGTTCTCGCGCTTTGGCTGGAGCTGCGGCTGGGCAAGACGGGCATACTCGAGTTGTACCTCAACCGGGTCTATTTCGGCGCCGGCGTGTATGGCATCGAGGCTGCTGCCCAGCGCTACTTCGCGAAATCCGCACGTGCCCTGTCGGTTCCCGAGGCCGCAATCATCGCCGGACTGCTCAAGGCCCCGTCACGCCTGTCGCCAGCAACGCGTCCCGAAGCCGCCGCTTCGCGCGCCATCCTCGTGCTCGCGGCCATGCGCGACGCGGGGTTCATCGATGAGGCGGGGCATGCCGCCGCGCTCCAGCAACCCGTAACCTATGCCGCAACGGACACCGCACGCGCCGAAACCGGGCTCGAATACGCCGTCGACTATGCCCCTGGTCGGGCATGGCCACACCGGAATCGTCATAGAGACCACCATCGACGCTGCTCTTCAGCGGCGGGCGCAGGCCGCCGTCGCTCATCGCCTCGGCACCGTCACCGGCACCACCGATGACACCCAGGCCGGCGTCATCGTGCTCGACCGCGACGGCGGCGTTCGCGCCCTGGTCGGCGGCCGCACCTGGAGCCGCAGCCAATTCAACCGCGCCGTGCGCGCCCGCCGCCAGCCCGGATCAGCCTTCAAACCGGTCGTCTACCTCGGCGCGCTCGAGGCCGGATCAGTACCCGACACGATCGTGCATGATCGTCCCATCACGATCGGCGCCTGGAGCCCGCGCAACAATCGCGACACCTACGCTGGCGCCATGACGCTGCGTCACGCGCTTGCGCATTCGATCAACACCGTCGCGGTCTCGTTGCAACAGGACGTCGGCACGAGGCGCGTCGCTGCGATGGCCCGCCGGCTCGGGATCACGAGCACGCTCCGGGAAGATGCGTCACTGGCGCTCGGCACCTCGGAAGTGACACTTATCGAACTGGCCGGCGCCTACGGCGTCCTGGCAAATGGCGGCCTGAGCCTGACGCCGCACGTGATCCGCCGCGTCAGGACCGACGGCGGTCTCGTTCTTCATGCCCGGCCCGCGTCGCGTCCGATCACCGTCGTCGCCCCAGTCCATGTCGCGGCCATGAACGACATGCTGCACACGGCGATCACCGCCGGCAGCGGCCGACTAGCCAATTTTCCGGCCCATCCTGCCGGTGGCAAGACCGGCACCACGCAAGATAACCGCGACGCCTGGTTCGTCGGATACACCGCGCACCTCACAGCGGGAGTGTGGACCGGGAACGACGACGGCTCGCCCATGAACGGCATCACGGGTAGCGGCCTCCCCGCGTTGATCTGGCGCGACGTCATGCGCGTCGCCCATCAAACTCTGGCCCCGACACGGCTGCCCGGCGTTCCAGATGCAGCCGCATCCCCGCGGTCGGTCGCAACGCCGCGTGCCCTGCCGTTCCAACACGCGCGACCAGCGACTTTGGCGAAGCAGTCGGCGCCGATCGGCGCGGTGGCGCAAGCCGATCCGGTGCACGTTGCGGCACCGTCTCCGGTAGCGTTCGACCGGCTCCGCCTAGAGGCCCTGCTGAAGAAGTGAGTAAGTGTCGCCTTCTTTAGTGGCCGAGGGCCGCACGCGTCGGCGGCAGAATATCTACAATTTCCCTGCCTTATCACGCAGGACGAATTTCTGGATTTTGCCGGTCGACGTCTTGGGCAGCGGACCGAAGACAACCGTGCGCGGTGCCTTGTAGCGGGCCAAGTTGTCGCGAACGTAGGCCATGATCTCGTCGGCCGTCACCTCGGACGCGCCGAGCTTCAACGTCACGAACGCGCATGGTGTCTCGCCCCACTTCTCGTCCGGTCGCGCGACCACAGCCGCCTCCATCACCTGCGGATGGCGATACAGGACCTCCTCGACTTCCAGCGAGGAAATGTTCTCGCCACCCGAGATGATGATGTCCTTGGAGCGGTCCTTGACTTCGATGTAGCCATCGGCGTGCCACACCGCGAGATCGCCCGAGTGGTAGTAGCCGCCAGCGAACGCCTCATCGGTCGCTTCGAGGTTCTTGAGATAACCTCGCATGATCAGGTTGCCGCGCAGCATGATCTCGCCGATCGTTTCGCCGTCCCTCGGCACCGGCTCCATGGTTTCGGGATCGGCAACGATCATGTCTTCGATGAGCGCGTTCGGAATGCCCTGCAGCGCCATCAATCGGTAGCGCTCGCTCGTTTCCAGCGCGTCCCATTCACGGTGCGGCGCGCAGTAGGTCGACGGGCCGTAGCTCTCCGTCGTGCCGTAGAGGTGCAGCACTTCGAAACCCATGGCCTCCATGCGCTGAATGACGATGGCGGGAGGGGCCGCGCCACCCGTCGCGACCTTGGTTGTAACTGGCGGCTTTTTCTTCACCGCGTCTGGCGCGTGCACCATCATGTTGAGCACGATCGGTGCGCCGCACATATGTGTGACGCGCTCGGCGGCAATCAGCTCGAAAATGCGCTGGGGCTCGACACGGCGCAGGCAGACGTGCGTTCCGCCGGCCGCCGTCACCGCCCATGTGTACGTCCAGCCAGAACAGTGGAACATCGGCAGGGTCCACAGATATCGGCTGTCGTGGTCGAGCTTGAACGTCAGCGCGTTCGCCAGCGCACCGAGGTAGGCACCGCGATGGGAGAATACGACGCCCTTCGGATTTCCCGTCGTGCCGGACGTGTAGAGCAGGCAGCACGCGTCCCACTCATCCTGCGGCCCGGCATAGACGAACCCTCCGCTCCCGGCGGCGATGAAGCTTTCGTACTCGATACCGCGGAACGACGGTGCGTCAGCGGTCTCCGTATCAGCGATATCGATCACGATCGGGCATTTGGTGCCGAGCAATTCGAGGGCCGGCGCGATGGTGCCGTGAAACTCCCGGTCCGCGAGGAACAGCTTGGCGCCGCCATGGTCGAGACAGAATGCGATCGCCGCCGCGTCGAGCCGGATATTTATCGGGTTCAACACGGCACCGATCATCAGAACCGAATAGTGCGCTTCCAGCATCGCCGGCGTGTTCGGCGCCAGAATTGCCACCGTATCGCCGCGCCCGATCCCGGCCTTGGTGAGCGCGTGCGCCAGCCGCCGCGTCCGCGCGTAGAGATCGCGGTAGGTGAGGCGGAGGTCGCCATGCACAACCGCTGTTCGTTCGCCGAAGAAATCTGCCGCGCGCTTGAGAAAGCTGATCGGGCTCAGCGGCACGAAATTCGCCGCGCATTTCTCAAGCTCCGGACCGTTCACGAACATTCCTGCCTCCCTGCCCCGCGCGCATCTGCGACGCGCCTGGGTATTCCTATCCTGCAGAAGCGACTGATCATGCTCCGCACTAACGGCCGGATGGCCGGAACTCGTCGCCATGCCGGTAGAAGATTTTCCACTGCCCGTCCTCGAAGCGGTAGCCCTGCGTCACGCGCAGGGTGCGCTCGAACTCGCGTCCATCGAGGCTGCGGACCATGTGCTCGTAGTCGGCTGTCAGCGCGATCGTGCCGTTGATGACGGTCGAGACGTTCTCGACGCTCGTCAGTCGCGCCCGGACGACGCCGGAGACCCAGTCGAGCCGGTCGCCGACCTCGGGCCAACCCTTTTCCATGCCGCCTTGGGCCCCGAAGATCATTACGTCGGGCTTGTGCGACCAGAGGGCTTTAAAGGGAACGGAATCGCCCGCGAGCTGCGCCGCGATCGCCGTCTCGAACTGCTTGCGGAATGCCGCGAACGCTGCGTCCATCATTTCCTCCGACTTGACGATGCCTGCCGATCATCCCGCGATGCCGCGTGACCTAAGAAATTTCGGATTGGTGACCCGCAGCTCCGCAATCAGGAGTGTGCGAAGAGACTGCGCCAAGCCGCCGATCTTGCCCTGGGGCAAACTCCCTTCGCGGATATCGCGCGCGAGCTGGGCGAGGCTGCCCTCACCGTCGTCGTAAAGGTCGTCGAGCAGTACCCATTCGGCGGCTTCGGCCTCACCGGGAAGACCGCGGCGTGCAATCTCCAGCGCGTTGGCGATCATCGCTCCGGCATAGCGCTGCTCGGGCGGCAGAGCGGGCAGAACGTCGGCGCGCAAGGTATCGATCGCGAGATCGAGAAGCGCATCGGGATCGACGCGGCGGGTCGTCATGGCGCTTTTCCTCCGGCTTCGAGTGCCGCGATGGCGTCCAGCGCGTCGAGCTCCATTTCTGCCGGCATCAGGCCGGTGAGCGCCAACTCGAGCGACCGCTCGCCTCCGGTCAGGAAGCGCTGTCCCTGCAGAAGCGCGATCGTCGCCCAGCGGGCGGCCGCAAGAATTTCCCAGTATGCCAGTTCGTCGCTCGCGATCGAGACATCCGACGCAGCGTTGTAACCGGCCAACAAATCCTCTCGGTGAGCGATGCCACCCGCCGTCAGAGCGTCATTGCCAAAGCGCCAGCACCGAGCACAGAACCACCCGAGATCCTCGCGCGGATCCCCCCAATGGCAGAACTCCCAATCGAGAATGCCAGTCAGGCGAGAGTGTTCGATCATGTAGTTCCCGGTGCGGAAATCGCCATGCACCAATGTCGTCGGGCGCGGCGCCGGCCGGTTGGCGAGGAGCCAAACCAGCACGTATTCCAGCGCTGGGCGCGCGACGCTCGCCTTGTCGAGCGCGTGGCGCATTTCCGCAACCGCCGCGCTTACGGCATCGGGCTCGGGGAGCGGAAGGAATGCGAGATCCTCACGCGGCGGGCGGATTGCGTGAATCCGGGCGAGTTGCCCTCCGAGCTGGCGCGCGAGATCGGGCCCATGCCGCGCGAGATTCGGATCGCGCACGATACGACGCCCCTGTGCGATGCCCCGAATGAGCCGCTGCACCGCGAACGGCGCGCCGATAACGCTTCGGTCACCGCACTCGGCAATCGGCTCGGCAACCATCACGCCCGCTTCGTGCGCCGCGCGGATGCACGCCAGCTCGCGCGTCCGATCGAGGCTCATCGGCAGTCGCGCCAAAGCGTCGGTACGCAGGACCAGCGAATGCGCGCCGGCCCTCGGCCCCCCATCGACGAGCACATCGATCCGCCAATTCTCCTGCACCGCGCCGCCCGAAAGGCGTTCCGCGCGCGCGATGTCGACACGACCGGCGCCGACCGCGCGCGCGAGCCATGTCGCCAGCGGATCGAGATTGGAGGGGTCGAGGGTACGTGGTCCTGTCGCGGTCATCGTCACTCCGTCGGCAGGAGATGCCCGCCATCGACGGTCAGCACGCTCCCGGTCATGAACGAGCCCGCATCCGACGCCAGCAGCAGCAGCGGCCCGTCCAGTTCATCGGACGTGCCAAGTCGCTGCATCGGCACATGCGCGATCATGCGCTTGCCGCCATCGGTGTCCCAGTAGGGCGCGTTGAGTTCCGTCGCGATGTAGCCCGGCGCGATCGCATTGACGCGGATTTTGTCACGCGCCAACTCCAGCGCCATATTGCGGGTCAGCGCGATCACCGCCGCCTTCGACGCTGAATACGCCGACAGCGTCTTGATGGCGCCGAGCCCGACGATCGAGGAAATATTGACGATCGAGCCACCTTTGCCACCGGCGATCATGCGACGTGCCGCCTCCTGGCCGACGTGAAACACGCCGTCGAGGTTCACATCCATGATTTTGCGCCACTGGTCCTCGCGCATCTTCACGAACCACGCGGGATCGGTAATCCCGGCATTGTTGATGCAGATAGAAATCGGCCCGAGTGCCGCTTCGCCGGAAGCGAAGGCGCGCTCGACATCGGCACGGTCAGTGACGTCCATCGCGACCGCATGTGCCGCCCCGCCCTCGGCGACGATCCTTCCGCGCAACGCCTCCAGTCGGTCCGCACGGCGCGCCGCTACGACGACCTTGGCGCCTGCTCGCGCCAGCACCGTCGCAAAATGCTCGCCGAGCCCCGACGAGGCCCCAGTAACCAGCGCGACCTTGCCGGTAAGCGTGAAAGGATTGGATGACATCAGATCTCCGAAGCGATGTGGCTCAGCGCAATTCACCACTTCCGCGCCAGAGATGCAATTTTAAGCCGTGAGGGTCGCGCAGAGCTGCTGCGCTGCTGGAGCGCGAGCGCGCCGATGCCGCTCCGGGGGAAACCCTACTCCGCGGCCTCGCGCCCACCAAGAACGCCGGGGAGCTCGTTGAACAGGCGCCCGACAACAGTGCGGAGGTGTCGCTCGACGACCGAGAACCCGGGCTTCTTTTCGAACGTGCGTTCGTTGAGGTAAAGCCCGCGATTGATCTCGATCTGGAGCGCGTGCAGGCCGCGCTGGGGGCGCCCGTAGTATTCGGTGATGTAGCCGCCTGCGTAGGGGCGGTTGAGGTGCACGGTGTAGCCGAGCGCCGTCAACTCCTCACGCAGGAACCGGGTCAGCCGCCCATCGCACGATGCGCCGAAGCGATCGCCGAGAACGAAGTCCGGACGCTGAGGCCCGACATAGCCGGTCGACGACGACGGCATCGAGTGGCAGTCGATGAGCATCGCGGCTCCGAATTGCCGCGCCGTCGAATCGATCATGGCCGCGAGCGCCCCGTGGAATGGCTTGTAGAGTCGCTCGATGCGCTCCAGCGCCACCGCCAGCGGCAACCGCTTGCGATAGATCTCCTCGGAATCGGCGACGACGCGCGCGATCGTGCCCAGTCCGCCGGCCACGCGGATGGAACGTGAATTCGCGAATGCAGGAAGCGGCTCGTCGAACAGCTCGGGATCGAGTTCATAGGGCTCGCGGTTGACGTCGACGTAGGCCCGCGGGAACCGCGCGGCGATCAGTGGCGCACCGAGCGCGGCAACACCGCCGAACAACTCGTCGACGTAACAGTCCTCGGATTTGCGTAGCGCGTTGGCGGTCAGGCGTGAGGCCGCGAGGAAGCTGTCGGTATAGACGCGCCCGGAATGCGGTGAGCAGAACACGAACGGGACCGTTTGCATGCGCGGCACCGCCAGCGAAAAGGGCGGCGACAGATGCTGCTCTATGGCGGTGCGCTCGTTGTCCAGCATGTCCCTAGCCAGCTCGCTCCCGGGTCGCGACGATAGGTCCGCGCCGCCGGTCAATTTCATTTTCTGATACGCGTGGCACGCGTGCGCCCATACGATGGCGTCGTCTCGTGACAACTATAAACAAGATTGCCAAGTGCCGACTGCGCTGTCCATCATAAGCGTGTACATAGGCGAAGATTGTGGTGGAGCAGAGCACAGATGTCGCAGAAGGCGCGTATTTTAAAGCATTCTAGGCGAGACGTAGGCGCGCCGGCAGGTAGCGGCATATCCGCACTGGCATGTCGACCAGGCGCAACCGGACGACCCGATAACGTTCATTTTCTTGACGACGAAATTCTGTGTGTTCACTTCCAATTTACCAAAATGACGTCAGATTCCGACGTCACGAGCTCGTCGGTCCATAGTCCGGCATGCGGCCGGGGCCGGGGTGGTTGGGGGGCGCGACGATGACGGCAAAGGTATCGGCACTTTCCACGCAACGCATCCTGCTCGCGGAGGATGACGACTCGATGCGAGGGTTTCTGGCCCGCGCCCTGGTCAAGGCGGGCTACGATGTCATCGCCTTCGCCAATGGCGCCGAGGCCTATGACAGGCTGAAGGAGGAAGCCTTCTCGCTGCTGCTGACCGATATCGTCATGCCCCGCATGGACGGCATCGAACTGGCGCGGCGCGCAAGCGAACTCGATCCCGAACTGAAGATCATGTTCATCACCGGCTTCGCCGCGGTCACTCTCAACAGTGACAAGCCCGCTCCCAAGGACGCCCGCGTCCTCTCGAAACCCTTCCATCTGAAGGATCTCGTGGCCGAGGTCGACAAGCTGCTGTCGACGCCCTGATCTCGCATCACGATACGGCGACCGACGAGCCCGTCGTTTAGTTGTGCTCAGCCAGCGACAAACCTTTGACAAACCCGCCACCGCCGCATCACAATAGCGGCGTAGGTGGATTTCGCCGTCGTGGGGACGATGGTGATCGGGGGGTGAAGCGTTCTCATACCCTGATGTCTTGTTGTTGTGGTGCGTATCGCCTGTCGCGTCGCCGCTTGCGCATTTGGCAAGACGACGAGTGACGAGCGTACATTGGCGTATCGGAAGCGAATATCGTGCGTTCATTGTTTGAAAAACCGCGGTCCGACACGGGTACCCGTTCCAGGGGCCATACGCAGCCGCCAGCGGGCAACGCAGCGCCGTATCAGCCAGCGCCCTATCAACCGGTACCGCGCCCGTCAGCACCACAACATCCGCCACACCAGGCTGCACCCGTCCGCATAATGGCCGTCGCAGAGCGCACCTCCGGCCACGACGAGCATTTGGGATTCCTGCTCCGCGACATGCGCCTTGCGCTGCCCATGACACCCGGCGAACTCGCCCTGCGGGTAGGAAGCTCGGCGGAGATCATAACGACACTCGAGCAGGGCCGGCTGCGCGCGCTGCAGTCCTGGGAGGAGACGCAGCGCGTCGTCTGCGGGCTGTGCGCCCTCCATCATGTCGACCCGCGCCCGATCCTGAACCGGATCATCGAGCAGACGAGCCCGACAAGTGTCGGTGCGCCGCCCGCGCGCAGTCCTGGCGCGCTCCATCGCTCCGGGGGCCGAAACAGCGACGAGACCGCGCCGAACGCGACGCCACGGACGCGCCCGGCCCGGACGACTGAAGCACCGAAGCCCGCGAAGAAACCGCGCAAGCCGTGGCGCGCCCCGTCCCTCACTCGTGGGCCGGGACGCGTGCTGATGGCGGTGGCGGGGCCGATGGTCGTGATCGCCGCCGCTGCGTGGGTCGTTCAGGCCCAGCCGCGCGCGCTGCGCACGACTATCGAGGCGTTGCCCCATTCGATCGCCCACCCGATGCTCTCGGGGCTGGATGCCATGGCTGCGCGGCTTTCGCGGCGTCAGGACGGCCTGCGTTGGATCGAAGTGGCCGATCCAGCGAGCCGCAAGGCCGACAAACTCCAGGTCGGATCACGCTGATTTCTGGTGCGCGCCAACCGGCGTTGGTGCTCTGCCGGTGGTGCTGTGCTATGCGGGTGGCAGAATTGGCGCCGGCATGGCACTGCTTGCTGTAGACGGCGACGCCCTCCCCCACACCCTGCGATTGACGATTGGGACGGGGGTGACGCAGCCTGCGCCACTCAGAGAACAAGGTCCATGTCGTCCATTCCACAACAGAGGCTCGATCGCCTGATCGAGCGCTGGCATACTCTCCAGGCTGCGCTCAACGCCGGCCCGAGCGCTGCCGACTTCGCAAAGTTTTCCAAAGAGTTCTCAGAGCTCGACCCAGTTGTGTCGGCAATTGAGGCGCTGCGCCGGGCCGAGGCCGAGCGGGATGACTTGGCGGCGATGATCAAATCGAGTGCCGGCGACCGCGAAATGGCGGAAATGGCTGAAGACGAACAGCGTGCAGTGAGCGCGCGCATCGAGGGGCTGGAGCAGGACCTTAGAATTCAACTGCTTCCGAAGGATTCGGCCGACGCGGCTGACGTTGTCCTCGAAATCCGCGCCGGCACAGGCGGTGACGAAGCAGCACTGTTCGCCGCCGATCTCTATCGCATGTACTCGCGCTACGCCGAGCAGCACGGGTGGAAGTGTGATGTGATCTCGATGTCGGAGAACGATCTCGGTGGCTACAAGGAGATCATCGCCGCGATCTCGGGCAAGGGCGTGTTTGCGCGCCTGAAATTCGAATCGGGCGTCCACCGCGTCCAGCGCGTTCCGGCGACCGAAGCGAGCGGCCGCATCCACACGTCGGCCGCGACGGTCGCGGTGTTGCCGCAGCCGGAGGAGGTCGACCTTCAGATCAAGCCGGAAGAGCTTCGCATCGACACGATGCGTGCAGGCGGCGCGGGTGGCCAGCACGTGAACAAGACCGAATCGGCGGTCCGCATTCTCCATATCCCGACCGGCATTATCGTCGTCTCCGCCGAGAAATCCCAGCATCAGAACCGCCGCCTTGCGATGCAGGTGATGCGCTCTCGCCTCTATGAAATGCAGCGTCAGCAGGCCGACGACGCGCGTTCGGCCGCCCGCAAGGACCAGGTCGGGTCCGGTGATCGTTCCCAACGTATCCGTACCTACAATTTCCCCCAGGGGCGCGTCACGGACCACCGCATTGGCCTGACCCTGCACCGATTGGGCGAAATGCTCGAAGGGGGGGCGGCCCTCGACGAACTGATCGACAGCCTGATCACGGATCACCAGACCAGCCAACTCGCCGCCATGGCCGGTGGTGGCCTCTGATCGTGGACACCAACATGGGCAGAAGCGATTCTGTATACGATCTGGCCTCGTGCGACAGCGTTCGTGATCTTTTGCGAACGGCAACCGCGCTCCTCGATCATGCCGGTACACCCGATGCCGCAGTCGACGCCCGCCGCCTCGTCGCCCACGCGCTGATGATCGATCGGGAGCAGATGCTCCGCGAGCCCAACATCAAGCCCGATCCGGCCGCCATCAACCGCCTGTCGGAGCTCCTCGCGCGCCGTGTCGCGCACGAGCCGGTGGCCCGGATTATCGGAGCGCGCGACTTTTATGGGCTGTCCCTTGCGCTGGGCCCCACCACCTTGGACCCTCGCCCTGATACTGAAACGGTTGTCACGATCGCGCGCCACCTCGCCGAGCGGATCGAGCGCGCCGATAGTGAGCCGCTGCGGATCCTGGACCTCGGCACCGGCAGCGGCGCCATCGCGCTCGCCCTGCTCAGCGCGTTGCCGGACGCCGAAGCTGCAGCCGTCGACATCGATCCCGCCGCGCTCGACGTTGCCCGCCGCAATGCGACCGCCCATGGCCTCACCGACCGGATCCGTTTCCTGGAATCGGACTGGCTCGACCAGGTTGAGGGCATCTTCCACCTCATCGTGGCAAACCCACCATACATTCCCACAGCAGATGTTGCGGGTCTGGCCCCCGAAGTCAGCCAATGGGATCCAGTTGCCGCACTGGATGGCGGGCCCGACGGACTTGACGCCTATCGGAGCATTCTTGGCAGCATCGCGCGGGCTATGTCCCCCGAAGGATGGGCCATTTTCGAGGTTGGCGCGGGGCAGGCCGCGGACGTCTCAGCGCTGGCGTTGGCCCATGGCTTGGCCACCGCGCCGCTCACTTGGGCGCCTTTGCGCGACCTGGGCGGTACCATCCGCTGTGTTGCGGCTGCCACACCCGGGTGCGACGTCAAAAAAACACTTGGAATCGAGGATCGATCGGTCTAGCTTGTCTTCCAGGCAAAGCGCGTGGCGTGCCATGACCAAAGCGATCGGCAGTTAAGATCGCAGGCGAGAAGGCAGGCCCGGCTGGTGAGAGGCAGAGTATGGCGCTGTTGGCGTCGAGACTGCCAAAACCACCTCAACTCAGTGATCGAGACGTGTGTCGCACCTTGGGGCCTAGGGTCAGGGGCGGTGCGTAGAGGATCACAGAGATATCTCTGATGTTGGTCGGTGTAGTGCGGGCTTCGTAGCAAGATGCCGCGACGGTGTGGGGAGACGCGAAGCGTCTGCGATCCCGTAACGAACCCGCTCGTAATGGAGCCCCGATTTGGGTGGCCCCGGCGTGCTTGAACACGCAAGAAACTTTCGAGGAAAGAACGAGAGCCTATGAGGCAGGGTCAGCAGCATCGCCGCGGGCGTAGCCGCGGGAGCAGCGGTGGCAATGGCAGCCATACCAACCACGGCAGCCACAATCACCGCAAAGGGCAAAACCCTCTATCTCGCAGCTTCGAGTCCAACGGCCCCGACGTGAAAGTCCGGGGCACGGCGGCCGATGTCGCCAGCAAATACATGACGCTCGCGCGTGACGCGCAGACGTCGGGCGACCCAGTGCTCGCGGAGAACTATCTCCAGCACGCCGAGCACTATAACCGAATGATCATCACCTACCGCGAGCAGCAGATCCAGCAAGGTGGTGACGCAACCGGTCCCAACGGGCATCGAATGCGGACGGTGAACGAATACGGCGAACCCGCCGACAGTGAAGATGTTGAATCCATGGACCCCGGCACGGGCGAACAACCGCCGATGCCCGCATTCTCGCGCCAAACCGGTCAGGATGGTCAGCCGCGCTTCGACTCGCGCCATGACACGCGTCAGGACTCGCGCCCAGAGCCACGGCACGAAAACGGTCGTCAAGATGACAGGCGCCACCAGGATGATCGGCGCCCACAGGACGATCGCCGCCCTCAACAGGGCCGCCAGCAAGAGAACCGCAGCGACCGTGGCGGCGACAATCCCCGCTTCCGCGACCGGCGTTTCGATCGCGGCGAACGCACCGACCGGGGCGACCGCCTGGATCGTCCCGAGCGTCAGGACCGTCCCGAGCGTCAGGATCGGCCGGAGCGCCAGGAACGAGCCGAGCGTCCCGAGCGTCCGGAGTACCGCAGCGAACAGAGCGAAGCGCCGCCGATCGAGCGGCCGATCCGTGCCCCGGCGCCTGTCGCCGAGCAGCCACAGCCCGTGATCGAAGCCGTCGTTGAGCCGCCCGCCGCAGCGCGCGAACCGGCCCCGTCGCGTCGTCGCGAGCGCTTCGACATGATGAAGGATCAGCCGGAATTCCTGCGCCGTCCGGTCCGCCGGCCGCGCCGCGAGGAACCGGCACCCGACACCGCCGCCGATGCGCCGAGCGTCCCCACTGAGCCACGGGAAAAGCCGACCTCCTAAGGGCGACTGCCCTCGCTTCGCCGAACGAATCGTGCCTCATCTGAGGCCACGATTGTTGTATCGAACGAACGAGAGGGTGCCATGACGGAGCAGACCAGCGCGCGCGCCACCCGCGCTCGCGGTGCCGGCGCCAAGACTTCGAGCACGCCGCCTGCCGCCACCAGGGCACGCGTTGCCGCGCCTAGTGCCAAGCCGGCGTTCGGTAAGAAAACCATCGCACTCGTTTACGATTTCGATGGCACGCTGTCGCCGCGTCCGATGCAGGAGTACACGTTCCTGCCCAAGATCGGCGAGGATCCCAAGGCGTTCTGGATCGAGGCGAACACGACGGCACGCGCGCATGGCGCCGATCCGCTCATCACCTACATGCACCTGATGTACAAGAAGGCCAAGGCGCGCGGCATCCGCATCGACCGCGAGGACCTGGTGGAACTCGGGCGCGCGGTCGAGTTGTTTCCCGGCGTTGACGAGTGGTTCGGCGAGATTGCGGACTACATCACCATTCGCACCGAAAGCCAGGGCGTGACGTTGCGCCACTACCTGATCTCGTCCGGCCTCGTCGAAATCATCGAAGGCACGAGGATCTTCCCGCACTTCCACAACGTATTCGCTTCGGAATACTGGTTCGAGGCCTACGACGTCCCCTACCCGAAGCGCGTCATCACCGACACCGGCAAGACGCAATACCTGTTCCGCATCAACAAAGGTATCGAGAACCTCGGCGACTCGATCAACGAGCACATGCCCGAGGCCACCCGGCCGATCCCGTTCGCCAATATGATCTATTTCGGCGACGGCGATACCGACGTTCCATCGATGGCCGTCATGCGCAAGAACGGTGGCCATGCCATTGCGGTCCATCCGCCGGGCAAGGCGCGAGCCAAGTGCGTCGACCTGTTCAAAGCGGGCCGTTGTGATTTCTTTGCGCCCGCCGACTACCGCCGCGGCTCCGACCTGTTCAAGCGCACGACGCTGCTAATCGATCGCATCCTCGCGGACATTCGCGTCGAGGAAGAAGCGTGGCAGCTTTCCCGCGCGATCGAAAAGTAGTTTTTGCCGCTACGGCTTGGTGCTGAAAGAACCCCTTTGTCGTGACGCCTAAGCGCGCCGCGGGGCTGCCTCGCCGGTCTGCGTTCTTACCTCACGGCCTTCGGCCACTACCGTATGGCTAAACTCCAAGTATCAAAAAGGGAGGGGGTTCGGGGTCTCCCCAACTGGGGTCCGGGGACTGGTCCCCGCGTCGCGCAGCGACTTGTAGCCAGCGCACCGGCCCGGTTCGCTACACCCCACTCACCACAATCCCGATCCCGGGATGCGGGAGCGCCCGGCTTCTGCTATGGGAGCGGTTCATTTCCGCCAGGAACCTAGTTCGTGCCATGCCGCCCGACGCCACATCCGTTTCGACTGACGCTGTCCGATCCGAATGGCGCGATGCCCGCCGCATCGTCGTCAAGATCGGCTCGGCTTTGCTCGTCGACCGCGCAACGGGCCGACTGAGATCGGCATGGCTCAATTCGATTGCCGACGACGTGAAGGCGCTCGTCGCCGAGGGACGTGAAGTCATTCTCGTCTCCTCCGGTGCGATCGCGCTCGGCCGCCACGTCCTGCGACTGCCGAAAGGCGCGCTCGCGCTGGAGCAATCCCAGGCGGCGGCGGCTGTCGGCCAGATCAGCTTGTCGAGCGCGTACCAGGAAGTCTTCCAGGCTCGTGGGCTGACCGCGGCGCAGGTGCTGCTGACACTCGGCGACACGGAAGAGCGACGCCGCTACCTCAACGCCCGTCGCACGATGGATACTCTGATCGCGTGCGGCGCGGTGCCGGTCGTCAATGAAAACGATACGGTCGCCACCGCCGAGATCCGGTACGGCGACAATGATCGGCTGTCGGCGCGCGTTGCGACCATGATGAGCGCCGACTGCCTCGTGCTGCTTTCCGACATCGACGGGCTTTACACGGCACCACCTGCGAAAGATCCCACCGCGAAGCGTCTCGACGTGGTGCGCGAACTGACGCCCGAGATCCTCGCAATGGCGGGCGACGCCGGCACCGAACTGTCGAAAGGTGGCATGGTGACGAAGCTCGAAGCGGCCCGCATCGCGCTGGGTGCGGGCACCGACATGGTCATCACCGAGGGCGCCGCGCAGCATCCGTTGCGCCGTCTCGGGGAAGGCGCGCCATGCACCTGGTTCCTGGCGACGTCAGATCCGGTTGCGGCGCGCAAGCGCTGGATCGCCGGCAACCTGGAACCGCGTGGCATCATCGTCGTCGATGCGGGCGCCGAGCGCGCGCTGGGGCAAGGCAAAAGCCTGTTGCCGGCCGGTGTCGTCCGCGTCGAGGGCGCCTTCGATCGCGGCGACGCGGTGACGATCCGGGCACTCGACGGGCGCGATCTTGGACGCGGGCTCATCGCCTATCCCAATGACGAGGCTACCGCTATCATGGGCAAGAAATCAGGTGCCATCGCTACGATTCTCGGCCACGCCGGCCGTGCGGAACTGATCCACCGCGACGACATGGCGCTCAACCGCACGGAGCGGACATGAACCGTCCTGAACGCATCGACACGGGCGACATCGAGCGGCTGATGCTCGACATCGGCGGGCGCGCGCGCGCAGCAGCCGCTGAATTGGCGCTCGCGCCTACCGACCAGAAAAATGCAGCGCTCACTGCCATGGCCGCCGCGCTGCGCCGATCGCAAGCTGCAATCCTCGAGGCCAACGCGCTCGACGTTGCCGCTGTACGCGCCGCTGGGCAAGCCGCGTCATTCGTCGACCGGCTCACATTGACGCCGGACCGCATCGACGGCATCGCGAAGGGGCTCGAGGATATCGCTGCGCTCATCGATCTTGTGGGCGCGCGCATGGCCGACTGGGAACGACCCAATGGCCTCAAGTTCGAGCGCGTGCGTGTGCCGATCGGCGTCATTGGCATCATCTACGAAAGTCGCCCCAACGTGACGGCCGACGCAGGTGGGCTTTGCCTGAAATCCGGCAATGCCGCGATCCTGCGCACCGGGTCCGACGCCCAGCGCTCGGCGACAGCGATCCACGCGTGCATCGTCAGCGGTCTCCGCGAAGCAGGCCTGCCGGAAGCGGCTATCACGCTGGTCCCGACCACGGACCGCGCCGCCGTCGGGCACATGCTCGCGGGCCTCGACGGCGCCATCGACGTCATCGTGCCGCGCGGGGGCAAGGGCCTCGTCGGCCGCGTGCAAGCTGAAGCCCGCGTCCCCGTGTTCGCGCATCTCGAAGGCATCTGCCACACCTACGTCGATCGTGGGGCCGACCTCGCCATCGCCATCCCCCTCGTCCTCAACGGCAAGCTGCGCCGAACCGGCGTGTGTGGCGCCACCGAATGCCTGCTTGTCGATCGCCGGGCGGCCGGCGATTTCCTGACTCCGCTCGTGAAGGCGCTGCTCGATGCCGGCTGTGAAGTGCGCGGCGATGCTGCGACGGTGGCCGTTGATTGCCGAGTCAAGGCAGCCGCGCCCGATGACTACGGTCGTGAGTTTCTCGACGCCATTATCGCGGTCAAGACCGTCGACGGGCTCGACGATGCCATCGCGCATATTGCGCGCTACGGCTCGCAGCACACCGACAGCATCATTACCGGATGCCAAGAGACGGCAGAGAGCTTCCTCTCTCGTGTCGATAGCGCCATCGTCCTGCACAACGCCTCGACGCAGTTCGCCGACGGCGGCGAGTTCGGTTTCGGCGCCGAGATCGGCATCGCGACGGGGCGCCTCCACGCGCGCGGACCGGTCGGCGTCGAACAACTCACCACGTTCAAATACGTCGTGCGTGGCACGGGCCAAACGCGTCCATAATTTGGGACGAGCAGGGGATCACCATGCGGATCATCGACCTCTCCCTCCCCATAGCCGCCGACCATCCGCGTTGGAAAACCGAAGTCACCGCGACCGGCGATCTCGCCAAGGGTGATCTCGCGCAGGTCACTTGGCTCAAGGTTTCCTGCCACGCCTTCACGCACGTCGATGCGCGCCGCCACATGTTTGCAGACGGGGCGACCATCGAAAGCACGCCGCTCGACGCACTCGTTGGACCCTGCGCGGTCGTCGATCTCATGGACGTACAGCCGAACGAAGCGATCGGTGCTGAGAAACTCGCGACCCGCGGCAAGCACATCACGCGCGGCGGCATGGTGTTGCTGAAGACCAATTGGGATCGCCAGCGCTCGCCAACGACCCAGGAATTCTGGCTCGACAGCCCTTACCTCACGCGCGATGCCGCCGCGTGGCTACTCGCCGCTGGGATCCGTACGATCGCGTACAGCTTCCCGCAGGATTATCCGATCCGCCTACTGCTCAAAGGTGAGGTGCGCCCGCTCGCCGAGCAGGTCACGCACGACGTGCTGCTGCGCGCGGGTGTGCACATGATCGAGTACGTCGCCAATTCCGCCGACATCCGCGAGGCCAACGTGTTCCTCTCCGCCGCGCCGTTGAAAATTCCCGGCGCAGATGGCGCGCCGGCTCGCGTCTACTGCATCGAAGGGTTGTAGGCGCGCGTTAGGCCTTGATGAGCGCATTCAGGTCGGGCGTCGGGATGGAGCCGTCGAGATACCCGAACGTGCCGCCATCTTTCACCTCGCGGGCGGCGTCGACGAGGCCGGTCATGGCCGCGCGGTAGAGCGAGGTCGCCAGGCTGATGCGCTTGACACCCGCGGCGGCAAGATCGGCGACGGTGAACGAACGCCCCTTGATGCCGACCATGAAGTTGAAGGGCCGCTCCAGGTTGGCGCACACCTCCTTGATGGCCGCGAGATCCGGCAGGCCCGGCGCAAACAGAACGTCGGCGCCGGCTTTCTCGTAGGCCTTGAGGCGCCGGATGGTGTCGGCGAGATCCGGATTGCCGCGGATGAAGTTTTCCGCACGCGCGGTGAGTAGGAATTTTGTCGGCAGTGCGCGGGTTGCAGCGACGGCGGCCTCGATACGGCGAAGTGCGTGATCGGCGTCGTAGATTGGCTTTTCCGGTTTCCCGGACGAGTCCTCGATCGACCCGCCGACGAGACCGACGGCGGCGGCGTCGCGGATTGTCATCGCGGCATCCTCGGGCGTATCGCCGAAGCCGTTCTCTAGATCGGCGGCAACGGGCAGATCGGTAGCGTCGACGATGGCCTTGGCATGGGCGATGGCTTCGGCGCGCGAGACGCGACCATCGCGGCGCCCGAGGACGCCAGCGCAGGCGCCGCTCGATGTCGCCAGAGCCTCGAAGCCCAGTCCAGCAAGCAGTCGCGCCGATCCTGCGTCCCAAGGATTCGGGATCACGAATGCACCCGCGCGCTCGTGCAGGGCGGCGAACTGGCGGGCCTTTTCCTCGATCGTCTGAGCCATTGCTTTTCTCTCCTATCTAGGACGTGGAGCCGCCCGATGGAATGATGGTCCAGTAGGACCGCATCATGGCGGCGGCAATCTCTTCTGCGCCCAGAACGACCGAAGTGGCGCCGCAGCTTTTCAAATGCTCCTGCTCGGCGCTCGAATGGCCGCGCGCAAGTATGACCAGGTCGGGGCTGATCGCGCGCGCCTGGGCGACGATCTGGCCAGCTTCAAAGTTTTCATGAATCGCGACCAGCAGGCAACGCGCCTTGGGCAAATTGGCGGCGGCGAGGCTCGTTACGGCGTTAGCAACGACGGCCTCGATCCCCTTGGCCTTGAGTTCGGTGACGACGTCCTCGCTCTCGTCGATCACGAACAGCGGTATGCCCGCATCGAGCAGCGCGCCGCCGATGCGATGTCCGACGCGGCCGTGACCGACGAGAACCGCGTGGTCCTCCAGCGTCGTTGGCACGATCGTCTCCTCCGGCGCCTTCTCGGCGGGCTTGGCAGCATCGATCGCACCATCGTACTTGTCGATCCATGGCTTCAGGCGGTCGAGCACCAGGAAAAGCATGGGGTTGGCGACAATCGAAAGGAGCGCGCCAGCGAGGATCAAGCCGCGTGCTTCCGGGAGTAGGACGCCGAGGGTCACGCCGAGACCGGCCAGGATGAACGAGAATTCGCCGATCTGGGCGAGGCTCGCGGAGATCGTCAGCGCGGTTCTGAGCGGATGGCCAAAGGCTAGCACGATCGCCAATGCCGCGACCGTCTTGCCGATCACGATAATCAGGAACGTCGCAATGACAGGCCAGAATTCGCGCACGATGATGGATGGGTCGAACAGCATCCCGACGGAGACGAAAAAAAGCACCGCGAACGCATCGCGTAGCGGCAGTGTTTCCTCGGCGGCGCGCTGGCTAAGCTCGGATTCGCTGAGGATCATGCCGGCAAAGAAGGCGCCGAGCGCGAAGGAAACGCCAAACAGCTTTGCGGCACCGAAGGCGAACCCGAGCGCGATGGCGAGGACACCAAGGCGGAACAGTTCCCGCGAGCCGGTGTGCGCGATGTAGTGGAGCATCCACGGAATGACCCGCCGCCCGACGATCATCATCACGGCGACGAATGCGAGCACCTTGGCAACCGTCAGCGCGACCGTGGCGATGACCTGCGATGGCGCGAGCCCGAAGGCGGCATTGCGCTGCATGCTGCCGTCGAGCAGCGGCACGAGCGCTGGAATCAGGACCAGCGCGAAGACCATCGCGATGTCCTCGACGATCAGCCACCCGATCGCGATGTGTCCTCGCTCGGTAGTCAGCAGCCGCCTTTCTTGGAGCGCGCGTAACAGCACCACCGTGCTGGCAACGGAGAGCGCCAGGCCGAATACGATGCCCGCACCGATCGACCATCCCATAAGGGCCGCCAGCCCCATGCCGAGCAGAGTTGCAACAGCCATCTGACCTAACGCGCCGGGAATGGCAATCATGCGGACGGACCAAAGATCCTTCAGCGAAAAATGCAGCCCGACGCCGAACATCAGCAGAATGACGCCGATTTCCGCGAGTTCGTCGGCCAGCGCCTGATCCGCAACGAAGCCGGGCGTTGCCGGGCCGACAGCGACACCGGCCAGGAGATAGCCGACCAGCGGTGACAACCGCAGGCGTTGCGCCAGGGTGCCCAGCAGAAATGCCAACGACAGACCCACGACGATCGTCGATATGAGCGGTGTATGGTGCTCCATTCGTAGTCCGGTTCTCCTGTGATGCGTTCCGATCCATCATGTTGATCCCGGACGGGATTGCAATATCGGGCATTGCCGGCGCCGACAACGCCTTCGATCCGACGTACGAGACGATGCCGGATCAGGTCGTCGCCGATTGGCGCACGTGGGGTTCAGTCGGCGTGGGGTTCGCCGATGACCGCTGTGCCATCGCCGTGTAGAAGCCGAGCATGGCGCTGGCGATCTCTTCCTCGCCAAGTACGACCGCACTGGCGCCGCAACTCTCGAGATGCGCCTTCTCGGCCTCTGAATGTCCGCGCGCAAAGATCAGAAGATCCGGGCTGATGGCCCGCGCCTGCTCGACGATCTGTCCCGCCTCGAAGTTCTCCGGGACCGCAACCAGCAGGCAACGCGCCTTGTCGAGATTGGCGGCCTTGAGGCTCGTCACGCCGTTTGCGGCAATCGCTTCGGTCCCCGCTGCGTTCAACTCCGCCGCAACGACATCGTTCTCGTCGATCACGAACAGAGTTGCGCCAAGGTGTAGCAGTTCGTTTCCGATCCGACGCCCGACGCGTCCGTAGCCGACGAGCACGACATGATCTTCGAGCAGAGTTGGCTTGATCTCAGGCGGCGCGACTTCGCTCTGCGGGACGACCTCGGGACCGCTCGCTTCGTTTCGCTCGAGCCACGGGCGGAGGCGATCGGCGAGCATGAAGCATGCCGGGTTGACGAGTATGGAGATGAGGGCGCCGGCCAGGATGAGATCCCGCGCCTCGGGACTGAGAACGCCGATTGTCACGCCGAGGCCGGCCAGGATGAACGAAAACTCGCCGATCTGCGCGATGCTGGCCGAAATCGTCAGCGCTGTACCGATGGAATATTGATAGAAGCGCACAATTGCGAAGGCGACCAGCGGGCTGATCACGAGGATCACAACGAGGGTCGCCAGTAGCGGCCACGTCTGGCGGACGATGATCGACGGATCGAACAGCATCCCGACGGACACGAAGAACAACACAGCGAACGCGTCCCGCAGCGGCAACGTCTCTTCAGCGGCACGCTGGCTCAACTGGGATTCGCTCAGGATCATACCGGCGAAGAACGCGCCCAGCGCGAACGAGACGCCGAAGAGCTTGGCGGCACCAAAGGCAAAGCCGAGAGCAATCACAAGCACGCCGAGCCGAAACAGCTCTCGCGATCCGGTATGCGCGATGTAGTGCAGCGTCCAAGGGATGAACCGTCGGCCAAGGATCATCATAACGGCGATGAAGGCCACCACCTTGGCCATCGTCAGCGCAATCGTACCGATGACTTGCGACGAACCGAAGCCGAACGCGGCGTTCCGTGCCATGCTGCCATCGAGCAATGGGACAACGGCTGGAATAAGCACCAGCACGAACACCATCGCGATGTCTTCGACGATCAACCAGCCGAGCGCTATGCGCCCTCTTTCCGTCGTCAGCAGTCGGCGCTCCTGCAGCGAACGCAGCAACACGACCGTACTCGCCACAGAGATCGACAAGCCGAAGACAAGACCCGCACCCGCTGTCCAGCCGAGCAACGCCGCCAGGCCCATCCCGACGACCGTGGCGACGGCCATCTGTCCGATCGCGCCCGGAATCGCGATGGTGCGTACCGCCCACAG
>LNFM01003946.1_pt1 | contig 28150 bp, 25 predicted proteins | sample 596031 | NCBI WGS metagenome assembly LNFM01 (sample SAMN04254537, study PRJNA301005) | activated carbon metagenome | isolation source: dual media filters at the Ann Arbor, Michigan drinking water treatment plant | place: USA: Ann Arbor
ATATCGGCGCCTTCCCGCGCCATCGCCTCGGCAATGCCGAGACCGATCCCGGACGTGGAGCCGGTGATCAGCGCCTTCTTGCCTTTGAGTTGCATGGGGTGTCCTTGACCAGAAGTAGGGACCGGAAGCTGTCTGAAAACACGCGGAACAACTTCGATTGTGCGGCGCACCCAAGGTTCTTTGCCCCGCGACATCGGGCTTGTCCAGACCCGAACAGGTTGGAGGCGGGACCGGCAGGCGCGGTCTCAAGCCCGATTGATCGAAGACGGCAAAACTCACGCACGCCCGGTACTCACCCAGCACTCGCCTCCCGGCACCATTTCCGGTAGGGCTGAACGCGGCCATTCCGACCGAAACCGACCCGACCGAAACCCAAGAGCCCCCGTGCGCACCGATCTGTTCGACTTCGAATTGCCGGACGACTTGATTGCGCTGGAGCCTGCTTCCCCGCGCGACGCCGCCCGCCTGCTCGTCGTCGATGGCGCAGCCCGCGATGATGCCGGCGCACTGCGCGATGCCCACGTTCGCGATCTACCCTCGCTCCTGCGGCGCGGCGACGTTCTCGTCCTCAACGACACACGCGTCATCCCCGCTGCCCTCGACGGCACGCGCATCCGGGGCGATCTCCGGGCGCGCGTAACCTTCAACCTGATCAAGCGCCTCGACGACAGCCGCTGGCGCGCCTTCGCCCGGCCAGCGAAGCGCCTCGAGATCGGTGATCTCGTCCGGTTCACCGACGAGAGCCGCGTCGGCCTCGCGGACGAATTGACCGCCCGCGTCTCCGAACGCGGCGAGGCCGGCGAAGTGACCCTGTCGTTCGACGTGTCCGGCGCGTTCCTGGACGAAGCCATCGCGAGGGTCGGCGAAGTTCCGCTTCCGCCCTATATCGCGTTGAAGCGGGGCCCGCGCGCCACCGACCGCGACACCTACCAGACGATCTATGCCGCGAAGGACGGCGCGGTCGCAGCTCCCACGGCAGGGCTGCATTTCACACCGGAACTGTTCGCACGGCTGGACGAGGCCGGCGTGGAGCGCGCCTTCGTCACGCTGCACGTCGGTGCGGGCACGTTCCTGCCGGTGAAGGCGGAAGACACCGGCGACCACAAGATGCACAGCGAATGGGCCGAGATCGACGCAGCGACCGCGCAACGTCTGAATGCAGCGCGCGCGCGCGGCGGTCGCATCGTCGCGGCCGGCACGACAGCGCTCCGCGTGCTCGAAAGTGCCGCCGCTGCGACCGGCAGCCTCGGCGCCTTCCGCGGCGAAACCGAGATATTCATCACGCCGGGATATCGGTTCCGCGCGGTCGATCTGCTGCTGACCAACTTCCACCTGCCGCGATCGACGCTGTTCATGCTCGTCTCCGCCATGAGCGGCCTCGACCGGATGCGCGCCGCCTACGCCCACGCCGTCGCCCGGCGATACCGCTTTTATTCCTATGGCGACGCGTGTCTGCTTTCGCCTGCCGAGCATGCTCGGCAAGGCGGGGGATGATCTTGTAGAATCTCGCCGGGACGAAACGACGATCAACGAAAGACGACCCACTTGGCCGACAAGACAGCCCTGCACAGCCGCCGCGAGATCATCGTCGCACACGCATCGGACGTGCACGTCGACATGACCTTCAATGCGCAACTGTTCGATGGCGACAGCGCCGGCCCCCTGCGCGCGGTTCTCGAAGCCGCCAAGAAGGCGCGCGCCGATGTCGTGCTCCTCGCTGGCGATACGTTCGATCATCACCGCCTCCCCGACGACGTGCTGCTGCACACGGCCGCGACCATCCGGGCGTTCGACATGCCGATCGTGATCCTACCCGGCAATCACGACCCCGCGGTGGACGAGGCCGTGTTCCATCATTCGGCTTTCACGAAACTGGACCACCTCTTCATCCTCGGCATCACACATCCGGACGCCGTGCATCTGGCCCACCTCGATCTCGAGATCTGGGGCCGCGCGCATCGCGACTACGGCGACATGGATCCGCTGGCCAAGGTGCGCGAACGCTCGACGCCGTGGCAGATCGCCATGGCGCACGGCCACTACGAGCCGCTGCCCGACCGATCGACGCGCCTGCGCCCATCGTGGTTGATCGGGGATGACGAACTCGCGGCAACGCGGGCCGATTACGTCGCCCTCGGCCACTGGAACCGCCGTGTCGAAGTCGGCAAGGGCACCGTCCGCGCGTGGTATTCCGGATCACCCGATTATGCGCGATCGATCAATATCGTCACTCTGAGCGGCGAAGGCGGGGGCGGTGAAGGCAGCGTCGACGTCCGCCGCGCGCCCCTCGACCTTCCCGAAGGCTTCGGCGAAGGCATGCTCGAAGGCCAGGAACACTGAGGCGCGCAACGGCTGGAGCGAGCACTGCGCGGCCGACATGCGCGCCGCTGGCCTACAAGGAAGCAGACCGCTAGCCACCCGGCAGGCAAAGCAATCTAGACGGAACGCGCCAGACGACCGATCACGCGCTGCCGCAGTTCATGCTTCTTGCGCTCGAACCAACCCGCATTGATCGTGCGTTGCGCTCGATAGAAGCTCGGGCACAGGATCGCCGCGTGCGCCATCTCTCCGCACAGCCCGCAAGCGACACAACCGTTGTTGACGTGGGCGACGGGGTCGGTGCGCAAGGGATCTGGGTTCGGCTTGATCGTCAGCGACGGACACCCGGACATGCGGATGCACGAGTGATCGCCGGTGCAGATGTTGTCGTCCACGCCGAACCGCGCCTTCTCGACGCGGCGGCCTTCTTTGATGCGCTTGGCGTCCTCGGCGTTCTCGCGGCGCTTGCGCACCAGCATGCACTCTGATTCGGCGATGATGACCTTGAGGCCCTTCTTCGTCGTCGTGAGTGCTTTCTTCAATGCGCCGACAACACGCCCGACCGAGTAGGTGCGGACCGTCTCGACATCTTCGACACCCATCGCCTTCAGGTGCCGCTCGATATCCATGCCGCGCTCGGCAGCCGGTGTGTAGCGACCGCTCGACGGCAGCCATTGCTGTCCCGTCGCCGAGGCATAGCCGTTCTGCATGATGACGAGCACGCCGTCGGATTTGTTGTGCAGCGCCGTCGCCACGCCGGTTTGCACGCCGTTGTGCCAGAAGCCGCCGTCGCCCATGACGGCAATGGTGCGCTTCTCCTGGATCGGCGCGACGCCGGCATTTGAGGCGAGCGACATGCCGTAGCCCAGGATCGAGTTGCCGAACCCGAAAGGCTGGAACGTCGCGAACGCGTGACAGCCGATGTCGGCGGCGTAGTGGACCTTCCCGATATCCATCTCGACGAGCTTCATCGCGCCGAACACCGGCCGCTCCGGACATCCCGTGCAGAACGTCGGCCCGCGCGGCGGCAGCATCGTCGCGTCAGCCGCAGCGCCTTCCGACTTCGCCTTGGCAATGCGCGCGTTGACGGTATCGAACGCGCTCGCGATTTCGGGCGACACGGCGTGCGCTTTCAGGAACGCCCCGATGCCCTGGGCAACGACCTCGCCCGACAATTCACCAGATGCGGGGATCAAGGACTTGCCGACGACTTTGGTGCCGGCATCGGATTGCGCGACCGCCTGCAGAATGAAGTGCTCGATGAACTCTGGGCTGCCTTCTTCGAGCACGAGCACCGCGCGCTTGCCGCGTGCGAACGCGACGATCTCGTCGGGCACGATCGGATAGGTGACGTTGAGCACGAGAAGGTCGATGCGCGAATTGCCGTAGGCATCGGAGAGGCCGGCTTCGGCGAGCTGCCGCAGAACGGTGTTGTAGATTCCGCCCTGCAGAATGATGCCGACGCCGTCGATATCGCCCTTCACGACATCGTTCAGGCGGTGCTCCCGGATGTAGCGCTGGGCTGCGGGAATGCGGCGGGAAACCTTGTCTGCTTCCTGCGGGAACGTGACGGGCGGGTGTGCGAGGCGACCGTAGTCGAAGGTCGCGGGCTCGGCGAGCGGCGTCCGCGAACCGACCTTGGCGGCGACGTTGTCCTTGGCGATGAACTCGCCCTGCACGTGGCAGGCGCGGATGCGAAGCTGCATCATCGCGGGCATGCTCGACGCTTCCGAGATCGCAAAGGCGTGCTCGACCATGTCGACGATGCAGCCGAGATCCGGCTTGGGATCGAGCATCACCAGCGTCGACTTCAAGGCGAACGCGATGCTGCGCTCCTGGATCACGCTCGCGCCTTCGCCGTAGTCCTCGCCGACGATGATCAGCGCGCCGCCCTTCACGCCCACGGACGCGAGGTTCGACAGCGCGTCCGACGCCACGTTCGTGCCGACGATCGATTTCCACGTGACCGCGCCGCGCACGGGATAGTTGAGCGACGCCGCCAGCATCGCGGCAGCCGAGGCTTCGTTCGAGCACGCCTCGACGTGGACGCCGAGTTCACCCAGCAAGTCCTTCGCCGAGACCAGCACATCGAGCAGCGCCGTGACGGGCGCGCCCTGGTATCCCCCGACATAAGATACACCCGATTGCAGCAGCGCCTTGGTGACGGCGAGGATGCCCTCGCCGTGGAACACGGCGCCGTTCCCGAGCTTCAGGAGTTCGATCTCCTCGGCGTAACTGCGTTCCATAGGGGGCTCCGCGTCGGAAATGGGGACGGCTTAATTTATCTCTTCCCGCCTCGTCGCTTCAATCCATCAAAGGCAAAGAAGGCAAATCGGTACTCGCGATATCGCCGCCTTACCGTCGTGGCCTCCCGCGGGGTCGCCACCGCAACGGGCGTCCGATCTCCGCTTCGATCCGGGCGGTAATTCGGGACATCCCAAACTACCCCCCCAAAAAAAATCAATACTCGAACTCGTACTTCTGACTGCAATCCACTCCCGCCAAGCCGCAGAAAAAAGCCTTCACGGCAGGGGCATACATGAACCGATCGTAGTCGTAGTCGGGGCCGTAGCTCGTCCAGATCTCGGTGCCGGGCGCGATGTCCTTGGTCGCGACGAACACGACGTAGGGGGACTCGCAGATGCGCTCGATCCGCGCGTTCTGGAGGTGGGTCTCTTTCCCGTTGATCGTGCGGGGCGCGAAGTTCGAACGGCTGACGTGGCCGCCGTGGTCCTTGCTGTCGAGGTACTTGTAGGGCGGCAGAGCTTCCATCGCACAATCGGGCAGACCTGCGAGATAGGCGCTGGGGTTCTCCAGGTCCGGTTCAGCGATCAATTGGCCGCCGAGTTCGCCGATGACCTCTCCCTCCTTGATCGCAACGCGGGCGTACAGGCCGAAGCCGGAGCCTGGGATCTTCGACGGTGCGATCACGGTGCGCTCGTCGTAGCTCGCCTTCGCGATCAGAATGGGACCGCGGGGCACGCCCTCGCCCAGCGCGACCGTGCCCGACACCGCGAGTTGGAGCGCTGCCAGGACGGCGCCCATCCGAACGAAATTCCCCACGCTTTCCTCCCTCGACCGTTATGCGCCGAACAGTGCCTTGAGATTGACCGGGATCGGCTTCGCGCGAATGCCGTTGGGCGCACTCTCGTCCTTGGCGGCCCACACGCGGATCTCGCGGCCTTCGAAGATCACGCGTTCACCGAGCTTCATCACATGGCGCACGAGAAACGTCTTGTCCCGCCACTCCGTCACTTCGCTTTCGAGCAGCACCTTGTCGCCGAAGCGGGCGGGCGACTTGAACGTCGCCTGCACGTCGAGCATCGGCACGCCGCTCGTGCCGTAGCGCTGCACCAAGACGTGGAAAGGAAGCCCCACGTGCTCGAACAACTTTTGCGTGCCGATGTTCATCATCCGGAAGAACTGCGGATAGAACGCGATACCCGCGGGATCGCAGTCGGCCCAGTCGATCTCGATTTCGATGACGGAAGGTTTCATGATGCTCCCGTCCTCAACCGCGTTTGGCGACGTTGTGATCCCACCAAGGGCAGGTGCCCGGCATCAGGTCGTAGTTGCCCTCGATCACCTGCACGGGCCGGCGCACGCCGCGTTCGCCGTTCTTCAGCGTGTGCGCGTGGGCCTTCTTGCGTTGATCCTCGGGCAGCCACGCGCGGTCGTGGCCCCAGATGCTCGGGCCTTCCTTGCGCTCGGCCGGCACCCACGTCGCCGGATCGATCGAGCGGCCGCCCCAGCCGCACTCGACCATGAATGCGGACGGGTTCCACGTGTAGAACGACGTGACGTAGTCGCCGGCGTGCCGGCCCATCGTGACGGAGACGCGGCCTTCCTCGAGTTGCGCGAGATCGTAGCCCTGGCCGACGTCGTCTAAGCTGTAGAACTCCACCATCATGTGGTGAACTTTCTTCTGCCCCGTCTCGATCATCGCGAAACTGTGGTGGCGCGGGTTGACGTGGAAGAAGCACGCCTTGAACGGATCGTCGTAGAAATCCGACACGCCGAAGCCGAGCACGTCGCGGTAGAAAGCAATAGCCGCGTCGATCGAGTTGTCGACCATCATGACGACGTGGCCGAGCCCGAGCGGCCCCGTTCGGAAACCGGAGATGTTGCGGCCCGGCACGAACGCATCTGATGCCACTTCAGCGCCGTGGAAGAATTCGATCTGATTGCCGACGGGGTCCTGCAGCGTGATGAGGTCCGCGACGAGACGCTCGGCAGCGAGAGCCCTGCCCCCGCGCTTGAACGGAACGCGCTTGGCCTCGAGGCGCGCGGCGAGCCGGTCGAGCGCTGCGGGGCCGTCCATTTCCCAGCCATAGCAGCTGATACCCTGCCCGCCGTCGCCCTCGACGATGACGCGCTGCTTGCGGTCGTCCATCCTGAGCGCGAGGCGGCTCTTGGTCTTGTCGACCACCTGCATGCCGATGAGGCCGGTACCGTAGCTCGACCAGTCCGCGATTTCGTTGGTCCGGACGCCGATGTAGCCCAGCGACTGCGGGCGGAAATCCGGAAGAGGTCGGGCGGCGGCGCTGTCGTTGGGCATGGGGCTGGCTCCTGTCGATGCCCCTGGATGCCTTCACCTGCGCCGCCGTGCAAGCGGTAACCCGTAGGGGGTCAATCCCCGACCGGACGCATCGCCCGGCTCGCCATCATGAACAAGGGCGGCAACACGAACAGGACGGCAGCAATTCCCGTCGCCGGCAGGCCGCCCGCGACCATCAACGGGCCGGTGATGACGGCGGCGACGACATTGATGCCACCAGCGATGGTTTCGTTGACGCCGATGGCCCGGCCACGCTCGTTCGTCTCGAAGACAGCGGCGATTTCGGCGGTAGCCGCCACGTTCGTCGCAGCCCAGCCCAGGCCGACGAGGAAGGTGCCGATCGTGACGAACCAATAGCTGCCGGTGAAGGCGACGAGAACCGCGCCGACGAGCGCCACGGCAACCCCCGGCAGCATGACCTTCGTGTTGCCGATACGATCAGCGAGGCGGCCGAGCGGCATCGTGAAGGCGAACATACCGACAGTGTGGAACACGTGCGATTGGGCGATCTCGGTGAGGCTGTGACCGTGATGCTGTAGGACCAGGGAGGTCAGAACCATGACGATGGCCATGTTGCCTTGGGCGGCCCCGTTCGCGACCAGCGCCAACCGGATCCGCGGATGGGCGAACATGTCCTTCCAGGTGAACTGCGATACCGGGCCCGCTGCGCGCGGCGGAGCGATATAGCCCGGATAGTACCGCCCGAGGTTCATACCGATCTCCTTGGGATCGGGCCGGACCATCAGAACCATGACCATGCCGGGTATGATGAGGGCTGGAACCATCAGCCAGGGCAGGCCGAGCGGATCCTTGTCCCAGACCTTCGCCATCTGCTCGGACCAATGCACCATCAGCGGCGACACCACGAGACCGACGAGCGAGCCCCAGGCGACATATCCCAGAGCCTCCGCGCGGCGATTGGGCAGGAACATATCGGTCGCCGCGACGCGAAGCTGCTGGGCTCCGTTCATGCCCATCGAAAACACGAGGAGGCCCGCGATCAGCACCCAGATGCTCTGCAGCTGCATCGAGAAGCCCGTGACCACCGCGCCCACGAGCGCCAGCACGAGACCCAGCATGATCCCGGGCCGACGGCCCCATTTGTCGGTGATCTGGCCGATCGGATAGGCGATCATGAAGCGGGAGAGGCCGATCAGTGCGATCGACAGCCCCGCGAGCGCGTGAGACCCCGTCAACTGCACCACCATCAACGGCCCGAGCCCGTACGCGAACTGCATTCCGGCACCGGTGAACGACTGGCACAGCGCAAACAGCGTCATGTTGCGCTTGATGAGCGTCGGCACCGGATAGTGGATGGAAGCGTTTTGCATCGACATCGGAAATTGGAACCACGTGCCAGGAAGGGGCCAAAAAGAAGCAGGAGAAGGCGACGGACAACAATAATAAGAAGCCACAGTGCTATGGCACAGGCGAGTTCGGCTTCACTAGGGACGGATGCGCGCACATCGACGCGATTTCCCCGCTCTCGAGCTGCCGAAGCCTTTCGAGAAACCTTTCGAGTTGGCATCGCCCCTACAGATCGACGCCCCGATCATGCAGCGCTGGCATCAACGATGTTCGCCCTTTGTTCGACACGATCGCATGCCATGTTCCGGTCCGTGGCGATTAGCGTTCCGTTAACCCATCCAGTTCAGGTTTCGCTTACTTTTGCGTGCGGGCCGGCGCGCGTCTCCCTCGCGGGAGGCCTATGACGACCCGTGTGTTTTCAGTCCTGTCGTTCGAGTCCCAGAAAGCAGCGTACATGCGCCCCGTAGCTCGTTCCGCGTCGAAGTTCCCGCTCGACAAGATCCTTAATGGCGACAGCCTCGATGTGCTGGCCAAGCTGCCCACTGCATCCGTCGATCTCGTCTTCGCAGACCCTCCCTACAACCTGCAACTCGATGGCGATCTCCTCCGGCCGAACAATACGGTCGTCGATGGCGTACACCAGAGCTGGGACAAGTTCGCCAGCTTCGCGGAGTACGATGCGTTCTCCCGGGCCTGGCTCACCGAGTGCCGCCGTGTGCTGAAACCCGATGGCGCGATCTGGGTGATCGGCTCGTATCACAACATCTTTCGGCTGGGCGCGTCCATGCAGGACCTCGGGTTCTGGCTGCAGAACGATGTCGTATGGCTGAAGACCAATCCGATGCCGAACTTCCGCGGCAAGCGGTTCACGAATGCGCACGAGACGTTGATCTGGGCATCGCGCGACCAGAAGGCGCGGCCGACCTTCAACTACGAAGCGATGAAGGCGTTCAACGACGACGTGCAGATGCGTTCGGACTGGATGATCCCGATCTGCTCGGGACCGGAGAGGTTGAAGGACGACGGCGGCCGTAAGGCCCATCCGACGCAGAAGCCCGAGGGCCTGTTGCATCGTGTCCTGCTGGCAACGACCAATCGCGGTGATGTCGTGCTCGATCCATTCTTCGGCACGGGTACGACGGGAGCCGTCGCCAGGCGTCTCGGCCGGCACTACATCGGCATCGAGCGCGATCGCGACTACGTGAAGGCTGCAACCGAGCGCATCGAGAAGGTCGAGGTTCTCTCCGATCGAGCCCTCGAGACACAGCGCTCCAAGCGGTCGGAACCGCGCGTGCCGTTCGGGACGATCATCGAGATGGGAATTCTCAGAGCGGGATCGCCGCTGTTCGACGAGCGCCGCCGCGTTCGCGCCGAGGTTCGCGCCGACGGCACACTCGCGGTCGCTGGCCAACAGGGCTCGATCCATCGCATCGGCGCCGTCATTCAAGGCAAAGCCGCATGCAACGGCTGGACTTACTGGCACTTCGAAGAAAAGGGCCGCCTGGAGCCCATCGATACCCTCCGCATGGAGGCGCGCAAGCGGCTCGGTCTGTCGCCGACGCCTGCAGTTGTGGCCGCGGAGTAACGCCGGACGCCTGATCTGCGATCGGAACGAAGGGGCCGCGGCAGCGTTGGCTCCTTCGCCGTCTTTGTCGTTCGTCTTTCGCCTTTCGAACTCGGCGCCGGGCCGCGACACAAAACCATATATCCGGTATTGGCTGTGTCGGATGCAAACACCCCGCCCTGTCCTCTCGTTCGGCGGCACCCAAAACCTCGCGGCCGCAATCACTAGTTCTCGTGCAGAAGGGTTGTCGGGCATGAGCCCCATCATCGAGATCAAGGGTCTGTCGAAGGTCTACGATAGTGGCTTCCAGGCGCTCCGAGGGATCGACCTCGATATCGAGCGCGGCGAGATCTTCGCGCTGCTCGGTCCCAACGGCGCGGGCAAGACGACGCTGATCGGCATCGTCTGCGGTCTCGTTCGGCGGTCTGCGGGCAGCATCGCCGTCGACGGCATGGATATCGAGCGCGACTACCGGGCTGTCCGTTCGATGATCGGCTTGGTCCCGCAGGAGTTGACGACAGACGCGTTCGAGACGCCGTGGGCGACGGTCAATTTCAGCCGTGGACTGTTCGGCAAACCGCCAGCCCCCGCGCTCGTCGAGAAGGTTCTGCGCGATCTTTCCCTATGGGACAAGAAGGATAGCCGGATCATGACGCTCTCTGGCGGCATGAAGCGGCGCGTGATGATCGCCAAGGCGCTCGCCCACGAGCCGCGGATCCTGTTCCTCGACGAGCCGACGGCCGGCGTCGACGTCGAATTGCGCAAGGACATGTGGCAGACGGTGCGGGCGCTTTCCAATTCGGGCGTCACCGTCATTCTCACCACCCACTACATCGAAGAAGCCGAAGAGATGGCCGACCGCATCGGCATCATCAACAAAGGCGAGATCATTCTCGTCGAGGAGAAGAAGGCTCTACTGGCGAAGCTCGGCCGCAAACAGCTCGTGCTCCATCTCACCGCTCCCCTCGATGCCATACCCGGCACGCTCGACGGTCTTGGCCTAGAGATCGGCAACGACAACCGACGCCTCGTCTTCACCTACGACACCCGCGGCGAACGCACGGGCATAACGAACCTGCTGACGCGATTGGCGACGGACGGCATCCGCTTCACAGATCTCGAGACCCGGCAGAGCACGCTCGAGGACATCTTCGTCGGACTGGTCAGGAGCGACTCGTGAACCTGCATGCGATCAACGCGATCTATTCGTTCGAAATGGCGCGCACCTGGCGCACGCCGACGCAGAGCATCGTATCGCCGGTGCTGTCGACGTCGCTCTACTTCGTGGTGTTCGGGGCCGCGATCGGCAGCCGCATCTCGGAGGTGGACGGTGTCAGTTACGGCGCATTCATCGTGCCCGGCCTGATCATGCTGTCGATCTTGACGCAAAGCATCACGAACGCGTCGTTCGGCATCTATTTCCCGCGTTTCACTGGCACGATCTATGAGCTTCTGTCCGCGCCCGTTTCGCCGCTCGAGGCTGTGACGGGCTATGTCGGGGCAGCCGCAACCAAGTCGATCGTGATCGGGCTCGTCATCCTGGCGACGGCTGCGCTGTTCGTGCCGCTGCGGATCGAGCATCCCATCTGGATGATGACGCTACTGGTGCTGACCGCCGTCACGTTCTGCCTGTTCGGCTTCATTATCGGCATCTGGGCCGATGGGTTCGAGCGGCTTCAGATGATCCCACTGCTGATCGTGGCGCCGCTGACGTTCCTCGGCGGCACATTCTATTCGATTCACATGCTGCCGCCATTCTGGCAGACGGTGTCGCTGTTCAACCCGGTCGTCTATCTCGTCAGCGCGTTCCGCTGGAGCTTCACCGGCAAGTCCGATGTGGGCATAGAAATCAGCGTGGCCCTCATTTTGGCGATGCTGGCCGCATGTCTCGCCGGAATAAGCTGGATATTCCGCACGGGGTATCGATTGAAAACCTAGTGTCGAGATCGCACCGTCTGTCGGCAAACATGATGCGGTAGGATTAGCTACCGCACCCGTCGCGTCGATTAAGCGTCCCGCATCCGCGCCTCGAGCCGCGCCTTGCGGATCGCGTCCACGCGAACGCGGTAGTGGGTCTGTCCGCTCTCGTCCAACTCGCGGCTGATCACTTCGGCGTTCTCGTGCAGCCAATGCGCGAGCTTCCCCGCACTCGCCGGCAGCGTCACGTCGACGATCTCGTCGCGGCCGGATACGCGCCGCTCGATCTCGGCAAGCAGTGCGTCGACGCCCTCCCCCGTCACGGCCGAGACGAGGACCGGCGGAACTTCCATCCGGCGCGCCTGGTTGTCGACCTCGTCGCGATCGATCGGCGCCAGCGCGTCGATCTTGTTCCAGACTTCCTGCACCCGGCGTGCGGCTTCCTTCTCGTCGACACCGAGATCGGCCAGCACCTGAACGACATCCGCGCGCTGCGCAGCACTTTCGGGCGATGCGATATCGCGGACGTGCAAGACGAGGTCGGCTGAAATGACTTCTTCGAGCGTCGCGCGGAATGCTGCCACCAGCGTCGTCGGCAGATCGGAAATGAAGCCGACGGTGTCGGAGAGGATCACGCGGCGGCCGGTCGGCAGCTTCACCTCCCGCATCGTCGGATCGAGCGTTGCGAACACTTGGTCCTTGGCGAGGACGCCGGCCCCGGTAATACGATTGAACAACGTCGATTTGCCCGCGTTGGTGTAGCCGACGATCGCGACCACGGGATAGGGCACGCGGGCCCGGCCCTTGCGATGGAGATCGCGCGTGCGGACGACGTCGGCGAGGTCGTTTTCGAGGCGCTCGATCTTCTCCTGGATCATACGTCGATCGAGCTCGAGCTGGCTCTCACCGGGGCCACCGAGAAAACCTGCACCGCCACGTTGACGTTCGAGATGGGTCCACGACCGCACGAGGCGGCTCTTCTGATAGTTCAGGTGGGCCAGGTCGACTTGTAGCCGCCCTTCGCGGGTTTGCGCGCGGCGGCCGAAGATTTCCAGGATCAGGCCGGTGCGGTCGATCACCTTGGCGTCAACGGCCTTCTCGAGGTTACGCTGCTGGACCGGCGACAGCGTGTGGTCCACCACGACGAGACCCGCCCCATGTTCCTCGACCAGCCCCTTGATTTCCTCAACCTTGCCTTTGCCCAGCAGCGTCGCGGGCCTGATGGTGTTGAGTGGCGGACAAATCGACACCGCGATATCGAGATCGATCGCCTGCGCGAGGCCGATGGCTTCGGCCTTGCGGTCTTCCGATGAACGCAGAAGCGCCGGCGCGCCACGGCGAGCCAAGGGCACAGGCACCACGACGATGCAACGCATGGCGTCGCGCTCGGGAGGCGCGGCGTGCTCGCTTTCCGTATCGATCGAATGCGGATCGACCTCTTCGGATCGATCCGCGTCGGGGCGCTTGCGTCGGCTCAGGTGCTTATCCTCCGGATGGAGTTCCGGAAGTCACTCCGGATTGGGCTGATCAACCAGCCTCGCCCGTATCCGGTTCCATCAGGTTGACCGGCTGGCCAGGCATGATCGTCGAAATCGCATGCTTGTAGACGAGCTGGGAATGACCATCCCGGCGCAACAGCACGCAGAAATTGTCGAACCAGGTCACGATGCCCTGCAGCTTCACGCCGTTGATGAGAAAGATCGTCAGGGGGATCTTATTCTTGCGAACATTGTTCAGGAAAGCGTCCTGGAGGCTTGGTACCTTGTCTGCCATCTTCTTTTTGTCCGTCGCTCGATGATTGTTCTTGTCGTTCGATTTTTTTGCCTCGGCGGCAACGGAAGTAGCCCTTGAGTGCTGACGCCACGGCGCCGGCCCCGGAGCGGCCAGCGCTTGACATATAGCGCATGGCAACGTCTTGCACACCCACATACGGTGAGGACGTCGTGCGGCGGTTATGTCCTGCGTACGATCCCGGTGCGGCGGAGAACGGAAGACCAGCTCTCTATCTCCGCTCGGCAACCTCGTGAAATGCCGCCCGCAGGCGCTTCGATATCTCGCCCGGCATGCCGTCCCCGATCCTGACACCGTCGATCGCGATGACGGGGGTGACGATGTTGGTCGCCGCGGTCACAAAAGCTTCCCGCGCCACTTTCGCCTCGGCCACGGTAAACGGCTTTTCCACCACAGCGAGACCGAACCTGGCGACGACATCGAAAAGCGTTGTGCGGGTGACGCCTCGGAGGATGGCCGCATCGACGGGCCGGGTCCGCAGACAGCCGCTCGCATCCACGATCCACGCATTGCTCGACGCGCCCTCGGTGATGAATCCGGCCTCGTCGACGAACCACGCCTCACGCGCCCCAACTGCCTTGGCGTCCTCCTTCGCGAGCGATGCCGGCAGCAGCATCACCGTCTTGATGTCGCACCTGGCCCAGCGCGGATCGGGCAACGTCTTGACCGCGATACCCGTTGTTGCGCGCACCTCGGCAATCGTTCGTGACGAAGGTCGCGCGATACAGACCACCGTCTGGCGAAAGGGAATGGCCGGAAATAGAAAGTCGCGCGGTCCCGCGCCGCGCGTCACCTGGAGATAAATGGTGCCGTCGTGCACGCGGTTGCGGCGCACGGTTTCCCGCAGGACATGGCCTAGCGCGACGCCGGACATCGGCATGGGCATGCGAATTTCGCCGAGCGAGCGCTGAAGCCGTTCCAGGTGCCGCGTGAGGTCGATCAGGGCGCCGTCGCGCACCTCGATCACCTCATAGACGCCGTCACCGAACTGGAAACCGCGATCCTCGGCGTGTACGGCCGCTTCAGCATAAGGCTGGTAGCGGCCATTGACATAGACGACACGGGCCATGTCAGGCTGCGCCGACGCCGGTGCGATGCTCGGCGGAGACACCGAGTGCGCGCAACTTGCGGTGGAGCGCGGAACGCTCCATCCCGACGAACTCCGCGGTGCGCGAAATATTGCCGCCGAAGCGATTGATCTGCGCCAGCAGATAGTCACGCTCGAAGATCTCGCGTGCCTCGCGAAGAGGCAGCGACATCAGATGCTCGGAGCGTCCCGAGACCGGCAGCGCGACATTCGAACCGATCTCCTCGGGCAGCATGTCCGCGGTGATCATCGCATCGGCGTCGCCGCCCGACAGGATCATCAGCCTCTCGATGTTGTTGCGGAGTTCGCGGACGTTGCCGGGCCAGTCGTGCGCCTGCAGCACGGCAATGGCATCCTCGCCCATCTTCCGCGCGGCAAGCCCGGACGTGGCAGCGATCTGCCCGACGAAGTACGTGATGAGATCGGGCACGTCCTCACGCCGTTCGGCGAGGCTCGGTACCCGGAGCGGAACGACGTTGAGACGATGATAGAGATCCTCCCGGAACCGGCCCTCGCTCATCTCCCGCTCGAGATCGCGGCTGGTCGACGAGATCACGCGCACGTCTACGGCGACCTTCTGGCTGCCGCCGATCCGCATGAACTTCTGCTCCACGAGAACCCGAAGGACCTTGCCCTGCGTCTCCATCGGCATATCCGCGACTTCGTCGATGTAGAGCGTACCACCATGGGCTTCCTCGAGTGCCCCCACCTTGCGCGGGCCGCCGGTGCGGTCCTCGATGCCGAACAGTTCTTCTTCGACGCGATCGGGCGCCATCGCCGCGGCGTTGAGCACGACGAACGGGCCGTCGGCACGCTGGGAGGCGTTGTGAAGGACGCGCGCGGCGAGTTCCTTGCCGGCTCCCGACGCACCGCGAATGAGAATACGACTGTTGGTCGGAGCGACCTTGTCGAGGTGCCCGCGAAGCTGATTGATCGCGGCCGACTTGCCGACCATCTCCTGGCTCTGGGTCGAGCGCTCCTTGAGTTGCTTGACCTCGCGCTTGAGGTTGTAAGCTTCGAGCGCGCGGAGCGTGACCAGGATGAGGCGATCGGAATTGAAAGGCTTCTCGATGTAATCGTAGGCGCCGCGCTTGATCGCGGTCACGGCGGTCTCGATGTTGCCGTGGCCCGATATGATGACGACGGGCAGATCGGGATGTGCGCGCTTGATCGCGGTCAGCACCTCGAGACCGTCGAGGCGGCTGCCTTGTAGCCAGATGTCGAGAATGACGAGGTGAGGCCGACGCTCCTCGACGGAGCGCAACGCTTCGTCGCTATCGCGGGCCAACCGGCAGCGATGCCCTTCGTCCTCGAGGATGCCCGCTACTTGCTCACGGATGTCCGTTTCGTCGTCGACGACCAGGATGTCAGCCATGTATCGCTCCTTGATTTCCAACTCGAAGTGATCTGTTCGCGGCTCACGCGGCGGCTGCCCTGCGGCCGTCGGTTGCCGAATTCTGTTGATGTCGCGGCAGCGTCAGCCGCACGAGCGCGCCGTGTGCGCTTTCGGGCGGTTCACCGGGAGCGGCCGGAGCATCCTCCAGAGTGAGCGCACCGCCGTGCTGCTCCACGATCTTCTGCACGATCGAAAGCCCCAGCCCCGTTCCCTTGTTTCCCTTCGTCGTCACGTAGGGCTCGAGCAGCCGCGTGCGGTGCTGCTTGGGCAAGCCCGGGCCGTTGTCCTGCACCTCGATGTCGTAACGATCCGACAGTACCTTGAGCGACGCACCGACACGGCCCTGCCAACCCGCCGGCTGCTGCTCGCCATAGGTCGAGACGGCCTCGGCGGCATTCTTCACGAGGTTGTTGATCGCCTGCGTAATGAGGCGGCGATCGAACGAGGCAATGACCGGTGCAGTCGGAATGTCCATCTTGAAGGCGACGTTCGTATGGCTCTCCCGAAACAGGATGACCGCGTCCTGGATCGCCTCGCGCAGGTCGTGCTTCTCGATCACGGGTTTGGGAATACGCGCGAAGGACGCGAACTCGTCCACCATCGTCTTGATGTCGCCGGCCTGCCGCTCGATCGTCGCCGTCAGCTTGTCGAAGGTCTCGCGGTCTTCGACGATGACCTTTCCGTACTTGCGGCGAATGCGGTCGGCGGAGAGGATGATCGGCGTCAGCGGGTTCTTGATCTCATGGGCCAGCCGGCGGGCCACCTCGCCCCAGGCACTGGTGCGTTGCGCGGAGACGAGTTCGGTGATGTCGTCGAAGGTGAGCACGGACGGGCGCGAGGATTGGTTCGCGGGTCCCTCGCCCTGGCTCGTCAGCCGCACCGAGAAGATGCGCTCTTCGTCCTTGATCTGCAGCCGGGTCTCGACCTGAGCGCGCGGTTTGAGCTCGTGCGCATGGGCTTCCAGCAAAGCCCCGAATTCGGGTACGGCATCGCCGATCGGACGGCCGAGCAGCTTGGCGAGATCGAGCCCCAGCAGCCGTTCGGCCGAGCTGTTGGCGATGTCGATGCGCCCCTCCTCGTCGAGGCCGAGCACACCGGCACTGACGCCGCCCAGAACCTCTTCCATGAACTGGCGGCGTTCGAGGAGTTGCTCGTTCGCGGTGACGAGCGCGTCACGCTGCGTACGCAGTTCCGTCGTCATGGTGTTGAAGGTCTGCGACAACCGCCGCAGATCGCCCTCGCCGCGGATGACCGGAAGTTCTACGGCGAGATTGCCCCGGCTGACTTCCTGCGCCGCCCCGATGATGCGGCCGATGGGATCGACGAAGCGTCCAGCGAACCAGAATCCTGTCCAGATCGCGGCCAGCAGTGCCGTCAGCGCGGTCGTCGAGTACATCAGGCCGTGCAGGACCGTGAGGGGGCCGCGGGACCGGCGGATCTGCTCGTATTCGTCGAGACGCGCCTGGGTGGCGCGCATGTAGCTGATGACCTGCGGGTTCACCCCCCGGGCGACGTAGAGCATGAAGCCAGGATGGCTTGTGAGCTTCACGACAGCCGAAACGCGGTTGGTTTCTCCCGATACGAGAATCGGGACCTGCCCATCCATCGCCTGCCGCAGCGCCGTGTCGGGTGGCGGTGAATGGGGAGCCGTATCGTTTGCGATACCTTTTATCGCGACCTGCCCGGCGCTGTCGATGATGTTGGCGGTCGCCAGATCTCGCAGGCCGGCCTGGCCGATCAGGAACTGCTGGAGACGGCGCGCGTCGGTGCGAACGGCGAGCGGGGCATTGTCCAGATCCTTCGCCATGTTGACGAGGTCGTTGCGGATCGTCTGACCGTGTTCCTGCAGGTAGGCGTTGGCGACCAACACCGAATTCTGGATGATCTGGCGGGGACGGCTCGAGAACCACGCATCGAGACCACGTGCGAAACTGGTCGTGGCGGCGATCGCGAGAAGAATCGCGGGCAATGCTGCCATCACACTGAACAGGCCGACGATCCGTATGTGAAGGCGGCTGCCAGCAACCTTGTTGCGCCACGCCCGCCACAAGCCCCACATCTGCCAACCGATCACGCCGACCATGGCGAGAATCATAACCACGTTGACGAGAACGACGACCAGCACCACTTCGCCGGTGGGTACGATCGGGGTCAGGTTGGTCAGGATCAGGTAGGTCGCGAGCCCCGAAATCAGGGACAGGACCATCACGACCAGCCCGATCCAGAAGGCACGGTTACCCGAATGCGGCGTCGGCAGGCTCGAGGCCTCGATGCGCGTGAAGTCCGAGCTATGGTCAGCCGCCGCCATGCGGTGCTGCTCCGTTCGAGGTGCCAGATTCATCGACGTATCGTCGATGGAATCATCGGGTTCGCTGCGGTGCAATATCGGGAAGTCGAAGTCGCAGCGGATCGATGAGCGTCCAAATTGCGCAACACTGTGACCGAAAATGGACGCATCAGTGTTCAGTTTGTATCGGACGATGTGTCTTTAGAGAGACATAATTGGAATAGACCCCGGCAAGCACCGCGTCAATATACGTTTAGCGACGATGACGAGCGCAGAGGCGGCGGTCAGAATCCGGACCTCCGCCGCCGCACCTCGTTTCAATTCGATGGCGAGCGGATGACCTTGAGATCGAGATCCCTGATCCGCGTACGGAGGGTGTTGCGATTGACACCGAGCAGTTCGGCCGCGCGGATCTGGTTGCCTCGCGTCGCCGCCAGCGCCGCGGTCAGCAACGGGGCTTCCACCTGCCGGATAATCCGGTCGTAGAGCCCGGGAGGCGGAAGCTCCTTGCCGAAACCGCCGAAATAAGTCCCGAGATAACGCTCCACCATCTCCGACAACGTTTTGGCATCGTCGGCTGATTCGTCGAGCCGGGGCGGTGCTGCTTCCAGCAACTCCTGATCGACCAGTTCGGCGGTCAGGGTGTCCTGCGTGTAGAGGGCGGCGAGGCGACGGACGAGGTTCTCGAGCTCGCGGACGTTGCCCGGCCAGCTGTGCCGCTTGAGGCGGTCGATCGCGCCCTGCTCGATGTTCTTGAGGCCGAGACCTTCGCGGGAGACCTGGCGCAAGAAGTGCCGGGTTAGATCGCCGACGTCCTCGGCCCGCTCGCGCAGGGCCGGAAGACGGAGCGGTACGACGTTGAGGCGGTAGTAGAGATCCTCGCGGAACAGCCCCTGCTGGATCTGTGAGCGGAGGTCGCGATGAGTCGCGGCGACGATACGGACATTGGTCTTGATGGGTGTGCGACCACCGACCGTCGTATACTCGCCCTCCTGAAGAACGCGCAGGAGCCGTGTCTGGGCCTCGAGCGGCATGTCACCGATCTCGTCGAGGAACAGCGTGCCACCCTCGGCCTGCTCGAACCTACCCGCAGCACGGTTCTGGGCTCCGGTGAACGCACCCTTCTCGTGGCCGAACAGTTCGCTCTCGATCAGCTCGCGTGGAATGGCGGCCATGTTGACGGCGACGAAAGGCCCCGAACGGCGCTTGCCATAATCATGGAGCACGCGGGCGACCAGTTCCTTGCCCGTGCCGGACTCGCCCGTGATCATCACGGTGAGATCGCTCTGCGTGAGCCGCGCGAGAACGCGATAGATCTCCTGCATGGCCGGCGAGCGGCCGATCAGAGGGAGCTGGTCGGTCTCGGGATCGCCCGTGGGGCGCGGTGCTTTCCGTCCGGGTTCGGCCAGCGCGCGGCCGACGACGGCAACGAGCTCGTTCAGATCGAACGGCTTGGGCAGGTACTCGTAGGCGCCCTTCTCAGCCGCCGTCAGCGCTGTCATCAGCGTGTTCTGCGCTGACATCACGATGATCGGCAGCTCCGGCCGGAGCTTCTTGATCCGCGGGATCAGATCGAAGGCGTTCTCGTCGGGCATCACGACGTCGGTGATGACCACCTCTCCTTCGCCCTGGCTGACCCAACGCCAGAGCGTCGCGGCATTGCTGGTAGCGCGGGGCAGATAGCCCGCACGCGCCAGAGCCTGATTGAGGACCGTCCGGATCGCCGTATCGTCGTCGGCGATCAGAATTGTGCCTTTAGCCATTTGTAGGCCCCTTCCCTGTGGGCTTGGCGCCTGCGGCTTGGAGGGGCAGCAGGACACGAAAAACCGTGCGACGGCGCTCGCTCTCGAACTCGATGACGCCGCCGTGGTCACGAATGATCTTTGCGACGAGCGCCAGCCCCAGGCCGCTCCCGCGCGTCTTGGTCGTCACGAAAGGATCGAACAGATGCTGCTTGAGATGCTCGGGCACACCGATGCCGGTATCCTCGATCTCGATCATCAACGGCAGCGCCACGCGGTCTGTCGTGCCGGGGACGGTCATGCGCACTCCCGGCCGGAAAGCCGTGCGCAGAACGATCCGTCCGGGCTCCGGCAATTCGCCGACGGCTTCGGCAGCGTTCTTCAAAAGGTTCAAAAACGCCTGGATGAGCTTGTCGCGATTGGCCGGCACGGGCGGAAGCGAGGGGTCGTACTCTGCCGAAATCGGCATCCCCGAAGCGAAGCCCGCCTGAGCGAGCCGACAGACATGATCGAGCACGGCGTGGATGTTGACCGGCTCCAGCACGAGGGGGCGCTCGTCGCCGAACACTTCCATGCGATCGACGAGATTGCGGATGCGGTCTGTCTCCGAGCAGATCAGCTGCGTCAGGGCTCGATCTTCGTCCTTGACACCAGGCTCGAGCAACTGAGCCGCTCCGCGAATACCAGACAAAGGGTTCTTGATCTCGTGCGCCAGCACGGCCGCCATGCCCGATACCGTGCGGGCCGCCGCACGGTGAGTGAGGTGGCGCTCGATCATCTGGGCCATTGAGCGCTGCTGCAGCATGACAATGGTCAGGCTCCCCTGCTCGGGAACAGGGCCGGCATAGATATCGACGAGCCGGCTTCCCTCGATGCGCGGCAGCGCGATCTCGATGCCGTACTCGTTGACGCTCGCGCCGGAGCGACGCACCTGATCGACGAGAGCGACCAGCGGACATGCAAAGCCCACCGCTTCCTTGAGCGACTGCCGCCGCATCACGGCGATGCTCATCGAGAAGAATTGCTCGGCGGCCTGGTTGGCGTAGATGATGCGTTCGGCTTCGCCGACCACGACGATCGGATGCGGAAGTGCCGCGAGCAGCATGTCGTGCTCGACATGTCGCCGTGCGAGGGACGCCGTAGCGATCGTCACGGGCGAGTCTTTCTCCATCGGGCCGGTCATGCCGCCATCTCCGCCGTCTCCTCGTAGAATTCGCGAAGGCCCCGCAGCACCCGTGGGGCGTCTTCCTCCTGACACAGGATCTTACGCCACCGCTTCACGTCGGCGATCGGACGGCCGCTCGATTCCAAGTACCAGCCGACGTGCTTGCGGGCGTTTCGCAGGCCGAGCCCCGCGCCGTATTCACCGAGCATCGCCTCGTAATGCTCGGCGGCGATGCGGCCCTGTACCGGCAGAGGCGGAGGACCGGGATCTTTGCCGGTCGTGAGTGCGACAGCGATTCGGCCCGGCAACCAAGGCGCGCCATAGGCGCCGCGCCCGACCATCACGCCGTCGGCACCAGAGGCGAGCAACGCCATGCGGGCATCCTCGATGCTCGATATGTCGCCGTTGACGATCACCGGAATCGAAACGGCGTCCTTTACCGCGCGGACCGCGGCCCAGTCGGCGGTACCCTTGAAGAAGTCCTGGCGGGTGCGTCCGTGAACCGTCACCAGCTTGATACCGGCAGCCTCCGCACGCCGCGCGAGGTCGGGCGCATTCAAAGTGGAGCGATCCCAGCCGAGCCGCATCTTCAGCGTCACCGGCACCGCGACAGCGGCCACGACCGCCTCGACGAGTTGCAGCGCCAACTCCGGCTCACGCATCAAAGCCGAGCCGCACAGCCGCCCCGTCACCTCGCGAGCCGGACACCCCATGTTGATATCGACGATGTCGGCGCCCAGATCGACGGACATGCGGGCGGCCTCCGCCAGCCAGTGCGGCTCGCGGCCGGCCAGTTGAATGACGAACGGGCTCAGCCCCTTTCCCACGACTTTGCGGAGCATGTCCCGGCGAGAACGCACCAGCTCCGCACTCGCAACCATTTCCGACACCACGACACCCGCTCCCAACGCGTGCGCAACGCAGCGAAAAGAATAATCCGAGACGCCCGACATCGGCGCGAGGAACACCGAGTTAGCAGCGCTGCAAGAGCCGATGCTGAGAGTAGCTTCGTCCGTCATCCGCTCCACTGCCTGCTTTTTCGCCACAATAAAATGGTGCATCTGATTTGTGCAAACTAGGCTGCGGGGCACTAAATTGCAAGGGGTACCCCGCGGTCGATTGCGCGCATCGGAGCGTACCGGTATGCAATCAACGACGATCTGAACGAGCGGAAGGACATTCGATTTTGACTGTCGCAGCTATCATCGTTGCTGCGGGCCGTGGCTCGCGGGCGGCCGCAACCGGGGCTCCGCCCAAGCAGTTCGCGGAGATGGCAGGCAAGACGGTGCTGGCGCGCTCGATCGAAGCGTTCGCGCGTCATGCGTCCATCTCGACTGTTGAAGTCGTGATTCATCCCGACGATCTGACCGCCTATGAAGGTGTGCGCGACATGCTCGATGTTGCGGTGCGCAAAAAGCTCCTGCCGCCGTGCTTCGGTGGAACGACGCGGCAAGCCTCGGTGCACCATGGTCTGACCGCACTGAAGGCGTTGGCGCTGGACAGCGTGTTGATCCACGATGCCGCCCGCCCCTTCGTAACAGCCGAGGTCATCACCCGTGTCGTCGAGGCGCTGAAGCAGTGGCCAGGCGCGATTGCGGCGATACCCGTTACCGATACCCTCAAGCGCGCCGACGATCACCAACGCATCAGTGCCACCGTCCAGCGCACGGAGCTGTGGCGGGCGCAGACACCCCAAGGCTTCCGGTTCGCCGAGATCTACGAGGCGCATACCCGTGCCGAGGCGGCCGGACGTGATGATTTCACGGACGATGCGGCAATTGCGGAATGGGCAGGCCTTGAAGTTGCCCTCGTCCAAGGTGCCGACCGTAACGTCAAGATAACGACAGAACAGGACATGACGATGGCACGCACGCTGCTCGAGCGCGCGACCGCAGGGCAGCGCTGCGAGACGAGAACTGCAACCGGTTTCGACGTACACAAATTCGCTCCGGGTGGTAGCGTCTGGCTCTGCGGTGTCGAGATCCCGCACGTCGCCAAGCTCGAAGGGCACTCGGACGCCGATGTCGGATATCACGCGCTGACCGACGCGCTGCTGGGCGCGATCGGCGCCGGTGATATCGGGCAGCATTTCCCGCCATCCGATATGCAATGGAAGGATGCGGCGTCGCATATCTTCCTCGCCCATGCAGGCAAGCTCGTCTCAGAACGCGGTGGCCGTATCGTCAACGTCGACGTGACCATACTGGCGGAATCACCGCGCGTCGGTCCCCATCGCGCAACGATGTGCGAGCGTATCGCGGACTGTCTCGGCATTGCCGTCGAGCGCGTTTCGGTGAAAGCAACGACCACCGAAGGGCTCGGTTTCACCGGGCGCCGGGAAGGCATCGCCGCGATGGCGAGCGCCTCGGTCGAGCTACCCGTCGAGACGCCGACGTGAATACCGCGCCAGTCCCGCCTGACAGCACTTCTGGTTTCTACTACCGAGCGCTGGGCACCGATGGCGGCGCACGCGTCGGCGAAGTCGTGACACCACGCGGGGTCATTCGGACGCCAGCGTTCATGCCGGTCGGTACTGTCGCGACGGTGAAGGCGCTCTACACCGATCAGGTAAAGCAGGCCGGCGCGGATATTCTCCTCGCCAACACGTATCACCTGATGCTGCGACCGGGAGCAGAGCGTGTCCACCGGCTCGGCGGGCTTCATTCTTTCATGCGCTGGGACGGCCCCATCCTGACCGACAGCGGCGGCTTCCAGGTGATGTCGCTGTCGGGGCTGCGCAAAATGAGCGAGCAAGGCGTCGCGTTCCAGTCGCATATCGACGGCAGCAGGCACATGCTGACGCCCGAACGCGCGGTCGAGATCCAATGCCTGCTGGGCTCCGACATTATCATGCAGCTCGATGAATGCATCGAGCTTCCCGCGGACCCCGCACGCGCTCGAGAGGCGATGGAATTGTCGTTGCGATGGGCCGACCGGTGCAAGGCCGAACTCGGCCGTCAGCGCGACAAGGGCATAGCGACCCAGGAACAGGCGTTGTTCGGCATCGTGCAGGGCGGAACGGACGCCGCCCTCCGCAAGCGGTCGGCGGAAGGCCTGGTGGCTCTCGATCTCCCGGGCTACGCGGTTGGCGGGCTCGCCGTCGGCGAAGGGCAGGAATTGATGCTGGCCACCCTCGACGTGACCACACCCTACCTGCCGGCGCACAAGCCGCGCTATCTCATGGGCGTCGGCACGCCGTCCGATCTCATCGAAGCGGTCGCGCGCGGGATCGACATGTTCGATTGCGTGATGCCGACGCGCTCGGGGCGTCACGGCCAAGCGTTCACATGGAACGGTCGCGTCAACATCAAGAATGCCAAGCATGCGGAGGATCTTCGGCCGCTCGACGAGAAAAGTGCTTGCCCCGCTTGCCGCGACTACAGCCGGGCGTACCTGCATCACCTCATCCGCTCCGGGGAGTATCTCGGTGCGATGCTGATGTCGTGGGCCAACACCTGGTTTTATCAGGAGCTGATGGCAGCCATGCGGTCAGCCATCGCCGAAGGACGCTTCGAAGCGTTCCGGCGCGAGCACTCCGATCGTCTCAATCGGGCCGAGCCGTGAACAACGAACGTGCCCTCACGGGCCTTCGCGCCTGGGCTGCTCGGCTCGGTCCGTTCTGGTACGTCATACCCAGCTTGTTCGTGGTGCTTGTGGGCGTTGCGACGTGCAGCCTCATCGACACACCGGACCATGATCGTTTCGACGTCGTGCGCAGCATCGCCACGCCGGGCAATGCTCGTGCGGCCGTCGTCACCCGGCAGCGGCATTCCGACAGCGGGACAAGCGTTGCGTGTGTGTTCCTCGTGGTCGGGCCGCCCCCTGGCTCCGGGCCCACACGGCGTTTGACGGAAACATGCGCGCTCGTCTCGACGGATGCCGATACCCCGCTGGTCATGCGATGGTTGCCGAACGGGAAGCTCGGCGTCAAAGTCCCCCCGGGATTCGAGGCGTCGGCTTCCGAACCACTCGGCGAACGCTGCTATTTCGAGCGTGGCGCGCCCCGCCTCTGCTACCGCCCGCAACTCGTACAGACCGAGAAGTGATCTGGACGCGCCGACTTAGCCAGAAACTTAGCCAGAACCTTAACCAGAGACTGGACCCTCGCCAGAGCCAGCGCTGTTTTTGTCGACACTCCCGCGCTCGTCGAACACGTAGCATTTGCCGCGCCAGAGGCTCTCGGCTTCCGGCACCTTGGCGAGGTAATTCAAGATGCCACCCTTGAGGTGATAGACCTCCGCGAAACCGTGGGCCAGCATATAGGCGGACGCCTTTTCGCAGCGAATGCCGCCCGTGCAGAACATCGCGATCTTCTTGTCCCTGACATCCCCGAGTTTCGACGTGACGAATTCGGGCCATTGCGTGAAGTGATCGAGACCGGGATCGACCGCGCCCTCGAACGTGCCTTGCTCGACCTCGTAGATGTTGCGCGTATCGAGGACGAGGACGCCGGGATCGCTAATCAGCGCGTTCCAATCCTGCGGGTCGACGTAGGTGCCGACCTGCCTCGTCGGATCGGCTTCGGGCGCACGGATCGTGACGATCTCAGGCTTCAGCTTCACCTTCAGCCGATGGAACGGATGCCCGTTCGCCGTCGCGTCCTTGGTAGCGAGATCGGCAAATCGGGGATCGGCGCGCAGCTGGGCCATGAAGGACGCGATATGACCGGGCGCGCCGGAGATCGTGCCGTTGATCCCTTCGTGCGCGACGAGGATCGTGCCCTTCAACTCACGCGCAGTCATCGCCTCGAACAGAGCATCCCTCAACCCGTTTGGGTCGGCCACGACGACGAATTTGTAGAACGCCGAAACAGTGACGGTCATGGATGGTCGATCTTATCGTCTCGAACTTGTCGCGGTTCGGCCTCGCGCGGCAGCGACATGATGCTGGTGCCCATCGCGAGGCTACCGAACGTCAGCATGTTCATGAAGCAAAGCATCCCCAGCGCCAGCAGCGCGCTGTTGGAACCCGCGATGAGATCGCGCAGCCCGGCGAAGTTGGTCGCGACCAGAAACGCCGTGAAGGCCACACCGAATGCGGCGCCGAGCGCCAGATTGAGCCCGAGATGCCAGAACAGCATGGGAATTCGCGCACCGGGCTGCTCGCTGGGGAACCGGTCCATGTCGCTCGATCCTTTCGGACTACAACCGAAGCCTCGACGCGGCGAGATCGGCACCTTCGCGCAGCGCGGTGAGCTTCTTCCAGCACACCTCGGGATCGATCTTGCCATAACCGGCGAACGTCCCGAACCCGCAATCCGTACTTGCGACAACGCGTTCCGGCCCGACGATCGATATGTAGCGCTCGAGCCGCTGTGCGATCAACTCGGGGTGCTCGACATAGTTCGAGCAGGTATCGATCATGCCAGGCGCCAGGATCTTCTCGGCGGGCAACTCGGCGTCGCGCCAGATGATCCATTCGTGCTCGTGGCGCGGATTGGCGGCCTCGAACAGGATCGTCGCGGGACGGGCTCTCAAAACCACGGACATGATCCGCTCCAGCGGAATGTCGTGATCGTGAGGGCCTTCATAGTTGCCCCAGCAGATGTGCATGCGCATACGGTCCGCCGGTATCTTTGCCGTCGCGGCATTGAGCGCTTCCACATTCTCCTCGATCACGGCGAGGAAGCTCTTCTCGTCGAGGTCCTGATAGCCGGTGTGCCTGGACATTGCGAGGTCCGGACAATCGAGCTGGAGATCGAAGCCCGCGCCGATGATCGTCTCGTATTCGGGCCGCATCGCCTCGACGAGATCGGCGAGATAGGCCTCGTGCGTGGGGTAGAACGTGTTGGGCTGGAACGCCGTAACGAGGCCGGGAGAGGCCGCGTTCATAAAGGCACGAACACCCTTGCCGTTGCGGTCGAGGGCCGTACGGAATCGGCGCGCGTCGGCTTGCGCCGGCTCCAAGGTCTTGAGGCGCACAGGGCCGACGCACGCGGCGCGGACGAACTCCTGTTTGCCCATTATCCCCGCGAGTTTCTTGACGAGGGCTGGGTGCGGCGCGAGATCGAGTGCGGGCTTTCTCTCGATGTGCGCGCTACCGAACCCTTCGAGGCGCTCGGTGATGTAGGTCGAATAGCCCACCTTCCCCAACTCGCCATCGCTGACGATCGTGACGCCGGCCGCAACCTGCCGCTTCACGGCATCGTCGATCGCCGCCTGCACGAGCCGATCGAACTCGGCTGCGTCGTAGGGCTTGCCGTGGTCCTTCGCCAACAGCAGCGGCGTCAACTCGTCGCCGCGCGGTAGGCTGCCGACGTGGGAGACTTCAATCCGGTGGGCCGCCATATCAACTCTCCTTCGTCGCTCCGTTTCTGCTCCTATCGGATTGCAGCGGAGCCGTCGAGTTGGCCGATACCGGCAGCGTCGACAATCGCGACTGTCGAGCCATGCTTGTATCCGTGTGGAACTTTCGGCGTGGCGAACCGTTCGCTGACAGGCTGTCAAATCGTTGGAGGGTATTCATGAACTATGCGTGCCAAATGCTGCGCGTCGGCGCAGTCAGCTTCATAGCGCTCACTGCCATCGGGCTCCCGGCGTCCGCTCAGACGTCGGGTCCGGCACCCAGCGCCGCTCCCCGCTTCGTCGCGATCCAGGACCCTGGCGAGATCAACGTTGGCGATTGGATCGGTACGCCGGTCGTGAACGCGTCATCTGAGGTCGTCGGCAACATCAACTACCTGCTGGTCGACAAGGCCGGCCAGATCAGGACGGTGGCCGTCGGTGTCGGTGGCTTTCTCGGCCTGGGCGAAAAGAACGTGGCACTGCCGTTCCCGGCCTTCACTGTCGTCCATGAAGCGAATGGCCGTCAGTTTCGGGTAGCCGTCACCCGTGCCGAACTCGAGTCGGCGCCGAAGTTCGAATGGAAGACCCCACCTCTGGCCGTCCGCATCGAGGACAATGTGAAGTCTGCGGCGGGAAAAGTGACGGAAGGTGCGAAGGACCTGACCAAGCGTGCTACCGACGCGATGAAGTAATGCAGCGGGCTGGGCTGATCGGGAAGCTACCGATCGGCCC
>LNFM01003947.1_pt1 | contig 28149 bp, 18 predicted proteins | sample 596031 | NCBI WGS metagenome assembly LNFM01 (sample SAMN04254537, study PRJNA301005) | activated carbon metagenome | isolation source: dual media filters at the Ann Arbor, Michigan drinking water treatment plant | place: USA: Ann Arbor
GCGCGGGTGGGGGCCGCGCTCCGCGGCTCGATGCAAACCGTCGTTTCGTCGCTCGATTTGCTACTCTATCTCTCTGTTTCAGCCGTGAAGTTTTTCGGCGTCTATGGGGCTGTGCCCTCCCCGTATCTTCTTCGCGCAGCGCGCTGCGAGGCCTCGACTACCGCGCGAAACGCGGTCCCGCGACGCCGAGGAGAAGACCGATGACCGAAGCAAGCGAGCCTCGCTCCGAGGCGAAGCGTGACAACTCCATCCCGCGAAGGCTCTTCGTGGCCTGCACGTTGGCGGGCTGGCTGGTGTCTTATGCCTTCTTCATCGTCTGGCTACGGGCCAACGATTGGGCGTTCTTTCAGGGCTGGCGCTCGGCGTTCACCGGTTCGCTATTCGGCACCGGTCTCTTGTCGGATCTCGTCTTCACAACGTTCGCCGTGGCACTCCTCGCGTGGGATGACCGGCGGCGGCTAGGAACGCGCTGGGTCGCGCTCATCCTCGGCGCAGGAGCGCTCTCGGTCTCCATGATGCTTCTCGTGTACGCGTGGCGTACCTGGCAGGTGCGGCGCGCTTCTTCGTGAGGACCTCGAGGCACCCGGTTCATCGTTTGGGCCGCCACCCGGGCGGCCGTCGTGCTCATCACACGAGCGTGCGACAGCCAGGGGGACAGCTCTCTGCGCTGCACGCCTGAACGCGAAACGACTCACAGGGACGCGGTCCGCCGTCGACCGGTTCGGTCTCGGGCACGCAAAAACCAGGGAGCTCGCAGCTCTCGCAGCCCGCGGGCAGCTCAGCGGGCTGACACACCCTGGCCGGGCAGCGCGCCATCGATCCCGCGCGCGCGAAGCTGGGCCACCCGAGCGCGTTGTCGTCGCGGCTCACGACGCAGACGCGACAGCCGGGACCGCACGTTCCGTCGGCGCATCGCGGTCCGCACGACGCGAGCCCTCCGTCCTCCGTCTCTCGACCGCACGCCTGCGTAGGAAATCTCCCTGCGTCCTCGACCGTGCACGTCACGCCGCCCTCGGCGACGCTCGACTCCGGCGCTGCGTCGGACGGCGCGGTGCGAGGAGAGCAACCATACGCCGCGATGCCGAGCGCAGTCATCGAGAGCACGCCTGGAATTCGAAGCGGGACGTTACGCATCGAGCGAGAGAGTATCCGAGGACAGCATCCCGAACAGGGCCTGAACCGTGGACCAATTGCGCGCGGTGACCGGGCTTCCGACGCAGCGATCGAGGACCGCGGGCGTGAGCTTCGAGCGCCCGACGCTCTCGTTGAAGTCCAGCCACAGCGCGTCGTCGCTCGCGCGAGCGATCCGCTCGCCGGCTTTGGCGTAGGGGGACAAGCGCTCGATCGCGTCCGCCGCGATGGGGGCCTTCGCGAGCGCGAGATGCAACATCTTGGGGCGCGCTAGGGCCGCGTCGGCGAAGGTCTCGTCGGCAGCGTATCGGGTCCACGCGTCGGCGCTTCGAACGATGACCGAGACGTCGAAGCCGAAGCGCGCGCGAATCGCAGACTCGAGCGCAGACTCGACCTCAGGGGCGTCGAGGGGGCTGGCGTAGACGAGGTTTCCGCTCTGGATGTAGGTCGCGACGCGGGAGAGGCCGAGCTCCTCGGCGATTTTGCAGAGGGCCGGCATCGCGATCTTCTTCTGACCTCCCACGTTGATGCCTCGAAGCAACGCGACCGAGCGCATGCTCGCGGAGGTCGCGCGCGGCGCGGGCTTCTTTCGTTCAGTCATTGGTCGATCCTGCCCTGACGGGCGTCGCGGTTGAAGCACGAGCACGTCAGGGCAGGTCCCGCCCTTCGAACCGTGCGTGCGGGTTTCCCGCACACGGCATACCGGCGACGTGCGGGGACGGTCCTCGAGAACTCAACGATCTTCCGTAGCGCGCAAAACGGCGGCAGACCCGAGGATCGCGCCGTGGGCGTCGCGACGAGGCCCGTTGCGAGGATCCATCGCGCCAGGGCAGCAATACTTGAGTTATTGAGGACCGTCCCCGCTACGGTCGGCGATCCAGCCTCCCTCGTTCACCGTCGTGATACGTTGATGAAGCGATGGAGACCGCACCGCCGGAGAACGCGCCGTCCGAGCTGGTCGCTGGGCACAAATCCACGCACACGACCGACTCACCTGGGGTCCCGTCGGGCGTCGAACAGACAGCGTCCGCGGGCAAGCGGTGTCCTGTGTGCAGCGGGGAGTTTCCCGGTGACTACGCGGTGTGTCCCAAGGACGCGACGCCGCTCGTTCGCGCGGGACCCTCGGAGGATCCGCTGCTCGGTCAGGTCCTCGGCGAAGTGTACGAGCTCACGCGACTGCTCGGCGAGGGCGGGATGGGGCGCGTGTACGAGGCTCGTCACGGGCGGCTCGGCAAGCGCTTCGCGGTGAAGCTCTTGCACACGCACCTGTCGGCGGACCCGACCGCCGTCGCGCGGTTTCGCAGAGAGGCGACGGCCGCCGCCGCGATTCACAGCCCGCACTGCGCGCAGGTGGTGGACGTCCACGCGACGCGCGACGGAAGGCCGTACATCGTCAGCGAGCTGCTCGAGGGAGAAGAGCTCTCGAAGCTGCTCTCGCGGCAAGGAGGGCGGCTCGACGTGGCGGCTTCCGTGACGGTGGCAAGACAGGTGAGCCGCGGTCTCGCTGCGGCGCACGCGGCGGGCGTCGTGCACAGGGACCTGAAGCCCGAGAACATCATGCTGGTGCGCGGGCTCGATGGGCGGCCGATCGCCAAGGTCGTCGATTTTGGAATCGCCAAGCAGTTCTCCAACGACTCGTCGCTCACGCAAACCGGCGTCGTCGTCGGAACGCCAGCGTTCATGGCCCCGGAGCAGGCCCGCGGCTCTGGGGCGCTCGATCATCGCGTGGACGTGTACGCGCTCGGCGCGGTGCTCTACCGCTGCCTCGCGGGGCAGGCGCCGTTCACTGGGGACTCGCCGACCGCCACGCTCGCGAAGGTCCTTCACGACGAGCCCGAGCGGCTGAAGGCGCTGGCGCCTTCGGTCCCTGACGGGCTCGAGCTGGTGATTCAGCGGGCGATGGCGCGGGATCCGAGCGACCGCATGGCGAGCATGCGCGAGTTCGACGAGGCCCTCGCGCCGTACGACACGGGGGCGACGCTCCCGAGCGCGACGGTCACGGTCCCGCTCGCCGAGGACCCTGCGCACTCGGCGACGATGGCGATCCCTTCGCCGTTGGCGCGACCGCCGGAGGTGATCGATCGCAGGGCGCGATGGGCTCGTTCGCGGGCGCTCTTGCTCGCTTCGGCCTCGGCCGTGTGGGCGGGCTGCGCGGTCTCGTCGTTGATCGGAGTTCTGCTGCGGCCGTCGCTCGCGCTCGCGTTGAACGGGACGCAGATCGCGCTCGCGCTCGTGCTCGGCGCAGCGGTCGTAGTCCCCGCGGCGATCCTGCTCGTGCGCGAGCTCGCGCGGGGCGCGTGGCGCAACACAGCGACCATGCTCGGGTACGCGGACTTGTTCGAGTCGAGTTTGCTCGCAGCGCTGAGCGGGTACGCGGTCGCCACGCTCGGGCTGCGATTCATCAGCGATTTCGTCGAGCGCAGCGCGGGTCCGGGGCGCGTGAGGGAGGCGATCGCTCTCTCGCTGTCGCTCGTGGTCGGATCGGTCGCCGCCTGGTGGGTCCGCCGCCAGCGCGCTCGTGGCGGCGCGACGGGATAGCCGCGCGACCCGAGCGCGCGCTCTGCAACGACAGCTACGGCGTCAGCTGCGGGCTCGTGACGACGACAGCCCCCTGGGTGATACGCGCGGTGAGCGCCGAGCCCGTTGCGAGCGCGAGCTCGGAGACCGAGTACGTCTCGAGCGAGCTCGTCGAGAACTCCCCGCGCCAGAGCAGTGTCGAGGACGCCCCGCCGCGCAGCTCGAGCACGGTCGCGGGCAGCGACGCGCCTGGACGGCGTCGCGTCGGGTGCGCCCACACGCGCACGACGTCGGGCGAGACTCGCTGCAGCAACACTTCGATCGAAGCGCCGCCGGTCACGTGCTCCCACCGAAGGCGCTGCGCACGGGGCGCGGCGACGACGCTGGCCGGAGCGACCGCGCGTTGGCTGCGCATTCCCTGAGCGTCGGACCACGCGAGTCGCAGCTGCGCGAGCTCGGTCATCATCGTGGCGAAGCGGGGAGCGGGGTCTGTGGTTGCGTCGAAGTGGCTCGTGCCCTGGGCGAGCGGTGGTCGATACGCGTCGGATACGAGTCGAAGGACCTGCTCCATGAGCATGATCTTTCCTGCGGTGTCGGCGACGCGGACGAAGGATTGACCGAGCGGCGATGCAGCGAAGTTGTTCCATGCGCGCTCGGGGCGCGGCGAGAGCGGCGCTGCGCGGCGAACAGCGTTGCTGCGATACCACGCGAGGTGCGCTGCGGGCTGCTCGGGCTGCCCGCCGAGCATGTAGCCCGAGACCAGCAAGAGCGGAACATCATCCACGATGGCCAACGGAAACATCAGCGCGAGCGCTGGATTGGGCAGCGCTGGCTCTGGCGCTCCGACGTGCATCGGAGGATGCGCTGCTCCCCGCGCGCGCGGAACAAACAGCGAACGCAGCACCAGAAACACGCCGTCGGTCTCCTCAGTGAGCCACGGAGGTGCCACGCGCAGGTACTCGGCGATCACGTCGAGCGCCGCGGACTCGCTCAGCGGGTGGAGGGCGTTGACCGCGCGCACGAGGGGCCTCGGATCGAACGCCCCACCCGAGAGTCCGGGCACCGCCGAGAGCCTCGCGAAATGCGCGCGCAGCTCGGGCTCGCTCACCGCGATGGACGGCGGCGTCGCGCTCGCACCATGAATCGAGAACACCCGCCCTCGCCCGTCGAACGCCACCGATCCCAGGCTCGGAAACGCTCCGTGCGCGTCGGCGCCATACGACCAGAGCTCGCTGACGATGCTCGTCGGAGAGAGCGCGGCGTCCAAGCGAGTGAGGACGTCGTCGGGCGCGCCAGTGATGGCGCGGACCTGCGCCTGGGTCATCCCCGTGCGGACGGCCACAAGGGTGGATGCGAACGTCGAACGAGCGCGTGGGGACACGGTGGGCGTGGGTCTCGGGCGCGAGGACTGCGCGAGCGCTGCGTCGGGCACGAGCGTGGCCGCGAGGGCGAGGCCGACCCGCAGGAGCAATCGAGGGTTCATCGAAGGTGGCGTTCCATGTGGGTACGACAAGGAAAACCGTGACAGGTTTTCGCTCCGTGTAAATGCGGGCTGCCGGTGTTCCGTCGCTCCACGCGCGATGTAACCGACGATCGCGGGGTGGGTCTCGGCATCAGCTGCGGCGAGCGGCGCTGCGCCCGCGGGACGCGTTCGACCGCGAGCGCACGCGCAGGGCAAGGCCGCCCTCGGGACGCAACGTGATGGCGAACTGCGATCTGACAGGCGCGCGAGAGATGCGCTCGAAGCGGACTCGGCGGACGATGGTGGCGAGCACGAGCACGGCTTCCATCATGGCGAAGTGATTTCCGACGCAGATGCGCGGTCCGCCGCCGAAGGGCATGTACGCGTAGCGCGGAAGGTCGGCGGTGCTGCCGTCCGTCCAGCGATCGGGTCGAAACGCCTCGGGGTCGTCCCAGAAGCGCGGGTCATGGTGCAGCGCCCACGGAGAGATCAGCACCGTGGCGCCCGCGGGAATGCTCCACGCGCCGAGCTTCACGTCGCGCAAGGGCTCGCGACCAATGATGTGCGCTGGGGGATAGAGTCGCATGGACTCTTTGAGCACGGCCTCGGTGAACGGGAGCGCGGGCAAGTCTTCGACAGTGGCTGCGCGGTCTCCGAGAACGCGGCGCACCTCGTCGAACAGGCGCGCGTCCAGCTCGGGGTGCTCCGCCAGCAGAAGCAGCGTCCATGCGAGCGCGTTCGCCGTGGTCTCGTGACCAGCGATGAAGAGCGTCACGACTTCGTCGCGCAGCTGGCGGTCGTCCATGCCTCCGGTGGGATCGGCTTCGTCTCGGGCGACGAGCAAGCGAGAGAGCAGGTCGTCTCCGCGCGCGCCGGACGCGCGTCGTTCGCGCACGACCCGCAGGACGACCTCGTCGATTTCGGCCACCATCCGCTGCGTTCTGCGCCGCGCCGCGAACGGAACCCACTCAGGAAAAGCCCTCCTCCACGTCTGGATGATCTCTTGAAAGTCCTCCATCACCGAGTCGATGGCGCGACCGACGCGCTCTTGTCCGCCTCCGAGCGAGGTTCCGAACAGCGTGTCGACGACCATCTCGAGGGTCGCTGCGGACATGTCCGCGGCCACGTCGCGCTCTTGTCCGTCGCCGAGCGACGAGGCGTACTTCTCGGCGAGGCGCACCATCGAGTCGGCATAGAGCGCGATGTGCTTCTTGGTGAGCGAGGGCGCGATGAGCTTGCGCTGCCGACGCCAGAGGTCGCCCTCGCTGGTGAGCAACCCCTGCCCGAGAAGCGATGACAGTCCGCGGGTCACGCGGTCCTTCACGAACACGCCGTCTTTGTCCAACAGGACCTCAGCGATGAGCTCGGGATCGCCCAGAAACACGATGCGCTCGCCGGCCATGTTGAAGCCCGCGGTGCCGCGATAGTGTTGGATCAAGCGCATCATCGCGGCGGGCGGCTCTCTCGTAAACGAATGAAACGCCCGAGCGACCTCGATCACCCCGCGGGGACCTGGCGGAAACGACATCGCCAGGAACTCTACACGACGCAACGTGAGGGCGAGCGGGCAAGCGAGTGCGCCAGAGCGACGGGGACGGTCCTCAATAACTCAACTATTGGCCCCGCAAAACGGACGGGGACGGTCCTCAATAACTCAACTATTTCACGCCGAAATAGTTGAGTTATTGAGGACCGTCCCCTCCTGGTTCCCCGATGCCTCCGCCGCGCGCTGCGCTCAGTCGAGCTCGAACACACGCACGACGCCCGTGACCAACCCCACGGCCAGACGGCCGCCGTCGTCCGACAGAGCGAAGGAGCAAACGACGTCGCGCGTGCTGGACACACGAATTCGAGCGATCTTGCCGCGCTCGAAGTCCAATACGCCGATCGTGTTTCCGTCGGACAAACACGCGCTGCGCATGGTGTATCGCGCCAACACCCAAGAGAGCGCCTCGCTCTCTTGGTGCGCGAGCTTGCGGGCCCGACCGTCGAACGTAATCAAGTGAACGCGCCCGCGGGACACGCGAACGACAACGCCCGCGGGACTCGACGCGACGACGAGACCGTCCAGTTGCGGGAGCTGGCGCTCCAACGCAATCTCGCCCGCCGCGCCGAGCCGCCCCGAGTAGCGAACCGATCGATCGCGCTCGCCGAGATAACAATCGAGACGAACTTCGTCGTCCTGAACAGCGAGCGCGATCGTCGCGCGATTCAAACGGGTGTCGATGACCCAACGCGCCGGGCGCCCTGGCTGAATCAGCGCGAACGGAAGCGCTGGTGGCTCGCAGGCGACGAGCATCGCCTCGTGATCGATCGCGGCGACGGCCCGAACGCCACGAAGCGAGTCGCTGCTCCATCGCCGCTCGACATACAGGCCGACGAGCGAGCACTCGACGATCCGCGCGGTGGTGTCTCGAGAGCGCTCGATGAAGAGCGCCGATCGCGCGTCGGGCCGCAGCCCCGCGAACTCACGCTCGATGTCCGGAGCGACGTCGTCCTCGGTGATGAGCGACCGATTCGTGAGCGACCAGTACCGCGTGAGTCCTCCGCGATGCGTCGAGAGCAACACGTCGCCGCGATCGAGAAACGCCAGGGACTCGACCGGCGAATACTCGCTGCGTAACGCTTCGCCGCTGTCGCGATCGAACCACACGACCTGTCCGCGCTCGATCGCGACGAGCCACCGTTCGTCGCAGGCGACGACCCGCCCGCTCGACTCCATTGGCAGCACACGAATGGCGGTGTCTTCGTAGGCTTGCCACGCGAGCCGACCGCGAAGGTCTCCCACGATGCCGTTTGGCGCAAAGACGTACGGCGGAAGCTCGCGATCGATCCGCTTCGCGAGCGTGGTCCGCAGAGGAACGCACGTTCCCCGCCGGGAATCGACGATCGAAACGTCTCGCCTCGCCGACCAGATGGCGAGCCGCGTGCGATCGATCGGCTGCGCGCTGGGGCGCTCGTCGAGCGCGATGTCGCAGTGAAGCTCTCGCTGGTAGTCGACGAGTAACAGCCGTCCGGCGCGCCAGAGCCAACATCGATGCTCGTCTGCGCTCACCACGATGCCGTCGCGCTCGTCGTCGAAGGTGGCGAGGAGCGTTCCGTCCGCGCCGTAGATGGTCGACTGCCGAGCGCTTCGAGTCGAGACGACAGGGTGGTTGTTTCCGGGGAGACGAACGATCGCGCCCGAAGGTTCGAGCGAGCGAAGTCGCGGGGTGTCACGGTGAGACAGCTCGACGATCGTCGAGCATCCAGCGGTCGCGCTGTCGAGCCAGAGCGTCGGCGCGCGTCGTCCGGCGAACGTCACGCGCCCCTCCCGGAGAGCTCCGCTCGACGCGGTGATCGCTCGCGACTCGCGTTCGCTCGCGCCACGTCGGACGTAGTGAACGTATCCGGCCTCGTCGAACAGCCACACGTGCGACCCGTCCTCCGCGAGCCACGCGCACTGCACGTCGGCCCCGAGCGAATCGTCGTGCCCAAACGATGCGATCTCCCTCCAACCACCAGTCACGCGCACGACCGTAGCACACGCGAAAGTCCGCCCTCTTCACAGCGCAGCGAGGGCCGCGCGAACGGGGACCGCGAACAGGCGCACGGGGACGGTCCTCAATAACTCAACTATTGGCCCCGCAAAACGGACGGGGACGGTCCTCAGTAACTCAACTATTCACGCTGAAATACTTGAGTTATTGAGGACCGTCCCCGGGCGTTCCCGGGCGTTTTGGGCGCGAACACTTGAGTTATTGAGGACCGTCCCCGTCCGTCTCTCCCCCTTCCGTCCCTCGTTTCAAAACGGAATGTCCTCGTCCTCCGATGTCGGCACCATGCGTCGCCCTGTCTCTGCGTCGATACGCCAGAGCCTCATGAGCAACAGCTCGTCGATCTTGCCCGGTCCGAAGTCGATCGCGTACAGGGAGAGCAGCGGTTCGAGCGGCGAGCGCAGCTCCCTAAACGGTCGCCCTGCGACCCCTCTCGGCGCCGAGTCCGGCATGGTCATGTCTCGATCGACCGCGAATTTCCAAAGATAGTCGAGCTCTCTGGCCAGCGGCTCCAGCCGCCCGTAGTCAGCGTCGATGGCTGTCTCGCCGCGCCGTTCACCGACGAATCGAACGCATCGCGTGATCGTCTCGACCAACCGCCGCATGACCGGCTCACGCTTGCTGAACAGGGGCAGATCGTTCGTCTCGAAGCACCAGCCGGGCGCCCGCCCGTTGCACCACGGAGCGAGTCGCTCGCACAGCTCGCTGGCGAGCGCGGCCGCCGTCGCGAGCGTCCGCTGATCGTGTGCGAACGCGAGCCACACGGCGCCGCGGTCGCCGGTCGCGCGATGCTCTCCCATGCGATACCGATCGGCGCTGATCGTCACGGGGCAACGGTCTGTGTCGAACTCGGGATCGACGAGCGAACGCGCGACGAGCCTCTCCCACGCCGCTCGTTCGTCGCCGTCTTCCTCACGATGAATCGTCAGGATCGCTTCGATGCGCTCTCGATCGATCGGCGGCCCGACCTGATCGTTCGTCTGCTTCCGTTCCGAGAGCTCGCTCGGAACGTAGAGGAGCACGGGCTCGTCCTGCTCGCTGGCCAAGAGACGCGTGCAGCGCACTGCGGGGAGCTGCGCATCGGGCGGTATCTGGATCGAGCCGCAATAGAGCGACACGCACAGCCAGCCGCGTGATCCGACGAGCCGCCCAAACAGCGTCGAACGCCCCTGCTCCAGCGGAAGATCGATGATGGGGCTCGACGGGTCGAGCTCGAACAGGTGCAGCGATCGCGCGGTGAAGACCGCGAAGCGCCCGACCGAAAGGCAGGTCCCGCTCTCGATCGGCGCGTCGATTCGCCAGCGCGCGACGAGCGACCCGTCGTCGATTCTTCGGGCCTCGAGCGCGTGCGCGCCGCGCGCCATGAGCGCGACTCCGTTCCCGTCTGTCGCGACACAGGACACCTCCTTGCGAGACCATCGTAGGGCGCCCGTAGCAGCGTCGATCGCCGCCGTGTCTCGCAGGTTGCTCGAGAGCACTGTTCGCCCGGCGTCGAAGTCGCGAAGCTCGAACACATCGTCGGCAAACCACTGCGCGCGCCGAGCGTTCCAACGGGTCGCGCCGGACTTCAGATCGAGGAGCGAGAAGACCGGGTCGGCCGTGTCATCGCTGTCGACCTGGGAGTAGAGCAACGCGTCGTCGGTCAGTTGGACCAAGGAGACGTACCCGATGCGTTCGATCGATCGAAGGAGCTCGCCGACGCGCACGTCGAAGATTCGAAGGTGGTAGATGAAGCTGTCGAAGTCATCGGCCGGATCTTCGTCCGCCGCCAGCTCAGGGGATTCTCGGACGAGCAGCGCTGCACACGCTCCGGTGCACAACAGGCTGCCCGAGAGCACTTCTCTCTCGCGCAGGACGCCCGTCACATGAACGCGCCGATCGCCTCCGTCGATCGTTCGCGACACGAGCGCGTCGCCCTCGACGTACAGCACCCGATCCTCGCCCATCGCAACGCATCCAGACACGCGAACTGCGCTCGTGAAGCGGCCCCTCACGACGTCCGTCGCCGGATCGACGAGCGCGACGTCCCTCGTTCGATCGGAATCCGGATCGATGCCGAAACTCTGCAGCGTCGCCGCCGTCGGTTCTTCGTCGACCACCCCCACGAACAACCCGCGAACCACGTCGGGAGCGTTCGTCCGAACGAACACTCGAACCCCTCCCACGGTCACGTCGCTCACGACGGCACCGACGCGAGCACGACCGAGCCCACGAAGTCGCCGTCTCGCGATCCAGCAGCGCGCAGCGCGCTGCGATTGCCGGTCCGTTGTGTATGGGAGGACTCGTCGTCGAGCGGCAACACCATGGCGCGTTCGCGCGTGATCATCGCCACAAAGAGTTTAGCGGCAGGCTCTGGGCCGACAAACGGCAATCGCGTCGTGCGGCGCGCTGATTTCGCACGGAGAGAATCCTCCCCACTACGCAGGCGTAGCGAATCGCGGTACGCGCCTAGGAGTGAACACTCACCCCCACCTCGAAGCCTCGTGGCGCGACCTCGAATTGGCCGAAGACGGACCCATCGCCAACACGCTGCGCGAGCTCTCGCCGATCAAGGGCGAGGTCGATCGCTTCAATTTCGACTTGATCGCGTCGAGCTTAGAGCGACCGAAGTACTCCGAGCGCGAGTGCGTCCGCTTCGGAATGACGCTCGCGGCGGCGAACAAGCTCACCGTGCGTCTGGTCGTCTGGGACAACCAGAGCGACGAGCCTTCGATCGACAACATCATCGAGCAAGAGATCTACAACGGCGAAGTTCCGGTTCGAACCGAGCTCGGCACGGTCGTGGTCGACGGCGTCCATCGCGCGATTCGCAGCGAGCTCGCGCCGCTGCCAGGGTTGTTTCCGTTCGAGCACGGCTGGCGCGCTGGCTTCGAGTGGGGCGATCACATCGACTTCGTCTACACGCCCGACGGGCTCGAGCTCACCGCGCGCGTCGCAGAAGACGGCGTCGCGTCCCTGCTGGCGCACGCGCCTGCGTTCAACGAAGCGCCGAAGAAGAAGAAGGCGACGATCGTCGAGCCACCGTTGCCGCGGCGAGCGCGAATCGAAACCGAGAAGGACGCCATCGCGTTCTACAACGCGGTGCGAATGCCGACCAGCCTCGTCGCACACGAGTCCGTCCCGCGCGCGCTCTTCGACGGTGAGTTCGACGCGTGGAGCTTCGCGGACTTCTTGCGGGTGCTCGAGTGGTTGAAGAGCGACGAGGCCCGAAAGGTCGCTCGCGACGAGCCGAGCCCCGTTCGCGTAATCGGACCAGGGCTGGTGCTCGCGCGATGGCTTCGTCGAGGGATCTTCGTGACCGCGCAACAAGCGGTCGCGCGCGCCAACGCGTTGACCTTCGGAACCCGCGAAAAACCCCACAAAACGCCGAACTTCAGCTGGCATCCCCACGACACGTGGAACGCGACGCCGGCCATGACCCTGCTTCGCGCGAGGCTCGCGAGCGAAGCGTACGCCCCGCGCGTTCGAGTGTCGCACCCGCTCGAAACAGCAGACCTGCTCCGCTCCGTCCGTGTTCCTTCGTACCTGTCCGCGCCCGAGTCCTGGGAGACCTCGCGCGTGGCGAAGGTCACCGTGGCCGATCTCCCGCTGCTCGACAGCAACGAATCGGGATGGATCCTTCGTCCAAACAACCGCAAAGCGCCATCCCTCAGCGCGTCGCTCTCGCTTGGCTCCTCGCTCGCGACTCGAACGCCGCTCTCGATCGAAGCCCCCGAACCCTCGCCCATCGAGTCCTCGACCGCGCCCGCTGTCGCGTCCCTCGGCGGCGCGATCAGGTCTGCGCTCTCGACGCAGCGAGGCTCGGCCGTGTCCGTCCTCGCCGTCGACCCTGAAGACGGCGCGTCGATCGTCGTCGACGATCGCGGCTCGATTTCGTGGGTCGAACCTCAGCCCCTATACACCGACGACGACTGCGTCCGAGAAGAGCGCGGCTCGGTCGCCGTCGGGCCGCTGAGCGAGAGAACGATCCTCGCGACGACCCATCACGAGAGAGACGGAACCCTGGCGCTCGGCCGCACCGTGCGGATCGGCTTCGATCTTCGCGTCCCCGAGGGCGGGCTCTGGCTCAGCACCCACGCCCTCGGCGAGCGCGCGTTCTGCGCAGACCGCGCGAGGATCGTCGAGCGCTCGACCAAGGACACGAGGCTCGGCGCCGAAGGGTGGGAGGGAGCGACCTCGCGCGACTCGCTCGCGGCGGTCGGCCAGCGGGTTGCGAGCGGCGACGAACTGGGCGCGGTGCTGGTTCCGATCCCTCTCGACGACGACCCGCGGACGCCGGAGAGAAAGCTCCTCGACGCGATCGACGGTCGCGCGCCGAACAGCCGACGCGACGCTGTTCGCTGGACGGGCCCCGACGCCACCGTGATCGATCGCTGGATCGTGCAGCGCCGAGGGCGCGAAGACACCGCGTCGATCGCCCGTGATCGCGCGCGCGCCGCAGCGACGATCGCGCGACGGCGGTCCATCGCCGAGGGGCTCGAAGAGCCGCAGCGCTCGGACGCCCTCGAAGCGCTGCGAGAGTTCGAGTGGCGGCTCGAGCGCGGAGCAGACCTGCCGCCAGGGGTCATCTCGGTCACCCAGTGGACCCTGCGCTGGAGCGAGCCGGTCGTCCGAGGCAGCGCGCTCGCGACGCTCTCTGGACACACGTATTCAATCGATCGCATCACCAACGAGCGATTCTTCGAGGGCACATCGGCCGTCGACGCGCTTCTCCATCCGTCGGCGCTCGATCGGGTGCGCGACGAAGCGCTCGCCACGGCGGCTGTCGCAAAGACGGGCGAACGATTGAGCGTCGACCCCGGCACCCGCTACGACGCCGTGCTTCGCGCCCGATCGCTCGACGCAATGAGCGACGGTCCCTACGCGCTGTACTTTCTGCGAACGCGCTGAGCGACGCGCGACGGTGACCGCTGTCCGCGCCGACGACTGGTTCGTGCTCGTCGTCAGCAACGAGCGGCGTCTCGATCAGGCAGCGCTCGATCGGCGAGACTTGCTGGACACGAACTTGCCGATCATGGTCTCGCCCTGCTCTTCGCCCGTACCCGTTCAGGCCCCCTCGTGACTCTCATCGCTACCCAGCTTCTACAAGGGAAATCCCAGCCGAACGCGATCCTCGCACGGCCAGAGAGGCGAGCGCAGCGACGCCCCCTCTACCGATTCTCTTCGATGAGCCAATCGACCAGGACGTCGCCGATCGCGTCGATCACCTCGGTCCCTCCCAGCCTCGACAGGACCGCCGCGTACTCGACCGGAGCGTGCTCCGCTGCGGGCGCGAACATCTGCAGATTCGCAACGACAAACGCGTCGTCTTCGAGCAACCAACGAACTTGCCTCTCTGCAAGCCCGCTCTGCTCGATCACCAGTCGCAGTCTCGTTCGAAGCGCGTCGTCGACCTGGCGATATCGCCGACACGCGGCGCCCGCGTCCGAGCACAGCCACCGCTCGACCTCGCCCAACCAATCATCGCTCAACGCGCGAACATCTTCCGCGAACGTCCCGATCATCGCGACCGCCTCTTCGATCGACGCTGAGTGCTCTTCAGCGAACGCCGCGACGCCCCTCGCCGTGTCGATCGCACCGAGCCTGACTCGAGCGTCCTTTGCGAACGCGCGGGCGACGCGCAGACCCGAGCCCAAGGCGCGAGCCCCCAGCGCGCGCAGCTCTCTCCACCCCGCGTCGCTGAAGAGCAGACCGGGGATCCGGTCGTCCTCGAGGCACGCGAGCAACTGCGCCTCCGACGCGAAGCCGAGCAGCGAGCGAACCTCGACGGACACCGATAGCCACTCGGCCCCGCCAGCCGGTTCGGCGAGCAGCGCCGCGAGCCGCTCGTCGAGCAGTCGCCGAAGCTGCGCCCTCCCCCGCTCGTCGTCGTCGAGCGCGGCGATCAACCATTGCAGCCCCGGCTCCGCTTGCCAGGCGACGTCCGCGCGAACATCGATCTGCTCGATCCAAGCGAGGAGCTCTTCGGCGGTCGCCATCCAGCGAGTCCGCCGTGAACATGGAGCCTCGCGCAGCGCCCTTTCGCGCACGAGGCGCAACGGCACGACCAAGAGCCACTCGCTGCCTTCAACGGGGCATCCTTCGCGATACCAACGGTCGAGCACGAGCGACTGCGCCTCGCGCGACACGACACCGGTGAAGGTCGCGAGGGTCCAGAGCGACTCGCGCCCCGATCGAATGCGCGCGAAGTCCAGCGCGCGCTGCTGCTCTGCGGTCCGCGCTACGAACGAGAGGTCACGAGCAGCCGACGGGGCCTCTCGGATGACCCGATTGACCCAGCGCGCCTGTGCGCGATCGCTAGCGTCCTGCGCGCTGAAGACAGCGTCGTACCCGTGGCGCAATCTCTGTGATCTCGGGGGGCGCTTCGCATCGAACTCCGCTCGCGCCTCGTCGCTTCCAAAGAGCGCAGCGCGGTGCATCCAACGATCGAAGTCGTTGGCCCAAGAGAGAGTGGGGCATCGTGCGCTCGTGACTCGAAGGCGTCGAATCGGGCCCCAGAGCGCGCGGACCATCGACGGGTCCTCGGCGTCGATCCACGACAGAACGGCGGAGGTCTCGTAGGCGTCCTCGGGTTCGTACCCGCGGCGTTCGAGCCTCTCGATCAACGCGTCGATGTGACGCTCGATCGACGGCGCCCACGCCGCTCGACATTCAGTCGGGATCAGCGATCCGTCCATCACGGACGGCGCTTCGTCGAAGGCGCGAAGCGCGCGGGAAGCGAGCGCCGAAAGCCGCTCGTCCGAAGCCGCGATCACCGTCAGCGAGAGCCAATCGTCCGCGGTCGCTCGCCTCGATTCGTATCGCTCGATCGCGCGCTCGAGTCGCTCGGACATGACCTCGGGAGTCAGATGCTCACGCAACGTTCGCAGCAGGGGCGCCGAGAGGGATTGCGTGCTCGGGCCGAGCAGCGTCTCGAGAATCGGCGGCTCTCGCAGCAGGTCGTCGACGAACGACAGCGCGAGCGCGTGCTCGCCGAACCGCGCGAGCTGGGCGCAGATCGCCTCGCGCTCGTCGAACCAGCGCAGATACCGCCCCTGATCCAGCTCGGAAACCGCGCGCCGGTCACGGAGTCGCTGGCACATCTCGACGACCCGCTGGCTGTTTCCGGCGAGCAGCGCGATCGCCAACTCAGCGATCGAGCCGTCGTTGTAGCGAGCGGTCATCCACGCTTCGATGGTGTCTTCGCCGAAGCCCTGGTTGTTCTCGATGAGTCGCCCGCGCATGACGTCGATCAATCGTGCGCGGTCGACGCCTGCGAGAACCGCGCGTTGCCCGGCGTCGTCGCGAAGCGGGGACCAGGCATCGAGCAACGCGCTCGTCAGAGATTCATCCTCGAGCACGCTCGGAAGAACGCCACGGGACAACGCGAGGGCTCCCCAGATTTCTCCCCGCTCGACCCTCTTTGCGAACTCCGCGTCCGTCAGCGCCGAGAACCACGCGTCGCGCCCGAGCAGTCGATCTCGGTCCCAGGGAGAGTCCGAGGTGATCGCGTGCGCATCCTCTGGCGAGAGCTCGCCGTCGGCGACCATCGTCCGCAACGTCTCGATGTGCACCGCGTACAGCAATTCGGGCCGCCGCGTGTCATCGGCTCGCATCGCGGCGAGGTAGCACTTCGTGCCTCGTTCGATCGCTTCGTCCCTGGTCTGGCTCGCGTAGAACCAACGCGCGCGCGCATCGGACTCGAGCTGGCGCTGTCGCACGTGGTCGTTCCACGCGCGGTGCGCGGCGATCGCCCCACGGACGAGCGCGCGATCGTTGTCCGACACCATGCGCCGAGGTGGTGGGTCGGCCGAAGCGCTCGCGCAAGCCGCGCGACGTTCTTTGCAGCCACGAAGGTCTCGCGAACGGCAGCGAGGCTCAGCCTCCAGCGCCGGTCACGTCGAGTGAAGCGGACGGCGAACGGGGATCATGGTCGGACCGACGGCGAGCGCTCGAAAGGCGAGCTCGGACGAACAAGCCCGGCTCGACCGAGAAGCAAGAGAACGCCGACGGCGAGCATGGAAGCGACCTCACAAGCGCCGCGCTCATCGCGACAGCTCCCGCGTCAAGCCCGCGCGCAGCGACGAATCACTCCAAGCCGGTGACACGTCGCTCGATCCCTGCTCGCCCTGCTCGTCGCGGCGCTCTCTCGTTGGGGATCACTGCGTCACCAAAGGACCCATGAAATTCGTCGCCGCGATTCGAGCGGACTACGGTGCGGCCGATGAAACTGCCCGAGAGCTTCGTGGCCCTGCACGCCAACGGTTGCTTCGACTACTGGGGTGGCGTCGCGTACGACCAACTCGCGAACGAAGACCGCCAACGCCTCTACGCCGAGCGCCGACCCCGCGTGCTCTGGCTGCGCGGAATCGAGTGGGAGATCGCTCCTTCCGAAGTGATCGAAGCGACCGACCTGCGACCGGGACTCTATCGTTTCGCCGGCGACGGCGCGGGCGGATCCTATGTGTTCTGTCCCGCCTGGCAGCGAGACGCCGCGGAGGCGCCCGTGGTGTACGTGCCCCACGACGAGGACACCGCACAACTGTTCGCTCCGACGTTCGCGCAAGCCCTCCTTCGACTGTGGCTCGCGCACGGCTCGGACTGGGACGCTGCCACCGACGGCGCCGATCGAGACAACACGCTGAAGGCGTGGGCCGCGATCATCGCTCCGCTTCTCGATCCCGCGCAGCGCGCTGCGCTCGAAGCGCTCGCGAAAGACCCGACAGAAAAGAGCATGAAGGCCGCGAGCCAGGCGTTCGTCGCGGCGCTGCCGACCGATACGATGGTCGCTCAACCACCACCGACGAAGTACAACCCCAAGTACGTCAAGGGTGAGCAGGCCAAGCGCCTCTATGCGAAGTCGATCGCGTTCTATGAGGCGCTCGTCGCCGAAGGGCACGATCGCTACGCGAAGGACCTCGCAGAGACTCGCGCCAACCGAGACGCCGCGATCGGCACGTGATCGAGGAGAGCCGATCGCGAGGCGAGTCCCGCAGCGCAGCCTTCGGTCGGCGAAGCGCGCCAGGTCTCTCGGGACGTATTCCCAACAGACTGCGAGGGACGGGCCTGCTTCTACCTTCGCGCGTCGCTCAAGACTTGTGCTTGCGCTCGGAGGCAACGGCATCGAGCACGCCGAGCTCTGCGAGCGCAGGAAACCATCGGCTCACGCGCCACACCAGCCTCGCGCGCCCGGGCACCACGATCACCGCCTGGTTCTTCTCTACGCCCGCGAGGGCCTCCTTCGCGAGCTCGTCCACGGGGTAGGGCGGGCCCGCGATCTTCGTGAGAAACCGGCGCATATCGGGCTTCCACGTGGGATTCGGAAGGTCCTTGGGGTTCTCGCTGTCCAGGATGGGCGTCTCGATCGCGGCCGGACAGAGCACGCTCACTCGCACGCCGAGCGCGGCTCCTTCGGCGCGCAGGCTCGTCGAGAGCCCCACGACCGCGTGCTTGGTCATCGAGTAGGGGGCGAGCAGCGGCGCCGCGCCCAGTCCCGCGAGCGAGGCCACGTTCACGATGTGCCCGCGCCCCTGCTTCACCATCATCGGATACGCCGCCACCACGCCGTGCACCACGCCACGCACGTTGACGTCCAGGATTCGCTCCCAGTGGCCGAGCACGAGGTCCTGCGCCTCGCCGCCGAGGGCGATCCCTGCGTTGTTGAACAGGTAGTCCAAGCGCCCTGTCACCGTCGCAGCTTCTTCGATCACCGCGCGGACCGCGTCTGGGTCGCGCACGTCCAAGCGCCGCGCCTGCGCCCGCGCACCACACGTCGCGGCGACCTCGCGCGCGCTCTGCTCGTTCACGTCGGTGACGAACACGTTCGCGCCGCGCGAAGCCATCGCACACGCAAGCGCCTTGCCGATTCCCGAACCTGCTCCGGTCACTACTGCGGTCGCGCCGCTCCAGCTCATGGCTCATCGTACACGGCGAGCGCGCGCTCGGGAGCAACATCGCGAAGCAGCCCGCTCGACGCAGCGGTCCTCAGTCAGGAGATCAACTCTGCTACGAGGTCCGCTGCGCCGACGGACGCGCGCCGCACGCACGCGCAAACGCAACCAGGAGAGAGCATCGCTCGAGCGACACGGCAGGTCGAAACTCCCTGCGCTCGATGAGGCAGAACAGCGTCACCTCGAAGACGCTCACCGACCGGAGCGCGGGCAACGACGCGAGCACCTCGTCGAGGCGAGCGTCGGAATGACCCCGAAGCGCTTCGTCCAACGCCTCCCACGCGGCAGAAGCAGAAGCGGCAGCCGTCGAAGGACAGCTCACCCGCCGCGACAGCGACGTCGGCGAAGGAGCACACCGGCCTGACGGCTCCAGCATGGACCGGTCCCGTGATCGGGCTCAGACCGAGCGCGATGGATCGCGGGCCGCCCCCTCCCTTGGAATTCACCGAACCGCCCCAACCAATCGCGCACGTTGTCGTGCATGTCGCGCCCTTCCCTCGAGATCGAGTCGGCTACCGGATGGCTTTTGTGTCGCCGTTGGTCCGAGTCGCGGCACGCTCCGCCCTTCACCCGAGACCCTCTGATTGACCGAGACGCGCGTCGCGGGCCGAAGCCGAAGACCGTCTACACGCATTCTTCGGGAGTACCTCCAACAGCGACGCCCCCTTCGCTGCCGCGACGTGACGATCAGTTACGGTCGAAGCCAGGCGCCGACGTGCCGGTCACCGTCGGCGCGTTCACACCGATGCGACCGACCGAGCCCGAGCCGCCCGACGTTGTGCCGCAGGTCGCGCCGCCGCCACCGCCGCCCGCCACGCGAACGAGGTTCATTCCGACGGACACAGAGGTGATGGCCTGCAGGCGCACCGAGCCGCCCGCGCCGCCGCCGCCGCCGCCCATGCCGCAGCCAACACCGCCGCAGGCGTTGCTTCCGCCCGCGCCGCCGAGGCCGCTCGCGGACACTGCACCGGTGACGGTCATTACGTTCGAACGGATCACGACGGCGCCGCCGCCCGAGCCGCCCGAGCCGGGGCTGCTTCCGTCTTCGTCCGCGCCGCCTTCACCGCCGCCGCCGCCGAAGAAGAGGACACCCGAGAGGTTCGCTGCGCCAGTGGCGACACCCGCGGTTCCGCCTGGGATCGGGCACGCCTCCGCGCAGAAGCCGCAGCCGCCGTTGCCGCCGTTGCCACCCGCTGCAGCGTGTCCGCCGCCCGCGCCAGAGGCGTCGTCCTGGCCCGCGCCGCCGCCGCCGCCGCCGCTTCCGTTGGAGACGATGTTCGCCCCGCCGAGGCCCGTGTGGCCTTCACCCTGGAAGCCACGCGCGCAACGGTACGTGCACGCGTGAGCGCGTCCGCGAAACCCGCGGCCGTCCATGTTGACCGCGCCGGCCACGGTCACCGTGCCCGACGCCGCGACGGCGAGGATGCCGCCTGTGTTGCCGTTCCACGCGGGGGCCGTGAGCGTCGCGCCGGCGGGAACCGTCACGTTGCGGGCCTCCTGCACGCGGACGAGCTGCGCCCGCGCGAACGGCATGTCACGCGTGATGTACGTGTTCACGAGGGGCGCCTCGAAGGTCAGCGTCGTTCCCGCCACCATCGTCACCCGACGAAACTCGTACTGACCCGCCGCCCCAGCGGCGTCCTGCGACTGATGCAGCAGCACCAGGTCGCCGATCGCGAACATCCCCATCACGTTCGAGACGGTCGCCGTCGTCGCGGCACGCGTCCCGTTCACCGACGCTTGCTGCGCGTTGATCGTCTGCGTCCCAGCCACCGTGAGGTCCATCATGCTGGTCGTGAATTGGCACACGCCCGCGCTGCACGTCGCGCCAGTGGGGCACACGCTTCCGCACGCTCCGCAGTGGTTGTTATCCGTCTGCAGGTCGCGGCAGGTCCCCATGCAGGCGGTCTGTCCCATCGGGCACGCGCACGCGCTCATGCCGCACGTCTGGCCGCCGGTGCACGCGCTGCCACACATCCCGCAGTTGGCGTTGTCCGTCACGGTGTACCTGCACGTCCCCATGCAGTCCGCGAAGCTGTTCGCGCACGAGCCCAACCGGTAGCTCGCCATGTACGGGCCCGACGCGCGCGTGTTGAACGTGTCGATGTAGAACGCATGCATCCCAGCCCCCGCCGGAATCTGCGTCTCGAGCGACGACTGCAGCCCGCAGAAGTCGTCGTTGCACTGCGTCACCGGCATGCGCGCCGGCGACGCCTGGTGCACCACCGTGTCCCAGCCCGCGCCGCCGCAGGTCGAGACGTGCAGCTCCGAGGCCACGAAGTTCGGGCACGTCGTGAAGAAGTACATATCCTCGGCGCCGCCAGAATTGCAGCCACCGTTGACACGGCCCGTGCCCGTCGTGATCGTGCCCGAGGCGACCTGGTTCATCGCGGTCGGCGTGATCGCGTTGACCGTTCCGCTGCCCACCGGGAGGTGCTGAAAGCGAATCGTCGCCCGGCCTTGCGAGCAGCCCGAGAGCACGAGGTAGTACTGCCCAGGGGTGAGCCTCGCCACGATCTGCGAGCGGTTCGTCGCGCACGAGTCGTCGCTGCATGTCGTCGAGCCCGCGAGAGGCGTGAGGTTCACGCCCATCGCGTTCTGCAAGAAGAGCGAGCTGTCCCAGGTGTTTCCATCCAGCGTGTCCGCGTAGACGATCTCCTCGGCCGTGAGCGTAAACGTGTAGAACACGTCGCGCCCAGCGGTGCACGAGCAGCTTGCGGGCCCCATGGTGTTGTTGCTCGCGCCGGTCGTGTCCGTCGTGAGCGTCGTCGAGGGCGCCATCAACGGAATGACCGTCGCCATCGCCCTCGTGTCGTTCGCCGGAACCGCGCCGCAGAGGCTCGCCACGCAGCTCTGTCCCATCGGGCACGCGTTGCCGCAGCGACCGCAGTTCGCGCCGTTCGACCGCGTGTCCACGCACGCGCCGCCGCAGAGCGTCTGTCCCGTCGGGCACACACACGCGCCCATCACGCAGCTCTGTCCCATGGGGCAGGCCGCTCCGCACATCCCGCAGTTCGCGTTGTCCGTTTGCGTGTTCACGCAGCTCGTCCCGCACGCCGTCTGTCCCATCGGGCAGGCGCACGCGCCCGCCGTGCAGGTCTGCGCAGCGCCGCACACGTTGCCGCAGCGACCGCAGTTGGCTGCGGCCATCGACGTGTCCACGCACGCGCCGCCGCAGAGCGTCTGGCCCATCGGGCACACGCACGCCCCGGCGACGCAGCTCTGTCCCGTCGCGCATGCCGTTCCGCAGGCGCCGCAGTTGGCCGCGTCCGTCTGCGTGTCCGCGCAGACCGTCATCGCGCCCATGCCGCACGCCGTACGACCCATCGCGCAGGCGCAGCGACCCATCGCGCAGCTCTGGCTCGCCGGACACGCGTTGCCACACATCCCACAGTTGGCCGTGTCACTCGCTGTGTCTACGCACGCGCCGCCGCACAACATCTGGCCCATTGGGCACGCACACGCGCCCGCGACGCAGCTCTGCCCCATTGGGCACGCGTTGCCGCAGCGACCACAGTTCGCAGGGTCCATGGCCGTGTCGCGGCACGCGCCGCCACACATCATTTCGCCCATGGGGCACGCGCACGCGCCAGCGACGCAGCTCTGCCCCATCGGACAGGAGTTGCCGCACATTCCACAGTGCGTCGTGTCCGTTTGAAGATCTGCGCAGCGATCCCCGCACATCATTCTCGGCGCTACACAGGCAGGGCCCGCGTCCGCGTCGGGGCCTTCAGCGTCTGGCGTTCCCGCGTCGGGGATCTCCACGTCGGGTCCGACCGACACGTCCGGCCTCACGACGTCGGCAGGAGCGGAGGCTTCTCGCCCAGTATCCTGGACCGTTGCGTCGGTGGGACTCGTCCCGCCGCCGCAGGCCACGAGCGCGAGCGAGGCCGCGCCTGTGAGCCATCGACAAAGCATTGAGGGGGTTCGCATGGGTGCTCTTTCCGCAGGCGATCGAACGGCGCGATCCCGTTCGCTCGTCTACGATGCCCACAATACAGGAATAACAGAACCCAACTGTTTGTTCGTGATTTCCGCACATTTCTCGAGCGCTACGCGGCTGTCCGTTCGCAACAGGCGCGTCTCGACGACCTCGATCGATCCGTTGAACGCTCGCCCGAAGCGCAGCAAGTCATCGCGGACCTCCCGCGGCTCAGCGCTTTCGGTACACCGCGCGCGTCGAGTTGGGCAGAAAGAAGGTCAAGCGACGGTTGGGGATGCACTCGTAGCGCGCAGTGGTCGGCGTCAGCTCGGGCATCTGGTCGGCGCCGATCGTGGTGGGCGGAAGCGGAAGCGCGACGCCCCCATCGTGGTCTGCACGAGAAATGACAGCCCGTTCGCAGCACGCGTAAACAAAGCGGGCCCGGCGCTCGCGCGCCACGTCGCGGTGGTCCCTCCTTGCGCGAAGATCTTGGTGATCACCGCTCCGCCGATGCCCGGACTGGGCAACGTGTACTCGGCAGAGAAGCCCGCGGGCGCGGCGAGCGCTTCGCGAGCGGTGAAGCTCAACGTCAGCGTTCCGCGGTAGCGAATATCGCGCTGGGCTCGAAGCGTATCGAACACGGTCGAGGCTGCGGTGTCGAGCAGCCACCCGCCGAGCAGCCAAGCGTCCTGCCCATGGATCGGCGCCTCGGGTCGGATCGGCGCCGGTTGCCCCGCGTCCTGTGGCACAGGGGTCATCGTGCACGGATCCAGCGCGTACACCTCGAGCTCGGTCCGCTCGTTGGCCGAACCCGAGAGCGCGATGGTCAACGGCGCGCCACCGCTCACCGTCGCCGTGTTTTGCGCGACGCCCGCGATCGGTTGTCCGTCCGGGCACAGGCAGTTTCCGACGCACCAGTCCCAGCGCAGCGGTCCGTTGCCCGAGCGCTCGGCGCTGCCATCGAACGAAGCGCGCGTGCCCCTGGCCGACCACACGCACGACGCGAACGTTGGATTGCAGCGGAAATTGCGCGACGTACTGAGCCATCGGCGCCGCCGAGATCGTCGCGCTCACCCCGGCGCGAAGCGTGTCGACCCGATGCGCTTCGCGCCGCGCGTCCGGAGGAATCACCCGCCCCGCAGCCTGCCAGGCAGCCCCCCACGGACGACGAACCGTGGCCGAGGCCCAGGTCGACAGCGGTTCGGTCTCGGGTCGAACCGAGCCCACGAGCGCGTCGAAGAACTCGTGCGGTCCCTGGTTCACCGCAGGCACGAGCGCGCGCCATATGGGAGCGCCGCGCGCCGAGAGGTGAGCGTAGAAGCCGATGGCATCGTATTCGTACAGCAAGAGAGAGAAGCGTCCCTCGCCGTGCGAGCGTCGGCCGTTGATGTACGAGTACCACCAGCCTGCGGAGAAGTCGGTTCCGCCCGCGAGCTCTTCGCCGATCCAGGCGGGGCCGCCCTCGACGATGTACTGCATCGAGGAGCCGTCGCGAGTGTTCATCTCGCCCCACTCCTCGACGGTGCCGTCGAACGCGTCCTGCTGAAAACAGTGCACGACCTCGTGACCGAGCAAGCCGCGCGCGAGCTGCGGCTGCTCGACCACGAGCTTCCCGACCCCCATCACGCACGTCGAGAACGACGCCATGGGGGTAGCGTTCTCGAGCAGCCGCGCCACCAACGCCCGCACGCTCGCCCGCTCCGACTCGGTCCAGGGAGGGGACTGCGCAACAGAGCAGGACTCCTCGGTCCCGCCGAGGCCCGGGATCGCCGCCGCGAGCGCGCTCGAAATCGTGTGCCTGTCGCTCGACGCCGTCGTTTGACCGCTGATTCGCTGCTCGACCGCGAGTCGTTGCTCGGGGCTGAGCGACCGCCAGTGATGCAACACCCAGAGCTGCGAGGTGTATCCGCAGGACGGCGCCGAGCCATCATTGCGAGGGGCGCTCACCCCTGGCAGTGGTCCCATCGTCATGGCCCACGCCTGCAGCGCCACCTCGAGCGAGACGTCTTGCTGCGGCTGAACGCGCGCGCCATCAACTGCTCCCACTGCGTCGGCGGCCGCGCTCGAAGCGCAGCTTCGCTCGTCGGCCCGCTGCTCGCAGAGCGCGCCGCCGTATCACCGCGGCTGTTCGTGCGCCGGCAGTCCATCGTCATCGCGGCGACCGCCGCGCAGAGCAACACCCGTGACCGTCGGTCCTTCATCGAAGTTCGATCCGGTGACGGAGGGGGGAGCGTGCGTTGCACGAAAATCGTCGCCGCTCTGCATGATAGGGTCTGCGCCGATGAAGATCCTCGACGAGCTCAACGCTCGTGGCCTGCTCAAGGACTGCACCGACCGTACAGGGCTCGGCGACCTGCTCGCCGACCACGCGCCGGTCTCTGTGTATGCTGGCTACGATCCGACGTCCGCGAGCCTGCACGTCGGCAACCTGGTCCCCACGATCTTGCTCAAGCGCCTGCAGATGGCCGGACACCGTCCGATCATCGTGGTGGGCGGAGCGACCGGCATGATCGGTGATCCGTCGGGCAAGAGCGACGAGCGCAACCTGCTCGACGACGCGACGCTCGCGAAGAACCTCGCGGGCATCCGAGCGCAGCTCTCGCGCCTGCTCGACTTCGGCGATCACCCGACCGGCGCGGTCATGACCAACAACGCAGAATGGACGCGAGGAATCGGCTTCCTCGAGTTTCTGCGCGACACAGGCAAGTACCTGACCGTCAACTACATGATGGCCAAGGACTCGGTGAAGAGCCGCCTCGAGAGCGAGAGCGGCATCAGCTACACCGAGTTCTCGTACATGCTGCTGCAGGCGTACGACTTCGTGCACCTGGCGCGCGCGTACAACTGCCGGCTGCAGGTCGGAGGCAGCGATCAGTACGGCAACATCACGGCGGGGTGCGAGCTGTCTCGCAAGCTCGGCGAGCAGCAGCTGTTCGGGCTGACCGCGCCGCTTTTGTTCGACTCGACGGGCCAGAAGATGGGCAAGACCTCGACGGGCGAGCGCATCTGGCTCGATCCCGCGCTCACTCGTCCGTTCACGTTCTACCAGTACTGGTTCAATCGCAACGACGAGGAAGCGCCGCGATTGGTGCGGCTTTTCTCACTGCGGCCGCTCGCCGAGCTCGAGCTGCTGCTCGACGAACACGAGAAGGATCGCTCGAAGCGCGTCGCGCAAATCGAGCTCGCGCGCGCGTTGACCGCGTGGGTCCATGGCGAAGACGCCGTCACGTCGATCGAGTGGGCCAACCAGATCTTCAAGGCCGGTACGCTCGGAGGTCTCTCCGGCGAAGAGGTCGAGCGTCTGCTCGAGATCATTCCAGCGATCGACGTGCCACGCGCGGACCTCACCACAGGGATCAACGTCGTGGAGCTGCTCGCGCGAACCGTCGTCGAGTCGAAGACGGCGGGGCGCACGCTGGTGCAGCAGGGCGGCGCCTACGTCAACGGCGTGAAGGTTACCGACATCAAGCACCAGGTGACGGTGGCAGACCTCGCCGCCTCGCGAGCGCTGCTGATTCGCGGCGGCAAAAAGGAGATGCGCCTGATCCGCGCGGTGTAACGCGAGCGTCGCTGGGGGACGAATGTCCAAGAGCGCTGAGCTTGCGTGAACGAGCACCGCTGCTACCGAGGACGCACTGGGATGCTGCCTCCGAAGTCGAATCGGCCCCCGCGAGTCGCGGCAGAAAGGCTGATCGCGCGCTGACCGAAGCGCTCGGGCAGCGTGCGCGAGAGATCCCCGACGCGCCCCAACGAGAGGCGCGCTTGCCCTTCGAGATAACAGACAGTCTCGCGCCGGCGCGGAGCGTCTGCGCGGTACGTCATCGAGAGCCGCACGAAGAGCTCTGCGTCCGCGCGCTCGTCGATGATGGCGTACCAGCGACATCGCCATGCGCCCTGTGGGATCCGAGCGCATCCCGTTCGCTGCACGTGCACGGCGAGCTCCGTCGCTCTCGGCGCCGCGCGGCGAACCTCCGCGTCGCTCGGCCCGACGGAGAACGTCTCGGACTGCATCGGCGAGAAGAGCAGCGAGAGCCCGGCCGTCGCGAGCGCCGCCATGCCGCGAAGCACATTGGCGCCGGTGATGTACGTCGTCACACGATGTCCTCGCGGGAGCTCTTCGCCCGTGACCGCTGCGAGCCCTGCGATCGTCGCGGGATACACGCCGATACCGCCGCGCGCCGCACGCTCGACGAACAGCGAACGCTCGCTGCCGAACGACGCTCGAATCGACGCGTCTTCCAGCGGAAGCACGTCGCTCTGCGTGTCGAACCGCACCATGGCCACAGCGCGATCCGGCGTCCGCGCCCGTTGCAGCTCGTCGAGGAGCGGCGCGCGAACGAGCTGCGCATGCACCTTCAGCCCGAGGTCGTCGAGCAGACCTTCGCTCACCGTGCGCGTGATCGAAGGGTCGTTCGCCTCGTACGCGGCGCAGACGGCCTCGCGATAGTGACGATTCGCCACGAGGTCGCGCACCGAGGGCGCGCACGCGCTCAACGAGAGGCTGAGCGCGAGGGTGATGCTCGATCGATTCATCATCGCTCTCCGATCGTGACCATGGTTCCCAGCTCGAGATGCAGCTCGTGCGTGTGAAGCCCTTCGGCGTCGACCCACTGGTGGCCGGCCCCAACGGTGAGCCAGCCCATCGCAAACACGAGCGAGGTGCGAACGCCGCGCGCTCCTCGGGACTCGCTCGCGCCGGCGAGACCGTGCAGGATCAACGCAACGCGCCCGCGAGCGCGGACGTCGCTGTCGCGCTCTGTCACGTCGTCGAGGCGCGGGCGCGCGTCGATGAGCAGCCCCGCTCCGAACACGACGAAGTGCGAGCCAAAACCCACGTACCGATAGCCCGTCTCCGCGACGAGGGACACGCGCGCGTTGCGACCCGCGCGAACGAGCGCTCCGCCGAGCGCGCCGAAGGTAAACGCCGCGCCGGCCGTCGGCGCGACGCGCACGTGCACGCCGGTCTGCGAACGAACGAACCCGTACACGAGGCGCGGGTCGATTCGATAGAACACCGGCGACGCGCCTCGCTCGCGAACGACCGTCGGCTGCTCGAAGGTCGGGTCGAATTGCGCGGGGCTCTGCGACGCACCTGTCGCAGGGACCGCCGGAAGCAGCTGCGCCAGCAAGAGAGGAAGGAGACTCAGCGTGTCGAACATGCGCGGGACAACAGCGCAACGCGCGTTCCAACGAACACCGAATCGCTACTTTGCTTATTGATTTCAATTATTTGAAGACGTCCTCTCGGCGCCGTTGCAGATCCTCGTGGCGCGCGACCACTGCCCCCCGTGTCGCGCTGTGAATCCTCGGCACGGTGCTCGTGTACGACCGGCCGCGTCGCTGATGAATCCCAGCTTTCGCCACGCGACGGGGTGTGATGGCGGATCGTGCGCAGCGACCGCGCAGCGCGGCTCCACCCGCGCTGCCGCCTTTGTGATGCGCAACGCCCCGAGGGAAGGCGTTGAATTCGTGGATGAAGGCGCGCCTGGCACACGGCTGGGAGACGAGCGCCCATCGTTACCCAAGTTGTGCTTGGGAAATTCCTCGTGGAACGCGCTGGACGCAGCGCTGCTACGCAGCCCCCACCCGCGCTGCCGCGCGCCCCGAGCGAGCCAAACGACGTTTGGCGCAGTGCTAAAGCCCCCACCCGCG
>LNFM01006636.1_pt1 | contig 28145 bp, 24 predicted proteins | sample 596031 | NCBI WGS metagenome assembly LNFM01 (sample SAMN04254537, study PRJNA301005) | activated carbon metagenome | isolation source: dual media filters at the Ann Arbor, Michigan drinking water treatment plant | place: USA: Ann Arbor
GTGCCGGCGCCGGTGGTCGCCACGTTGGCGCGGCCATCGGTCATCGTGCCGGTGGCCGTGCGGCCGGTGGTCGCCGTGCCGTCCGTCGCGCGATCCACGGCGCGGCCCAGCGCGGTGCCCTCGGGGTTGGCGCGGGTGCCGTCGCTCTGGTTCGGGAAGGCGCCGGAGGTGTTGGTGCCCGCCGCGCGGTCAAGGGCGCGGGTGGCCGCGGTGCCGGGCGGGTTGCCGGGCGTGCCGTCGGGGCTGTTGGGCGTCACGCTGCGCGCGGCGTCCGTCGTCGCGTTGCCCGCGCGGTCGGCGGCACGGCCGGCGGCGGTGCCGGCCGGGTTGGCCGCCGTGCCGTCGCCCTGGCCCGGGAAGGCGCCGGAGGTGTTGGTGCCCGCCGCGCGGTCAAGCGCGCGGGTGGCGGCGGTGCCGGGCGGGTTGCCGGGCGTGCCGTCGGGGGCGCGCTGCACCATCGGCGCGGGCGCCGCGGTGCCCGTGCTGTTGTTGGCGGCCTGCCCGAAGGCCAGCATGGGCGCCACCAGCGCGCCGGCCAGCACCGTCATCGCCAGGGTGTTCTGAGCCTTGATCATCCGTGTGGTCTCCTTCTTGTTTCGTTCACGAGCGGCGGAAGATGGCGGCGACGACGAAGCCGGCCAGCGCCGCCAGGGCCAGCGCCAGCAGCGGCTGCTCGCGCACCTTCGCGCTCACCTGCTCGCCGCCCTCGCCGAAGCGTTCGCGCACCGTGTTCATCGTGGCCTCGGCGCGGTCCGCCGCCTGGGAAAGGGCGGGGGTCACGCGCTCGTTCATCAGCGTCTCGACCTTGGCGCGCAGCTGCGCGATCTCGGCCTGCGCGTCGGCGGCGTAGTGCTGCGCCGTCTCCTGCGCCTGGCCCATCAGCTCCTGCGCCTTGTCCTGCGCGCGGGCCGCGAAGTCCTGCACCGTGTCCGTCGTGCCGGCCTTCGGGGCGCCATAGGTGGCGGGGGTGTCCATCATTCGGTTCCTTCGCTGGGGTGGGAAAGGAACGGGGGCGCACCCCCGAGGGTTTCAGCCCAGGTGGCTAGACAGCAGCCATGCCGCCTTGTCGTGCACCTCGATGCGCTTCACGAGCATGTCGTGCGTGGCCAGGTCGTCCGCCTCGTCGGCGTCCAGCGCCAGCTCCTTCGCGCGCGCCGCCATGGCCCGGTTGTCGTCGGCCAGCATGCGGATCGCCTGCTCGGTCGCGTGCACCTCCTTCGCCTCCTCCAGCGAGGCGAGGCCCAGCATGTCGGCCAGGGAGACGGGCGCCTCCTCCCCCAGCGCGCGCACGCGCTCGGCGATCTCGTCCACCGCCTTGAACAGCTCCTCGTACTGCTGCTCGGTGAGGGTGTGCACGCCGAAGAAGTTGCTGCCGCGGGCGTTCCAGTGGCAGCCCTGCGTCTTGGCGAGCAGGACGTAGGTGTCGGCCAGGAAGCCCTTCAGGTTGCTGGCCACGTCCTCGTTCTTGAGGGTCATGTCGTCTCTCCGATGGTCGGTGGGTTCGGGCCAGCAACGCCCGCGTCCGGGGCCGCGTTGCAGGGGTGATGGCACCCTTCCGCACCTACGACGCCCCCGCCCGCGCCGGCATCGCCCCGCGCCTGCTGACCGTGGGGGCGGTGCTGGCGGTGCTGTGGGCGGGGCAGGAGGTGCTGGCGCCGCTGGCGCTGGCGCTGCTGCTCACCATCGCCGCCCTGCCGGTGGTGGCGCTGCTGGAGCGCCTGCGCGTGCCGCGCGTGCCCGCCGTGCTGCTGGTGCTGCTGCTGGTGGCGGCGCTGATCGGCGGCGTGGTCTGGGTCGTCGTCTCCCAGGCGCTGGCCCTGGCGGGCGAGCTGCCGGCCTACGAGGGCACGCTGCGCGCCAAGCTCCAGGCGCTGACGGCCACCGGCGGGCCGATCCAGGACGCCACCAAGCTGTTCGAGCGCCTGTCCGAGGCGCTTTCCCCGCCCGCCCAGGCGCCGGTGACTACGGTGGCGGTAGCGGCCGGCGCCTCCTCGCCCTTCGCCACGCTGCTGGCCGCGGCGCACCTGGTCCTCGCCCCGCTCGCCACCGTCCTCATCACGCTCCTCCTCATGGCCTTCCTGCTGGTGGGGCGCGAGGACCTGCGCGACCGTGTGCTGCGCCTGGCCGGCACGCACGAGCTGCACCGCACGACGGGCGCGATGCTCGACGCCACGGACCGCGTGGGGCGCTTCCTGTTGATGCAGGTGGCGATGAACGCGGCCTTCGGCACGCTGATGGGCGCGGGGCTGTGGCTGCTGGGCCTGCCCAACGCGCCGCTCTGGGGCGCGCTGTGCTTCACGCTGCGCTTCATCCCCTACCTCGGCGCGCCGCTCTCCGTCGTCTTTCCCATGCTGCTGGCCTTCGCCACCACGGAGGGCTGGGGGCTGGTGCTGGGGGTGCTGGCGCTGTTCCTCGTGGTGGACGGCATCATCACCTACGTGATCGAGCCGATGTTCTACGGCCACAGCATCGGCGTGACGCCCATCGCGCTCATCCTGTCCACCGCCTTCTGGGCGGTGCTCTGGGGGCCGCTGGGGCTGGTTCTGGCGCCCGCGCTCACCGCCTGCATCGTCATCCTGGGCCGCCACGCGCCGGGCTTCCGCTTCCTCGACGTGCTGCTGGGCGACGGCGCGCCGCTCGACCCGCCGGCGCGCTTCCTCGGCCGCCTGCTGGCCGGCGACGCCGAGGCCGCCGGCGCCATGCTCGACGCGGCGGCCGCCGAGGGCGGCGAGGCGCAGGCGCTGGACCGCCTGGCCTTTCCCGCCATCGCCCAGGTGGAGGCCGACCGCCGGCAGGACGGCTTCGGCCCCGCCGTGGCCCTGCGCGCCGCCCGGACCCTGCTGCGCGTGCTGGAGGAGCGCGGCGAGGAGCCGGCGAACCCCGTGGTGACGGTGCGCCCGGTGGCCGGCGCGCTGGACCACGCGGCCGCCGCCGCCGTGGCGCTGTCGCTGGCCGAGGAGGGCCATTGCACCACGCTGGAGGCCAGGCCCGCCCAGGCGGTGGTGCTGGTGATGGCCGGGGGCAGCGGCAAGCCCCGGCTGTGGCGCGCCCTGCGCGCCGCCCGCCAGCTCGCGCCACGCGTCATCCTGCTGGCCGCGACCACGGAGGCGGAGCAGGCGCTGGCCACCGCCGCCGCCGGCCCCTGGCTGGAGGACATAGACGCCCTGCGCGCCGAACTGGCCCCCCTGCTGCCGGCGGAGGAGGAGGACGCCCCGGTGCCGAAAGCGGCGGAGTAGCGCCGCTCAGTCCCGCGCCAGCGCCGCGGGGCCGATCCGCAGGGTCACGCGCAGCCCCTCGCGGCGCGCCTCGCCGTCCAGCGGCCCGGCGGCATTGGCCTCGATGAGCCGCGAGCCGAAGCCCGGCACGGGGTCGGCCTTCGGCGGCGGGCCGCCCGCCTCCTCCCATTCCAGCAGCACCCCGCCGTCGCGCGCCGTGTGCCAGCGCACCGCCACGTGCCCGCCTGGCTGGGACAGCGCGCCGTACTTGGCGGCGTTGGTGGCGAATTCGTGCACCACCATGGTCAGCGGCTGCGCTGCCTCGGAGGCCAGGCGCACCCGCGGGCCGTCCAGCGCGGCGGTGGCGCCGTAGGCCTCCAGCTCGCCCTCCACCAGCTCGCGCAGCTCGGCGCCCACCCAGCGCTCGCGCGCCAGCACGGTGTGGACGCGGGCCATGGCGCTGATGCGGCCCTCCAGCGCCTCCACCAGTTCCTCCGCGTTGCCGCGCGCCTCGGCCAGCGACAGCCGCGCCATGGAGCGCACCACGGCCAGGGCGTTCTTCGCGCGGTGGTCCACCTCGCGCGACAGCAGGCGCTCGGCTTCCTCGGCCTGCTTGCGGGCGGTGATGTCCAGCACCGCGCAGGTCACGCCCAGCAGGGCCCCCGCGGCGTCGCGCACCGGGCGGTAGGCGCAGAGGAAGGTGTGCCCGCCCAGGCGCAGCTCCACGTCCTCCACCGCCTGCCCCGTTTCCAGCACCATGCGCATCAGCGGCATGACCAGCGGGCCGGCCTCGGGGTTCACCTCCTCCGGCGTGCGGCCGGCATAGGCCTCGGCGGGAAGGCCGTCGATGGCGCTGAGCCGCTGGTTGACGGCCAGGAAGCGAAGGTCGCGGTCCAGCAGCGACATGCCGATGGGCGCGTTCTCGTAGGTGGCGCGCAGGCGGCCCGCTGCCTCCTCCGCCTCCGCCTGCGCGACGCGCAGCTCGTGCGTGTCCACGGCGACGCCGACCCAGCCGCCCTCGGGCAGCGGGCGGCCGCGCATGGCGTGCCAGCGATGGGTGCCGGAGGCGGCGTGCATGATCCGCGCCTCGGCGATGAACTCGGGCGCGCCCTCCGCCACCGCCGCCCGCCAGGCGGCGGCGTAGTGCGGCAGGTCGTCGGGGTGCAGCGCCGCCTGCCAGCCCTGCCCCAGCCCGCTCCCCCAGGCCATGCCGGTGTAGTCGTGCCACCAGCGGTTCAGCCAGGTGACGCCGCCACCGGCATCCGCCGTCATCACCACCTGGGGCGACAGGTCCAGCAGCGCGGCCAGCCGGCGCTCGCTTTCCAGCCGCGCCGCCTCGCGCAGCTGCACCGCCTCGGCCATCGCGTCGAAGGCCGCGCCCAGCCGCCGGAACTCCCGCCCGCCGCCGATGCGGCCCACCCGCGCGTCCCAGTCCTGCCCGCCCCAGCGCCGCGCGGCGGCGAGGAGCTGGCGCACCGGCCGCTCCACCGCCGCCCCGAAGGCCAGCAGCGCGAGCGAGAAGGTCAGCAGCAGCGAGCCCAGGATCAGCAGCGCCGCGAAGCGGTCGCGCGCCGCGGCCGCGCGCACGACGGTGCCGGCATCCAGCCCCATGGTGATGAACAGGCCCACCGGCGGGTCGGTCACCGGCACGAAGGCGGCGACGCGGCGCACCCCGTCCAGCGCCGGCGCGTCCACCACCCCCGGCGCCTCGCGCCGCAGCAGCTCCATGGCGAAGGGCGCCATCGGCCGCCCGACGAAGCCCTCCGGATCGCGCGAGCGGGCGAGGATGACGCCCTCGCGGTCGGCGATGGTGGAGGACGACCCTTCCGGCAGCTGGAGCGACTGGAGGTCGCGCACCAGCCAGTCCACCGACAGGCCCAGCACCAGCACGGCCCGCACCGCGCCGCCCTCGCCCAGCATGGGCGCGGCGAGGTGCACGCTCGCCTCCCCGGTGGCCCGGCCCAGCGCGTAGGTGCCCACCACGAAGGCGCGCGTGCGCAGCACCTCGCCGAAGTACCAGCGGTCGCCCACGTGCAGGCTCGGCACCCCGCCCTTCACCGAGGTGCAGAGCGAATGGCCCTCGGGGGCGAAGACGTTGGCGATGGTGTAGCGCGGGTAGGCCCCCACCAGCCGGTGCAGGAAGGCGTCGCATTCTGCCCCCGGCCGCATCGCGCGCACCGCCTCGTGCGCCGCCATCGCGGCCAGCACCTGCTGCGCGCCCTCGATGGTGCGGACCTGCTGGCCGGCCACCAGCCGCACCAGGCGCTGCGCCTCCTCCGCCACCGCGGTGGTGCGCGCGGCGCGCGCCTCGCGCTCCATCCACAGCTGCACCAGTCCGGCGGGCACCAGGGCGACGAGGATCAGCAGCAGGGCGCGCAGGGCGAGCGGCAAGGACTTCCCTTGAGGTTTTTCTTCAGCGCGCATGATTACACGCCGCCCGGGGCGGCGTCACGCCGCGAGGCCGGCCGCGTGCCCGCTGGCCCATGCCCACTGGAAATTGTAGCCCCCGAGCCATCCGGTGACGTCCACCGCCTCCCCCACCACGAACAACCCCGGCACGGCGCGCGCCTGCATGTCGCGCTGGTTCAGCGCCGCCGTGTCCACGCCGCCTGCCGTCACCTCGGCCTTGGCGTAGCCCTCCGTGCCGTCCGGCAGCAGGCGCCATGTGGCGAGGCGCGCGGCGAGCGCAAGCAGCGCGCGGTCAGGCAGGTCGGCCACGCGGCCATGCCCCTCGGCCAGCGCCGCCGCCAGCCGCGCGGGCAGGCGGGCGGCCAGCACCCCGCGCAGCTCTCCCTTCCCGGCGTTGCGCTTGGCGTCCAGCAGCCAGGCGCGCGCGTCCGTGCCCGGCAGCAGGTCCAGCGTCACGGCCTCGCCCGGCGCCCAGAAGGAGGAGGCCTGCAGGATCGCCGGCCCCGACAGGCCGCGATGGGTGAACAGCATCGCCTCGGCGAAGCGCGCCTTCCCGCAGGCCGCCGTCACGGGCAGCGACACACCGGCCAGCGGGCGCATCAGCGCCAGCGCATCGCCGCCGAAGGTCATCGGCACCAGGGCGGGGCGCTGCGGCACCAGCGGCAGGCCGAAGCGCCCCGCCACCTCGTGGGCGAAGGCGGTGGCGCCCATCTTGGGGATGGCCGGCCCGCCGGTGGCCAGCACCAGCGACTGGGCCGAAACCTCCCCGGCATCGGTGGCGATGCGGAAGCACTCGCCGCGCTCCACGGCGGTGATGCGGGTGCCGCAGCGGATCGTGGCGCCGGCGGCGGCGCATTCCTCCAGCAGCATGGCCACGATGTCGCGCGCCGAGCGGTCGCAGAACAGCTGGCCCAGCGTCTTCTCGTGCCAGGGGATGCGGTGGCGCTCCACCATCTCCAGGAAGTCGGCCGGCGTGTAGCGGGCCAGCGCCGAGCGCGCAAAATGCCCGTTGTCCGACAGGTAGCGGTCGGCCCGCGCGCCATCCAGGTTGGTGAAGTTGCAGCGCCCGCCGCCGCTGATGAGGATCTTGCGCCCTGGCTCGGGCGCATGGTCCAGGACCAGCACGCGCCGGCCGCGCCGTCCGGCGGCGATGGCGGCCATCAGCCCCGCCGCCCCCGCGCCCAGAACGCAGACGTCGGCCGTGTTCACGCCAGCACGGCCCAGCCCTCGCCGTAGCCGGCGAGCAGCGCGTCGGGCGCCTCGGGCTTGAAGGCGGCGTAGATGCCGCGCGCGGGGCCGTTGATCGGATGCGCGCGGTAGCGGATGCGGGTGAAGCCGGCCTGGAGCAGCAGCGCCGTCATCAGCGGCGGGTTCGGCCCCCACCAGTTGGTCGCATCGCCCGCCAGCTCGGCCCAGGGGTAGAAGACCATCGCCGGGCGCACCTCCTCCAGCGCGTCCTGGTGCGTCTCGACGATGCAGGCGTGGCGGGCCAGCCGGCCCAGCGCGTCCATCACCGGGACCGGGTTCCGCAGGTGGTAGAAGACGCCGAGGAACAGCACCAGGTCGAAGGGCTCCAGCTCGGCCGGCAGGTCCATCGGGTCCAGCCGCCGCGCCTCGGGCGCCACGCCGGCGGCGGCGCAGGCGAGGTCGAAGGTCTCGCGCCCGCGGAAATGCGGGTGGTCCCAGGTGTAGCTGTCGGTGGCCAGCACGCGCGCCGCCCCGCGCCGCAGGGCGGCGATGGTGAAGCCGCCGTTCCACGCCCCGATGTCGAGCACCGACATGCCGGCCAGCGGCAGCGGGCCGAGGAACAGCTCCTCCTCCACCGCCATGATCTCGGGCGTCTTGCGCCCGGGGGTCACGACGCCCGGCCGCAGCTCGATCGTGTGGAACCAGAGGTGGCCGGCGATCGCGGCGCGCAGGGCATCGTCATCCATGGCGCGCGGTATAGACCGGATGGCGCGTGCGGCGCAGCATGGCACCCATGCATGTCCTCATCCTGGGCGCCGGCGTGGTCGGCCTGGCCACCGCGCACGTCCTGGCGGCCGAGGGCCACCGCGTCACCGTGCTGGACGCCGAGCGCGCGCCGGGCCGCGGCGCCTCCTTCGCCAACGGGGGCCAGCTTTCCTACTCCTACGTCGCGCCCTTCGCCGGGCCGGGCGTCATCGGCAAGGTGCCGGGCTGGCTGCTGGACCCCGACGGCCCGCTGCGCTTCCGCCCGCAATTCGACCCACACCAGTGGAAGTGGCTGCTGGCCTTCCTGCGCGCCTGCAACGCCGGCCAGGCCGCGCGCACCACCGCCGCGTTGCTGGCCCTGGCCGCCCTGTCGCGCACGCTGACGCGCGAGGTGGTGGCCCTGCCCGACATGGCCTTCGACTTCGCGCCCTCCGGCAAGCTGGTGCTCCAGCCCGATGCCGCCGCCATGGCAGGCGCCGTGCGCCAGATGGAGTTGCAGGCGAAGCTGGGCAGCGAGCAGCGCGCCCTGTCGCGCGAGGAATGCGTGGCGGCCGAGCCCAGCCTGCGCCACCTGGCCCACCGCATCGAAGGCGGCATCCTGACGCCGAGCGAGGAGGCGGGCGACGCGCGGCTGTTCTGCGAGGCGCTGGCCCTGCGGCTGGCCCGCGGCAACCAGGCGGTGTCCTTCCGCATGGGGCTGCGCGCCCGCCAGCTGGTGCGCGCCGAAGGCCGCATCCGCGCCGTCGTCACCGACGAGGGCGTGATCGAGGCGGACCAGTTCGTGCTCGCGCTCGGCAACGGCGCGCGGGCGCTGACGGTTCCCCTCGGCCTCGACCTGCCGATCTACCCGCTGAAGGGCTATTCCCTGACGCTGGACGTGGCGGACGAGGCGGAGGCGCCGCGCATCTCCATCACCGATTCGGCGGCGAAGGTCGTCTATGCCCGCCTCGGCCGGCGGCTGCGCGTGGCGGGCATGGCCGACGTGGTGGGCGACGATGCGCGCATCGAGGAGAAGCGGCTGGACACCCTCATCCGCCAGGCCCGCGCCGCCTTCCCGAAGGCGAGCGACTGGCGCGAGATCCGCCCCTGGGCCGGGCTGCGGCCGGCCACCCCCACCGGACTGCCGCTGCTGGGCGCGGCGCGCGCGGCGCCGAACCTGTGGCTGAACCTCGGCCAGGGCTCGCTCGGCTTCACGCTGGCCATGGGGAGTGCCGCGATGGTGGCGGCGATGATCGAGGGCCGCGCCACGCCGATCCCCGCGGAACCCTTCGCGCCGGGTTGACCCCCTGGCACGGTCCTGCCATGCACCCCCCGCCCCCGCCTTCGGCGGTGGCTCCGACCGGGGGTGTCCGGTTCCCAACCCACAGCGACAAGAGGCCGAACCAAGCCATGCGCGACACGGGCGAGTACCTGTTCACCTCGGAGAGCGTCTCCGAAGGCCATCCCGACAAGGTGGCCGACCGCATCTCCGACACGGTGCTGGACACCTTCCTGGAAGCCGACCCGTATGCCCGCGTGGCCTGCGAGACGCTGGTCACCACCAACCGCATCGTCATCGCCGGCGAGACGCGCGGCCCCGCCTCCATCACGCCCGAGCTGCTGATGCACAAGGCGCGGCTGGCAGTGCAGGACATCGGCTACGAGCAGGAGGGCTTCGACTGGCGCCACGCGCAGGTCGAGTGCCACCTGCACGCCCAGTCGGCGCACATCGCCCAGGGCGTGGACGCGGCCGGCAACAAGGACGAGGGCGCCGGCGACCAGGGCATCATGTTCGGCTACGCCTGCACCGAGACGCCGGACCCGCACCTGATCCTGCGCCGCATCAGCGAGATGCGCCGCGCCAGCGACCTGGCCGTGCGCGGGCTGCTGCCCGACGCCAAGTCCCAGGTCACGCTGCGCTACGTGGACGGCAAGCCGGTCGGCGCCACCTCCATCGTGCTGTCGACGCAGCACGAGGAAGGCATGGAGCAGGCCGAGATCCTGCGCATGGTCCGCCCGATCATCGAGAGCAGCCTGCCCGCCGGCTGGATGTGCCCGGACAACGAGCTGTACGTGAACCCCACGGGCACCTTCGTGATCGGCGGCCCGGACGGCGATTGCGGCCTGACGGGGCGCAAGATCATCGTGGACACCTACGGCGGCGCGGCCCCGCACGGCGGCGGCGCGTTCAGCGGCAAGGACCCGACGAAGGTGGACCGCTCGGCCGCCTACGCCGCGCGCTACGTGGCCAAGAACGTGGTCGCCGCCGGCCTCGCCGAGAAGTGCACCATCCAGGTCTCCTACGCCATCGGCGTGAGCAAGCCGCTGTCGGTCTACTTCGACCTGCACGGCACCGGGCGCGACGTGGACGAGGCGAAGCTGGCGACCGTGGTGGACGGCCTCGTGAACCTTTCCCCCCGCGGCATCCGCGAGCACCTGCACCTGAACCGCCCGATCTACGTGCCCACCTCCGCCTACGGCCATTTCGGCCGCACGCCGGATGCGGAGAAGGGCACCTTCACCTGGGAGAAGACCGACCTGGTGGACGAGCTGAAGCGCGCCTTCGGGCGCTGACGGACGCATAATAGGCACCCGCAGGTTTTTTCCTTGCGGGCGCCCTTTCCCCAGTGTCAGCCTTCCGCCCGCGCAGCGGCGCGGGAGGCGTGGCATGAGTGGGGGCATCACGGGCGCGATTGGCTTTCCAGGGCCGCCGGGCAGCCTGATCTACACCGTCACGCTGCGCTCCGAATGGCGCAACGCGACCTATACGGGCCAGGTCGCTGTCGAGGCCTCGCAGGCCGTGGCCGGCGCGCAGGTGCCGCTGGCCGGCACGCTGGGCATCCGCACCGTGTACTGGACCTTCGCCGTCATGGGGAAGAAGCTGCCGGACAGCCTGTCCACCGGGGCCACGGGCGGCATCCTCTTCGGGCCGGGCCGGCAGCTGCTGTGGCTCTGCGCCGACCCGGCGAACCCTGCGGCAGGCGCGATGGCGCGCTTCGGCTTCGCCCTGTCCGACGGCAATTACGGCCTGTCCCTCTGCTATTCCGGCGACCCCTCCACACCGCCGGAGGGGCTGGGCTGGAGCCTGTCCGGCCCCGAAGGCGGGCTGGACCAGGGCGAGGACGTGGCCATCACCGGGCCCGGCTCGTGAGCGGGCGCCGCCCGGGCGGGCTGCCGGCCGGCTCGCTGCTCTACTTCGTCGAGCTGCACGGGCTGGCGGGCACCGGTTCGGGCTGGTTCACGGTGCCTGCGGCGGCCTTCCCGGGCGGCGCGGCCGGGGTGGCGGTGTTCTGGCGCGGCGCCTCCTCGCCGAACGCGGCCACCGACTTCTTCATGGATGTCGGCGGGCAGCGCCTCACCCTGGCCGCCATGGGCGGCGCCACCGGCGGCATCGCCTTCGCCCCCGACCGCAGCGTGGCGTGGATCTGCAACACCCCGGCCACGCCGCCCGGCGGGACCGATATGGGCGGGCCCTGCCTGCTGGACTTCGTTGCCGGCGGGCAGGCCTGCACCCTGTCCCTGTTCTACGGCGCCGCCCCGTCCTCCCCCGCCCAGCCGCTGGGCTGGAGCCTCGCCATCGCCGGGCTGACGCGGGTCGCCGGGCTGGACGTCACCGTCACCGGCCCGTCCTGACACGAACGCCACGGAGCACCGCCATGTCCGCCTCCTCCCCCGCGCAGCCCTCCATCCTCGGCGCCAGCCCTCCCTCGCTCTACCGCGCCTACGCCTCCGCGCTGTGGAAGACGCAGAAGTTCTTCGGCGCCTGGCCGCCGGTGATGACGGACATCGCGCTGGGAAGCTACGGCTCGCTTTCCTCCTCCGGCGGCTTCACCAAGCTCGGCGACATCACGGTGCTGGCCGGCATCGTCCTGCCGCCGGCCCAGCCGCCCAGCCAGCAGCTCGGCTTCTGCCTGTCCAGCGACTCCGTCAGCTCCAGCGCCTTTTCCGTTACCGCGGGGGTGGAGGCGCCGGTTCCGGATGTGGGCGTGGTGACCGGCGACGCCGTCCTCAAGTACACCACCACCACGAACGTCGCCTGCACGGTGGCGGTGAACGCGCTCGCCACCACCGACATCAGCGACAGCGTGGAAGATTGGCTGCGCGAGGAGGTGTGGCCGGCGCTGTCGCAGCTCAGCAAGGGCTCCTGGAACGACGACTGGCGGCTGGTGTGCAGCATCTACACCACGGACGGCTACGCGCTGGCCGGCGGCGCCGGCAGCGGCACCGCCTTCAACTTCGGCGCGACGGGCACGGTGCTGGGCGACATGCTCGACGGCAAGCTGACGACGAGCATCGACATCACGCAGGTCCGCAACGTCTCGCTCAGCGAATGCGCGGTGAACCTCACCGCGCCCGCGCTCATCGGCTGCCAGCTCTGGCACTTCAGCAAGGGGCAGCCGCAGCTCGACAGCTTTTCCTGACTGGACGCGGGGGCGGGACTGGGGGAGATGTGCGCCACCCCATTTCCCGGAAGCCCCTTCCATGGACATCGAGCCCGGCATGCCCGAAGGCGTGCCGCACCGCCTCTACGGCCGCCGGCGCGGCCACCCGCTGCGCCCGCGGCAGGAAACCCTGCTGGCGCAGACCCTGCCGCGCCTGCGCTTCGACCCCGCGGCACGCCCCCTCCCCTCGCCGCTCTGGCTGGAGGTCGGCTTCGGCGGGGGCGAGCACGCGCTGGCCCAGCACGCCGCCCATCCGGAGGTGACCTACCTCGCCTCCGAGGTGTTCGAGAACGGGCTGTGCTCCCTGCTCACCCGCCTGGTGCCCGAGGGCGGCGAGGCCGACGCCCCCCTGCCGCCCCGCCTGCACGTCTGGCCGCATGACGCGCGCGAGCTCCTCGCCGCCCTGCCCGATGGCAGCCTGGACCGCCTGTTCCTGATGTTCCCCGACCCCTGGCCCAAATCCCGCCACGCCAAGCGCCGCTTCGTCCACCCGGCGATGCTGCCCGTCGTGGCCCGCGTGCTGCGGCCGGGCGCCCTGTGGCGCATCGCCTCCGACGACCCCACCTACCAGGACTGGGTGCGGGAGGTCTTCGCCGACCAGGCGCTGTTCATCCAGCAGTCGCTGGTGGCGCTGCGCCCCCATGGCTGGCCGCCGACGCGCTACGAGGCGAAGGCCCTGCGCGAGGGCCGCACGCCCTTCTACTGGGAGTTCAGGCGGTCCGGGGCATGACCCGCGGGCGCGGACCACGCCCCGTCCATCGCTGAGGGGACGATTCACCGCCCCGGCGGGTTCGCCCGGGCGGATCGTGCCCTACCCCGGCTTCCCATCCGCCCGCGGCCCCAGCAGCATCGGCCCGTACACCCACAGGAACAGCGCGAAGGCGCCGGCCCAGCAGGCGCCCGCCAGCACCAGCGGCGCCAGCCCGGGCGCCAGCGCCGGCCCGAAGGCGCGCAGCGGCGCGGCCAGCGCCAGCAGCGCATAGGATGCCACCGTCGCCGGCACCGCCATCAGGTCGCGCCCCGTGTGGCCCAGCGTCGCGCGGCTCATCACCGCCAGGATCATCAGCGCCAGCGCGCCCGCGCCCTGCAGGTGCAGCCAATGCGCCGCCCAGGGCGCGTCCGCCAGCAGGAACGCCGCCTTGGTCAACAGCGCCAGCGGCACGAAGGCGTAGGCCAGGTGCAGCACCCACAGGATCGGCTGGCCCAGCACCCGCAGCCCGTGCCAGCGCGACAGGCGCAGCGCCACCAGCACCGCCGCGGCCAGCGCCACCCAGCCGGCCAGCGCGCCGCCCGGCGCCAGCAGGTCCACCACCGCCACGAGCGCGAGCGCGACGAGCGCGCCGGCATCCACGCCGGGAATGGGCTGCGGCTCGGCCGGGCGGGGGGTCTTGCGCAGGGCGTTCAGCGTGAAGGAGGGGATGATGCGCCCGCCGATCAGCCCGACCAGCAGCAGCGCCACGTCGGCCAGCAGCAGCTGCCCGCGCGCCCAGCCATCGGCCCACCAGCCCGCCGCCTCGCCCAGCATCAGCAGGTCCCCGGCCCACAGGCCCAGCACCAGCAGCGGCGGGCCCCACAGCCGCGCCTTGTTGGCCTTCACGAGGGCGGGCGCCACCAGCAGCAGGGCGGCCGGCAGGGGCAGCAGCGCCAGCGGCGCGGCGATGGTGAGCGGGACCGGCGAGCCCGGCAGCAGCACCAGCCGCGCCAGCAGGAACAGCGCCACCAGGCCGGCCAGCGGCGCGCCGGCATAGCCGCGCCGGCCGGTCCAGTTCGGCACCGCCGTCAGCAGGAAACCCACCACGGCCGCGGTCACGAAGCCGGCCAGCATCTCATGCGCGTGCCATCGCAGGAGCGGCAGAGGCCCATCGGGCAGCGGCAGCCCGGCAAGGGAGGCGACCCAGAGGCCGACGCCGAGCACCGCCCAGATGGCGGCCAGCAGGAAGAAGGGGCGGAAGCCATGCGCGAGCAGCGCGATGGCGGGGATGCGTGCGGTCATGCCGCGCCGCATAGGGAAGCGGCCCCGCGCCGTCCTTGTCCTGGAACAAGGACGGCGCGGAGCGCGCCGGTCAGCGGCGCAGGCCGAGACGGCCGATCAGCGCCTCGTAGCGCTTCTGGTCGCGCTTCTTGACGTAGTCCAGCAGGCCGCGGCGCGCGCCCACCAACACCAGCAGCCCGCGGCGCGAATGGAAGTCCTTCGCGTGCGTCTTCAGGTGCTCGGTGAGGTTGGCGATCCGCTCGGAGAGCAGGGCGACCTGCACCTCGGGCGAACCGGTGTCGCGCGGCTTGGTGGCGTATTCGGCGATGAGCGCGGTGCGGCGCTCGGCAGTGATGGACATCGCGATGTTCCTTCGCAGCGGGTTCAGGATGCCGGTCCGCCGGCCGTCAGGCTTGTGCCATCAGGCGCTCGGGTTGCAGCTGCCCGTCTTCCAGGCGGCAGAGACCCACGAACCGCCCCGCTGCCAGCACGCGCACCAGCCCCCCATCGGGGTCGGCGGCGTCCGGAATGCGGCCCATGAACTCCACCAGGCTGAGCGCCTGGCCGAAGCCGAGCCGCGCGGCCTCCGCCTCCGTCGCGGCCAGTGCCGGGATGTCGGCCAGCGCGGTCGCGAGAGGAAGCAGGAGGTCCAGCGAAGGAGGCGGGGTATCGCCCGCCACCACGATCCTGTCCAGGGTGATTCCGTCCGTCTCCAGGAAGGGGCCGACCCGCGTGCGGCGCAGGGCGGCCACGTGGCCCACCGTGCCGCAGGCCAGGGCGAGGTCGCGCGCCAGGGAGCGCATGTACACGCCCTTGCCCGACTGCACCTCGAAGATCGCCGTGTCGGCGTCCACCCGCTCCACCAGCTCGAAGCGGTCCACGCGCGCGGGGCGCGCCTCCAGCTGCACCGCCACGCCCTCGCGCGCCAGGTCGTAGGCGCGCTCGCCATTCACCTTGATGGCGGAATAGATGGGAGGGACCTGCATGATGTCGCCGCGAAGGGGCGCCAGCGCGGCCTGGATCGCGGCGTCGTCGGGGCGGGCGTCGCTGGTCTGCGTCACCTGCCCGTCGGCGTCGTCGCTGTCGCGCGCCTCGCCGAAGCGGAGCGTGAAGCGGTACACCTTGGTGCCGTCCATCACGTAGGGCACGGTCTTGGTGGCGGCGCCGAAGGCGATGGGCAGCAGCCCGGTGGCCAGCGGGTCCAGCGTGCCGCCGTGGCCGGCCTTCTGCGCCTCGAAGGCGCGCTTCACCTGGTTGACCACGTCGGTGGAGCCGATGCCGGTGGGCTTGTCCACGATCAGCCAGCCGTCGATCGGGCGGCCCTTGGGCTTGCGGCGGAAGTTCTTGCGCAACGGATCAGTCCTGTTCGTCGTCGGTCGTTCGGGCGGGGTCGCGGGCGGCCCCTTGGGCAGGGGGCGAAAGGTCGCGCGCGACCTCGGGGCGGCGCATCAGCCGGTCCATCTCCAGCGCGTAGTCCAGCGCCGTGTCGGTCTGGAAATGCAGCTCGGGCGCGAATCGCAGGCGCACCCGCCGCGCCACCTGCTGGCGCAGCCAGGGAGCGTTGGCCTTCAGCGCCTCCATGTGCTCGGGCGCGAGGTTGCGGCCGAGACCGGAGACGAAGGCCGTCATGTGCCGCAGGTCGGGCGAGGCGCGGACCTCGGTGACGGTGATCGGCACGCCCCAGAGGGATTCGTCCGGCCAGTCGCCGCGCTCGATCACGGCGGCGAGGACGTGGCGCACCTCCTCGGCGACGCGGAGCTGGCGCTGGGAGGGGCCGTTGGGGGTGATGCGTGGGCGCTTGCTGTGCATGGGGAACCTCGGAACGGGCGAAGATTGGGACTTCGCCAATACAATCCGGCCGCACAGCGGCCGGCGCGCCCAGACCTACCGGACGGCCCACGCGCCAGAGGCGGCGCGAAGCCAAGGCCGCGGATGCGGCCGCCCGGCGTCTGAGGGCTTGAAAAAGCTGCTTCGAGGCCGAGCCCGGCGCCGCGGCTAAGCCGCGGCGACGGTCTCGGTCTCGAAGCACTCGATCACGTCGCCGACGCGGATGTCGTCGTAGTTCCGGAAGCCCATGCCGCACTCGTAGCCGTTGGTGACTTCCTTCACGTCATCCTTGAAGCGGCGCAGCGTGGACAGCTCGCCCTCGTGGATCACGACGCCCTCGCGCAGCAGGCGCACGCCGCAGCCGCGCTTCACCACGCCCTCGGTCACGCGGCAGCCGGCCACGTTGCCCAGTCGCTTGACCTCGAACACCTGCAGGATGGAGGCGTAGCCGATGAAGTTCTCGCGCTGCACCGGGGCGAGGCGGCTCTTGTACAGCGCCTCGATGTCGTCCTGCACCTGGTAGATGATGGAGTAGTACCGGATGTCCACGCCGTCGCGCTGCGCCATCTCGCGCGCCTGCGCCGTGGCGCGGACGTTGAAGGCGACGACCACGGCGTTGGACGCCTTGGCCAGCTGCACGTCGGATTCGGTGATCTGGCCCACGGCGGAATGCAGCACGCGGACCTTGACCTCGTCGTTGCCCAGCTTGGACAGCGTGGCGTTGATCGCCTCCGCGCTGCCCTGCACGTCGGCCTTGACGACGACCGCCACCTCCTTCTGCTGGCCCGCGGCGATGCGCGCCAGCATGTCGTTCAGCGTGCCGCGGCCGGCACCCAGGGCGGCGGCGGCCTTGTCGCGCGCCTTGCGCTGGCGGAACTCGCTCACCTCGCGCGCGCGGACCTCGTTCTCGACGGCCAGCACCGTCTCGCCCGCGCCCGGCACGCCAGACAGGCCCAGCACCTCGACCGGGATGGACGGCCCGGCGACCTTGGCCGGCTTGCCCTTGTCGTCCACCAGCGCGCGCACGCGGCCCCATTCGGAGCCGGCGACGACGATGTCCCCGGTCTTCAGCGTGCCCTTCTGCACCAGCACGGTGGCCACCGGGCCGCGCCCGCGGTCGAGCTTGCTCTCGATCACGGTGCCCTCGCCCGGGCGGTTCGGGTTGGCGCGCAGGTCCAGGATCTCGGCCTGCAGCGAGATGGCCTCCAGCAGCTTGTCCAGGTTGGCGCCGGTCTTGGCGCTGACCTGGATCTCCTGCGTCTCGCCGCCCAGGCTTTCCACCTGCACGTCGTGCTGCAGCAGCTCGTTGCGCACGCGGTCGAGGTTCACGCCCGGCTTGTCGATCTTGTTCACCGCGACGATCAGCGGCACCTCGGCGGCCTTGGCGTGGCGGATGGCCTCGATGGTCTGGGGCATCACGCCGTCATCGGCGGCCACCACCAGCACCACCATGTCCGTCACCGACGCGCCGCGGGCGCGCATGGCGGTGAAGGCCTCGTGGCCCGGCGTGTCCAGGAAGGTCACCATGCCGCGCGGGGTGTGCACATGGTAGGCACCGATGTGCTGCGTGATGCCGCCGGCCTCGCCGGCCGCCACCTTGGTGCGACGGATGTAGTCGAGCAGCGAGGTCTTGCCGTGGTCCACGTGGCCCATGACGGTGACCACGGGCGCGCGCGGCAGCGCTTCGGCCGCCTGGGCCTGCACTTCCTCTTCGGTGAAGGCTTCGGGATCATCCAGCGCCGCCACCACGGCCTTGTGGCCCATTTCCTCGACCACGATCATGGCCGTGTCCTGGTCCAGCGGCTGGTTGATGGTGACCATCTGGCCCATCTTCATCAGCGCCTTGATGACCTCGGACGCCTTGACGGACATCTTGTGCGCCAGCTCGGCCACGGTGATGGTCTCGGGCACGTGCACCTCGACGACGCGCGCCTCGGCCGGCGCGGCCTGCGTCTGCTGCTCCTCACGGTCGTGGCCGCGACGGCCTTTGGGGCCGCTGCGCCAGCTGCTGCGGCCCACGCCGCCGCTGGCATCGCCGCGGGTCGGGATGGCCTTCTTCTTGGAGGGATCACCGGCCCAGCTCGACGAGAGCTTGGCCGACTTGACTTCCTTGCCTGCGCCCGCAGCGGGCGCCGCCGTGCCGCCCGGCTTGGCGGGCTTGGCTGTCGTGGTGCCGACGGCCGGCTTGTGCAGCGTGCCCTTCTTGGCCTCGACCGGCTTGGGCTCTTCCTTCTTGGGCGCAGGCGGCGGGGCCTTCTTGGCCGGCGCGGCCATCATGGAACGGATGGCCGCAGCTTCGGCCTCGGCCTTGCGGCGGCGGTCGTTCAGGTCCAGAGCGCGTGCGGCCTCTTCGTCGGCGCGGGCCTTGGATTCGGCGGCGGCTTTCTCGCGGGCTTCGGCCTGTGCGGCTGCACGCGCGGCGGCGGCATCTGCAGCTTCGGCACTGGCTTCGGCCTTGCTGGTCGAAGCCTGGACTTTTTTCTCCTCTTCCGTCGCGGCGTAGATGGCGGCGCGCTCTTCGGCTTCACGCTCGCGCTTTTCGCTTTCCTCGCGCTGGCGGCGACGCTCGGCCAGTTCTTCCTCCTGGCGACGGATCAGTTCGGCCTGGCGGCGCGCCTCTTCCTCACGGCGGGCCAGCTCGGCGCTGTCGATCACCGGGGCGGCCGGCACGGCGGCGACCGGCGCCGCGGCTTCGGGAGCAGCAGCTTCCACGCCCTCGCTGCCATCTTCACGGCGAACGAAGGTGCGCTTCTTGCGGACTTCCACCTGGATGGTGCGGGCCTTGCCGCTGGCATCGGCCTGCTTGATCTCGCTGGTCGACTTCTTGGTCAGCGTGATCTTCTTGCGCTCGGACGCGGCGGTGCCATGGCTGGCCTGGAGGTAGCCGAGCAGCTTCTGCTTGTCGGCGTCGGTCAGGGCATCACCGGCGGAGCCCTTGGCCACGCCGGCGGCTTTCAGCTGCTCAAGCAGCGTATCGGTTGATTTCTTGAGTTCGGCGGCAAACTCGGCGACGGTCGTACTGGACATTTCTTGTGGAACCTTTCATGACCGTTACTCTTGAGAAGCGGCTTCATTGGTGAACCAATGCTCGCGCGCCTTCATGATCAGGGCCTTGGCCTCGTCTTCCGACTGGCCGGTGATCTCGGTGAGCTCGTCGACGGCCAGGTCGGCCAGATCGTCCAGCGTGTGCACGCCGGCCTCGGCCAGCTTGGCGATGAGCTCGGGCGTCAGGCCCTGCAGGTCGCGCAGGTCCTGAGAAACCTCTTCAACGCTCTCCTCGCGGGCGATCTCCAGCGTCAGCAGGGCGTCCTTGGCGCGGGCGCGCAGCTCGTTGACGGTGTCTTCATCGAAGGACTCGATCTCCAGCATCTCCTGCAGCGGCACGTAGGCCACCTCTTCCAGGCTGGTGAAGCCCTCGGCGATCAGGATGTCGGCGATCTCCTCGTCGACGTCGAGCTTTTCCATGAACAGCGCACGCAGGGTGCTGGTCTCGTCGGCCTGCTTCTGGGCCGATTCGGCCGCGTCCATGATGTTGATCTTCCAGCCGGTCAGGTCGGAAGCCAGGCGCACGTTCTGGCCGCCGCGGCCGATGGCAATCGCGAGGTTCTCCTCGTCCACCACCACGTCCATGGCGTGCTTCTCTTCATCGACCACGATGGACTGCACATTGGCCGGCGCCAGGGCGCCGATCACGAACTGGGCCGGGTCCTCGCTCCAGAGCACGATGTCCACGCGCTCGCCGGCGAGCTCATTGGTCACGGCGTTGACGCGGGTACCGCGCACACCGACACAGGTGCCGATGGGGTCGACACGCTTGTCGTGCGAGAGCACGGCGATCTTGGCGCGCGAACCCGGGTCACGGGCACAGGACTTGATCTCCAGCAGGCCCTGCTCGATCTCGGGCACTTCCTGGCGGAACAGCTCGATCATGAACTCGGGCGCCGAGCGCGACAGGATGATGGGCGCGCCGCGCAGCGTCAGGTCCACCTCCATGATCATGGCGCGCACGCGGTCGCCGGTGCGCAGGTTTTCCTTGGGGATCATCTCGCCGCGGCGCAGACGGCCTTCGACACGGCCGGACTCGACGATGATGTCGCCCTTGTCCATGCGCTTGACGGTGCCCACGAAGATCTTCTCGCCACGCGACATGAAGTCGTTGAGCAGCATCTCGCGCTCGGCGTCGCGGATCTTCTGCAGGATGACCTGCTTGGCCGCCATGGCGCCGATACGGCCGATCGGCACGGACTCCACCGGCTCCTCGATGTACTCGTCGACTTCGATGTCGGGGATCTGCTCCTTGGCTTCGAACAGCAGGATTTCCTGGTCGGGCAGCTGCAGGCCGGCCTCGTCGGGCACCACGTGCCAGCGGCGGAAGGTTTCATACACGCCGCTGTCGCGGTCGATCGCCACGCGGATGTCCACGTCGCCCTCGTACAGCTTCTTGGTGGCCTGCGCCAGCGCCGCCTCGACGGCGCCGAAGACCACGTCGCGCTCGACGTTCTTCTCGCGCGAGATGGCTTCCACCAGCATCAACAGTTCGCGATTCATGCCTAGATCCTCCAGTACCTTCAATCACCTGCAGCCGCGGGGCTCACATCGCCACGACCCTTGAAATTCACGATAGGCGCCAGACGCGCCTCCCGCAACTCGTCGAGCGTAAAACCCAGTGCCTGCAGCGGCACGGGCGCACGTTTCTTGCTCACCTTCTGGCCCGGCTTCGGGGGCGGCTCGTCGCTCCAGACGATCTGCCAGCCCGGCGTGCCGTCAGCCGCCTGCACGCGCTCCAGCGTGCCGCGAAACTTCTTGCGGTTGGCCGCCACCTGGCCGGCAGCGGCGGCTCCCATGGGCGCCTTGAGCGTGATGTCGACCACATGGCCGGCAAAGCGCTCGAAATCCTGCTCATGGCGCAGCGGGCGGTCGATGCCCGGCGAGGACACCTCGAGCCGCTTGTATTCGATGCCCTCGACCTCCAGCGCGTACTGCAGCTGGCGCGTGACCTTCTCGCAGTCCTCGACGTTGACAAAACGCTCGCCGGCCTGGGGATCCCAGGGCAGGTCGATCGTGACACGCAGCAGCCCCCCGGCGGAGCGCTCAATCTCCACCAGCTCGTAACCGAAGCCGGTCACGGTTTGTTCGACGATCTGCTGCAGTGCCAACGTTGCCTTCCCTGTCCCTCAAAAAGCGTTCGACCATGAAAAAGGGGCGGTTGGTATCCGCCCCTGTGGTCAAGATGGCCGTTATTGTAATCCAAAAACGGCTAGGGCGTTGATTTTCAAGGCAATTTGAGCCCGAAATCAGCCGGGTTCAGGCTGCCGCCTGCACCAGGGTCCGGGTGTAAGGGTGCTGGGGGTCGTCCAGCAGGTCCGCCACCGGCCCGGATTCGACGATCTCCCCGCCCTTCATGACCAGCACCTCGTGCGCCATGGCCCGGATCACGTCCACATCGTGGGTGATCAGCAGGTAGCTTAAGGACCGCTCCCGCTGCAGGCGCTGCAGCAGCTGCAGCACCTGCTTCTGGATGCTCACGTCCAGGGCGCTGGTGGGCTCGTCCAGCACGATGAGCCGCGGCTCGACGATCAGGGCGCGGGCGATGGCCAGGCGCTGGCGCTGGCCACCGGAAAACTCGTGCGGATAGCGCTGCAACAGGCCGGGGAACTGGGCTTCGGTCAGGCCGACCTCCTGCAAGGCCTGCTCCACCTTGCTGCGCCGCTCCTCTTTCGAGAGCGACGGCGCATGGATGCGCAAGCCCTCGCCCACGATCTCCTCCACCGTCAGGCGCGGCGACAGGGAGGAAAACGGGTCCTGGAAGACCACCTGCACCACACGCCGCAAGGCCTTGTTGCGAGCCGGGTCGCGGCTCCAGGCCCGGCCATCCACGCTCAGCCGGCCACCACAGGGCAGCAGGCCCAGGGCGGCCAGCGCCAGCGTGGATTTGCCGGAGCCGGATTCGCCGATCACCCCCAGGGTCTGCCCGGGCGCCAGCCTGAAGTCGGCCCCCTGGACGGCCACGAACACCCCCTTGCGGAACCAGCCGCGCAGGCCGGGGATGGGCACGGGATAGCTCACGCGCAGGCCCTCGGCCTGCAACAAAGCCGGCGCGCTGGACCCAGGCGGCACGACATCACGCACGGGCCGGCTGTCGATCAGGCTGCGCGTGTAGGGGTGTTGCGGCCGAGCAAAGACCTCGGCCACGGCGCCCTGCTCCACGATGTGACCGTTCTCCATCACGATGACGCGGCTGGCGAAGCGCCGCACGAGGTTGAGGTCGTGCGTGATCATGAGCACGGCCATGCCGTGTTTGCGCTGCAGGCCATCGAGCAGATCCAGGATCTGGCCGCGCAAGGCCACGTCCAGGGCCGTGGTGGGCTCGTCGGCCAGCAGCAGACGCGGCTGGCAGGCCAGGGCCATGGCGATCATGGCGCGCTGGCGCTGGCCGCCGCTCAACTGGTGCGGGTAGGCCCCCACGCGCCGCTCGGGTTCGGGGATGCCGGTGTCGGCCAGCAACTGCACCGCCCGCGACTGGGCCTCGGCCCGGCTCAGGCCCAGCTTGAGCTGCAGCACCTCCATGATCTGCTCGCCCACGGTGTACAGGGGGTTGAGCGCCGTCATGGGCTCCTGGAAGATCATGGCGATGTCGCGGCCGCGGATGCCGCGCAGCTCGCGCTCGGGCAGGGCCAGCAGATCCCCCTCCCCGTCGCTGCCGGCGAAGCGCGCCTGGCCACCGGTCTGCGCCTCGCTCAGCAGGCGCAGCAGGCTCAGCGCAGTCACGGTCTTGCCCGAACCGGATTCGCCCACCAGCGCGACCTTTTCACCCGGCGCCAGCTGGAAGGCGATGCCGCGCACCACTTCCTTGCCGCCGAAGGCGACGCGCAGATCCCTCACATCCAGCAGCGGCCCGCGCTTGAGCGCCGCCGGGCCACCCCAAGGTGCGAACGCCCCCTCGGGGGGCAGCGAGGACACGTCAGTGCCGAGCGTGGGGGTCGTCATTTCTCAGCCTTCCTCGGATCGAGTGCGTCGCGCAGCGCATCCCCCATGAAGGTCAGCAGCAGCAGCGTGATGACCAGCACCGCGAAGGTGGAGAGCGAGATCCACCAGGCGTCGATATTGTTCTTGCCCTGGGCCAGCAACTCGCCCAGCGAAGGCGTGCCCGGCGGCACCCCCAGGCCCAGGAAGTCCAGCGAGGTCAGCGCCAGGATGGCTGCGCTCATGCGGAACGGCAGGAAGGTCACCACGGGGGTCAGGCTGTTGGGCAGGATGTGGCGCCAGATGATCTGTCCGCTCGACAGGCCCATGGCCCGCGCCGCGCGCACGTAGTCGAGCTGGCGGTTGCGCAGGAACTCGGCACGCACATAGTCCGACAGGCCCATCCAGCCGAAGAGGCTCAGCAGGATCAGCAGCAGCGCCACGCTGGGGTCGAACATGGCCGAGAAGATGATCAGCAGGTAGAGCTCGGGCATGGAGCCCCAGATCTCGATGAAGCGCTGGAACCAGAGGTCGGTCCGGCCGCCGAAAAAGCCCTGGATGGCGCCCGTGATCACCCCCAGCAGCACGCCGATGAAGGTCAGCGCCAGCGCAAACAGCACCGAGATGCGAAAGCCGTAGAGCAGGCGCGCCGCCACGTCGCGCCCGCGATCGTCCGTGCCCAGCCAGTTGTCGGCCGAGGGGGCTGCCGGGTTGGGCTCCTTGGCAAAGTAGTTGATGGTGCTGTGGTGGTAGGGATTGGGCGGATAGAGGGCAAAGTTGCCCGGCTGCTCGAACTGCTGGCGGATGAAGGGGTCGAGGTAGTCGGTCGGTGTCTCGAAGTCACCGCCGAAGTGGGTCTCGGGGACGTTCTTCAGGATCGGGACGTACCACTGGCCATGGTGGCGCGCGATGAGCGGCTTGTCGTTGGAGATCAGCTCGGCCCCCAGGCTCAGCACGAAAAGCATGCAGAACAGCACCAGGCTCCAGTAGCCCAGGCGGTTGCGCCGGAAGCGCTGCCAGGCGCGCTGCGATGGGGAGAGGGAGACGCTGGCCATCAGTCGAACTTGACGCGCGGGTCCACCCACACGTAGCAGAGATCGGAGATCAGCTTGGTCACCAGGCCGATCAGCGTGAACAGATAGAGCGTGCCCAGCACCACGGGGTAGTCGCGCCGCATCACCGATTCATAGGAAAGCAGACCCAGGCCGTCGAGCGAGAACAGGGTCTCGATCAGCAGCGAACCCGCGAAGAAGGCCCCGATGAAGGCCGCCGGAAAACCGGTGACGATGGGGATCAGCGCGTTGCGGAACACATGCTTCCAGAGCACGGTGCGCTCGGACAGGCCCTTGGCCCGTGCCGTCAGCACGTATTGCTTGCGGATCTCTTCCAGGAAGGCGTTCTTGGTCAGCATGGTGGTCACCGCAAAGGCGCCGAGTACGCTGGCCGTGACCGGCAGCGTGATGTGCCAGAGGTAGTCGACGATCTTCGCGCCCCAGCTCAGGCTCTCCCAGTTGCTCGAGGTCAGACCCCGCAAGGGGAACCATTGCAGCTGGCCGCCGAAAATCACGAGCAGGGCCACGCCCAGCACGAAGCCGGGGATGGCATAGCCGACGAGCACGATGAGACTGGTCAGCGTGTCGAAGCGCGTCCCAGCCCGCACCGCCTTGGCGATGCCCAGGGGCACCGAGATCAGGTAGCTCAGAAAGAAGGTCCACAGGCCCAGGCTGATGGACACCGGCAGTTTTTCCTTGACCAGCTCCCACACGCTCTTGGGGTAGTAGAAGCTCTTGCCCAGGTCGAAGCGCGCGTACTGGCCCAGCATCTGCCAGAAGCGCTCGTGCGCGGGTTTGTCAAAGCCGTAGAGCGTGCGGATCTCCTCGATACGCGCCGCATCCACGCCCTGGCGGCCGCGGTAGCCGGCGCCGCCGGCGGCGGCGCCCTCCCCGCCCGTGTCGCGCCCCTGCAGCTGGGCCACCATCTGCTCCACCGGCCCGCCGGGCACGAACTGGATGACCACGAAGGTCAGCAGCAGGATGCCGAACAGCGTCGGGATCATCAGCAGCAGACGCTTGAGGATGTAGGCGGGCATGGCTTATTTCCCTCCCGCCAGGTTCGCGGCAAGGTTGGACGGCGACGCCCACCAGACCGAGGTCACCCAGAACTCGGGCTGGTAGTAGCGCGGTGTCACGGCCGGTTGTTCGAAGCGGCCCGCGCGCCAGGCCACGCGGTGCACGCCGCTGTACCAGTGCGGCACCGCGTAGTGGCCGTGGCGCAGCACGCGGTCCAGGGCCCGCAGACGCGCCACCAGCTCGGGCCGCGTGCGGGCGGAGATGACCTGGTCGAGGATGGCGTCCACCGCCGGATCCTTGAGCCCGATCACGTTGCTCGAGCCCTCCACGTCAGCGGCCTTGGAACCGTAGCGCTCCAGCAGTTCCGTACCCGGCGCCTCGCTGCCGATCAGGCGGCTGCTGATGATCTCGAAATCGAACACGTCCATACGTTTCTGCAGGATGGCGAAGTCGATCACCTTGGTGCTGACGCGTATGCCCAGCTTCTCCAGATTGCGCGCATAGGGCGTGACCACCCGGCTCATCGAGCCCGAGTTGTCGAGGAACTCGATGGTGAAGGGCTCGCCCCTGGCGTTGCGCAGCGCGCCATCGCGATAGGTCCAGCCGGCGGCCGCCAGCAGGTCACGCGCGCGGCGCAGGTTGTCGCGCAGGGTCTGGCCCGAAGCCGGGTCCAGGCTCGTGAAGGGCGGCGGCGGCACCTCCTCGGTGTAGACCTCGGGCGGCAGCTGGCGGCGCAAGGGCTCCAGCACGGCCAGCTCCTCGGGCGTGGGCTTGCCCCGGGCCTCGAAGTCGCTGCCGACGAAATAGCCGCGCACCCGGGTGTAGGCGTTGTAGAAGAGCTGGCGGTTGAGCCACTCGTAATCCATGGCCAGGGCAATGGCCTGGCGCACGCGAACATCCTTGAACTTCTCGCGCCGCAGATTGAAGAGAAAGCCCTGGAAGTCGCCGGCATTGCCATGCCGCAGCTCCTTCTTGATCAGCTCGCCGCGCTCGAAAGCCTTGCCCGTGTAGGCCCGCGCCCATTCGCGCGCGATGAAGGCCTGGATGTAGTCGAACTCGCCGGCCTTGAAGGCCTCGAGCTGGGCCGTGTTGTCCTTGTAGATCTTGTAGCTGATGCGGTCGAAATTGAACATGCCACGGCGCACATTGAGGTCGCGCGCCCAGTAGTCCGGGTCACGCTCGTAGGTGATGTCCTTGCCGAAATTGACCTTGCCGATGCGGTAGGGCCCGCTGCCGATGGGCGTGTCGGTGACGATCTGGTCCAGCGGCTTGCCCTCGCCCCATTTGCGGCTGAAGACCGGCAGGCTGCCCGCGATCAGCGGCAGCTCGGCGTTGACGCGCTTGAAATCGAAGCGCACCTTGCGCTCGCCCAGGAGGGTCACTCCGCGGATCTCACCGAAGATGGTGCGGAACTGGGGCGCCGCCTCCTTGGACACCAGCTTGTCGAAGGAATGCTTGACGTCGGCCGCCAGCACCGGATCCCCGTTGTGGAAGCGCGCCCGGGGGTTGAGCGTGAAGACGGCGGACAACTTGTCAGGCGCCACCGTCACATCCTGGGCCAGCAGGCCATAGGCCGTGGTGGGTTCGTCCAGCGTGCCGGTCAGCAGGCTTTCGAAGACCAGGCCGTTGAGGGCCGGCGGCGCGCTGCCCTTGAGCGTGTAGGGGTTGTACTTGTCGAAATTGGACAGGCGCGTGGGCGGCACCAGGGTGATCACGCCGCCCTTGGGCGCGTCCGGGTTCACGTAGTCGAAGTGGGCAAAGCCCGGCGGGTACTTGATGTCGCCGAACTGGGCGTAGGCATGAGCCGCCCACGTGGGCAAAGCCCAACACAGGCCGGCCAGGGCCAGCAGGAAAGCACGCATCCGCATGCGACAATTCTGCCCGCAAATCCACCAGAGAGAGAACTATGGGATTCTTGACCGGCAAGAAATTTCTGATCACCGGCGTGCTGAGCAACCGCTCCATCGCCTACGGCATCGCCAAGGCCTGCCACGCACAGGGGGCCGAACTGGCCTTCAGCTACGTGGGCGAGCGTTTCAAGGACCGCATCACCGAATTCGCCGCCGACTTCAACTCCAAGCTGGTCTTCGACTGTGACGTCGGTGACGACGCCCAGATCGACCAGCTCTTCAAGGACCTGTCGGCCCACTGGCCTACTTTCGACGGTTTTGTGCACAGCATCGGCTTCGCCCCGCGCGAGGCCATCGCCGGCAACTTCCTCGAAGGCCTGTCGCGCGAGAGCTTCCGCATCGCCCACGACATCAGCGCCTACAGCTTCCCGGCCATGGCCAAGGCGGCCCTGCCCTACCTGAAGGACAAGGGCGCCCTGCTGACGCTGAGCTACCTGGGCGCCCTGCGCGCCATCCCCAACTACAACACCATGGGCCTGGCCAAGGCCAGCCTGGAAGCCTCGGTGCGTTACCTGGCCGAAGCCGTGGGCCACCTGCCCGACGGCCGCTGCATCCGCGTCAACGGCATCAGCGCCGGCCCCATCAAGACCCTGGCCGCCAGCGGCATCAAGGACTTCTCCAAGCTGCTGGGCGTGGTGGCTCAGGCCTCGCCGATCCGCCGCAACGTGACCATCGAGGACGTGGGCAATGTGGCCGCCTTCCTGCTGAGCGACCTGGCCGGCGGCGTGACCGCCGAGATCACCTATGTGGACGGCGGCTTCAGCCAGACGGCCGTGGCCATCGTCGAATAAGACGTCTCGGCTCCATGAAAAACGCCCCGCAGCGCGGGGCGTTTTTTATTTGGCACAGCCTGACCCTCAGGCCTTCACACAGTCCGCGTAGTAGTGCTTCTTGCCATCCGGTCCGGTCTCTTCCACCAGGCCATGGATGTCGGTCTCGAAGCCCGGGCACTGGGCGTTGAACTCGCGCGCGAACTTGAGGTAGTCCACGATCTTCTTGTTGAAGACCTCGCCCGGGATCAGCAGCGGGATGCCCGGCGGGTAGGGCGTGACCAGGCCCACGGTGATGCGACCTTCGAGCTGGTCGATCTCCACGCGCTCGGTCTTGCGGTGCGCGATGTGCGAGTAGGCCTCGCTGGGGTTCATGGCCGGCAGCAGGTCGCTCAGGTACATCTCCGTCGTCAGGCGCGCGATGTCGTACTTGGCATACATCTCGTGCACGAACTGGCAGAGGTCGCGCAGGCCCATGCGCTCGTACTGGCGGTGTTTCTGGCAGAACTCCGGCATGATGCGCCACATGGGCTGGTTCTTGTCGTAGTCGTCCTTGAACTGCTGCAGCGCGGTCAGCAGCGTGTTCCAGCGGCCCTTGGTGATGCCGATGGTGAACATGATGAAGAAGCTGTACAG
>LNFM01003949.1_pt1 | contig 28134 bp, 24 predicted proteins | sample 596031 | NCBI WGS metagenome assembly LNFM01 (sample SAMN04254537, study PRJNA301005) | activated carbon metagenome | isolation source: dual media filters at the Ann Arbor, Michigan drinking water treatment plant | place: USA: Ann Arbor
GAGCAGCGGCATCGGCAGCATCTCGCACGTCGGGCTCGAGATGCTCAAGCTGATGGCGAAGGTCGACATGGTCAACGTGAACTTCAAGGGCGCGGCTCCGTCGATCACGGCGCTGCTGTCCGGGGAGGTCCAGATGGCAATGCTCGGCCCGCTGTCGGTGAAGCCGCACATCGCCAACGGCCGGCTGCGGGCGCTGGCGATCACCACGGCGAAGCGGTCACCGGCGCTGCCCGGCGTGCCGACCTTCGCCGAATCCGGCGTGCCGGGGTACGAGATCGCATCCTGGTACGGAATGGTCGCGCCGCGCGGCTCGCCGAAGGCCGCGATCGCACGGCTGAACACGGCGATCAACGCGTCCGCGGACGAGCCCGCGGTGCGCGAGGCGCTCGTCGAGGAAGGCGCGGAACTGGTGAAGGGAACGCCGCAGGCGTTCGACGCCTTCCTGCGCGCGCAGGTCGCGCAGTTCGTGGCACTGCGAGGCAAGGTCGACCTACAGCTGCGCTGAAGCGACGGCTGCAAAGCCCGTACCGTAGCGCGGCAACGCATCCCGGAGCCCCCGCAGGACCCGTGAATCCGCCATCTCGCGTGCGACCCGGCACTTCGACGAAGGCCGCTTCATCGAAGACCTGGCGCGCCGCCTCACTTGCGTTCGAGCAGCTCCACGCTCACGCCGTCCGGCGCCTCGATGAATGCGATGCGCGTGGTCGGGTTGATGTCGGTCGGCTCCATCGTGAACCGCACGCCGTGTGCGCGCAGTTCATCGCACAGGCCGTTGAAGTCGCCCTGCACCCGCATGCCAAAGTGGTCGATGCCCCAGTTCAGCCCTGGCTTGCCGGTGGCTGCTTCGCCGGGACGCTGTCCACGGACGATCACCATCGCGCCGCCGCCGAAGGCGATGTACACCTGCGGCGCACCGGCCATCTCGATGCTGCGCACGATCGAGCCACCGAGGCGGTCGACATACCATTGCGCGGTGGCGATCGGGTCCGGGCTGATCAGGTGGGTGTGGTCGATGGAAAGCGATGCGGTCGGCATGGTGCGTACCTCCGTGGCAGGGGGAAGGCGGTGCCCGGCCGGTCCGTCCGGCGGGCCTCTCGAGCCGGAGCATAGCAGCGACGCACGGCACGTCAGCGGACGTTGACAGCGCCGGCCGGCGCGGCCCAAGCTCCGCCTGCACCTGCCGCGCCGGTCGTGGACCGGCAACCTCCGCTGAAAGTCCCGCCGATGTCGCTCCGCCTCCGCGTTACCCCGTCGTTCCCCGTCATGTCGCGTGATGTCCTGCCCGGGTGTGTGTTCGTGCTCATGCTGCCGCTGTTCCTGGCGCCGCCCGTCGCGGCCCAGGCCTGGCCGGCGCGGCCGATCCGGATGATCGTGCCGGTGGCACCGGGCGGGGGCGCGGACATCACCTCGCGCCTGGTCGCGCAGAAGCTGTCCGAACGCTTCGGGCAGCAGGTGGTCGTCGACAACCGCTCCGGTGCGGGCGGGATCGTCGGCCTCGAGATGCTGGCGCGGGCGACCCCGGACGGCTACACGATCTCGCAGGGCGGCGTGGGTCCGCTCGCGGTGAATCCGAGCCTGTATGCGAAGCTGCCGTACGACCCGCTGAAGGACTTCGCGCCGATCCTGCGCGCGGTGTCTGCGCTCAACGTGCTGGTGGTGCACCCTTCGGTGCCGGTCCATTCGGTGAAGGACCTGATCGCCTTCGCGCGTGCCAATCCGAACAAGCTCAACTACGGCTCGTCTGGCGCCGGGCGTGCCGATCACCTCGCCGGCGAGCTGTTCTCGATGATGGCCGGCGTGCGCATGCAGCATGTGCCGTACAAGGGCGGCGGCCCTGCGATGACCGACCTGGTCGGGGGCAACCTGCAGCTGATCTTCGCGACCGTGTCCACCGCGGCCAGCCACATCAAGAGCGGCAAGATCCGCACCATCGCCAACACCTCGGCGGTTCGCTCCGACCTGTTCCCCGACCTGCCCACGATCGCCGAGTCCGGCCTGCCCGGGTTCGCGATCGACAACTGGTATTCGTTCATCGCACCGGCCGGCACGCCGGCATCCATCATCGATACGCTGAATGTCGAGATCGCCCGCGCGCTGGCGCTGCCCGACGTGAAGGAGCGGCTGCACGGGCTGGGCATCGTGCCGTTCACCACCGCGCGGCCGGCGGAGTTCGCGCAGTACCTGCGCGCCGAGATCGCCAAGTACGCGAAGCTGGTGAAGGCGGTCGGCATCACGCCCGAGTAGCCCGATGCCGCGTTTCCTGCATACCGCTGACTGGCAGATCGGCCGTCAGTACAGCCAGTTCCCGACGGAAGACGGCGCGCTGCTGGCCGAGGCACGCCTCGAAGCGGTGGCGACGCTCGCGCGCCTGGCGACCGAGCATGCAGTCGATGCGGTGCTGGTGGCCGGCGACGTGTTCGATGCGCAGGCCGTGTCCGAGCGTACCCTCCGCCGCCTGTTCGCACAGCTCGCCGGCTATGCCGGCCCCTGGCTGATGATTCCCGGCAACCACGATGCGGCGCTGGCCGAGAGCGTCTGGACCTGTGCCCAGCGCATCGGCGCGGTCCCGTCGAACGTGCATCTCGCGCTCGCTCCGTGCGTGCTCGACTTCGCCTCGCGGGGCTTCATGGCCCTGGCCGCACCGCTGACCCAGCGCCACACCTACAACGACCTGACCGAGTGGTTCGACTCGGCGCCGACGACGGACGGACTGCTGCGCATCGGCCTCGCGCACGGCTGCGTGCAGGGCCTGCTCGCCGAGAGCATCGATTCGGCGAACCCGATCGGCGCCGATCGCGCAAGGCTTGCCCGGCTCGACTACCTGGCGCTCGGCGACTGGCACGGCTGCCGGCAGGTCGATGAACGCACCTGGTACAGCGGCACGCCGGAAGCGGACCGCTTCCGCGACAACGATCCCGGCTTCGCGCTGCTGGTCGACATCGAGGCACCGGGCGCGCTGCCGGTGGTGACCCGGATCGAGACCGGGCGCTTCCGCTGGCGCGCACTCGAGGCGACGCTGTCGGTGGCGAGCGACGTCGACCGGCTGGCTGGCGAACTTGCCGGCGTGCAATCGTCCGACGTCGTGTCGTTGCGGGTGGCCGGGCAGGTGGACCTGCAGGCGCTGGTACGGCTGCGCGCGGCGATCGACCTCGCCCACGCCAGCGTCCGCCACCTGCAGGCCGACCTCTCGTTGCTGCGGCTGATGCCGACCGCCGAGGACATCGCCACGCTCGATGCCGACGGCTACCTCGGCGACGTGATCGCGGAGTTGCGCGACGCACAGTCCGACGGTACCCGGCCGGAAGCGGCAGGCGTGGCGGCTGAGGCGCTCAACCTGCTCGCCACCCTGCTGCTCGAAGGTCGCGGCCAGGCGCCGGCACCATGAGGCTGCAGCGGCTGAAGGTCGAGCAGCTGCGCCAGTTCCGGAAGCCGTTCGAGATCGACGGCATCGAGCCGGGCTTGAACCTGTTCGTCGGTCCGAACGAAGCCGGCAAGAGCACGCTGGTGCGGGCGATCCGCGCCGCGTTCTTCGAGCGGCATCGGTCGACGACCGTGGAGGATCTCCGGCCCTGGGGTGAATCCACCGCTGCGCCGACGGTGGAGCTCGACTTCCTGGTGGGCGACACCGCGTTTCGGTTGCGCAAGTCGTTCCTTCAGCGCAAGCGCTGCGAACTGCGGTACGGCACGCAGAGCCTGGACGGCGAGGACGCGGAAAGGCACCTCGCCGCGCTGCTTGGCTTTGCCTTCGCCGAAAGGGGCGCGAGCCGGCCCGAGCTCTGGGGCATCCCCGGGCTGCTGTGGATCGAGCAGGGGCAGGCGCAGGAAATCAAGGAGCCGGTCAGGCATGCCGCAGACCACTTGCGCCAGGCGCTGGAGTCCTCGGTGGGCGAAGTCGCCAGCACCCAGGGCGACACACTGATCGCCAGGATACGCAGCGAACGCGACCTGCTGCTCACCCCGGAAACGCGCAAGCCCACTGCCGAGCTGAAGAAGGCGATCGATGCGCGCGACGAGGCACAGGCGCGGCTGGCCGATATCGACGTACGCATCGGGGCGTGGCGGCAGCAGGTCGACCGGTTCGCGACGCTGAAGGCCGAGCACGCAGCCGAGGCCGTCGCGAAGCCGTGGGAATCGCTGCAGGCGCAGCAGCAGCAGGCTGAACAGGCGCTGGCCGCGAGCGAAGCCCTCGTGCGACAGCGCGAAGCCGACACGGTTTCGCTGCGCCAGGCCGAAGACCGCGTGCGGCTGTTCGAGCAACAGCTGGCGGCGTTCGAGGAAGAGCGGCAGGCACTCGCCCTGCGCGAAGCGGGCCTGGCCGATGCCGTGCAGCGGCTCGATGCGGCTTCGGCGATCGAGGCGCGCCGCGCTTCGGAGCAGGCGTCGGCAGACACTGCCCATGCTGCGGCGGCCGCCGATCTCGACCGTGCGCGGCAGCGCGACCTGCAGGACGAGCTTGCGCTGCGCCGGGACGAATCCGACGCGCGCATCCAGGAACTCGATGCACTGTTGCAACGCTGTGCCTCGGAGCAGGTCCGGATCGGGCAGCTGCGCCAGCACGCCGCCGCCGGTGCGATCGAGGCGGCAGACGTAGAACGGTTGCGCGGGCAGGGCCAGGCGCTCGAGGCCCTGCACATCCGCCGGCAGGTGGTGGCGACGCGTATCCGCTTCGAACTCGTCGACGGTGCACCGGCAACGCTCGATGGCGCAGCGCTGGCGGGCAGCGGCGAGCGCCTGATCACCGTGGCCACGACGATCGACATCGCGGGCATCGGGCGAATCGAGGTCCTGCCCGGCGGCGACACGCTCGCGGCGCTCGCGCGCGAAGAGGCCGACCAGCGGGCTGCGCATGAAGACCTGCTGCGGCGCTGCGCCGTGGCGGATGTGGCCGAGGCCGAGGCGCGCCTCGCGGCACATCGCCAGGCGCTGCAGGACGCCGCGCTGGCGGCGGCCACCCTCGCGACCCTGGCGCCGAAGGGTATCGAGGCATTGCAGGCCGACCGCGCCGCCCAGGTTGCGCGACGCGACGCGGCACGGGCGCGGCTGGCGGCGCTCGCGCAAGCCGGTCAGCCGAAGCCATTCTCGCCAGAGTCGCCGCCGCTGCCGCTGGCCGAGGCCGAGGTGCACCATGCCGCGGCGAAGCGCCATGCCGATACCCTCGCCGCGCAGCTCGCGGAGGCGAGGCAGGCACGCCTGCTGGCGCATGAACAGCACGAGGCCGCCGCGCGCGAGCATGGACGCCTGAAGTCTCGGATCGACGCGCCGGACCGGCAGGAACGGCAGCGGGAGGCGGGTCGGCAACTGCTCGCCAGCCGCGCCGAGCAGGATGCGTTGCGCGCCGCGATCGCGGACAGGACCGAAGCCATAGCCGGCACCGAGCCCGACATGCTGAAGCAGTCGGTCGCGCGCTTCCGGCGCAGCGCCGAACTGGTCCGCCAGGCGCACGATGAACGGAAGGAGCAGATCACGCGGCTCGGCGGCAGCCTCGAAGAGGCGGGCGCGCAGGGATTCGAGGAAGCCCGTGCCGGGCTGGCGGTCAGCCTGGAAGCGGCGGTGCGGCGGCATCGTGAGCTCGACCTGCGCGCGAAGGCGCTCGACCTGCTGCACGGGCGGCTCGAGGCGAAGCGCCAGGAACTTACCCGCCGGCTGCGCGCGCCGCTGCAGGCGCGCATCGACCACTACATCCGCCTGCTGTTCCCGAAGGCGGCCCTCGAGATCGGCGACGACCTGCTGCCCCGCCTGCTCACCCGCCCCGCAAGCCAGGGCGACGAGTGCGGCACGGTGTCGGAACTCAGCCATGGCGCACGCGAGCAGATGGGCGTGCTGACCCGGCTCGCGTATGCCGACCTGCTGAAGGACGCCGGCCGTCCGACGCTGGTGATCCTCGATGACGCGCTGGTGCACAGCGACACCGAGCGGCTCGACCGGATGAAGCGGGTGCTGTTCGACGCAGCCCAGTGCCACCAGGTGCTGCTGTTCACCTGCCATCCTGCGGCCTGGCGCGACATGGGCGTCCTGCCACGCAGCATCGCGCGCGAGCAGTAAGCTGCTACCCTCGCGGGCACTCGAGGATGGCACGCACATGAGCACTAGACCCGGCCGCAACGATCCCTGCCCCTGTGGCAGCGGACGCAAGTTCAAGCTCTGCCATGGCCGCGATCCCGGCCCGGACGCGGCGGACGGCGGCACCCATGAAGGCGCGGCCCGGCGGGCCCTCGACTGGGTCGGCAACCGCCATCGCAAGGCGCTGGAACGCGAGACCACCGACCTGCTGTTCGAAGACCTCTGGCCGGAGGACGGACCGCATCCCGAGGATGTCGATGCGCAGCTGATGCAGCAGATCCTCGTCAACATCAATGAATGGATGCTGGCGGCCGGTTCCATCGAGATCCGCAAGGAGATGCATCCGATCAACGCGATGGTGCTGGCCGATGGCGGCCCACCGTTCAATCCCGCGCAGCGCGATTTCATCCGGCAGCTCGGCACGGAACCCCTGGGCCTCTACTACGTGACCGAGGTGACCGCGCGCGAAGGCGTGAAGCTGGTCGATGCGCTGTCCCCGGACCTGCCGCCGGTGTTCGTGCATGACGTCGCCCTGTCCGATACCGCCGATCCGGGGCTGCTCCTCGGCTGCCGCATCCTGAAGTCCGACGAACGGCACATCCTGTCCGGTGCGATCTATCCATTCCCCGAGCTCGGCGCGGGGCATGCCATCGATGGCGTGCGCGAGCACATGGCACACGAGGACATCCCGGCCGACGAAAGGATGTACGAGCAGGGCTGGGCGATCATGGCGATCTGGCTCGACCATGTGCTGATGCCGGTCGACCCATCGGAACTGCGCGACGAAGCGACCGGCGATCCGCTGGTGTTCGTGACCGACCACTACCGCGTGGTCGATGCCGCCGCGATGAAGGCCGCGCTCGACGGCTGCACCGACCTGGAACCCGATGGCGATGGGGGCTGGACGAAGCTGTCCACCGGCGACGATGGCCTGAAGCGCGCCACGCTGCAGGTGCACCCGGGCAAGGTCGCCTCCCGGCTCGAAGTGTTCTATCGCACCGAGGCGCTGGCCGACGAGGGCCAGTCGTGGTTCGATGCACTCACCGGCGCATCGGTGAAGCACCTGAGCCGGGAACGGAACGATCCGCTGGAGACGCTGCGCGAAGGGCTGGAGCCAGAGGACCGCTGAGGGCGGCCCTGACCGGCGGGCCCGTCCGGGCTCGGCGGGTCACGCGCGCGCGAGCGCCCCCGCGTCGGTGACCGTCTCCAGGCCCTGGATCATGTCGATGATCCGCCCGGCGTCGCCACCGTGGCGCCCATGGGCGACCAGGCTGCGGAACTTGTCTTCGAGTTCGCGATCGGTCAGCGGCACTTCGGCGCTGCCTTTCGCATGTTCGATGAAGGCTTCGTGGCGGGTGCCGTCCTTCATCACCACGCACACGGCTGCGGCGTCCTTGGCCATCGTGTCAGAGCAGACCAGCCGGGCGCGGCGGCGCAGGCCGGAGACTTCCGGGTCGTGGACGACCGCATCGGTGAACTGCTGCACGCCGGCTGCGCCCTGCGCCATCGCCACCGCGATGCAGTGCTCGGCAGACACCTTCGACCGCATGCCGTCCGCCGGCTCCGGATTCGACATGATGACCTGCACCGCAGGGTTGACGGTCACTTCGACCCGTTCGATGTCGCCCGGTGCTATCGCGTGGCGCTCGCGCAGCAGCAGGCAGCCGTCGATCACCGGATGCACGACGATCCCGCACGGATAGGGCTTGAAGGCGTTCGCCGCGATTTCCCACGTCACCCCGAGCGTGTCGGTCAGCGCCGACCAGTCGCTGCGGGTCGTGAATGCATTGCCGAACCCTCGCGGCGCTTCGAGCGCACGCGTCGAACTGGTGATGCCCTTCGATGCATACCAGGCCGCCATGAAGCCGCTGCGCGCCGCATGCCCCATGTTGAACATCCGCGTCGGGCTGCCCAGCATCTCGGACAACCCGGCGGACTGGCTCGCCGCCATGCCGATGGCACAGGCCGCCTGCATCTCGTCGAGCTTCAGCAGCCGCGCGCAGGCGGCCGCTGCGCCGATCACCCCGCAGGTCGAGGTGACATGCCAGCCGCCGGCATAGTGCTCCGGCGAGACCGCATTGCCAACCTTGCAGGCTGCCTCGACGCCGAGGGTGAAGGCATGCAGCAGCACGTAGCCCGGCACCGCGAGGTGCTCGGCCAGGGCCAGCGTCGCCGAAGCCACCGGCACCGATGGGTGGATCACCGTCTGCAGGTGGGTGTCGTCGAAATCGAGCACGCTCGAGGCCACGCCATTGACCACTGCGGTGGTGGCCACGTCGAAGCGGCGGCCACGGTTGATCACGGTCGCCTGTGCCGGCCCGGAGAACGTCGCCAGCGATTCGATCGCCAGGTCGACCGAAGGCGCGTTCGAGCCGCCGATCGCGCACCCCAGCCAGTTGAGCAGCGACCGCTTCGCGTCGTTCCGGACGCTGTGCGGTACATCCGTCCAGCTCGACGTCGCGATGAAGCGCGCGAGATGGGCGGTCGCGCTCATCGTGCGCGCAGCTGCCGGTCCGCGGGCAGGGCGCTGTAGTGGGCGGCGATGTCCTTCGGCATCGCGACCCAGATGTCGTCCCGGTGGGACAGCATGTGCTGCAGCGCGCGCCGGAGCCGGGCCAGCCGGTACGGCTGGCCGACCACGAAGGTGTGGATCGAGATCGCGAACACGAGCGAAGTGTCCTTCGAACTGCGCAGCATCTCGTCGAAGTTGTCGACCAGCATCTCGGCGTAGTCCGCGCCGGTGTTGCCCCGGTAGACCACGGCCGGCTGGTCGTTGAGTTCGATCGGATAGGGCATCGCGAGCACGCTGCCGGTGGCGGCCTTCACGAAGAACGGTTGCTCGTCGCACAGGCCCCAGTCCATGCAGTACTGGTAGCCGCTCTCGGCCAGCAGGTCGGTCGTATGGTCGCTCGGGGTGAGGTAGGGCGACATCCAGCCCACCGGCTTCACGCCGTTGCGTTCGGTGAACGTCCGCGTGACTTCCTGCACCATCTCGCGTTCCTGCTCGATGGTCATCTCGATCTGCCGTTCGACCTGGTTGCGGCCGTGCGCGATCAGCTCGTCGCCGCGCTTCACGTGTGCCTCGAGCACTTCCGGACAGTGGTCGTAGATCGCGGTGTTGGCGATCACGCCCACCGGAAGCGCAAGCTCGTCGAACAGGTCCATCAGGCGCCATGCGCCCACCCGGTTGCCGTACTCGCGCCACAGCCAGCTGCGCTGGCCCCAGGGCAGGGTCGGCCGGTCGAGGTCGGGGCCGGAGTTGCGGCCCCACGGGAAGTGTTCGACGTTCAGCGCGACGTAGAGCGCGAGGCGCTTGCCGCCGGGCCAGGTGAAGTCGGGCCTGCGCGACAGCGGCGAATAGCCGAAGCGATCGGGTTCCTTGAGCATGACGTCCTCGTTGTGCGTGGGGGTGTGGTTCAGATCGCCGGCGGGTCTTCGCCCACGATGCGCTGGGCGAACCGCGGATCGACATAGCCTTCGTACGATGCGGCACTGGCGATCGCGCCGCAGGAAACCATCGCATCGCGCTTCCATTCGAGGCCGGCGCGCTGGACGGTCGGGTCGGTGCTCCAGACGCCGGTCGCCTTGTAGCCGTCGAAGCAGGCGGCAAGCACGTCGCGCGGGACATCAGGCAGGTAGCCCGCCACGACATCGGCGAGCTGCGCGCCCGAGTGCGCGGCCACCCATTTCTGGGTACGGTACATCGCGCGCGTGACGCGCAGGATCGTGTCGGGGTTGCTGCGGATGAACGCACGTGTCGTGTTGAGCGTGGTGTAGCAGGCGAGCCCGCGGTCGGCCGCGCGGTACCACACGTGGCCCGTGCCCTCGGCGAGCACCGAATGGGCGAAGGGCTGGAACACCTGGATCACGTCGACCTCGCCGGCGCGCAATGCCGCCACGTTCTCCGCCATCGTGCGCGCCGGCGCGCGGTCGACCTGCTTCGGGTCGATGCCTGCCAGCACCAGGTCGCGGTCCAGGCAGATGCCCGGCGTGGGTACTTCGCTCACCACCGCGACGCGAGGTCCGACCAGGTCCTTCATCGTGAAGCCCGGCTTCGGCGTGCGCCCGACCAGGAAGAACGGATCGCGGCCCACGACCTCGCAGAACGCCACCGAGTCGGAAGCCGGATCCCTGTCGAGCGCGATCATCAGCCGCATCGGCCCGCCCCATGAAACCTCGGCGCCGCCAGCGGCCAGGATCTGGATCGTCTCGGCCGAGGTCTTCGGCGTGATCATGCCGACGTCGAGCCCTTCGGCACGCCAGGCGCCGAGCTCGGTGGCGGCGTAGAAGGGTGCGTAGAACAGCGCGCGGAAGTTCTCGATCAGGGTCAGTTTCATCGGGGGAGTCCTGTTGCGGGCGAGCGGATCGTAATCCGAAGCACGGAGACGCGTACCGCGGCGTCGTCCATCGGCCCCGGCTGCGGGCGTTCAGGCCGTGTTCGCCTCGATCCCGTGGCCCGGCCACGGCGCAGGGTGCCCGAGCAGGAATCCCTGCGCTTGTCCGACCCCCAGCTCCCGCAGCACCCGCAGTTCGCCGGCCGTCTCGACGCCCTCGGCGGCCACAGGGATGCCGACCTCCTCGGCGAAGCGGACCAGCGCGGCTGCCAGCGCGCGCTGGCCGCGTTCGACGTCGATGCGCCGGACGAGGCTGGCATCGAGCTTGATGATGTCGGGTTCGAGCCTGAGGAGCGGCCGGAAGCTGGACAGGCTGGCGCCTGCATCGTCCACGGCCAGCCGCAGTCCCGCGGCGCGCAGGCGGGAGAGCCGCTCGACGATCAGCGGGTAGTCGATGACCGGGGCGTGCTCGGGCAGTTCGAGCACGAGCCGCTCGAGTGGAAGGCCGTCGAGCAGCGCGTCGACATGGCCGGCGAGGATCGTTTCCGGCGAGACATTCATCGACAGACAGGCGTCGCCTTGAAGCCGAGGCAGGCCGTCGAGCGCTGCGCGCAGCACCGCCAGCTCGAACGATTCCAGCATGCCGGCCTGCAGCGCCTCCTGGAGCCATGCGCCGGGCGTTCGTTCCGGCACGGCGGCCTCGTCGGCTGCATCCGCGGGACCCGCCGGGCCCGACCGGCCGGTGAACCGTGCCAGGGCTTCATGCCCGACCAGGCGGCCTGCGGCGATGTCGAACATGGGCTGGTAGTGGATCTCGAACTGCCGGTCCCGGGTGATGCGCGCCAACCGGGTACGGCTCCGCGCCCGTGCGGTTTCCGAAAGGTGGACACGCTCGAGCATGCGCGTGGCGAAACCGGCGAACGTGTTCATCACCGACAGGTCGCGCGCGTTGAGCGTCGGATCCGGGCTCCTGCTGAAGCAGCAGAAGGTGCCGTACAGGCGGCCGTCGCTGAAGCGGATCGGCACGCTCAGGTGGGCGCCCACCGGCAGCGCCCGGGTGGCGGCGATATGGGCGACAGCCGGTTCGTCCTGCGCGTTGCGGACGACCTGAGGCAGCATGCCTTCGCAGACGAACTTGCAGTAGCTCTCGTCCAGCGGGCCTGCGAGGCCCGCCGACAGCGGCGTGAAGCCGGGGGCCGAGTCGACGAACCGGAACACCCGGAGGTCGCCGGTGAACTCCGACACGAACGCGACCTCCATGCCGAGCGACGTGCGTACCGAGCGCAGCAGATCGATCATGGCGTCGTCGAGGTCGGGCGTTCCCTCGGTGTGGGTCGGCTTCAAGCGGAACCTCGGTGGTCCTGGGTCGGGGGAACGTGCACGGCCGCAAGCCCGGGATGGGGTTGGGATCCCGGCGACCACGGGTCGAGGATAAACGCAGCAGGGCCGTCAGTCGAGCCCAGCGCTCTTTCCAGCGCCTCGTCAGTCGATTGCCCGGCTCACCGCCCGGGTCGGCCCGCTCCAGCTCGGTACATACGCCGCCTTTCTCCCGACGCCCCCGCATACCACCAGCAGCAGGTCCTCCGGCGTCGCGCCCACGGGAAGCCAGTCGCGGCCGAGGGCATGGCACTGCTCGCCGACCGATCGGCGCATCGGCCCGCCGAGCCAGTCGAGCGGCAGCCGGGCACGTCCATGGATCAGCGCCTTCACCTGGGGCTTGCCGCAGCCGCCGCGGTGGAACAGCGTGGCATGTTCGGGCGGCACCAGCAGCACCGGCTCTCCGCCACCGACCACTCCGTCCGGCCCTGTGTTCCCGGCCGCGGGCATCGAGCCGGCGTAGGTCTGTGCCAGGTCGGCCGGATCGCTGCTCGAGCTGTCGTTTATCTCGATGCTGCCTGCGGCGCCGACCACGGTCACGACGCCCTGTCCGGGATCGAAGCCGCGGTCGACATGCAAGGGCGTCCACGGACTGTCGGCTTCGTTCTCCGCGACGCAGAAGCTGTACTTGCCCGGCTGCCCCAGCGTCGCCATGTCGAGTTCGCCCGGGATCGCGCCGCCGACGTTGCGCAGGACGAGGCCGATCGCGCGGCCGATGCTCGCATTGGCGAGGTTGCCCGGGCCGAGGGCGTTCGCGCCTGCGTTCATGCCGGCGGCGGCCGCCGCGGGTCCGTTGACGATGATCATCGGGCAGGCCGAGCCGGTGGTGGTGGCGATCCCGAGCAGGTTGAATTCATCCGCGCACATCGCGCCGACCGCGGTGCCGACGATCTTCAGGCAGGCGGGCGTGCAACCGGCCATCACGGCGTTGATCGCCACCTGTTGCCAGGTCACGTCGACATAGGACGGAGGCAGGACGCCCAGCGTGCCGGCGGGATCGACGCCGGCAGCGGCCAGCATCCGCTGCACCCGGTCGGCGGTGGGCGGGATCACCGGCAGTCCATCGGTGATGCCCGCGGCCAGCAGGGCGGCCTGGGCGGTTTCGTAATCCGATGAAGGGCCGCTCCAGCATTCCATGTCGATCCTCCTGCCGAGGCGCCCCGCGCCCGCTACAGCTTGATGTTGGCTGCCTTGATCACCTTGCGCCAGTTCTCGAACTCGGTGCGCATGAACTTCGCCAGTCCCTCGGGCGAACTCGGCGCCGGCTCGGCACCCTGGCTGGCGAACAGCTCGGCGATGTCGGGCTGGTTCAGCGCCTTGACCGTGTCGGCGTTCACCTGGTTGACGATGTCCCTGGGCATCGCCGCCGGCCCGAACAGCCCGTACCAGGTCGTGTACTGGAAGCTCTGCAGCCCTGCGGTCTCTGAAACGGTGGGCACGTCCGGCGCGGCCGGCGAGCGCTTCGCGCTGCCGACGGCGATCGCGCGCAGCCGTCCCGACTTGATGTGCGGCAGTACCGACGGCATGCTGTTGAACAGCAGCGACACCTGCCCCGAGATCACGTCGGTCATCGCCGGCGTGGTGCCCTTGTAGGGGATGTGCACCATGTTCATGCCGGTCATCGACATCAGCAGCTCCATGCCCATGTGGTTCGGGCTTCCCGGGCCGACCGATGCGTAGTTGATCTGCCCCGGCTTCGACTTCGCCAGCTTGACCAGGTCGGTGACCGACCGCACCGGCAGCGAAGGGTGCACCACCAGGATCTGCGGGTTGATCACCAGCAGCGCGATCGGGGCCAGGTCGGTGAACACGTCATAGGGCAGCTTGCTCACCGCGGGCCCGACGGCCATCGAACCCGAGGTGCCCAGCAGCAGCGTATGGCCGTCGGGGGGTGAGCGCAGCACCAGTTCGACGCCGACCACGCCGCCGGCACCGGGCCGATTCTCGACCACCACCGGCTGCTTCCAGGCCTCGCCCAGCCGCTGCCCGAGCGCGCGCGCGACGAAATCGACCGGACCCCCGGGCGGGAAATGCACGACGATGCGCACCGTACGGCTGGGGAAGCTCTGTGCCTGGACGGACGTCGCCGCGGCGATCAGGGCGATGGCGGCGGCCAGTCGAAAGGACCTGTGCATTCGATGCTCCTCCGTACGATGTGTTTTTGTGGTGGTTGAATCTAGCATGAGTGGCGAGGGGTGCCCGTCGCGCCGCCGGGTGGAACGCGCGGCACGCGATTCGTGTACTGTCATCCGCCGAACGAATGGTGGAGCCCGGCCTCATGTCGCAACGGACACAGCAGTCGAACCAGCCCTGGCAACTGCCCGTCACGGGGCTGGCCGCGTTGATGGCCCGCAAGTCGCTGTCGCCGGTGGAACTGCTCGAGCTTTTCCTGGCGCGCTGCGAACGCCTCAACCCGGTCCTGAATGCGATCGTCGCGTTCGACATCGAGGGCGCGCGTGCGGCGGCCAGGGCGTCCGAGCAGCGGATGATGTCAGGCACGCGGCTGGGGGTCCTCGATGGCATCCCGGCAACCATCAAGGACAACCTGTACGCGAAGGGGCTGCCGGCGACCTGGGGCAGCCGGTTGTTCGAAGGTTTCATGCCGGAGAACGACGACCGGGTCGTCGCGCACCTGCGCGCGGCCGGCGTGGTGATCCTCGGCAAGACGAACACGCCGGAGCTCGCGCTTGCGTCGCATACCGACAACCTGCTGTTCGGCAAGACACGCAACCCCTGGGATACCGCACTCACGCCCGGCGGATCGAGCGGGGGTGCGGTGGCTGCGATCGCCGCCGGCCTGGCGCCGATCGCGATCGGCACCGATGCCGGTGGCTCGATCCGGCGTCCGGCCGGGTATACGGGCATCGTCGGGCTGCGGCCCTCGACCGGCCGCATCCCGCGCCGGCATGGTTTCCCGGCCCTGGCCAACGATTTCCAGGTGATCGGCCCGGCTGCGCGCACCGTCGCGGAACTGTACGAGGTGTTCCGCGCCGTCGCCATCCCGGAGGCCGGCGACCGGGCATCGCTCGCATTCGGCGATCGTCCGCTGCCCGCGGCACTGGACGCCGGCCGGCTGCGCCGCCTGCGCATCCGCTACGTGTCCGGCGTCGGCAACGAGCCGGTCGACCCGGACATCCGCGCCGCGATCGCGCGCGCCGCGAAGCAGGTCGCCGCGCTCGGGCATGAGGTGGTCGAGGGCCCGGTGCCGTTCGACATCGAGCAGGTCGATGCGATCCGCAGCGTGCTCAGTGGCGCGGCCGTCGCACGCGTGGTCGAGAAGGATCCCGGCTGGCGGGACAAGGTCGGCGAGGCGATCCTCGACTGGGCTTCGAAGGGCCTGAAGCTGACCGCGACCGACTACGTGAATGCACTCGATTCGCTGCAGGCGCTGCGTGCGCGTGCGACGGCCGAGTTCGAGGCGTTCGACATCCTGTTGACCGCAACGTCCACCGCGATGCCCTGGCCGGTCGAGTTTCCGTTCCCGAAGCAGATCGACGGCCGCCCTGCGGCGGCGCGCGGATCGGGGCTGTTCTCGGGCTATGTGAATGCCGCAGGCCTGCCGGCGATCAGCATACCGGTGGATCCTTCGCCGAAGGGGCTGCCGATCGGCATGCAACTGGTCGGTGCGTTCGGCGATGACCTCACCGTGCTGCAGCTTGCACGGCAGTTCGAGGATGCGCATCCCTGGGCCTCGCGCTGGCCGGCGCTCGCGCAGGACCCGGCGGCGGCCTGATTCGGTTGCGGCCGTGCTGCCGGGGCGCCAGCACGTGCCGACCGGTAACCGGTACGGTTCCTGCATGCTTGCAAGCTTCCCTGACTGGAGATGCCGAATGACCCTGCCTGCCCGTGCGTTCGCCCTCTCGCTGGCCGCCGCCTTTTCCGTGGGCGCGCTCGCCCAGGACTATCCGCAGCGCAGCGTGCGGCTGGTGATACCGTTCCCCCCGGGCGGCGCGACCGACGGGCTGGCGCGCATCGTCGGGCAGGGGCTGACGTCGAGCTGGGGCCAGCAGATCGTCGTCGACAACCGGCCCGGTGCCGGCGGAAACATCGGCGCGAACATCGTGGCCAAGGCACCAGCCGATGGCTACACGCTGTTCATGGTCGGACTGAGCCACGCCGCGAACCTCAGTCTCTACAAGAAGCTCGACTACCATCCGCTGCGCGACTTCACGCCGATCACGCAGGTCGTGTCGATCGACACCTTCCTGGCCGTGCACCCGTCGCTGCCGGTGAAGTCGGTGAAGGACCTCGTCGCCCTGGCCCGGGCCAGGCCGGGCGGCCTCAACTATGCCTCCGGCGGCAATGGCAGCTCGCCGCACATGGCGATGGAACTGTTCCGCAGCCTGGCGAAGGTCGAGATCGTGCATGTGCCGTACAAGGGCACCGAGTCGGTGATCGGCCTGCTGCGCGGCGAGACCGGCATGATCTTCGAGAACCTGATCTCGATCGGCGCGCACATCAAGAGCGGCAAGCTGCGCGCGATCGCGGTCGGCAGCCCGAAGCGGTCGGCCGCGATGCCCGACATCCCGACGATCGCCGAAGCCGGCGTGCCCGGCTACGCGGTGTCGCTGTGGTTCGGCATGCTCGGCCCTGCCGGCCTGCCGAAGCCGATCGTCGACAAGGCCTGGCGCGACACCGCGGCGCTGCTCAAGACGGCGGACGTGCGCGAACGGTTCGCCAGCCTTGGCGCAGACCCGATCGGCAGCACGCCGGACGATTTCACGGCTTTCATCAAGTCCGAGATCGCGAAGTGGGAGAAGGTGATCCGCGGCGCCGGCATTCAGGTCGATTGATCGAGACGCGCGCCCCACGCCGACCGGTTGCCGGCGACCGGTCGGTACGCTGCCGGCCCGGAAGCTGACTGAAGACGGACAACAGTCAGACACGCGGACGACATGGCTTCCCCGTCGCATGGCGTAGTAGCATCCGGGCGCCGGCGTAATGCACACCGCAGGCAGCGTGGCGCACGGTCCGGCCGCTGCCACACCGTCGCTCCCGCCCCATCGGGGGCGTTTCGTTCCTGCCGTCCAGTCGCCGCCGTCGGTGCTCGTCCGGAGATGCCATCCTGCCCTCCCTGCGTTACCTGCCCCCCGCCCGCTGGCTCCACTGGGTGACCGCCGCCATGCTCCTGGTGATCATCGGTGCGGGGCTCTGGATCTCCTATTTCCCACCGGCCGACCAGGCGTTCAAGATGCGCCTGTACAACGTGCACGAGAGCTTCGGCGTGATCGTGTTCTTCCTGGCACTGGCGCGCATTGCCTATCGGCGCCGGCATCCGCCGCCGCCGCTGCCACCGGACACGCCTCGGCTCATCCACCTCTGCGCGCATGCAACCCACGTCGCGCTGTATGCGCTGCTGCTGCTGATGCCGGTGATCGGTTTCCTCTCCACCAACGCCTGGGGCTTCCCGCTGTCGCTCTTCGGCGTGCTGCCGCTGCCGTCCCCGATCGGCAAGGACGAAGCGCTCGCGCAATGGCTGAAGCTGTTCCACTGGGGCGGGGCGATCACGATCATCCTGCTGATCTGCGGACACCTCGGTGGCGTGGTCTACCACACGTTCATCCGCCGCGACGGCCTCCTGAAACGGATGACATAGGGACCGGATGGAGCCGCCGAAAGAAACCACCGACGTGCACGGCCTGCCGCGCGCGGACGCTTCCGCAGCGCCTGCCGGAGAGAAGGCGGCACCGGGCACCCCGCCGTCCATGGGCTGGCGCAGGGCGGGCTTCGCCGCGCTGGTGCTGTCCACCTCGGCCGCGCTGCTCTGGCTGATGGCGCTCACGTTGTTCGTGGAGGGCGTCGACCCGATCGGGCTCCTGATGCTGGCGCTGTTCGCGCTGACCCTGCCGTGGACCACCATTGGTTTCTGGAACGCGGTGATCGGCTTCATGGTGATGACCTTCAGCCGCGATCCGGCGCGGACGGTCGCCCCCGACCTCTGCGATGTCCCGGACGACGCGCCGGTCGATACGACCACCGCGCTGCTGGTGTGCATCCGGAACGAGGACACACGCCGCCTGCAGCGCAACCTCGAGTGGATGCTGAACGGCCTGGTGACGACCGGCCACGCCCGCGCGTTCCACCTGTACATGCTGAGCGACAGCGACGAGCCGGGGATCGCTGAAGCCGAAGCCGCGACGGCCGCCGCCCTGTCGTCGCGTTTCGGCGCGTCGGTGCAGGTCAACTATCGCCGGCGCGAGGACAGCACCGGCTTCAAGGCGGGCAACGTCCGCGACTTCTGCGAGCGCTGGGGCAGCCGCTATCCGTTCGCGATCGTGCTCGATGCCGACAGCGTGATGACCGCGCAGTCGATGCTGCGCCTGGTGCGCATCATGCAGGCGCGCCCGCACCTGGGGATCGTGCAGACGCTGGTCACCGGCCTGCCGAGCGCAAGCCCGTTCGCGCGCGTGTTCCAGTTCGGCATGCGCCTGGGCATGCGCTCGTACACCCTCGGCTCGGCCTCGTGGCAGGGCGATTGCGGCCCTTACTGGGGGCACAACGCGATCCTGCGTGTCGCCCCGTTCACCGAGCACTGCCATCTGCCGGTGCTGCCCGGCGGACCGCCGCTGGGCGGCCACGTGCTGAGCCATGACCAGGTCGAGGCGGTGCTGATGCGCCGCGCAGGTTACGAGGTGCGCGTGCTGCCGGTCGAGGACGGCAGCTGGGAAGAGAACCCGCCGAACCTGCCCGAATTCATCCGGCGCGACCTGCGCTGGTGCCAGGGCAACATGCAGTACCTGCGCCTGCTGGGCCTGGGCGGGTTGCTGCCGGTGAGCCGAATCCAGCTGGTGCTGGCGATCGCGATGTACTTCGGCTCGCTGGCCTGGATCGGGCTGATGTTCGCCGGCCTGCTGCGCCAGCTGCCGCTGCGGCCGGATACCGGGTTGATGCTGTTCGTGGCCATCCTCACGATGACTTTCGCGCCGAAGCTGGCGACGCTGTTCAACGTGCTGGTCCGGCGCCGGCTGCGTACCGCGTTCGGCGGCACCGCGCGGGTGCTGTCGAGCGCCTTCATCGAGATCCTGCTGACCACGCTGCTGGCGCCGGTCTCGGCCGTCGCGATCAGCATCTTCCTGCTCGGCCTGCCGTTCGGCCGCCGGGTCGGGTGGACGTCGCAGCAGCGCGATGCCGAAGGGATGCCGTTGTCGGTGGCGGTGCGCTGTCTCTGGCCGCAGGCGCTGATCGGCATCGCACTGGCCGGAGCAACGCTCTGGATTGCCCCCGGCGCGTTCTGGTTCGGCCTGCCGATCTACCTCGGCCTGCTGCTCGCCATCCCGCTGGCGATGGTCTCGGCCTCGCCGGCACTCGGGCGCGCGATGGCGCACGCCGGACTGTGCCGCACGCCGGACGAAACCTGGCCGGCCGCGGCTGCAGCAGCCGGGTCCTCCGCCGGGCTGTTCGCACCGGGTGCCAAGCCTTCGATGGCGGCGAACGGCTGATGCGCCGCTCCTCGGGCGGGTTGCTGGCCGCCGCCGTGCTCGCCGTGGCGGGGACGGCAGGCTGCGCGTCGGTCGGGCCCGCCGGGCACGCCGGCGGCGGGGTCGAGGTGCAGTTCGTCAATGCGAGCCAGCCCACCCGCTGCGCCGAGGAAGACAACGTGTACGTGAAGGTGACCGGAGCGGGGGTGGTCTCGTTCAGGCTGGTCGCCGAGCATCCTGCGTACATCGCTTCGGTGGTGACCGACAGCACCGCGCCCGACTTCACCGATTGCGACATGTCGAACGATCCGGTACACCGGTTCGAGCCCCGTACGGTCGTCCTGTACGAAGATGCACGCACGCGGCTGGTCGGCCACGCCTTGCCGACGTTCTGGCGTCCGGAATCGGTCGACTTCCGCGTCGGCGAGCGCGTCGAGCGCGGCCTGCACCTCGTGCAGCTGTCGCGCCGAGCGGTCCCCGGACCGGGAAACCTGGCGCACGACATCGAGATCCTGGTGCTCTATCCCTCGGACGGTTACTGGCGCGCCAAGCCGCTGCCGCCGTACACGCTGCCCGACAGCGCGTTCGGCAGTTCCTTCCTGTTCGGGCCGATCACGGTGGACGGACGTCCGTACGTGCCGATCCGCGAGGTGTCCTACGACCCTTCGGACGACGGGTTCAGCCTCGTGTTCGGCGACGGTTCGCGCGGCCGGTTGTCGCTGGTCGAGGAATCGCGCGCGCGCCTCGGGTTGTCGCTGTCGATCGAGGGATCGACGGATCCGGGCCGACCGTTCGCCGCGTTGCGCTCGATGTTCGTCAGGCCCGCGCAGTCGGATGTGTCGATGGTCGCCTGGACGCAGATGCCGTCCGGCATGCCCGTGGCGGCACCGATTCTTGCGTTCGAAGGCATCCGCGCAGGCGCCGCCTGGTTCGGACGCAACGAACCGTCCACCCACAATCTCAGCGCACCGGACATGGTTTTCGACAGTTTCGTCGCCGCCCGTCCGCTGCCCTCCCGTTGATTCATCCGCCATGCAAGACCGACAGGGACACATGCCGCCCGAATCCGACCTGATCGCGCTGGCGTGCGCGTCCGACCCTGCCGAACCGATGCCGGACGCCGGTCCCGACGGAGCCGGCGCGGACGACGAACGCAGCCTCCAGTGGCGGGCCCTGCTCGCCGGCGACCTGGCAGCCTTGCGGCCGTACGCGGACAGCCCGCTGGTCGCGCTCTATGCCCCGCTGTGTGCGGGGCGGCGGGCCCGGCCGCTGGTGGTCGGCCATCTCGCGCAGAGCCTGGACGGCCGCATCGCGACCGCCGGTGGCATGTCGCGCTGGCTCAGTGGCAGCGAGGACCTGCTGCATACCCACCGGATGCGTGCACTGTCCGATGCGGTGGTGGTCGGCGTGAACACGGTGCTCCACGACGATCCGCAGCTGACCGTTCGCCGCTGTGCCGGCCGCAGTCCCGTCCGGGTGGTGATCGACCCGGAGCGCCGGCTCGACGGCAGCCAGCGCGTGTTCACCGACGCGGCCGCGCCGACCCTGCTGCTGGTGGCGGCCGGCAGCACGCAGGCCGGCGAGCGGTTCGGCCATGCGGAAGTGGTGGCGGTCGAACGGGGGCAGCGCGGCCTCGATCCCCGCGAGATCTGCCGCGTCCTCGCGCGGCGCGGGCTGCACCGGCTGCTGATCGAAGGGGGCGGCATCACGGTGTCGCGATTCCTCGAGGCCGGGGCACTGCATCGATTGCAGATCACCGTCGCCCCGGTGATCCTCGGATCGGGTCGGCCGGCGATCGTGCTGCCGGAGATCAGCGACCTCGGGCTCAGCCTGCGGCCGCGCACGCGGCGCGTGGTGCTGGGCGATGACGTGATGATCGAATGCGATTTCGAGGCGCTCGACGAATCGATGGCCGGGTCGACGGCCGGGCACATGGCCTGGTCGCGGCCGGGTGCCGATGGCTGAGGCCGGGATGACGCCAGCCTCGGCGCTTGCGTTCTGGGTCACCGCGCCCTCGCAGGGCGAACTGCGTCGCGCCGCCTTGCCGCCGCCGGGTGCCGACGAGGTGCAGGTGCGTGCCCTGTACAGCGGGATCAGCCGTGGCACCGAATCACTGGTGTTCCGCGGCGAGGTGCCCGCGAGCCAGTGGCAGGCGATGCGCTGTCCGTTCCAGCAGGGCGAGTTCCCGGCGCCGGTGAAGTACGGCTACTGCTCGGTCGGCGTGGTCGAAGCGGGCGCGGATGAACTGTTCGGCCGGCGCGTGTTCTGCCTGCATCCCCACCAGGATCGCTACGTCGTCCCGGCTGCGGCCGTCACCGTGCTGCCGGAGACGCTGCCTTCGCCGCGCGCAGTGCTCGCCGCCAACATGGAGACCGCGATCAACGGCCTGTGGGATGCCGCGCCACGGCTCGGCGACCGGCTCACCGTCGTCGGTGGCGGCGTGGTCGGCCTGCTGGTCGCATCGCTCGCGGCGCGCATTCCGGGCACCGACGTCCAGCTCGTCGATACCGATGAACGCCGTGCCGCGGTCGCCGCACGACTCGGCGTGCGCCATGTGCTCCCCTCCGATGCCGCGCGCGAACGTGACATCGTCGTGCATGCCAGCGGCCAGCCGGAAGGGCTGGCCACCGCGCTGTCGCTCGCCGGCTTCGAGGCCACCGTGCTCGAGATGAGCTGGTACGGCGATCGGCGCGTACCGGTCGCCCTCGGCGAGGCCTTCCACAGCCGTCGCCTGGTGCTGCGTTCGTCCCAGGTCGGTGCGGTCGCCACCGCGCAGCGCGCGCGCTGGGACACCCGGCGGCGCCTCGCGCTGGCGCTCGACCTGCTCACCGACCCGGCCTTCGATGCACTGGTCGACGCTCGGGTCGAATTCGATGCACTGCCCGCCGCGATGGCGAGGCTCGCGCAGACGCCGGACGGTGCGTTGTGCACCGTCGTGACCTATCCCTGATCCTGGAGTACCCGCATGTACAGCCTTGCCGTTTCCGACCACATCATGATCGCGCACAGCTTCACCGGGGAGATCTTCGGCCCGGCGCAGCAGTTGCACGGTGCGACCTATGGCGTCGAGATCGAGCTGCGCCGGGCCGAGCTCGATGCGCACGGGCTCGTGTGCGACATCGGCCTCGCGCTGCAGGCACTGCGCGAGGTGCTGGCGGGCCTCAACTACAAGAACCTCGACACGCTGCCCGAACTTGCCGGCCGCAACACCACCACCGAATTCATGGCGGGCGAGATCTTCCGCCGGATGCAGGCGCGCATCGCTGCGGGCGAGGTCGGCCCGGGTACCGCGGGGCAGCTTGCCTCGATGCGGGTGGTGCTGCGCGAATCGCCGGTCGCCTGGGCCGGCTTCGAAGGCCCGTTGCGTTGATCCGATCGCCGCGGGCATCGGCTGGGCCGCCGCTGGTGATGATCGTGCCGGGCGCGCTCGACCAGCTCACCGGCGGCTACCTGTTCGACCGGCGGGTGGTCGATGGCCTGCGCGCGGCGGGCCGCGACGTGCAGGTCGTGGAACTGCCGGGTACGCATCCCGACGCCGACGAGGCCGCACGTATGGCGGCGGCGCAGGCGCTGCACGCCCTGCCCGACGGGCGGATCGCCGTGATCGACGGGCTCGCGCTGCCGGCGTTCGCCGACTGCCTGCAGGCCGGAGCGGACCGGTTGCGGCTGCTCGGATTCGTCCATCATCCGCTGTCGCTGGAGACGGGCATCACCCCGGCGATGGCCGACCGCATGGCCGCGATCGAGCGCACCCTGTGGCCGATGCTGCGCGGCATGCTGTGCCCGAGCGCGCATACGGCACGCTGCATCGCAGGTGCCGGCATCGCCTCGAAGCGCGTCGCGATCACGCCCCCCGGCAACGATCGCCCTGTCTCCGCTGCCGCAAGCGCGGTTCGTGCGCGCGACCGCGATGCACCACTGCGGCTGCTGTCGGTCGGCAGCATCGTGCCGCGCAAGGGGCACCGCCTGCTGGTCGAGGCGCTGGCCGGACTGAAGGCGCTGCCGTGGCGCCTGACCTGCATCGGCAGCATCGAGCGCGATCGCGCTGCGGTCGCCGGCGTGCGTGCTGCGATCGCCAGCCACGGGCTGGATGGCCGCGTGGCCCTTGCGGGCGAGGTGGAGCCGGATGCATTGCGCGAAGCCTGGCACGATGCCGACGTGTTCGTCCTTCCATCGAGCCACGAGGGTTATGGCATGGCCTATGCAGAAGCGATGGCCCGCGGGCTGCCGGTGATCGGAACCACGGCAGGCGCGATCCCCGACACGGTGCCGGCGACGGCGGGTCTGCTGGTCGAGGCTGGCGACGTCGATGCATTGCGCAAGGCGCTCGAACGGCTGATGGTCGATGCAGCCCTGCGGCAGCAGCTGGCCGCAGGCGCCCTGGAGGCAGCGGTGGCCCTGCCCGACTGGCCGACCGCGGTACTGCGCTGGGCCGACGCAGCCGATCGGCTCGCGGCATGAGCGGCTTCGACGCCGGATGGCTCGCGCTGCGCGAACCGTTCGATGCCGCCGCGCGCGATGGCGCGCTGGCGCGGCGCTTCATCGATGCGGTCGTCGCGCGCGCGTCGCTGCGCAAGGCAGCCAGCCGGTCACCCGCCGGATCGACTTCGGGCGCGCGCGTGTCCACCTGGCGGCCAGGTGCAGCCCGCATCGTCGACCTCGCGGCAGGCACCGGCGCGAACCTGCGCGTGCTCGCCCCGCAGATACCGGGTGACCAGGACTGGCTGCTGGTCGACCACGACCCGGACCTCATCGCAGCGCAGGCGGGCGCGCTCGGCCGCTGGTCGGGCGAGCGGGGCTGGCATTGCAGCATCGCCGACGGCGGGCTGTTGATCGACACCGGCCGCGCACGCTGGCGGGTGCGCGCGCGCCGGCTGGACCTCCAGGCCTCGTTCGACCAGCTTCACCTCGGGTCCGTCGATGGCGTGACCACCACCGCTTTCCTCGACCTGGTGTCGGATGCATGGCTGGAACGGCTCGCCGACCGGATCGCCAGCGCTGCCGTGCCGCTGCTCGCCACGCTGACCGTCGATGGTCGGCGCGAGTGGCAGCCTGCGGCCGATGGCGATGCCGCGATCGGGGCGGCATTCGAGCGGCACCAGCAGGGTGACAAGGGCTTCGGTGCCTCGCTCGGGCCGGCCGCTGCAGACGCCATGCTGGCGAAGCTCGCGGCACGCGGCTATCGTACGGAAAGTGCCAGCAGCGACTGGTGCATCGAGGCCGGGGACGCTGCGATGCTGCTGCGGATGGTCGACGAGTGCGCGGCCGTGGCGCGCGCCGTGCTTTCGACCGAGGGCGCGCCGGCAGGCCAGGCAGACCAGGTAGACCAGGTAGACCAGTGGGCCAGGCTGCGCCGGCAGCAGGCCTCGGAAGGCAGGTTGACGCTGCGGGTGGGGCACCGTGACATGGTGGCGCTGCCCGCCTGAACCGGGAGTGCGCATCGCATGCAGGTCCATCCACGTCGTATCCATCCCTCGGCGGTCGCGGCCATCGCCGCTGCGATGCTGCTGCCGTCCCTGGCGATCGTCGACGCCGTCGCGCAATCAACGTATCCGCAGCGGCCGATCCGCCTGATCATCGGTCAGTCCCCGGGCGGTGCATCGGACACCGTGGGCCGCATCGCCGCGCAGAAGCTCGGTGAGTACCTCGGGCACTCGGTGCTGGTCGACAACCGGCCCGGTGCCAGCGGCGCGATCGCCAGCGACATCGTCACCCGTGCACTGCCCGATGGCTACACCATGCTGCTCGGCGGCGCGAGCCTGGTCATCAACGCGGCGCTGTCGCCCGATCGTCCGCTGCGGCTGGGCAAGGACTTCACGCCGATCACGCTGCTCGCCGAGTCGTCGAACGTGTTCCTGGTGCATCCGTCGCATCCGGCACGCACCCTGAAGGAGCTGATCGACTTCGCCCGCGCAAGGCCAGGGCAGGTCGACTACGCCTCACCGGGCCCCGGCTCGCCGCAGCACCTTGCCGGAGAACTGCTGAACGTGGTGGCCGGCATCCGCATGGTGCACATCCCGTACAAGGGCAGCGGGCCTGCGCTCGCCGACCTGCTCGGTGGCCGCGTGCTGGTGATGTCCTCGACGCTGCCGTCGGCAGCCGCACACATCAAGGCGGGACGGGTGCGTGCACTGGCCGTGACCGTGTCGAAGCGCGCGCCGTCGCTGCCGGACGTGCCGACGGTCGCCGAAGCGGGAGGCTTCCCGGACTACGAAGTGGCGACCTGGCAGAGCCTGCTGTTCCCCGGCGGCACGCCGAAGCCCTTCGTGGACACGATCCAGTCGCAGGCTGCGAAGGCCCTGTTCAGTCCGGAGGTTGCCGCACGCCTGCGTGACCAGGGCTATGAGCCGGTCGCGAGTACCCCGGCGCGCTTCACCGCATTCCTCGAGGCAGAACTTGCGAAGTGGCCGAAGGTGATCAAGGCCGCGGGCATGAAGCCCGAGTAGGACGGCGCGGCATCCGGTCCGCGTATCGGCCGATGCCTCAGCGCGGTGGCGCCACCGCCAGCCCGTGACCGACGTCGTGCCGGTCGATCAGCTTCGCGACCAGGCCCGACGCCTTGACGTCCTCGATGAAGTCGCACAGGTAGGCATGGCCGGCATCCCGGCCCTTCGGCGTGCCCGCCGCCTGCTGGACGGCGGCGAACTGCCCCGGCAGCAGGTGGGTGCCGGGGATCTTCTTCACGTCCTGGGTGAGCCGATCCTTCAGGCCTGCGAGCGCGTCGAACTTCTCGTCGACGAACCGCTGCGCGGCGGTATCGGCGGTGTCGACGCCGGTGAGCTTCGCGTGCTTCAGGTTGGCCGTGAGCCACAGGCCGTAGGCGGCCTTTGCCGGCACGACCACCGACACGCCGTCGCGATCGACATCGGCGATCGCCTTCAGCGGCGAGCCGTCGCGCACGAGGTAGGTGGCTTCGATCTCGACATACGCGGCGGAGAAATCGATCAGCACCGCGCGCGCCGGCTCCGCGCCGAGGAAGCCCACGTCCCAGATGCCCTTGTCGGCGGACTCGGCGAGCTTGCCCGGATTGGGGAACTCGACGATCTCGGTCGGCACGCCCAGCCGCCGGCCGAGTTCATGCGCGAGGTCGAGTGCCACGCCCTTGGGCGTGCCGTCGGGCTCGCGCGCGGTGAGCAGGAAGTTGGAGAAGTTGATGCCGGCGCGAAGCTTGCCGGTCGGGGCCAGGTCGGCGAGTACGGCGGGGGATGCGGCGAGCATGCGTGGCTTCCTCGTTGTCGTTCGAAGGAGGTTACCGCGTTCTCCGGCGGGCCGGGACGTCGAGCGCCGGCACGATGACCTCGAAGGCGCGCGACCGGTGTGCGGCTGGACTCGACCAGCCTGCTTTGCTATGTGTACGCAACGAACGCTCGATCAACTGGTGAAACCCCCATGCCCACGCTGCTGCTGATCAATCCCAATACTTCCGTCGCCGTCACTGCGCTGGCGGCGGGACATGTATCGCGGATCACCGGCAGCGGCGTCCGTCTCGTCGAGTCGACCGGGCGCTTCGGCTGTGCCTACATCAGCTCGGAGCGCTGCTTCGCGGTGGCAGCCCATGCTGCGCTCGACTGCTATGCGCAGCAGGGCGCCGGCTGCGACGCGGTCCTGCTTGCCTGCTTCGGCGATCCGGGATTGCTCGCGCTGCGGGAGGTGAGCCCGGTGCCGGTGATCGGCCTCGCGGAATCCTGCATGCTCGGATCGGCGTCGCGTGCAGGCCGGTTCTCGATCGTGACCGGGGGCGCTGCATGGAAGCCCATGCTGGAGCGGCTTGCCGGTTCACTCGGCGTTGCCCAGGCGCTCGCCAGCGTGCGCACCGTGGACATAACGGGAGGCCAGATCGCGGCCGATCCCGAGGCCGCGCTCGACCGGCTGGTCGCGTGCTGTCGCGCCGCCATCGAAGAAGACGGCGCACGGGAGGTCATCCTGGGCGGTGCCGGTCTGGCCGGGCTGGCTGCGCGCATCCAGCCGCACTGCAAGGTGCCGGTGTTCGACAGCGTCGAGGTCGGTGCCCGGGCCGCGCTCGAAAAGCTGGGCCAGGCCATCTGCGATCCGCGCGAGGCCCGGCCGTCGCCGGCCCTCACCGGGGCCGCGGAGGCCGTTGTCGCCACGACCGGACTCGATCCGGCCCTTGCGCGCCTGATGTCCGAGGGCCTGAAGACCCGCGGAAGGAACTGACCCGGGTCAGCTGGTCCGATCCTGCGCGTGGGCGACGAGGCCCGGCTCTGCCGGCACCGCCTGCAGCGGCCGCCGCACATGCTTCGGCGCACGCAGCGTCGGATCGACCAGCTTCAGGTACTGCGGGCCGAGCTGCCCGAGGTGGTGCACACCGAGCAGCGCCTGCACGCGGTGGATCTCGTCGCGGAAGATCTCCAGCGCCCGCGCGGCACCGGCTTCGCCACCGGCCGCGACGCCGTACAGCGTGGCTCGGCCGACCATCACCGCATCGGCGCCGAGCGCCAGCGCCTTCACCACGTCGCTGCCGCGGCGCACGCCACTGTCCATGAAGATGGTCGCGCGACCGGCGACGGCATCGACGATCTCGGGCAGGGCCTCGATCGGCGAGATGATGCCGTCGAGGTTGCGTCCGCCGTGGTTCGACACGCCGATGCCGTCGGCACCGTGCTCGACCGCGCGCACCGCATCCGCCGGGTCGAGCACGCCCTTGACGATCAGCTTGTGCGGCCAGATCTTGCGCAGCGCGTCGAGGTCGTCCCAGTTGATCGAATCGGAGCGCAGGCTGGAGCGGCCGACCGGGCCGGCAGTGAGCTTCGCGCGCGCGGCGGCCGGGTAGTTCGCATAGGTCGGCATGCCGCTGGTGGCGAGGTAGCGCGCCATCGTGCCGAACAGCCACTTCGGGTGCTTCATCATGTCGACCATGTTGCGGGTCGAGAAGGTGAACGGGATGGTGAAGCCGTTGCGGATGTTGTATTCGCGGTTGCCCGAGG